>Ga0163150_10007574_pt1 | contig 12685 bp, 12 predicted proteins | sample OliLakLV19P2IB_FD_148628 | JGI IMG/M metagenome (GOLD analysis project Ga0163150, IMG submission 148628) | Freshwater microbial mat bacterial communities from Lake Vanda, McMurdo Dry Valleys, Antarctica - Oligotrophic Lake LV.19.P2.IB | ecosystem: Environmental > Aquatic > Freshwater > Lake >...
GTTGCAGAGCGTGCTGGAGAACTGGAACCAACTGGAGATGGACCTACGGGAACGAAAGCGGCGGAGAGCACCACAGGTTAAGATTCTTTAATCGCTAAGTTAGCGCTTATGGGCGCCCACGCCTGCAGCGGGTCCCCAGACCCGCTTCGGGTGGCGCCGGTCAGACTGCATTTCCGCCAGGCGGATAAGGTCGAGCCGTCCCGTATAGATCGCCATGCCGAGCGCGGCATACACGTTCATCGCAAGCAGCGCTTCCACGTCCTCGTACGTCGTGACGCCACCGGCGGGGCCGTGATCTCCAGCGAAGTGGCAGCGCGTAACCGACCGAACCACTCCAGCCATCCCCTCTTTGTCGCAATACGTGCGCCTCTCCTCGACTTTCGGTCGGCGAGAGGCGCTTCTGTTTTAGGTTTAGGCGGGCTGCATTTCCGCCAGACGATTCAGGTCGAGCCTTCCCGTATAGATCGCCATGCCGAGCGCGGCATGCACGTTCATCGCGAGCAACGCTTCCACATCCTCATACGTTGTGACGCCACCGGCGGCCGTGATCTCCAGCGAAGTGGCAGCGCGTAACCGACCGAACCACTCCAGATCCGTCCCCTGCATCATTCCCTCTTTGTCGACGTACGTGCACAGGAATCCGCCGCAGTACGGCTCCAGCTGCCGGATCACTTCCTCCGCCGTAATGTCGAGCGACTCGCGCCAGCCCTTCACCACGATCCGTCCGTCTTTAGAATCGAGCGCCAGCAGGATGCGGTCCTTCGGAACAGCGGCTGTGAGTTCCGTGAGGAACGGCATGTTCGGACCGGTGGAAGTGAAGGCAGCGGTTCCCACGATCACCTTCTCAGCCCCCAGCGCCAGCAGCCGCGCGGCTTTCTCCGCCGTTCGTACACCACCGCCCACCCGCGTCCGCGCGTTCGAAGCCAGCCACTCGACCGCTTCTTCATTCGAGCCGCGACCGATGGCGGCATCCAGATCAATGACCTGAATCACCGGAAATGCGGCGAACTTTCGCAGCATTTCTGCTGGCGAATCGCCCTCCAAAGCCTTCTCGCGGCCCTGCACCAGCTGGACGACTTTGCCGTCCATTAAATCAATACAAGGAATAATCAACTAACAATTCTCCGGACTGTGATGCCGTTTTTGTAGAGGTGTTCTTTCAAATCGCCGACAGTGTAGGTGCCGTAATGGAAAATGGATGCCGCGAGTGCGGCGTCGGCTTCTCCGGCCTCGAACACTTCCACGAAATCGTCGGGTTTGCCCGCTCCGCCTGAGGCGATGACCGGAATCTTCACGGCTCGGGAAACGGTCCTGGTGAGAGGACAGTCGAAGCCGGTCTGGACACCGTCCGTGTCCATTGAGGTAAGCAGGATCTCGCCCGCGCCGAGCGCTTCGCCGCGAGCCGCCCATTCGATGGCATCCATGCCCTCGTCCACACGTCCACCTTTGGTGAATACGTTCCAGCCCCCGCCAGGACGGCGTCGCGCGTCAATCGCGAGCACCACTGCCTGCGCTCCATATTCGCGGCTGAGTTCGGCGATGAGCTCGGGGCGGCGAACCGCGGCGGTGTTGACGCTGACCTTGTCGGCGCCCGACATCAGGATGGTGTGAGCGTCTCCAACACTGCGGATGCCGCCTCCCACCGTGAGCGGAATGAACACCTTCTGCGCGGTGCGTGCGACGACGCTGGCCATGGTGTCGCGCTGATCGCTGGACGCGGTGATGTCGAGGAACACCAACTCGTCCGCCGACTGCAGATTGTAGCGCTCGGCGAGCTCCACCGGGTCACCCGCGTCGCGCAAATTGACGAAATTGATTCCTTTAACAACCCGGCCGCCGGTGACGTCAAGGCAGGGAATAATGCGTCTGGCTAACAAAGCTCGATGAACCTCCGCACAATCTCCATTCCCGTGGGACCCGATTTTTCGGGATGAAACTGCACTCCGTAAACGTTCTCGTGCTCCAGCACGGCGGTGTACGGGAGTGTGTAGGTGCACGTGGCGGCCGTCTGCGGAACCCGCGGCACATAATAGCTGTGCGCAAAGTATACGTAAGGTTCCACCGCCCCGCCCAGCAGCTTTGTCGGCTTCACTTCGTCGAGCGTATTCCAGCCCATGTGCGGCACGCGGGCCTCGTGGCTGAAGCGCTGCACGCTTCCCGGATAAATGCCGAGCCCCTGCATCGCGGGCGCTTCCTCACTCCGTTCAAACAGCGCATGCAGCCCGAGGCAGATCCCCAGGAAGGGAGTCCCGCGACCAATCTGTTCCTTGAGAGCAGCCCTTACGTCCAACTCGTCCAGCGCGCGCATCATCTGCCCGAAATGGCCCACGCCGGGCAGGATGATCTTTGTGGCCGCCTCCAGTCCGGCGGCGTCGCGCACCAGTTGATACTCGCATCCAATGGCGCCGAGCGTGTTTTGCACGGATCGGAGATTGCCGGCGCCGTAATCCAGAATTGCGATCACAGCAGTCCTTTGGTGGAAGGCAACTGCTCCTTCAGCCGCTCATCGTAAGAGCAGGCGAACCGCATGGCTCGCGCCAGGCATTTGAAAACGGCTTCCACTTTGTGATGGCTGGAACGGCCGTACATAACCTTCACGTGGACGTTTGCTTTTGCGTGCTGCGCGAAGCCTTCCCACATGTCTTCCAGCAACTCCACCTGCAGGTCGCCGACAAGCCGCACGCGCACGCGGTCACTGTAGACCAGCTTCGAGCGCCCGCCCAGGTCCACCGCTGCGACGGCCAGCGTCTCGTCCATCGACTGCACAAAATAGCCCGACCGGTTGACGCCCACCTTGTCGCCCAGCGCCGTTTTGAACAACTCTCCGAGCACGATTCCGATGTCTTCCACCGTGTGGTGCTGGTCCACATCGAGGTCGCCCTTAGCCCAGATGCGCAGGTCGAATCCACCGTGTTTGGTGAACAGTTCCAGCATATGGTCCAGGAAACGAATCCCGGTGAAGATCTCGTACTGACCGGTGCCGTCGATGACCAAATGACCGGAAATCTCGGTTTCTTTTGTATTTCGGTCAAGTGTCGCTTCGCGCCGCACTGTTGCCGTTGCTTCGTCCGCCATTACAGTACCCCCCTGATCTCGTTGAAGTTCTCAATGATGGCCACTGCGCCTTCCGACTGCAGCAGCGCTACCAGCTCGGCACGCGTCGGGTTTCCCGAGTGTGCGACGCCTACAAACGGCACTCCGGCCGCCCGGGCACTGCGCGCATCATCGACTGTGTCCCCAAAATACAACAGGTCTGAGCCTGGGTGTTTCGCCGCAATTTCCAGTAACCCGTCGGGCGCGGGCTTCGACCGGGCCACCACGTCGTCGGCAACGATCTCGCACCACGTGATCTCCGGCACAAAACGGCGCAGCGTGAACTGTGCTTCGTCGAGTGTGCGGCCGGTGAAGATGGTGAGGTCGAACCGTGACGCGAGTTCGGCCATCAGGCCATCGGCCGGGATCCAGCGCTCACGCATCACCAGACCTTCCCGACCATTGACACCGAAGAAGTACTGCTGGAACACCTCGACCACCGTCGCGTACGGAATGTCTTTCCCGCCGAGGTCGGCGATCAGGCGCTGCGATAAAGCCCAGTCGTTGTTCCAGCCGCCCCGGTTCTTGTAGTTCTGAATCTGCTCGCGTGAGGGTTCCACACCGATGAACTGACGCACCGTCTCGACGATCGTGGCGCGGTAGGAATCGGTGACGTCCACCAGCACGCCGTCCATGTCGAACACCAGCACGCGGCGCGTCAGCTCTTCCATACGCGCTCCAGTTCGGCGAGAAAGGTACGCATCTGGTCTCGCGTGCCGACGGTGACGCGCACGCATCCGGCGATCTCATAACTGCGGTCGCGCACCAGGATGCCGGCCTCACGCAGTCTGTCGCGCACTTCAATCGAGCGGTCGCCGATACGCATCAGCACGAAGTTGCCTTCACTCTCGTAATACGGGATCCCGATCTTCTCAAGCCCGACATACACCAGTTCGCGAGCCGCCAGTACTTCCGTGACATAGCGTGTGATGTAGGCCGAGTCCTGCACCGCGGCCCGTGCGGCAAGCGCCGCCAGCATGTTCACCGAGTAAGGCGACTGCGCTTTATGCGCCGACGTGATGTTGCCCGATTTGGCGAACAGGCAGCCTATGCGCATTCCGGCCATTCCGTAAACCTTGCTGAACGTCCGGCTGACGAAGAGGTTCGGATATTCATCCAGCAGGCGTATCGCGGTGATGCCGCAGAATTCGTAGTAAGCCTCATCGATCAGCACCGCTGCATCGGGTGCGCGCTTCAGAATCCGCTCAATGCCCTCCAGCGACACCGCGGTCCCGGTGGGGTTGTTCGGGTTTGAGATGAGGATGGCGCGCGTGTCGGGGCGAATTGCCTGGAGCAGTTCTTCCAGAGGGAAATGCAGCGTCGACGCGCGATACGGCAGTTCGCGAACCTGAGCCCCGGCCACCTCCGCGTAGAACTTGTACATCGCGTACGACGGTGTCAGGATCAGCACGTCGTCCTCGTCGTCGACGAACGTGTTAATGAGAACCTGAATGGCTTCGTCGGTGCCGTTGGTGAGAAGCATCTGGTCCTCGTCGACACGGAAGTGCGCGGCCAGTTCCTTCTTCGCTTCCACGTATTCGGGATAAACGGCGAGCTTGCCCTCGGTGACGCGCTCGCGAATCACGGCCGCGACAGCCGGGGAGCAGCCGACGGTGTTCTCGTTGAAGTCGAGCCGCAGCTTGTCATCGCGACCCGCCGAGGGCGGCGAGTATGGCGCCATTTTGATCACGGCATCGCGAGGCCGAAGCCGTTTTGTATTAGCCACGTGTACGCACCTCAACCGACCGCGCGTGAGCCTCAAGACCCTCAGCGCGAGCCAGCGTCACTACCGCGGGAGTGAGCCTCGCAAGCGCCTCAGGGCTCACTTCCTGCGTCGATATCACTTTCACAAAATCGGCGGCGGAGAGACCACCACGAAGCCGCGCCGCACCCGATGTCGGCAGCACGTGATTCGGTCCGCTGGCGTAATCTCCAGCGGCCTCCGGACTCGTGGCACCGATGAACACGGAGCCCGCGTGGCGGATGCCGGGGAGTAGCGAAGCATCGGGAATGCTCAGATGTTCAGGCGCGAAGCGATTGCTCAGCTCCACCGCTTCGTCCAGCTTGCGCACCAGCAGAATCGCGCTGTTATTGTCGATGGCTTTGCGAGCAACCGCGGCTGTCGGCAACGTCGCCAGCTGCTTCTCGATCTGCTTCGCCACAGCATTGGCGAGCCGCTTCGACGTCGTCAGCAGAATCGCCGACGCGTCCGTGTCATGCTCGGCCTGCGCCAGCATGTCGGCCGCGATCCATTCCGGATTCCCTTCCGAAGCGATCATCAGAATCTCGGTAGGTCCGGCAATGAAGTCGATGCCAACCTCGCCCGCAAGCAGCTTCTTCGCCGCGGCGACATAAATGTTCCCCGGTCCCACGATGCGGTCTGCCTTGGGGATCGTCTTCGTGCCGTACGCGAATGCCGCGATCGCCTGTGCACCGCCCAGCAGGTACACCTGCGTGGCTCCCAGCATCGACGCGGTTCCCAGGATCTCCGCCACTGGCCGCGGCGACGTCACGCACACGTTCGCCACACCAGCCACCTGCGCCGGAATGATGGTCATCATCAGCGTCGATGGCAGAGGATACCGACCCGCGGGGATGTACCCGCACACCGTGTCGAGCGGCCGCACCACCTGTCCGACACGAAGCCCCGGCGCAATCTCCGCCGACTTCGCTTCAGGCATCTGCAACTGCGAGAACGCGCGAATATTGGCCGACGCAGTTTCCACCGCGGCGCGAAATTCCGGGCTCAGGCTCGCCGCCGCGGCTTCCAGTTCGGCCTGGGGAACCAGCGGGCTCCTGCGTTCGAACTTGTCGAACTTGCGCGCGTACTCCAGCACCGCCTTGTCGCCGCGTTTGCGAATGTCGGCCAGAATGGGCCGCACCACCGCTTCCGCCTCTTCGAACCGGGCCGCTTTTCTGGCGAGCAGTTTACCCGCGTCTTTCGATTCCAGAATTCGTATCAAGCGTCCTCACATCACAATCTTGTTCAGCGGATACTCGACAATGCCCTGCGCTCCGGCTTCTTTCAGCCGGGGGATGATGCGGCGCACAGCGGTCTCGTCGAGGATCGTGTTTACAGCGAGCCACTCGGCGTCACTCAACTGCGAAATCGTCGGATTCTTCAGCGCGGGCAGCACACCCAGCACGCTCTCCAGGTCGGCCTTGCGCACGTTGAGCATCAAACCTACTTTGCCCATCGCGTTGATAGCGCCTTCCAGCAGCATCTTGATGTCGTCGAGCTTGCGGCGCTTCCAGTCGTCCCGCAGCGACGCGTGGTTGGCGATCAACTGTGTGTTCGATTCCAACACCGTCTCGACAATGCGCAGCTTGTTCGCGCGCAGCGAGGAGCCGGTCTCGGTCACCTCAACGATCGCGTCGGCCAGCACCGGCGGCTTCACTTCCGTCGCGCCCCAGCTGAACTCCACTTTCGCCGTGACACCGTTCTTCTCCAGGTATCGCTTCGTGGTAGCAACAAGCTCGGTCGCGATGATCTTGCCCTGCAGGTCCTTCACCGAGTGGACATCGGAAGTCTCGGGTACGGCCAGCACCCAGCGCACCTTGCCAAAGCTCTGCTTGGCATAGATGAGGTCGACCACAGTGGCCACGTCGGCCGCATTCTCTTCCACCCAGTCGAGGCCCGTGAGGCCCGCGTCGAGGATGCCGTCTTCCACGTAACGCGCCATCTCCTGTGCGCGAATGAGCATGCATTCCAGGTCCGGATCGTCGACAGCCGGAAAGTAGGATCGACTGCTGGTGGTGATCACGAAGCCAGCTCGGCGAAACAACTCAATGGTCGCGTTCTCCAGGCTCCCTTTTGGAATGCCGAGCCGCAGTTTTTTCGGGTCGCTGCTTGTCACTTCGATCCCCCTCCGTACACTTCTTTCGGGTCGTACACCTGGGACTCGGAGACGTTCCACTCGCCGTTCCGCAGCACGCGGAAGAAACAGCTTTGATAGCCCTCATGGCAAACGCCCGGGCCGATCGCTTCCACTTTCACCAGTACCGTGTCCTGATCACAGTCAGTCGAGATCTCCTTCACCACCAGTCGGTGACCGGAAGATTCGCCCTTGAGCCACAGCTTGTTGCGCGACCGGCTGTAGAACGTGGCGAAGCCCGTCTCCACGGTTTTGCGGAATGCTTCGTCATTCATGAAGCCGACCATGAGAACACGGCCGCTCTCGTGATCCTGGATGACGGCGGGCACAAGGCCGTCGAGTTTAGTGTAGTCAAGAGTCATATAATCGGAAATAGAAAGGCCCGCTCACCGGTTAGGTGTCGCGGGCCTGTTTGCTCGTCTAAATCAAGAAATGCGGTACGGAGCACGGCCCACTTACGGCAAAAGATGCTGGTGATGGCCGTGAGCGAACATGAAATCGAAGTATATCATGGGCTCATCCACGTTCATCGGCCTGTCCTGTTATTAGGCCGCATGCGCTTCGTATGCAACTTTTCCGGCATCCGTTGCGAGGCCAAAACCATCACCCTGTTTGGGAGTGTAATGAGACGTAGACCCTTTTCACCGATTTTCCCGCTCGTCATCCTGGCCGCTTCGAGTCTGTATGTCGGTTGCGCTTCAAACGCTCAAAGCAGTAAAGGCGCCCAAGGCCAGGAGCCGCCGCCAGCGGTCGTCGAAGTAATCGAGGCGAAGCAGGCGGATGTTCCTGTCTTCTCCGAATTCCCTGCGCAGACTTACGCCCGCAACCAGGTGGACGTGCGGGGCCGCGTCACCGGCTATGTCGAGAAGTGGCTGTTCAAACCTGGCTCGGTTGTAACGGCCGGACAGCCGTTGTATGTGCTCGACCTCAGACCTTATCGCGCAGCCGTCCAACAGGCGCAGGGCAACGTGCAACAACAGGAAGCTGACGTCGATTTCGCGCGCCGTCAGGTGTCCATGCTGCAGGCAGAGGCCAACCTGGCTTCGGCGGAAGCCAACCTCGTGAAAGCTCAGCAGGACTACCAGCGATTTAAGCCACTCGTCGAGCAGGATGCCGCCGCTCGTCGGGACCTTGAAGCCGCCGAGGCCGCGCTGCGTGCAGCGGAGGCCACCGTCCGCGCCAACAAAGCCAACGTGGAGCAGACGCGGCTTCAGACGCAGACGCAGATCCAGGGCAATGAAGGCAAGCTCGAAGCACTGCGGGGCGCGCTGCAAACAGCGAATTTAAACCTCGAGTACGGCACCATTAAAGCGCCCATCGGTGGCCTAATCGGCGACACCACAGTCGCGGTTGGCGGCCTGGTAAATCCCACGGCGGCCACTCCGCTGACCACCATCATGCCGCTCGACCCCATCTGGGTTCGACTCCAGATGAGCGAGACGCAGTTCCTCGCGTACGGCCGGCGCAAGGCCTCCGGGGACAGCACGCCCATTACGCTGATGCTGGCCGATGAAACCGAGTTCGGCTCGAAGGGCCGCATCGAGAACAGTTCCAATCAGGTGGATTCGCGCACTGGCACACTGGAACTCCAGGCGAGTTTTCCCAATCCAGGCGGACGGCTGCTGCCAGGCCAGTTCGGCCGCGTGCGCTTCCAGACGGCACAACGTCAGGGCGTAATCGTGGTGCCGCAGCGGGCCGTCCAGCAACAACAGAATATCCAGGCCGTGATGACCGTTGGACCTGACAACAAGGTGCAGGTCCGGGCCGTGAAGACCGCCGAACGTGTCGGCGACGGCTGGGTTATCGAACAGGGCATCAAGCCGGGTGACAGGGTGATCGTCGAGGGCCAGCTTCGCGTCCGCCCCGGCGGTACTGTCACTCCGCGGCCATTCAAAGGAAAATAAGCATGGCGCGATTTTTTATTGACCGCCCCGTCTTCGCGATGGTGGTGGCCATCGTGATTATTATTCTCGGCGCTGTGGCAATCCCGGGCCTGCCCATCGCCTCGTATCCGGAAGTAGTTCCGCCGGTAGTGCAGATCACTGCGAATTACCTTGGCGGCAACGCGCTGGATCTGGAAAAGACTGTGGCGCAACCGATTGAAGAGCAACTCGTCGGGCTCGACGGCATGCTCTATTTCCAGACCACCGCGGCCAACAACGGTCAGATGAACATCTCGGTCACGTTTAAGCTGGGAACCAACCCCGACATCGCGACCGTGCAGACGCAGAACAAAGTGAACGCCGCATTGCCGCGACTGCCACCAGAAGTGCAGCGTCAGGGCGTCACCGTCAAGAAGGTGTCGAGCGCGTTCCTCGTGGCTATCAGTCTGGTGTCCGCAGACAAGCGCTACGACTCGCTGTTCCTCACCAATTACGCGCAAATCAATCTGGTGAATCAGATTGGAAGTCTGGAAGGTGTTGGCGAGTCCCGTCTCGGTTCGGGTCAGGTGTATTCGATGCGTGTGTGGGTCGACCCGGACAAGATGTCGCGGCACGGCCTCACGGCAACGGACGTCAGCAGTGCCATCGCGGCGCAGAACAAGCAGAACCCCGCAGGCTCGACAGGTCAGCCGCCGACTCCACAGGGCACTGACTTCCAGTACTCCATCAGCGCAACTGGCCGCCTTACCAATCCATCCGAATTTGACGACATCATCATCAAGGCGCAGCCGGACGCGTCAGTGCTGCGCGTGCGCGATATCGGACATGCCGAGCTCGGAGCGCAGACGTATCTCGGCTTCAGCCGCATGGACCGCACACCGTCGGGCAACGTGATCGTGTTTCTGTCACCGGGTTCGAACGCGGTGCAGACTGCCGACCGCGTGGAGGCGTTCATGAAGGAAGCGAAGAAGAGCTTCCCCGCGGGCATCGATTACGTGGTCCCGTATGACTCCACCATGTTCGTGCGCACGGCGATTGAGGATGTGTTGATTACGCTCGGCGAAGCGGTGCTGCTCGTCATTCTTGTGGTGTTCGTATTCCTGCAGAACTGGCGCGCCACGCTGATTCCGCTGCTCACCATTCCCGTGTCGGTCATCGGTACCTTCGCTCTGTTCCCGATTCTCGGGTTCTCCATCAACATCACCAGCATGTTCGGGCTCGTGCTCGCCATCGGCATCGTGGTGGACGACTCCATCGTCGTTGTGGAGGCCGTGCAACGGCTCATCGATGAAGGCTTGTCGCCTCGAGACGCAACCATTGAGGCCATGAACGAAGTGGCCGCGCCGGTGGTCGCCATTGCGTTGATTCTGGCCGCGGTGTTCGTGCCCGTCGCGTTCATCAGCGGCATCAGCGGTCAGATCTACAAGCAGTTCGCTCTCACCATCGCGGTGTCGGTGCTGCTCTCCGCGTTCAGCGCACTGTCGCTGAGTCCGGCGCTGGCAGCTCTCATCCTCCGCCCCGCGAAGAAGGGCGAACATCGGGGATTCCTGCAACCGGCCTTCGACCTGTTCAACCGCTCGTTTGACCGCACACGCAATGGGTACATGCGCATTGTTGGCGGGATGATCCGGCGGTCGGCCTTTGCGGTCATCGGGCTTCTGGCCGTGTGGCTCTGCGCAGGCATGCTGTTCAAGTCGCTGCCCGCGGGCTTCCTGCCCGATGAAGACCAGGGCGCATTCTTCACCTCGGTTCGACTGCCCGACGGCGCGTCGGTGGAGCGCACCGATGCGGCGACAAAGAAGATCGAAGATATCCTGGCGAACATGCCGGGCGTCGAGCACGTGTTCACCATCGGCGGTCTCGACTTCGCAACCCAGTCTTCCAACTCCAACGTGGCAAGCGTCATCACGCGGCTAAAGCCATGGGCTGAGCGGAAGGCTGACAACCTGCAGATTGGCGCCATGATCGGACAGGCGATGGGGGCATTCTCCCAGGTGCCCGAAGCGTTCACGTTTTCTTTCGGCCTGCCTCCGATTCTCGGCCTTAGCACAACGGGCGGCTTCACCATGATGATCGAAGACCGCGCGGGTACGGACGTGCAGGGCCTCGCCAATGCCGCCAACACTCTGGTGGCGGCTGCGGGCAAACGGCCCGAGCTTGGAGCCGTGGTCAACACGTTCCGCTCCGACGTACCGGCCTATCACGTGGAGATGGACGTGGCCAGGCTGCAGCAACTCGGCGTACCCGTGGGCGACGCGTATAGCGCCATGCAGGCCTATCTGGGCGGACTGTACGTGAATGACTTCAATCAGTTCGGCCGCACGTGGCAAGTGCTGGTGCAGGCCGAGCCTCGCTTCCGGCGGAATCCTTCCGACATCGACCGCTTCTATGTGCGAAGCAACACCGGCAATATGATCCCTCTCGGAACCGTTGCGAAGATTGAAGCCACAACCGGGCCCGACGTCGTGTATCGATACAACCGGTTCCGCGCCGTTCAGTTGCTGGGCGGCCCGTCGCCGGGCACCAGCAGCGGCGTCGCCGTGCAGGCCATGGAAGAGGTCGCCGGCCAGGCCATGCCCGCCGGCTTCGGGTATGAGTGGACCGGCACCACCTATCAGCAGAAGCTGGCACAGGGCAACGAGTTCGCCATCTTCGGCTTCGCCAGTATCCTGGTGTTCCTGTTCCTTGCCGCCTTATACGAAAGCTGGAGCGTGCCGTTTGCGGTGCTGTTCGCCGTACCTCTGGGCATGTTCGGCGCATTGCTCGCGGTATGGATGCGCAGCTATCCATACGACATCTACACGCAGATCGGTATCGTGACGCTCATCGGTTTGTCGGCGAAGAACGCGATTCTGATTGTCGAGTTCGAGCGAGACAGCCATGAAAAGGGCAAGTCAGTGAAGGACGCAGCCATGGAAGCGGCCAGCCTTCGGCTCCGTCCCATTTTGATGACGTCGTTCGCGTTCATCCTCGGCGTGTTTCCGCTGGTTACCGCCACGGGCGCCAGTTCGTCGGCCCGCCGCTCACTGGGAACAACGGTGTTCGGCGGCATGATCAGCGCCACTATCTTCGCCGTCTTCATCGTGCCGGTACTCTTCTACCTCATTGAGAGTCTCGCGGACCGGGGCAAGTCAAAGGCGAAGCAAGTCACCGAACGCCCGGAGCCCGATCCGGAACCGGAGGCTGCGTAATGTCGATCCGCGGAATCCTGCTCGGCATTAGTCTGCTGGCACTGACCACTTCCTGCACAGTGGGGCCGAACTACAAACGGCCCGCTGTGCCGACTCCGCCGCAGTATCGAGGTCCGCAGCCCGAAGCGGCCGCCGATCTGAAGGCATCTGTCGCCGACCATAAGTTCTTCGACCTGTTCAAAGACGAAGCGCTGCAGGCAACCGTCGACACGGCGCTGAAGAACAACTTCGACCTTCGTATTGCGGCCGAGCGCATCCAGCAGGCTCGTGCGCAATATGGCATTCAGCGCGCGAGTCTGTTTCCGTTTGTGAGCGGCGCCGTGCAGTGGAACGCCACGCGTGCGTCCACACTGGGCTCGCTTCCATTCATCTCCGAAGATGCCAGCCTGCAGTTTGCGTACACGCAGGCGGGAATCAGCGTGAACTGGGAGCTCGACATCTGGGGCCGTATTCGCCGGCTTACCGAAGCGGCAAGGGCGCAGTATCTGGCGACCGAAGAAGCGCGCAATGCCATCAGGGTGTCGCTGACTTCCGACGTGGCCTCCGCATGGTTCCAGTTGCATGAACAGGATCTCGAACTCGCAATCAGCAGGCAGACGCGGGATATCGCGGCCGATGGTCTTCGGCTTACCAACCTGCGGAG
>Ga0163150_10007576_pt1 | contig 12683 bp, 12 predicted proteins | sample OliLakLV19P2IB_FD_148628 | JGI IMG/M metagenome (GOLD analysis project Ga0163150, IMG submission 148628) | Freshwater microbial mat bacterial communities from Lake Vanda, McMurdo Dry Valleys, Antarctica - Oligotrophic Lake LV.19.P2.IB | ecosystem: Environmental > Aquatic > Freshwater > Lake >...
ATTCCAAAAAGAATGTATGAATTTCAAATATATCACTTTACCAATATTAACAATGCACCTCAAGACGCCGTTTCTAGGATTTTTTACAAAATAAGAAGATTTATCGATTTGAAGTTCGGATTTATTGCGGCCAAATATACCGCCAAGATCATCTATTAAAAAATATTCTATTCAAAATATCTCCCTCACAGGAGATTTTTTATTGGAAAAAGAGATTTTTCCTTATAATCCAATCATACTTTATTCTTCTATGCACTACACCTCTTCAGACCTCCGCCAGAAATACCTCGATTTTTTTAAATCAAAAAATCATGCTATCATCCCCTCTGCGCCACTTTTGCCAGAAAATGATGCTTCTGTGCTTTTTAATACCGCAGGAATGCAACCGCTTGCCCCCTACCTCCTGGGAGAAAAACATCCCATGGGAACTCGTCTTGCTGATGTACAAAAATGTGTCCGAACGGGCGATATCGATGATGTCGGTGATGATACACACTGTACTTTTTTTGAGATGCTTGGTAACTGGTCACTTGGAGATTATTTCAAGAAAGAATCCATAGAATATTCATGGGAATTTCTCACATCACTGAACTGGCTCTGACTAGATCCGAAGATGATTTCTGTGACAGTATTTGAAGGCGATGAAAATACTCCTCGCGATGAAGAAAGTGCTGATATCTGGGTGAGCCTCTGAATGCCTCGCGAGAAAATAGCATACCTCTGTGCAGAGGATAACTGGTGGGCAGCAGGACCAGCTGGTCCATGTGGACCTGACACAGAGATATTTTATTGGGTAGGAACGGGTGAACCACAGGGCAATAAGGGTACACATCCTGATGAATGGATGGAAATATGGAACAATGTATTTATGCAGTTTAATAAAAAAGTTGATGGTACCCTAGAGGCACTTCCAGCAAAAAATGTCGATACAGGTATGGGCCTTGAGCGGACCCTCGCCGTTATTAATGGTAAAAAAACAGTCTACGAAACTGACCTCTTTGAAAATACTCTCGAACATATCAAGCGAATTGTGGGTGAATCAAATTTTGACGAACGAGGGGCTCGCATCATAGCAGACCATATTCGTACTGCTGTCCACATGATTTCCGATCGAGTGAGACCGAGTAATACTGATAGAGGATATATTCTGAGAAGACTTCTCCGTCGAGCTATTCGTGAAGCACACAAGATGGGGTATGAAGATGCCTGTCTCGCACAGGTTGCTCGAGATTTTATTGCCATCTACGCTCCTGTATACGAATCTGTGAATAGTAATGAAGCTATTATTATCGATGAGATCAGTAGGGAAGAAGAGAAGTTTCAAAAGACTATTAAAAATGGTATTAAAGAATTGTATTCTTTAGCTGAAAAGAAAAAGAAGAGTTTTGAATTTACGTACGCACAAATTATACCGGAATGAGTTGATATTAAAAAACATTCTAATTTTATTTCAAATAGTATTAATTGATTTGAGGCTTTTCATATTTTTGAAACTTATTGATTGCCAATAGAAATGATAGACGAAGAACTAGCTCAGTTTTATATGTTTCCGAATAGATATGAATTTAATGAGGCTATGAAAAAACACCAAGACCTCTCTCGTACTGCTTCGGCTGGTATGTTTAAATGAGGGCTCGCAGATCATAGTGAGATAACGATTCAGCTCCATTCTGCGTGTCACCTGATGCTCGCTGGCCTCCGAAAAGTCCTCGGTACTCACGTAATGCAGGCAGGTTCAAATATTACACCAGAACGACTCCGTTTTGATTTCACTCATCCAGAAAAGATGACTCCAGAACAAATAAAATCTGTCGAGGAATTCGTCAACGGAGCACTCAAATCACATATTACCGTAACGATGGCAGAAGAACCAAAAGATTCTGCAAAAGCTCGTGGAGTTCTCGGAGCTTTCTGGGAAAAATATCCTGATATCGTGAAAGTCTACAAGATGATAGGAGATGATGGGATTATTTATAGTGAAGAACTCTGCGGAGGACCACATATTGAAACTTCTGAAAATGTCGGTACCTTCAAAATCCAAAAAGAAGAAGCGAGTAGTGCGGGGGTGAGGAGGATTAAGGCGACACTGAGTTTATAAGTTGATGCGCGTTTATGGGTTGATAAGTTGTAGGATTTTTTAAATATCTTTATGAGCACTTTACAAAATTTTGAAGACTTAGACTGCTGGAAAATGGCTCGAGAAGAAGCAAATTTGATATACTTACATTTTTGAAAGATCAAAGATTTTGCTTTCCGAGACCAGATTATTCGGGCGGCTATATCAGTCATGAACAACATTGCTGAATGATTTGGCAGATGGAGTCCAAAAGAAAAAATTCAATTTATGAATATTGCACATGGCTCTTTGCTCGAAGTGCGCTCGATGATATATCTTGCACTAGATCAAAAATATTTACAAAATGCTTGCGTTGATGAAATATTAGAACATAATCTCCAAACAAAAAAGATGCTTCAAGGCTTTCTCAGATATCTCCATGATTTCAAAAATAACAACTAATTTCCCCCGAACCTATAAACTCATAAACCCAATAACTTATAAACTTTTAATTATATGACTAAAATAAAGATTGAAATCATCCGCACCACTGCCAATATTGGCAAACAGGGTGATATCAAAGAAGTCTCTCTGACATATGCTCAGAATAAGCTCTTTCCTGAAGGAATTGCAAAAGAGTACAAAGCACAACCAAGCAAAGATGAGAAAAGAGCAAAGATTTTTGTGAATCGATTTGAGATTACAAAGAAACTTCATGAGAAAACTCTTGTTGTCCATATGATACACGACCAATGAAAAGTTTCAGAAGCCGTCAATTCTGATTGGATAGCGGGAAAAATTCGTGAAAAATTTCACGTTACTCTCCTCCCAGAAATGGTTCGCCTTGATGAAAAAACCATCAAAAAAGCAGGGAAATATACCATTCATCTTGACCTCGCACCAGATGCGTATGCTCAGATGGTGCTTGAGTTACGCTAATTTTTATGTACCTCTGAATTGATTATTGAACCTCCAATATCTGAGTAGCTATCTCAGAAATAGGTATCGCACTTCCCTATGGTATTTTTGAACATGAGGAATTTTTTGATATTTTACCTGAACTTGTGGAAAAAAAGAAAGTAAAAACCATCGTTATCGGTGAGGCGATTGGGTATGATGCATATGGCAAGCAAAAAAAGGTGTTTGAACGCGCAATTGCACGCATCAAAAAAACTGTACCAGGGATTGAAATAGTGACACAAGATGAAGACCTCACGACCTTTGAAGCACAAGAATCACTCGGGAAACTGGGCTCAGAAGATCACCTTGACGATATCGCAGCAAGCATTATACTCCAGCGGTTTATAGATAATCGTTTTTAATGTCTCTCTCACTCTCATTCGTGCCAGATGGTAATCGTCGTTGGGCAAAAGAAAAAAATAAAACTACGCTTCAGGGGCATACTGCTGGGGCAGATAAGATAAAAGAAATTACGCAATGGCTCAATATCAACACAGAAGTAGACGAGTGCGTTTTTTGGTGTCTTTCAAGGTCTAATCTTGAAAGAGATCAAGCAGAGCTCGATGGAATTTTTTATCTCCTCAAACACTATTTTGAGAGTATGAAAAAAAGTTTTATAAAAAATCAAATAGCCTTTCTCGCTCTCTGAGAAACCCACCTATTACCAGAAGATATCCAAAAGGTTATTAAACAATTAGAGGACGACACGAAACAATATATCGAGAGAAGACGTCTCGGTTTTTGACTCGGATATGATCATGACTATGATCTGATCCGAGCAACGAGAGAAGTGCTCCAGAAATATCCAGAAATAGTAGATCCAAAAGAAATAGAAAATAGAATACGCAGTGATGGTGGGTATGCTCGCGGTATGCGTGATCCTGATATTCTCGTCCGCACAGGAGCAAAAAAAGGGCATAGAACGAGTGGTGCTTTTATGGGTCGAGAAACAGAAATACACTTTACGGAAACATTGTGGCCAGATTTTTCTTTGGATACTCTCAAAAAAATCATAGAATGAGCACAGAAAACACTACACACCCATGGACTCTAAACCTCACATTGCTATTACCAATAGAAGAGCTTTTCATGACTACGAAATCATCGAAGAGCATGAGGCGGCTATTGAGCTGTTTGGCTGGGAAGTAAAAAGTATTCGTCAGGGATCTTGTCAGCTCAAAGGATCACACATTCTCATCCGTTCAGGAGAAATAAAAATCGTAGGTATGCATGTGAGTCCCTATACATTTAGTCACGAAAGTGACGTTTGAGTGAAGCGTGAACGAAAACTCTTTCTCAAGAAAAATACTATTCTCCGTCTCGAACAAAAAACAGGTGAAGCAGGCATGACGCTCATTCCTGCTCGTGTCTATTTAAAAGGAAATCTTATCAAAGTATCCGTCGCTCTCGCGAAAGGAAAAAAAGAATATGACAAACGAGAAACACTAAAAAAACGTGACATAGAAAGAGGTGCTCTCAAAGAACTTCACCGTACTATCAATCGATAATGTCTCAATACACCGCCCTATCCCACCCGCTCATTCAATCATTCTTACTTCAACAAGAAGATTTTAATGATACCAAAAATATAGTCGTTGAGTCTGACGCAGATGCTCTGAAATTAAAAAACACGCTTGATGCTCTCATGAATCTCATAAAATGAGAGCACAAAGACTATCAAATTATTACTTCTTACAATGATATCCTGAGAACGGTACACTACCCGGAAACAGTCGGGATATATACCACTCAGACCGCTCTCAATCCGCCCAGAAATACACATCAAAACACAGGCCTCTTGGTTTTAGAAAAAGATACAGAGTACACCGAAAAGCAATTCATCGAGTGGCTGACAAATAATGGATATGAAGCCAGGAAAAGCTCCGATGAAGACAATACGTATTTCCGACAAGGTGATACCATTACTCTCCAAATATCTCGGGGTATACTACAGGTGAGTTTTTTCTGAGGAAAAATAGAGGAAATCTATCTCGACAGACTCTCTCAAGAAAATTATACATTGATTAGTTTGCTGTAGAAAATTTCCATTTACTCATTTCTCACAGAATATACCCAACAAATGGAATTCCTATAATGAGCATGAAATGGTAGGGGGTCAATGATGAAAAAGAAACAAATCAGAAATATCCTGCAAATGGTGAGGCGAGTAGAGAAAAATGAAGTATCAATGAGAATACAACGGCTCCAAAAAGCCATCTATTTATTCGAAGGCTAAATGCTCCAAGACGACCACAACCAAGGGAACGAAACATCTGATATACGACTGAAGTGGCGACAGCAAGTGTCTGAGCAAGTTGCAAGTCTTGTTTGTAAAAGAGGAGAAACACTGACCCTACTACGCCGATTCATATCATCCCAGAGATTGCAATAAAGCCCTGTATTCCTGCGAGCAAACTCTCATTCATCGGCTTTCTTTTCATCACATCTTGTTCTGTCTCTTGGGTTGAAAGAGCCAGTGCTGGGAAACTATCCGTAACAAGATTTATCCAGAGAATTTGAATAGCAATAAATGGTACAATGAGAGCATCCTGAAATATGATTACCGCAAGCGCGACAAGAAATACTTCATAAAAATTACACGCAAGAAGGTATTTGATAAATTTTTTAGTGTTGTCGTAGATACGTCTTCCCTCTTCGACACCCGACACAATCGAGGCAAAATTATCATCCAGGAGAATCATATCAGCAGCATCACGTGCGACATCAGTGCCACGTATACCCATAGCAATTCCTATATCAGCCTGCTTGAGAGCGAGCGCATCATTGACCCCGTCACCAGTCATCGCGACGATATGTCACTGTGCTTTGAGGAGACGAATAATACGAAGCTTATCTTGAGGTGCTATACGAGAGAAGATGCTTACATGCGTGAGTTTTTCAGAGAGCTCTTCATCACTCAAAGCAGAAAGCTGTGTCGCGTCCAGTGTCTCTCCCGAGAGGCCAATCATATGTCAGACAGCGCCAGCTGTCAGCTCAGAATCTCCTGTGATCATGATAACACGAATCCCTGCTTGCTGACATTCTGCAATGGCAGGAGCTACCTCAGAACGAGGTGGGTCCATCATCGCGGTGAAACCCACAAACACTAATTTTGATTCTGCTTGTTCCAAAGTAATGCCACTTCATTTTTCATTCTTCATTTTTCATTCTTCATTTTTTGCAAAGTCTACATAAGCCATTGCCAAGACTCGTTTTCATTCAGAAGCAAGTTGTGTAAAAATATGATAAATCTCTTGCTTTCTTTCTGGCGTTAACTCTATCACCGTATTTTGTATTATTTCCTTGGTCACCAATTCCATAATTCTCTCAGGTGCTCACTTCACATAAGAACGGTAAAAAGTACCATGATTCCTCACAATAGACATACGTTTTCGTTCACTATCAAATGGAAATTCTATGATAACAGGGTATTCTGATTCAAGACCGGATTTTTTGCAACCAAGTCACTCTGCAAATTGGAGAAGTCCTATCTCAGTCGGATCACCGAAGAGCTGTTCTTTACCTGACGCATCACGACCATATCATGACTTATTACAGCCAACAGAGATCTCAAGTAATATTCTTTCCCCAACTTCATCCGATGATTTCTCATTCGTCATTCTTCATTTTCAATTTGTGTAAATATCCACTACCTGCATTTCTGATTTTGTTAGAGTTCCTGTTTTATCGGTACATATAACCGTAACACGACCAAGTGTTTCTGATGCAGGGAGCCTGCGCACAAGGACATTTTTCTTTACGAGACGTTTGGTAGCCAGAGCAAGACTGAGGGCTACTACAGCCGGTAATCATTCCGGAATAGCTGAAACTGCAAGACTCACAGCCACGAGAATCGAATGTGACATACGTCCTCCAGACATTACAAGTACGCAAACAAGAATTATACAGAGACATACTATAAAAAGCGCAATCTTTCGAGAAAATTCTTCTAATTTCTGTGAAAAAGGATTTGCCTCTTCAGTGATTTTTTCGACCATACCAGAGATATGACCAAGCTCAGTACTGGCACCAGTTGAAACAACCAGGGCTCGACCAGAACCAGCAGCCACGGCTGTTCCCTGATAGACGATATTGGATCGATCCGAGAGGGGGATACTCTCTGGAATCTGTCCACATGTTTTTTCCTGCGCGACACTTTCACCGGTCAAAATAGCCTGATTGACCCTCAGTCACGCAGACTCAATAACTCGAGCATCTGCAACAATTCTCTCTCATTCGTCGAGAAGCAGAATATCTCCTGGCACAACATCACTAGCAGAAATGACCTGCAACTCCCCTTCTCGCATTACGTGAGCCTGTGGTGTCAGAAGAGAACGAAGATTTTCGAGGGTTTTCTCGGTTTTGAATTCTTGAATGACACCAATAGCTGTATTGAGGACGACTATAAAGAGAATAACCGTCGCATCAATATATGAGTGTTCGAGAATAGCAGAAAGCACGGCTGCGGCAATCAATACCCATACCAGTGTTGATTTGAGCTGATCTCCTATCATAGCAAAAATAGTTCGCTTTTTTCATTGAGGGAGAATATTCTTCCCTACTTTTTTTAAGGTTTCCTGGGCTTGTTGATGTGTCAATCCTTTTACAGAAGAGGAAAGAGCCGTTATGATTTCTTCGGAAGAGAGAGAATGAAAGTTCATACTCTGATACTACCCTATTTTGTTTGTGAAAGCAAACAAGCCTATCAATATCCTGCTCTATTATTTTTTTCTTTTTTCTTTTTGCTCTGTTTTGCTCTGCAAAACTTGGTGCCCCGAACAGGAATCGGACCTGTATCGTCTCGTTAGGAGTGAGATGTTCTTCCATTAAACTATCAGGGCGTATATCTGATATGAAGTATACGCATCAAAGAAAAGTTGCAAGAAATACCTAACTTTTTGATGTAATACTTTCAACAGTTCACTTGTCTAAAATAACAACCTGATCCGCTAGAAGATAGTGTTTCTCATTATGTGTAATAACAATGCGTGTCGTTTCAGCAAAATTATGCACGAGCATATTCATAATAAGTTGATCTGTTTTTTTATCTATCGATTTTGTTGCCTCATCAAATATGATTATCTCGGGAGTGCTCAGAAGAGCCCGAGCTATAGCGATTCTCTGTCTCTGTCAACCAGAAAACTTTTTCCCACCATCTCAAATGTTTGTATCTAATCCTTCAGGGAGAGAAGCAAGAAAATCCTCCAAACCTACTTTTCAGATTACCTCATTCAGCTGTTCTTCTGAAATACTTTCCGAGTATCAATAAGTGAGATTTTCTCGGAGAGTACCATGAAACAATATAATATCTTGAGCAACATACGCTATCTTTCAACGAAGAGAAGGAATATCAAAACGATGAATATCAATATTATCTAGAAAAATAGTCCGCTTTGGACATTTATAGAGTCGTAGAATAAGGTTAACAATAGTAGACTTTCCAGATCCATTTTTACCTGTTATAATAGTCATCTTACGAGCGGGAAACCTAACAGTAAGATCACTTAATACTTTACTCTTATCATATTTAAATGAAAGGTGACGAAATTCAATACCTGATGCAAGAGTCAAAAATTCTTTTGAGCCAGAAGTAACGGCTGGTTCGAGATGAACGATATCCTCTATTAGTTTCTCCAAGATTTTCCATGCGCTTCTAAGCTGTATATACAACATTCCAAAGTCTTTCATTTTAGACATTCCCCGCTGGAAAAGAGCTAAAAAAACAATAGCAGCAGAAACACTCACACTCTCAAAAAGGAGCGTCTTTCCAAGAATTAATCCAATAATCATAATACATATAATCTGAAAAAGGAGAAAAAGAGGATTAATCAAGTTGTTAAAGCGTGTAATCAGATACTGAGCCTTCATCATGTTATTGTATATATCTATGAAATTTGCTTGTTCTTTTTCTTGATTATTTGTCGTCAAAATAAGAGCCTGTCGGCTCAAGATATCCTGTATCCTCGTATTGTAGTCCATTGATATTTGCACATTTTTGAGTGTTATTTTACCGATATATCTCTTAAAAAGATTTAATACAAAGAGTGATACAGAAAAAAAGAATAATGATAAAAGAGCTAATTGATAATTCACGGCAAAAAGAATAGCTACTATCATACACATTTCTAGACAGTGCTGTATAAAAGATTGCATTTCGTTAATGATGGCATCGGATTGTCTCGGTATAGACTCTATCTTGGAGCGGAGAAAACTGGATTTATTATTTGCAAAGAAAGCCATATCAACAGACATAAATTTTTGCAAAACAAAGGTTGTCGATCGAAGAGAGTACGTCCTTTTTTGTGACCATATATAGAGAGAAGCGATGTAGCTCAGAGCAAAACTTATCATTGTCAAGAAGAGAATCAATCACGAAAAAAAGAAAAAAGTATGCAAATCTGTCATCGTCTTCATAAATGGAAAAAAACGAGCAAAAAACGCAACTATAGGATTGGAAAATATGAATGAATAGTCTCTCTGTAGCAAACCTTTGGTAAGGGGTATCGCGATAGCAATACCTAATCATCTACTTGTATATCACAGTAGATATATCAATAAGGTACCGAGAAAAAAATACCGAGAAACACCTAAGGCATGAAGAAAAAATCTCACTGAGTTTTCTGATTTATGTTTGGGTCACATTTTTTTGCTATTCACAGTACGATGATTAGAAGTGTGACCATTATAGTGTAAGTACTACTCCAAACCAAAAAAAATACCTAGATTATTGCAAATTTATACATTCGAAGAAGTTTCATGAGTTGATTTTATACGTTTTTCTCTATACTACCCCATATATTTATCATAATTTTTTATGGCTACCGAAAAAAGTAATGTTATTGTCAGTTTCGACAATGTGTGTTTCTCATTTAACGATAAGAAAAAAATCATCCTCGAATGTGCCGATTTCACGGTGCGTGAAAATACCAAGATCACGATAATGGGGCAAAATGGGGCTGGAAAATCTACCATTTTTAAACTCCTGATGCGTGAAGAAAAGCCAGAATCTGGAAAAGTAAACATCGTCGCTGGGAATAAGATAGCCATAGCGCGACAAGTAATCCCTCGTGATCAGCTCAATCTCAGTCTGGAAGAATACTTCGCCACAGCTTTTCTAGAAAAAGAGAAACTTTTAGATAAAAAAATAGATGAGGCAATGGATGCTGTGAATCTCACTGTGGATCGCAAAAAAGCACTCAAAGACCTTTCTGGTGGTCAACAAGCTCGTGTCCTTCTCGCCTATGCTCTTATCCAAAAACCTGATATTCTCCTCCTCGATGAGCCGACGAATAATCTGGACTCCGAGGGTATCGGGCATCTTCTCAGTTTCCTCCTCAGTTATGAAAAAACCGTTATTGTGATTAGTCATGATGCCGACTTTCTCAATGTATTTACCGACGGTGTCCTCTATCTCAATGTCCAGAAACATCAGGTCGAGCAATACTGGGGTGACTACTACACGGTGATGGAGGATATCAAGAAACAGATTGAGCGAGAACAGATGCAAAATGCACGAATGGAAAAAGAAATCCAAGACAAAAAAGATAAGATCAACTTTTTTGCCAACAAAGGAGGTAAAATGCGTAAACTCGCGAGTAAAATGCGAGATGATGTCGAAGAAGCAGAAGAACAAACTGTCACGGTGCGAAAAGACGATAAAACCATTCAAAAATTTCATATTGATTATGGCAATTTCATTGGTCCCATTATCACGATTTCAAAGATCACACTTATGAATCGTGAACACGAGATCGTCTCACATGATATGGAACTCATCATCACAAAAGGTGAACGCTACATCCTAACTGGTCCAAATGGTATCGGTAAAACGACTCTTCTAAAAAAACTCGTCAATCGTGAAGACCCGTATGCTCTCATTACTGAGGGGGTCAATATAGGGTATTACAGCCAGGATTTCGCAGACCTCGATATGGAACAAACGGTCTGGGAATCACTCCAATCGGTCACCGACGTCATCACGGATCAAGAAACGTTTCGTGTCGCTTCGCAGTTTCTCCTCACGAGCGATCTCCTCAAAAATAAAGTATATTCACTCTCGGAAGGACAAAAATGACTTCTCTGTTATGCTCGATTTATGATCCAAAAACCAGATCTCCTCATCCTCGATGAGCCTACCAATCATATCAACTTCCGTCATATTCCAGTGATAGCTGAATCACTGAATAGCTACAAAGGTGCTCTCATTATGGTTAGCCACGATGAAGGATTTGTGCAAGCTCTCCAGGATGTCCGAGCGATAGATCTTAAGCGACTTATCCAATAATGCATTTTTATGGTACAACTTTGAACACGGGATGAGTATCATACGTCACTGAATGGTCAGGGTATTATCGGGAGAGATGGTTGTCCATTTTGTGATCTCGATGGACAAAATGAATATGTCCTATGGAAATGAAAACATTGGTTTCTGTGTCATAACAAATTTCCCTACTCTGGAAATGATCAGCATATTATGGCTCTCCCTTTCTCGCATAAAGTATTTTTTACAGAACTTGATACTGATGAACTTCTTGAACTCTGAGAAGTCCATGTTCAGGTAAAAGCATTTTATGGAGAGAAGAATTATTTCTCTTGTACACGAGAGACACTCGGAGACTGAGAGCGGGATGCGAGAAGTATTGAACATCTCCATATACATTTTGTACCTGGGAAGCTCGAAGGAAAATATCTCAGGAAAATGCTCGAACATCAGGGATTTCCAATACAAGAAGAAAAGCTGGAAATGAAGGATTGTAAGACAATTATCTAACCGATTATGAGTTTTATAGAAAATAAATGTTATCCTCGAAAAGTGTTTCAAGAAAGTAGCTTCAATTTCTCTAAAAAAATTGAAATACCATTACGTGCATTTGAAGAATATATATGCTTAATGAATGAAAAAATCATGCCGTCTATAGTAGAGAACATAGAGAATGAGAACTCGTCGAATCAAATAAAATCTGAAGGCTATTATGTAAATCTAGAATTAAGAAAGCTCCATTATTCATCTATTTTTATATTTATTTGTGCTTTTTTTGAGAAAAAAATGCAATGTTTTTGTTTGATTGTAGAACAAAATAGTGAGTTCAAAATAGAAGCTACAGAAGATAAAGACTGAGAAAATATACCTAGCCATATATGCAGATATAAGAAATACTTAGAAAATGAGGCTATTATTAATTTTAAAAATTCTAAAGAAATCAAAAAAACATGGAGTAATATTATAAACTTTAACAATCTGAGAAATGTACTTGTACATTCTAATGGTCATACGTCTAACAACGAAGAAAAAATAGAAAGTATTAGAAAAATTGAAGGAGTGGTAGTATGAGAGTGAGACAACCCTAAAATATGCATACAAGAGCTGCAGGTTTTCAATGATCTTATAGATTCAATTAGGATTTTATTAGAACATATATATTATGAAGAGAATAAATAATTTTAATCTATTTAAATTATGCACCCCTCAAAAGAAGAGCTCCAGAAAACTTATGAAAAAATGAGAGATGATCAAATTCTTAATCTACTAGAAGATGAGGGAATGAGACCTGAAGCAATAAAAGTATTGCAAAGTATTGTTAAAAAAAGAAATATTAAAAATAATTCCGAGGAACCCCAAGAAATTAATAATATCACGCATTATTCTGAAAAAAAAGGACGTATTAAT
>Ga0163150_10007577_pt1 | contig 12683 bp, 10 predicted proteins | sample OliLakLV19P2IB_FD_148628 | JGI IMG/M metagenome (GOLD analysis project Ga0163150, IMG submission 148628) | Freshwater microbial mat bacterial communities from Lake Vanda, McMurdo Dry Valleys, Antarctica - Oligotrophic Lake LV.19.P2.IB | ecosystem: Environmental > Aquatic > Freshwater > Lake >...
GGATCGCGGCATGGGCGGCGGCCTTCGCGGAAGGGACCAGTTCAACGATCAGCCCACCGGCTCTCTTTCATCGGTGGGCGGACACGGTAACGCAAACAAGGGAAGGTCGCGCGGCCAGGCCGCGCGACCTTCCCGGCGTACTAGTGGATCCGACAGTCGAGAATCACTGATGAGCGTTGCGGGCCATCTGGTCGGCCATGGCATGCAGCTTCGCACCATCGACCGCCGCCAGCGACTTTCCGAAACCGGGATCGGAGAAGGCCTGGACAAAGCTCGCATCGGTCATCACCCGGCCAAGCTCGGCAACGCGACCCGTCTTCCCGAGATCGGGCAGATACCTGCCGTATTCTGCCAGGACCCGGGCCGCCTCGGGACGGGCCAGGATCTTCGCCACATCCTCGCTCGCGGCCGCCCTGGCCAGGCCGTCATCCGCCAGGACCGTGCTGAGCTTGCCCGTGGAAGCCAGGTTCTTGAAGGAATCGCTCTCCATCATCTTGCCAAGTTCCGGGTACTTCTTGACCAGCCTGGCCACATCGGCATCCGCGCTGAGCTTGCTGGCATCGAGGGTCTGACGACGTGCCGCCTCCATCACCCGCGCCTCGGCCTCGGCGGCCATCTTGTTGGCATCCATCGACACCTTGCCGGCGTCGGCCAGGCGCTTGCTCGCATCCGCCGAAACCTTGCCAAGTTCAGCCGACTGCTTGCTCGCATCCGCCGAAACCTTGCCGGCTTCAGCCGTCATCCGGCTGCCATCGATGGCGGCGGCACGGGCTGCTTCGATCTGCCGCTTCCCAGCGTCAGTGGTGGCCCACTTGCTGGCGTCCGCGAACCGACGACTGAGGGCATCCTCCACCGTCTGCCGGGCGGACGCGTCGGCCATGAATTTACCGAAACCATCGGCCGCGATGAGCCGCTGACCATCCGCGGTCGTCACCAGGAGCGAGGCATCGGAGGCGAGGAGCTTCCCGAGATCTCCCTCGGGAGCGGCGGCCCGCTGCACATCGCCGTCATTGAGGACGCCCCGGGCGCCGGCATCGTTCACCATCCGGCCGAAGCCGTCCTCGGCCGCGGCGCTGCGGAATCCGTCGCTCGTGACGAGCTTGCGGAAGTCCTCGTTGGTCATCATCTTGTGAAACAATTCGGACTGGAGCACGTCGTTCATGGAGGTGTCGCCGAGCTGCACATCGCTCGACTTGATCTGCTCAGCCTGGTAGCGCTTGGCGGCCCCGATGGTCCCCTCGGTTCCGTTGCCGGCGGGCGGGTAACCCTTCAGAGCGAAGAACACGAGCGCTCCCGCGGCCACCAATCCCACCCAGAGCAAGGTCTTCTTGTTCATGATTAAACCCTCCTGATAGTAATGAGTCGTCGAGTCGTACTCCGGTGCGGAAACGTCGTACAGGAACTACAACGGATCGGAGCCGGAGTTGGTGATCAAGTGCGAAGAGAGAGCTCCGAGGTGATCTCCCCCATCCGGGGAGGCATCACCATCGATCTCAGCGGCCCTTCGCGGCATTCCAGGTGGCAAGCGTGACACGGCGTGTCGCACCCTCCACAAGGGTTTCCAAGCCGAACGGCTCCTCCAATCCGCCGACATTGAATTCCAGTGTGATCCTTCCCGCCTGCGGGGGATACCAGTCGACGCGGCCCACCGCCATGTCGATTCGACCGGGGGTCGAACCTTCGGGGATGATCCGAGTCAGGGCACGCTCCGAGGCCGGATACGTCAATGAAAGGCTCGATTCGGTGACGGTACTGACCGATATTTCAACCCGCAGGACGCGTTCCGAGCCGAGGACCCGTGCCACGACCGCGCCTCCCGGGATATCCAATCGCTCCTCACTCAATGGCCGGAAACTGATCTCGCCGTCGTTCCGGACCATGGTCCCAGCGAAGTGACTCGGACCAGGTTGGTTTGTTGGGCGCTCGGGAGCTGTCGTCGATCCCCGAACGAGTGCCAGGCCCACGAGAACCGCCAGGGCCCCGGTGGCAAAGCTCCAGGCCATGCCGACAGCCGGTCGGCGAGAGATTGAGATCCAGGGACCGGACCCGAAGGGTCGAGTTCTCGGGCGGCCGCCGGGTCGGGCTTCAATGGTCCGTAAAATCGCGGGTCGAATGTCGGTCGGGGCGGGAAAGCGGTGGGTCCTGTTCAACAGATCATGCAGCTGCTTGATCTCCTCGAAGCGCTGCCGGGCGCCGGTATCCCCGGCCAGTGCCATCTGCACCCGGTGGGATTGTTCCTCGCTGGCGGTCCCGTCAAGGACCTCGTTCATTGCCGCTTCCAGCTGCTCATCCATCTGCACGAGTGACACCTTTCCGAGCCAAGCACTGCTCCAAGAGCCTGCGGGCCGTAAAGAGCCTCGATTTGACCGTCATCTCCGGGATGCCGAGCAGCTCGGCAATGTCCCGGTGGGACAAATCGGCGAAGTGCCGCAGAACCACGATCTGCCGATACTCCAACGTCAGCTGCATCAACGCCGACTGCACGGCGTCCTTCAATCCCTTGACGACCAGTAACTCCGCCGGACCCATGGCCGGATCAGTCATCCGGATGTCCACTTCCTCCATCGGCCGGCGCTTCTTGGAGGCATTCAGCGATTCATTCATGCCGATCCGGTAGAGCCAGCTGAAGAATCGGTGCTCGGAATCAAATGTGTCGAGCTTCTGGTAGGCCTTCATGAAGGCCGTTTGCACGGCATCCCGGGCATCGTCATGATCGCCCAGGATGCGGAGGGCCAGGTTGAACAGGACCGTCTGGTACCGCTCCACCAGGACTTCAAAGGTCGCGGCGTGGCCATCCAGCACCTGCCGTACAATCGCCTCGTCGCTTTCCGTCATACGTACAGACAGCGAACTCTTGTATTGGTTGGCGGCAATCAGTGCTCCTTTGGTAGGATCGGGAGAATGAAACACCGGGGGGATGTTCCGTCAAGGCCCGGGCAAGGGATCGCCCCGGATCCCCCCGCCGGATCGGCTTCCTTCCAGTGGAGGGGCCTGCTAGGCTCCCCCCTTGACTTCCCGTTGGATGCCATGGCCGGCTCAGCCCGGAACTGTCCACCCTTCAACAAGATGCCGAGGATGCCGCTAAAAATCTCGCCTGTTCAAGACGGAAACATCCGCCTCTCCGGTCGTTTTGATGCGGCCGAGGTGGAAAAGGCCAAGAAGATCCTCTGGGAGCTGAAAGGGTCGACCCGTGTCGATTTGGCCGACCTGGAGTACATCTCCAGCGCCGGGATCGGGGTCGTCGTGGAAGCCTTCAGCCGGCTCAAGGCCGCGGGACACACGATGACGCTCACCAACCTGAACCGCTCGGTCCGCAGCGTCTTCTCGCTGACGGGGCTGGATCGGGTACTGGTTATCGAGTAGGGCCCGAAGCCTGGCTTCCGTCAACGGGCCCGTCGACCGCATCCGACTTCCGATACGCCACCAGTTCCGGGGTCTTCTTCGCAATCCCCAGTGACACCAGCACGCAGGCAATACCACCCGTGACGACGGACACCGGCGCGCCGAAGCCCTGGGCCACGAGGCCGGCTTCCAGTTCGCCGAGCTGGGGGCCGCCCATGAAGAACATCATGTTGATGGAGGTCATGCGGCCGCGGAGGGCGTCGGGGGTGGCGAACTGGCGGATGATGTTGCGGAGAACGGTGGAGACGGTATCGGCGATGCCGGTGAGCGCGAGGCAGGCGAAAGTCAGCCAGAAGGAGCGGGAGAAGCCGAAGAGGATGGTAGCCAGGCCGTACACCAGAACGGCGCCGATCAGCACCCGGCCCCGCCGCTCGATTCGTTCGACGCGGGTGATCATGACGGCACCGGCGGCCAGGGCTCCGATCGAGGGGGCGGCGTACAACACGCCGTAGCCTCGAGCTCCGACATGGAGGATGTCCTGGGCGAAAATCGGCAGGAGGGCTGTGGCGGACGAGAAGAATGTGGCGAAGAAATCGATCAGCATCGTCGAGCGGATGATCGGGTTCGAAAAAACGAACCGCAACCCCTCCTTGGCGGCCCCCACGCTGATATCGCCGCGCCCCTCGGCATCCACCGAGTCGTGCACGTCGCGCATGAGGAGGAGCGCCACCACGACGGCCAGAAAGGAGACGCCGTTGAGGAGATAGGCCCACCCGATGTCGAGCGTGGCCAGCACGATTCCGGCCATGGTGGGTCCGGCCACGGCGGCGAACTGGAACATCACGGTGTTCAGGCTGATGGCGTTGGCTAAGTGCTCGGCCGGCACCAGGTCGGGCACCAGCGATTGGCGAGCCGGCCCGTCAAACGCCGCCACGGCCGAGGAGAGTGCCGCCAGCACGTACACGGGCCAGACGCTGTCCAGTCCTCGAATTGTCAGGTACGCCAGAACTCCGGCAATGGCGGCCATGATCACCTGCGTGAACAACATCAGCCGGCGGCGGTTGACCGCGTCGGCCACCACACCGCTCAGCAATGAGAAGATGATGATCGGCAGAACTCGCACGAGTCCGACCAGCCCGAGATAGAGACCTTTCTGATCCGGTGGCGCCAACAGCGATACGTGCCACAGGATGGCCGCGTTCTGCATCATCGAGCCCGAAAACGACACGAGCTGACCGATCCACAAGAGCCGGAAGTTACGGTGTCGAAGGGCGGCGAACGCGGGTGTCATGTCACGGGGTATTGTCGCGCCGCTTCCACCGCGGCCAGCAGCGTATTGACGTGGATCGCCACCGTGTCCTCGACATCCTCCGCATAGCCGCCGGCCAGCGCGATGGCCACCGGGATCCCCTGGCTTCGCGCCTCCCGGATCACGAGGCGATCGCGGTCGAACAGGCCGTTCAGGGTGAGCTTGAGGCCCCCGAGCCGGTCGTGCTCGTACGGATCGCCCCCGGCGATGTAGAAGACCAGCTCGGGTCGGAACTGATCCAGTGCCGGGCGCAACGCATCGCCCAGGCGCTTCAGATAGTCCTTATCGCCGAGGCCGTCCGGCAGATGGATGTCGACATCCGATGGTGGCTTCTCGAATGGATAGTTGTTGAACTGGTGGATCGAAAGCGTGAACACGGTGGGATCGGCAGCGAAGATGGCCGCCGTGCCGTTTCCGTGGTGCACGTCGACATCCACGACCATGGCCCGCCGGATCACGCCATCCTTCTGAAGCCGGCGAATCGCCACGGCCACATCATGTATGGCGCAAAAGCCCTCGCCGTGACCCGGAAAGGCATGATGGAATCCGCCCCCGACGTTGTAGGCCACGCCGTCCACCAGCGCGCGCCGCGCCCCCAGGATCGAGCCCCCCGCGGCCAGCCAGAGGGCCCGGACCAGTTCCGGGCTCACCGGAATCTCCAGCCGGTTGATCTCGCCGAACGTGAGCTTGAGATGCTTCAGCCTTTCGACCCAGTCAGCGGTGTGGACGAGCTTCAAATCATCATCCGTGGCCGGCTCGGGGGCCATGATGTCAGCCGGGGCGGCAATCCCGCGGGCCAGGAGAGCGTCGCGGATCAACTTGAACTTCGTCGACGGGAAGACATGCCCGCCGAGGTTCAGATCGTAGTCATCGTGGTAGACGACCGAAAACGGAAGGCGGCGACCGGTATCGGGGTCGGGGCCCACGTCAGCGCGCGGCGGCCCTTGCGCCGGCCGACACATCCAGGAACGCGTGGGCCAGGAGCGCGGCCTGCTCGAGGCTGTGCGCCTTCGGGCTGCTGGTGGCCGGGCTGGCGCTGGCCGATCGCTTGATCGTGCGAACCGGACGGCCGCCGGCCACCCGGCCGAGCCGCGGGGCAACGAAGGCCAGCGATCCCATGTTTCCCGGTTCCTCCTGCACCCAGACGACTTCACGCGCATTCGGGTGCCGGGCGATGGCTTCCGCCAGGACCGTCTCGGGAAACGGATAAAGCTGTTCCAATCGGATCAGCGCCGTGCGGGTGGTGCCGCGCTTCACCCGCTCGGCATCCAGATCAAAGAAGACCTTGCCGGTGCACAGGATGATCCGCTCGGCGTCGACCACCGCGGCGTCCTCGAAGACGGTGCGGAATCGCCCGATCGTGAACTCGGAAAGGGGCGAGGCCGCGCCGGGGTGTCGCAGCAGGCTCTTCGGCGTCATGACCACCAGCGGCTTTCGCCAGCGGCGCATCGCCTGCCGTCGCAGCAGATGAAAGTATTGCGAGGCCGTGGTCGGCTGGCATACCTGGATGTTGTCCTCGGCCGCCAGCGTCAGGAATCGCTCCAGCCGGGCACTCGAGTGTTCGGGCCCCTGCCCTTCGTAGCCATGCGGCAGCAGCATGACCAGCCCGGAAAGCAGATGCCACTTGTCCTCCGTGGCGCTGACGAACTGGTCGATGATGACCTGCGCGCCGTTCACGAAATCACCGAACTGCGCCTCCCACAGGACCAGCGCCTCCGGGTAATCCCGGCTGTAGCCGTACTCAAAACCCAGGACACTTGCCTCCGACAGCGGACTGTCATGAATCGACAATCGGGCCTGCCCCTCGGCAAGATGCTCCAGCGGCGTGTACTCGCTTTCATCCTCGATATCGATCAGGACCGACTGGCGGTGATTGAACGTGCCGCGCCGGCAGTCCTGGCCGGACAGTCGAACCGGGTTTCCGTCGACGAGCAGGCTGCCGAAGGCCAGCGCCTCCCCCATTCCCCAGTCGATGGCCCGCTTCCCCAGCCCCATTTCGCGGCGCTGCTCGAGGACGCGCTTCACCTTGGGGTGAATGTGGAATCCATCGCGCCACGAGCCGATGACCGCGGCCAGCCGTTCAATCCGGTCGGCGTCGAGTCCGGTATCGACCTCTATCTCCGCCCGCCATGGCCCGCCCGTGTAACTGGTCCAGTAGTCGGGCAACTCGAACAGCTTTGTCGCCTTGGTGGCGCTCTTGGCAATGGCCTGCTGGCCGTCGAGCACTTCGCGGTAGCTCTCGACCAATGCCAGAGCCTCCGCTTCCCCAACGCCGATGGTTTTGGCGTAGCTCTGCCACAGGAGCGGATGCTTCTCGATCTGGCGGTAGAGTATCGGCTGGGTAATGGTCGGGTCATCGACCTCGCTGTGCCCGTGTCGCCGGTAGCCGATAAGATCGATGATGACGTCGCTCGCGAAGGCCTGCCGGTACTCGATGGCCAGCCGGCCCACACGGTCGACGGCGTCCGGATCCTCGCCGTTCACGTGGAAGATCGGAATCGGCAACCGTCGGGCCACATCGCTTGCGTAGCGCGAGGACTGATAGGCATCCGGATCGGTCGTGAAGCCGATCAGGTTGTTGACGATGACATGCACCGTCCCTTCCACCGTGTAGCCGGTGAGCGAGGCCATGTTCAATGTTTCGGCCGCGATCCCCTGGCCGGCAAATGCGGCGTCGCCGTGCAGCACCACCGGCAACACGGCCCGCCGCGGCGCCGTGCTTTCGTAGCGGTCCTGCTTGGCTCGCACCCGCCCGAGCGCCACCGGGTAAATTGCCTCGAGGTGGCTCGGATTGCTTGCCAGGTGCATCCGGATCCGCTGGCCATTGCTGCCGGTAAACCAGCCGGTGGCTCCCAGGTGATATTTCACATCCCCCGAGCCGAGGACGCTGCGCGGATCGACATCCTCGAACTTGGCGAAAATGTCCGAGGCGCTTCGTCCGATGATGTGATGCACGAGGGTCAGCCGCCCACGATGGCTCGAAGCCAGGAGGGCCGACCGGATGCCGATCCCGCTGCCAGACTCGAGCATGGCATCGAGGAGCGGAACAAGGGACGTGTTCCCCTCGAGGGAATAGCGCTTGCTGCCGACGTAGCGGGTCTGGAGCGTTCGCTCGAACGTTTCGGCGCTGATCAGCCGATCAAGGATGCGCCTTTGATCCGGCAAAGGGGCAGGCCCCTCCATTCGTTCGGCGATCCACGCCACCCGATCGGCGAAGGGGATGTGCAGGAACTCGACGCCGATCGATCCGCAGTAGACGGCCCGTGCCGCCTCGGCCGATGGCCCGGTCTGCTCGAGATCGGGGTGACTCATCGGCTTCAGTCGGCCGAACAGATCGAGCTCCGCCTGCAAGTAGCCCCAGCGGCGGAAGGCGTTCCATATGGTTTCGTCGGGTGTCATAACGGGCGGAAAGAATACTTGAGAGGGGTCGGAAAGGCCAGTCAGCGCGGCGTCATCCAGTAAAACATCAGGGCCACGAGCGTCTTGGCATCCCGGATCTGGTTGGTGACGACCATTTGGCGCAGTTCGTCCTCGGACATTGGACGGATCTCCCGGATCAACTCGCCCTCGTCCCGTTCATGGCGGGTCGGCAGAAGGCCACGGGCCACGAAACAATGAATCAACTCGTCGCTCATCCCGGGCATGGCAAAAGCCTCGCCCAGCGGCTCGAGGCGGGTGGCCCGCCAGCCGGTCTCCTCCTGCAGTTCGCGGGCGGCGCACGCTTCGGCAGACTCGGGGCTGTCGACGAGCCGCCCCGCCTCGCGCCCGGGCATCGTTCCAGCGGGCAGTTCCCACAGCTCGCCGTCGAGGGCGTAGCGATACTGGCGCATCACCAGGATCCGCCCGTCATCCAGGATCGGCAGGATCACCGCCACGCCGGGATGTCGAATGGTGGCCCGGGTGTGCCGTTCACCGGTCGCCGCATCGAGCGTCGTTTCCTGGCTCACGATCCAGCGAAGTTCGCCGGCCCGGATTTCCCGGTACTGCGGGATGGCGGCCAGCCAGGTCATGCCGTAGTTTGTCACCAACGCTACTCGTTCTTCGATCCGAGCTTGTTCGGTTTCAGAAACGTGTCGAAGAAGGCCACATGCTTCCGGTATTCCATGATCGTGTTCACCCGCTTGCCGGAGCCGTGCCCCTCGTCCAGGAAGATGAGCGAGTCGACGATGCCGCCGTTCATCTTCACCGCATTCAGGATCTGCCGGGCCTCGGCCACCGGCACGCGCGGATCGTTGGCGCCGTGCACGACCAGGAGGGGGGTCTTGATCGCGCTCGCCTTGTGTATCGGTGAGATCGATTTCAGGAATTCGGGGTCGTCCAGCGGGCCGTACTCGGCCTCACGCAAGGCCCGGCGGTAGTCGGCCGTTTTCGTCAAGAACGTCTGAAAATTGGCGATGCCGACGATGTCGATGGCCGCCGAGAAGAGATCCGGGTACTCCGTGATCATGCCGAGCACGACGTAGCCGCCGTACGAGCCACCACGAATACCGATCATCCCCGGTTTCGTGTACCCCTCGGCCATCAACCAGTCAACGCCGGCCTTGAAGTCCTTGAGGCTGTCCTTCCGGTTCTTGTAGTTGTCGAGATTGAGATACTCAATGCCGTAACCGGACGAACCGCGCACGTTGGGCGCCAGCACGCCGTAGCCGTTCAGCATGAGATACTGGAAGTTGCGGATGAAGTCGGGCCGGAACTGACTCTCGGGACCGCCGTGAGCATCGACTACAAACGGAACCGGTGTGCCCGGCTTGTAGGAGGCGGGCAGGTACATGAAGGCCGGAATCATCCGACCATCAAACGTCGGGTAACGAACCAGCTTCGGCTCCTTGAAAAGAGCGCGGTCGATGCCGGCGTAGATCGTGAAGGTCAGTTGCTTGAGTTCCTTCGTCCTCGGATTCCACTTCCATACGTCGGGCGCGCGGGTCGGTCCGGAGAAGGACAGGATGCAGGCCCCTTCCTGGTCAAAAATGACGCTTCCCAGGATGCCCTCAAGCGGCGGGTTCGGGATCGATTTTTGGGTGGCCACATCGCGCATTTTCAGCCGCCCGTATCCGTCCTCGTTCTGCCGCACCACCATTTGTTTCCAGTCACGGCTGAACGAGACGCCTTCCACTTCCCACTTCGGATCGAGCCATCCATCGTTGACAAAAGCCACCACGTTTGAGTCGAGGGTCATGGTGCCGAGCTTGTGGATGCCATCCGGATTGTCGTTGGAGGTCAGCCAGATGGTCTTGTTGTCCGGCATGAGATTCACCGACTCGTAGGTCACGTCGCCCGTGTCCTTTGTCAACTGCCGGGTGGATCCGGTGGTCAGGTCCAGCAGATGCAGATCGCTGTTCACATTGGAGGTGGAATTGACCACGATCATCAACTTGCCGTCGCGCGACAACTCGGCCACCGAGTTGTAGCCGCCGGTCTTGTCGTACACCTTCGTCACCTTGCGGCTCGGAAAATCCATCCGGTAGATGAAGAAGTCCTTTTTGTTCTCCTCGTTCGAGCGGTAGAAAATGGCCGAGTCGTCGGGCATCCAGGTCACCGATCCGAACTGGATCGTCGGCTGCATGGTGAGCGGTTCAATGCGGCCGGTCTTCGTGTCGAGGAGGTAAAGTTGCGCATTTTCATCCCCACCGACCGAGGCGCTGACGATGGCCATCCGGCCGTTCCAGGAGAGGTTGAATCCCTCGATGCCATCCTCGAACGTAGTCAGCTGGTACGGCCAGCCGTCGTCGGTCACCCGGTACACCTGTCCGGCGCCGGACATGCTGGCCGTGAAGTAAACGTCCCGCCCATCCCAGCTGTAGCCGGAGGGCGAGCAGGCGCCGATATTCAGGAAGGTGGCGATGTCCGGGATATACGGCCCGGCGCTGAATGGGATCGGCTGGTCCGATGCGGCCGGGGCCGCGGTCGGTGCGGCCGCGAGGCCAAGCCCCAAAACAACCGCGCCGAGCCGGGCAAACCGATGGAACGATGGACCGGAGAAGGATACGAGCACGGTTGGCCTCCTGAAGGGTTCGAAGAACCGCTGAATAGTGGTCAAATGAGAGGACCGGGCCGAATCGGAACCGGTGGCGCGTCATTGTAGGAACTCGCCGCCGGCCCGTCCAGCCATGACCAACGTGGGGGGCCGGTCGGTCCAGGTCAGGCGATGGACGGACCGGGTAGGCGGTTTGTTCAGCCCGTTACCACCGCCGTCGCCTCAATCTCGATCAGCGCTCGGGTCTCGAGAAGGCCGGCTACGACCAGGAGTGTCATGGCGGGATAGTGAGCGCCGGCAATCTCCCGGTAGGCCGCGCCGATGGCTCGGAGGGCGCCTCGGTAGGCCTCTCGATCGGTCACGTACCAGGTCATCCGAACAAGATGCTGCGGTCCGGCGCCTCCGGCAGCCAGGACCGCCACGACATTGCGCAGCGCCTGCGCCGTCTGCAACGCCATGTCATCGGATTCAAATTGCATCGTCAATGGATTCCAGCCAACCTGGCCGGCCACGAAAACCAGTAGGCCGGCTGGCACGGCAAGCCCGTTGGCATAGCCGGAGGGGCGTGGCCACCCCTCGGGAAGCAGGACCCTGTTCACGGAGTGGAGCCCCGCTTCACGAGGCCTCCTCGCGCAGCCGAAAACGCTGCAACTTGCCGGTTTCGGTGCGGGGCAATTTTTCCACGAACTCGATCCGACGGGGATACTTGTAGGGCGCGATCCCGGCCTTCACGAATTCCTGCAGCGTGCGGCACAACGCCTCACCCGGCGGATGCCCGGGCTTCAACACGACATACGCCGCCACGACCTGTCCACGCTCCTCGTCCGCCGCACCGATCACGCCGCACTCGGCCACGGCCTCATGCATCAACAGGACATTCTCCACCTCGGGCCCCGAAATGTTGTAACCACCCGAGATGATCATGTCGTCGCTGCGCGCGGCGTACCAGAAGTAGCCCTCCTCGTCGCGACGGTACGTGTCGCCCGTGATGTTCCACCCATCCTGCACGTAGGCCGCCTGCCGCTCCGGGTCGTCGAGATAGCGGCAGCCCGTCGGCCCGCGCACCGCCAGCCGGCCAAGTTCGCCGACCGGCACTTCGTGACCGTCCTCGTCGAGCAGCTCTGCGGTGTAGCCAGGCACCACCCGGCCGGTCGAGCCGGGACGAATCTCTTCCTCCGGCGAGCTGATGAAGATATGCAACAGTTCGGTCGAACCGATTCCGTCGATGATCGAAAGGCCGGTGGCGGCAAGCCAGGCAAGGAATGTGGCCTTCGGGAGATGTTCACCCGCCGACACGCATTTCCGAAGGCTCGACAGATCGCTCGTACCGACCAGCAGAAGCATGGCGCGATAGGCCGTGGGCGCGGTGAAACAGATGGTGGCCTGAAAATCCTGGATGGCTTTTACCAGCAACGGCGGTGGGGCGCTTTCCAGGAGCACCACCGAAGCTCCAATCCGTATCGGAAAAAGCAGCAGACCGCCCAGGCCGAATGTAAAGGCGAGCGGTGGCGAGCCGCAGAAAACATCTTCGGGCGTTGCCCGGAGGACTGAGGCTGGAAAGAGATCGCAGATGGCGATCAGGTCGCGATGACTGTGCATCGTTCCCTTGGCCTGCCCGGTGGTGCCGGAGGTGAAGGCGATGATGGCGATGTCGAAGGCGGCGGTGTCGACGTTCGTGAACGTCTCCCCTTTTTTCTGGGCCTTTGCCTCGAGCGCAGCGGGGTTGCTCGGGCCGCCGAAATAGATCGTCCGGTTCAACGACGGCGAGGCAGCCGCCGCCATCTCCAACTCGGCCGCGTTTCGCACATCGCACAGTGCCAGGCTCACCCGCGCCTTGTTCATGATGTCGGTCAATTCCCGGGCGCGGAGCAGCGGCATGGTGGTCACGGCAATGCCACCGGCCTTGAGGACGGCGAACCAGCACGCGGCCATCATCGGCCCGTTCGGTCCGCGCAGCAGCACCCGCTGGCCGGGCAGCAGGCCGTAGTCCTCGATCAGCGCGCAGGCGATCCGGTTCGACTCGGACAGGAGGCGTCCGTAGGTCCAATCCCCCAGAGA
>Ga0163150_10007581_pt1 | contig 12674 bp, 12 predicted proteins | sample OliLakLV19P2IB_FD_148628 | JGI IMG/M metagenome (GOLD analysis project Ga0163150, IMG submission 148628) | Freshwater microbial mat bacterial communities from Lake Vanda, McMurdo Dry Valleys, Antarctica - Oligotrophic Lake LV.19.P2.IB | ecosystem: Environmental > Aquatic > Freshwater > Lake >...
GGTGGCAACGCTACGCGCCGCCGCGCGCGATGGTTTCCGCGGACGCAAGTTCGCGGTGCCTGCCCAGTAATTCGAGCGCGGCGGCGCGTAGCGTTGCCACCTGGTTGGTCAAAGTTTCCATCACGATGGGTTTTGTTCTGGCGCTGTCAATTGCGAGCATTACTTCGAGAACGCCCGGCAGTACGCGCGCGCCAAAACCCTGGCGGGACTCGTTGAGAAATCGGAACACATCAAACTTTTGCTGCATGCCGATTAATTGGTTGATTGCCTGTTTCCGCTCGTTTGCGTCTTCGGCGGCAAATTTGTCAACGACGGCGATTACCTTTTCGCGTTGGTCAGCATTCAGTCCCGTCAGTTCTTCCAGCGTCTTTTCATGCTGTAGCGCCGCGGGGTTGGCGCGCGCAAGATCGAGCGTGCCTTTCTTATCATTCTCTTCGATACGATCTATCTCGTCGGTTTGGTAGATGATCTCGCCGTTGCCCGACCTGACCGCCACGCAGTTCGCGTTGACTTTCGTGACAGTTCCATCGATTGCGATGCCATTTTTCAGCATGACGGTGTCCGCGGTCGCGCCACTCGCAAGCAGGAGCGCCGCCAAGCTATAAGCGATTTTCGATTTCATGGTCATTCCGATCAATCTCCTCGTCGCGCGATGCAGGTAGACAGTGCGTGTCTTGGGTTTATCAATTGTTACCGTCGCCATTATTGCCGTTTGGTCCGTTTCCGTTTCCTTCATTCGATGTGCCGTTTCCGCCACCGTTGCCCTGGCCGACACCGCTATTGCCGGAGCCGCCGTCGTAGGAATCTCCCGTGAATCCTGTTCCGGAAGTGGCCGTGTACACGCCTGTCAACGGACGATAGGTCATTCGGCGAAACGCCACGCGTGTCGTGTCTTCTACGCGCAGGAAATTGGCAACGCGTTTGTCATAGTAGAGTTGCAGCGCCGTGCGCGGTTCTGCGAAGTCCGGTCCGGGGACGAATACGCCGAGGTCCGCGGAGACCACGCCACCGCGCAAAAGCATGCGCCCGCGCGTATTCGAGTTGTGCCGGCCGCTGCTGCGGGTAATACAGAAAATACTGTTGTTGGAATAGAGGAGCCCGTCGAATTGGAGCGGGCGTCCACTCGAGGGGCGCGTCATTTCATCCGCGTACCAGAAATTGCGCATCTGTGTTTCAGACACCCAAAAGCTTTGCGGGTTCAGATCATGGACGGCGGCGTTTGTCAGGTTGGTTATTGCCACCACGCCGGATTCATTGTATTTGACGGTATGTTCGTCCGACGACGAATAGCGGTACACGGGCGCGGACGGCTTCAGGCGGTAGTAGCGCGGTTTGTACGAAGGGCTCGCCTGGGCTTTTTCATACTCGCGCTTGTTGAACAGCATGAGTTCGGATGTCGTGAAACTCAATTGCGGTTGCGATCCTTGTGCTGCGCCGGTGTCTGAAACTCCAGAGTCGAAGTAGCCGATTGTGTGGGACTGGTTCGGCTGTCCGCTCTTCGTCAGTGTTACGGTGCGGTTCGATTGACGCATGTCGATGAACCCGCCAGCGGGATACTTGCCGGTGTCAGCGGTATGCTGTTTCGCGCGGATGGTCAGGTAATCGCCCATCATGATGCTTCCGCCGGCAGTGAGCGCGAACCCGTTGGTGGTCCCGTCGGAGGCCACGCCAAATTCGCCTGGAGCGTCGGCATAAGTGACGTCACCGGCGACATACACGTTTCCTTTGGCGTATATCTGGCCCCAGCCTTTTACTTTTCCTTTAATAATGATGTCGCCATTCACCGCGACTTTGCGGTCTATCACGATGGGGTCGCTATCGGTGCCAATGAGGATGAGATTGCCATCGTACGAACCGTCCGCCTGCAATTGGCTCAGCGCGCTGTTGGACGCGACGGGGAGCGACGACCCGGAATACGTCGATCCGGCCGGGACGCCATACGCCACGCCCGCGGTAACGGAACCACCGATAAGGCTCGGGTCGAGTTCAAATGAAATGCTGCCGTTTGCGCTGTTGATGACCGTGTCGAACTCGTCCTGGCTGACCATCTTGTCGCCGTCATCGTCCGGAAATGGCGCGGGGAAGTTGACGGGAAGCGTGCCATCGGTCATTGCGTCTTCGTCGATCGGATAGTTCAAGTACAAATTCGCGAACTGGTTCAGTTTTCCGTTGGAATTGGTTGTCGCGTTGGAGAGGTTGCCGGTCGTGAGGCCGCCCGACGAATTCTGATTGATTTTTCCGTTCGAGGAACTGAACTGAAATGCCTTGAAGTTCGACGACGCGAGGCTCGTTGCATTGAGCGTGCTCCAGGCGTGGTTGTACACCTGGCCCCGGGTATACGTGGTGCCGGCGATTTCGGTGCTGATGTTTTCGTTCGTGCGTATCATCAGCGATTCGAGGGCGGCCATTTTTACGCGATCGAATTCGCCATACATATCCGGGTCGGTGTTGCGAAACAGATCAAGCGAATTGATTTCCGCGTGGCACATGATGCAGTTGATGTTGTTCGCGAGAATGCCAAACTCGAATCCGCGGAATGGCTGACCGGAAACACGCACGGTCTGCACCCCAGATTTCATCCTGTTTCCAGATCGCGCCGTTGCCGTGAGCGTGAACACCGTACCGGTTACATCATCCATACGTTCGACGTTAACACCGAGGATTTGCTCTCCCGACGAAAGCCTTAAAGCGTCCGCTTCCGTCACGATGTCCACGCCGCCGGGGTTCGAGGCGAAAGTGCCGTCGCCGTTGGCGTCGTACTCCGTGCCATCCATCGTGCCGTCGCCGTTTGTGTCTTCGTTGGTATCCACAAGCGCGTCGGCAAAGACAAGGTAGGATGCGAGATTGCCCGTTGTATTGCCGTTGCCTTCGAGGTATTCGTTCCAAACATTCTCGATCGCGAGGTCGACCCCGGCCTTGATCGCTTCGTCCAACCGCGCAGTCGCCACTGCTTCGTCCGTGCGCAGTTTTGCCGTCTGCACACGATTAAAGACTGTGGTCAACGCGGCAAGGATCACCAGGATCGCCAGCACGACCAAAATCAGCGCTATTCCGTCATCATCTTTTCGCTTGTAAGACATGGGACGCCCTCCAGGAGCATCAGGTTTAGTTTTGCAGGTAAATGTCGCTTGACGCGTTTGTAGTTATTGGATGGTCACGCCTGCCGTCCATGAGCTTCTCCGAACTAAGCGTGATGCTGATTACGTTTGCATTGATGGCGAAATCAGCACCGGTAAGATTATTTGCGCCCGCCAGCGGCCGCTGTTCATCGGGATCAGAGGCGTCCCCGTCATTGTTTCGGTCCTGGAGGCGCAAGATTCGACGCGACAGACTGCGATCCCCATCAACGTCTTCTCCGGGATTCAACAGACCGTCGCCGTTCACATCTTCGTTGTAGAACCGGTACCGGATTGCACTGGACCAGCGCAGGCCCGTATCGTCTAAAGGGATTTGAAAGGACAGTTCAACCGGGCACAGCGGCGCGGGGTCCTGATTGACCGCGACGGCTTCGAGTGGCGGCAACAGGGAATCGTCCGGCGTCTTGGATGACAACTCGATTTCGCGCGCCATTGCAGTTAACACGTCGCGCACGTTGCCTTCTACTTCCGATTTGGACGCGGCGATCGCCATCGCGCTAGAGGACGATTGCAGGGCCAGAATGCCAAGCACGCTAACCACAAACAGAATCGCCACGGTCATCATCAGTTCCATTAACGTGAATCCGCGGGAGTCCATTATCGTTTTCCTATTCATTGGTTAACATCGTGCTGATGCTGAGCGATATTTCGCGGTCCTGAAGATCACGCCACGTGCTTTGAACGCGAACCTCGAGTGGGTTGGCGTTCGTGTCGACGTAGCTAACAGTAATAGTTTCTTGGGGAAGCGTTCCGGCGCCTGCGATTTCCGCGGCGTTTGGCCATCCGGCCGTAATCGCGGCGGGAAAATCGTCGCCGCCGGCATCGCGCGCGTCCCGCATTTGGCTGATTACGGCCGTGCAATTCCGTAGAGCTGAGTGCCGTTGGTTTTGTAAATCCAGTGCGGCATAGTACGAGACGAGCGCCTGCGCCGTCGCGCCGAGCACGACGGTAAACATCGCCATTGCAACCACCAACTCTACCAGCGTAAAGCCACTGGTATTTTCCTTGGCCCGTTTGCGCATGCGGGTCTCCTCTTTCGCGCGCGATTTGCCGGAATGGCCCCGCGCGCGAAAAAATGATTGGATGTTTATCGAACAAACAAGCCCGTGTTGCGGGCCACTTTTAATGACCGGATGGAAGCGCTTGGGCGAGTTCGAGCGAGGCTGGGCCGGTTTTTGGGGAATCGGCGGCAATAGGCTGGTCGTTAGGAAGTGCTCCGTATAATTCAGAGTAGGCGTAGGCGTACTCCTGAGAATCTTCCGGGAATCGTGCCAGCATGCGCCGGAGGGTGGCCGTGCGTTTTTCTGGCTGGTTCAGGCGTTCATAGCACAACGCCAACTGTACATAAGTTTGATAGGCACACGGCGCATCCGGATGTTCGCTGAGGACGCGTTCATAGTATCCGGCTGCCGAATCATAATCCTGGAGACGCTGAAAATACAGGTTGGCTATTCCATTCATGTAGGCCGCGGCGTTCAACGGATCGGCGCTCGAGCCAAGCGCCGCTTCATTCTCACGAATGGCGGCCATTGCCATTTCCCGGCGGGAAGTTTTTTCCGCGGTCACTGCATCCAATATTGGCGCGGCTTCTATCGGCGCGGCTTTGGCATTGCCGTGTGCGGTGGTCACCGAAGCGCTGAGTATCCCGGGTTTGGGGGGGGCAGAGTTCGCCTGGTAAGCGGCTACGCCCAATATGCAGACCGTCACCAGCAGTATATGCCAGTTGGCCCGCGCAACACGCGCTATGAATTCCATGTTCATGTTCCGAGCTCCCTCCACGAGACTTGTGAGAAGATGAGAATGGGGTAGGCGCCAATCATGCCGGTGGGCAGGTTGTTCGCGAGTTCCGGCACCTGATAAATCTCCGGAACGTTGGTGCCCATATCGAAATAATTCGACACATACGTGCCAGTGACAATGGTCTGTTTCTCGGAGCGTATCTGTTGCTGCGCGTAGAATGCGCCCATGAGTTCCAACTGCGAATTGACGCCCATCGTAAGGTTTCCCGAACACATGATTCCGAAAATGTTATTTACCGGAAAGCTGTTGGCGGTCGTGCCATCGGCGTTGCGCGCGTACAGGTTTGTGTCGAGGGTGGCATCTCCATTCACCAAAATGGCGCCACGGCCCGTGTAGTGGATGGTTTTGTCGCTGCCACCTCCGCGGTTGATCGATAGATTGCCATTAACCATCACCTGGCCGCTGATCTCCATGACGTTGGTCGAGGCGTTGAAGTAAATGTAGTCTTCACCGGCCTGGCGTGCGCCAGCCATGGCATAGGTGTCGGTAGGGTGCTGCGCGTTCCAGTAGTAATTCGAGTTTGCCGTGATGGTAATATTCCCGCTGTGTGCCTGCGGCGTCAGCACTTTGGTCCAATAACTGTTATAGGTGTAGTGTGAGCCGGTGTCGGGATCGGTGTACATCGTGCCAGTCCCCACTTCACGGTATGTGTCCGCCAACATCGGCAGTTGCACCTTGTTGCCAAGGTCGTAGGTTACGTCCCAGCCATTATCACTGAACACGCTGGTCGGGTCGCCGCGATCTCCGTCGTCGTTCACCGAGTTGCCGGTCCAACCATCGGTCACATACGTGCCGTCCATGGTTTCTTTGATGATGTTACCGGTCACATCGAGTTCGCCAATTTCGGAATTGCCGGACATGCCCACAAGGCCGCGCTTCACCCGAAGCTTTGCGTCCAGCGTTTGGACGTCGTCCCCGTTAAAATCTTTGGTCGCCAGCGCGGGAATCCGGCCGGACAATGAACTGGGCATTCCGACGTAATTGTTGTGGATAAGGCTCGTGCCGCTGATATCAAGCGCTGCGAGAACGGTTGTGCCGACCACGGTGTTATCGCCAAGCAAATGTACTGACCCGTGAATGCTGACGTTGCCGTTGATCAACCCGCCAGCTTGTCCCGCGCCCGCGAAAATCGCGTTCCGCCAGACGTTCACGTCGAACCCTGTCATGACAACTTCGTTGCGCCGCGTCGTTCCGCCGTTCTGCGCCAGGCCGTAGATCGTAAAAGTATTCGCTTCGTCAGTGCCGTCCGCCGTGCCGTTGCCATTGTTATCGATGCCATCCGTAATCCAGTTGTCCGCATATGCCATAAATTGGACAGTAGGCATGGTCGTCATCGTGAGCGGAGCGACACCCTGCGTCCCGAACGTGGGCAGATCGAGAATATCGTCCGTGGTGACGGGTTCCCAGGTCCCGAGGCCGATTGCCCCGGTTCCGGCATCCTCGAGATCTGCCCAACTTTGCGCAACAGCCGCTTCCAGCACGGGAAAGCTGTCGTTAAACGTTTTGTGCTGGCTGGTTTGCTGGCCCTGCTGAACAAGGCGCATGGACAATGATCCGAGGATGAGCGCGGTAGCCGCCACGAAGATGATGGCGACCATCAGGGCGACGCCCTCGTCTCTTTTTTTCAAGCGTTTACTCATGGCTAGTTCCTCGGCGCGATGACTTCGCGCAGGGTTGATAACTGTTCCTGATCACGCGGGCTCGGCTGGTGCATGGATTGAATGGTCACCAGCACCCCCCCGCCCAACTGCTGAAACGAAACACCGCGATCGAGCACGCCATTGAAATTATTGTCTTCCCCGCCGTCCAGCACGTTGTTGTTATTGGTGTCCTCATCGGGAAGCAGTCCATTGGTCACGACACGCACGGTAGCGCCCTCGATCATTACAAGCTGGTCTCTCGTGCGGCCGTCGTTGTTCGCATCGGCGGCATCGCGTTGAAGCGTGCGCGCGGCGGTGGTTTCGAGAAACACGCCCGCGTTAACCGCGGTGCCGTTCCCATCGATATCCGCGGCGCGCCGGTAGATCAGCGACGTCGCGGGGAATGTATTGGCGTTGACTGTGGCGGCGGTGGCTTGGCGTAGTTCGCGCGAGATCCACTGCATGCCCGTCCGTACTTCGTCCTGGCCGGCGATTCGCGCGTCTTGCGATGCCGCGGCGCTTTGAACGTTCAGCGCAAGTGTTGACAGAAGCCCCATGACAATCAGCAGCACGCTGATCATGATCATGAGTTCCAACAACGTGAATCCATCTTTGCGCGCCATCTCTTACCTCCGGTACATCGTGGCGATTTGTTGGGAAAGAAGCCGGCCGTGCGGATCGCGCCACGTCACCGTCGCGCGCACTTCCAGAGGGTTCGGTAAACTGGATGCGGTGGCGGCGCTCGCCAAGGGAATCGTCACTGTATTGTTCGAGGAATCAACGCATGCGAGCGAAACGGCACTTTGTGAACCGAGGCCCGTCATTGCCGCAGGGGTGTAAACGGCCAGTTCGTCAATCGTGAGTGATCGCATCTGTTCGAGGACGCTTTGAAGTTGGGCTTGCGCAATGGTTCGCTGCGTGATCACCTGATTCGAATCGTTGACGTCGATAACACCGCCCATCAGAAAGAGGAAGACCATCGCCATTATTCCGGAGGCGATGCATAATTCCACAAGCGTGAATCCCTCCTCGTGCTTATCCATAGCCATCCTGTTTCTCCAGTTACCATCCGGGCGACACGTATGCGGTGCCCAGCGTCCGGGTTCGTTGCTGCCTAATGGCGCAACCGAAATACAGTATATCTTATATCCGCAAATTCCGCAAGATACGCTAAAACCGTATCAGTAATTAGTTTACAAAAATTGTTGCAACTACTTAAAATCGCAAACCCCCATTATTTCTATCTTCTTGAGAATACGGCGGTTGCCCTGCCCAGCTTTTGATGGGACCGCCGGAAAAAATGGTGCGCATACGTTTTGTGCCTGATGGGATTGGGGTGATACGCTCCCGTGTTGCCTCCCACGGGTTAATCTTCATGAGCCACGATCACCTTCCAAAATACGATGATGTTGAGCCGCGCTGGGCCGGAATGCAGGAAGTCCTGCGCATGGCCGGACCGGCGATCCTGTCGAACATGTCGTTCACGCTGATGCAGTTTGTGGACATGGCCTTTGTGTCGCGCCTGGGCAAATCCCAGCTTGCGGCCGTGGGTTCGGCGGGATTGTGGTCTTGGGTCGTTGTCGCTTTTTTTGTTGGCCTGGTGAGCGCGGTGAGCACTTTCGTTTCGCAGAGCCGCGGACGAGGCGACAAGGAAAGCTGCGCGCGGTATGCCTGGCAAAGCATCTACATCTCGCTTGCCACCTGTGTCATTGGCTTTGCCCTTTACCCGTTTGCGGGCGCGCTTTTTGGTTCGATGGGACACGATGCCGATGTCACGCGATATGAGGTGGATTATTTTGAAGTGCGCGTACTGCTGTACTTCCTGATCCCGTGGCAGGCGGGACTGAGCGCGTTCTTCATGGGGATCAACCGGCCGTGGGTCCCGATGGCGGTGACCGCTATCTCGAACATCACCAATATTGCGCTCGACTACGGATTGGTGTTCGGCAAGTGGGGCTTGCCGCGAATGGAAGTCGCGGGCGCGGCATGGGCGACCGTTGCGGCCCTTGGCGTGCAGTGCCTGGTGATGCAATACATTTTCATGACTGGCAGCGCGCGTAAGGAATATGGAACAACGCGCGCCATGCGCCTGGACTGGCTCAAGATGAAGGAACTCCTGCGGATTGGCTGGGGTTCCGGCTTTACGTGGATGCTTGACGTCGTGACCTGGGGTGTTTTCACCAGCTACGTTGTGGGCGGGTTCGGCGCGACGGCGCTCGCCGCGCACAATGCGGCAATCCAGGTGATGCATATTTCATTCATGCCGGCGCTCGGATTGAACCATGCCATCGCGCCCGTCGTGGGCCAGTGGATCGGGAGGGGCCGGATTGATCGCGCGATTTCCCGGGCGTACACGGCGACGCGGCTCGCCTCAGTGTACATGCTGATCATGGGATTGGTGTTCGCCGTGTTTGGGAAAACCTTGTTGGTCGCCGCGTTCGACATCGAATCCGACGTGGCCACGCTTGGACACCAATTGCTGTTGTTCGCGGCAGTCTTCCAGGGGTTTGACGCGATCACGATTGTGATTTCAGGAGCATTGCGCGGTGCAGGAGATACAAAGTGGCAAGCCATCGTGATGGGGTTGGCTGCGTATTTTGTGTTTTTGCCGCTGGCATACGGACTCGCCGTGCCCGCGGGGGGCGGGGCGCTGGGCGCGTGGCTCGGCGCAACGATTTACATCGTTGGCCTGAGTGGGCTGTTCTTCTACCGCTTCTACAGCGGGAAATGGCGGCACATCAGCATTTTTCTGGAGAAGGGCGGCGCCGGCCCCGTCGATACGCTCACTCCAAGAGAAGAGACAAATTAAGGGAGGGCGGGTTTCCAACCCGCCATTCTCTTAATTAGACAATCAATGGCGGGTTGAAAACCCGCCCTCCCTTGTAAATAATTTACCTGGCTAGTAGTATTTGGAGGTGAGCACCGGGGAAAATATACCAGGGCCTCTCTGGTCCTTGCTGGATCAGTTCCTGCAAGCCGCCATTTTCGAAGCGGGGCTTGCCGAGGCGACCGTGGCGGCATATGCGGCGGACCTGCGGGCGTATATCGGGTTTCTCGAGTCGGCCGGCGTGGATTCTCCCGCGGGGATTACGCGGGAACTTGTGTTGGACCACATGATCGCGCTTCGCAAAGCGCCGCTTACAGCGCGGTCGTCCGCGCGACATCTCAGCGCGATTCGGCGGTTTCACGCGTTTTTGCGCGATGAACGGGTTCTTCCGAATGATCCGGCAGACGGGTTTGATTCACCAAGGATGTTGCGGGGCCTTCCCCATGTCTTGTCGTATGCGGAAATTGAGCGCATGCTGGCGGCGGCGGATTCGGCAACGCCAGAGGGTTCGCGCGACGCGGCGATCATCGAATTATTCTATTCATGCGGGCTGCGCATTACGGAGCTTGCAACGGTCCCGATGCGCGACGTGTCTCTTGAGGAAGGGACCGTGCGCGTGCGCGGGAAGGGATCGAAGGTGCGCGTGGTGCCGTTGGGCGCGCGGGCGATTGATCGGATACGCGTGTGGCTGGGTGTTCGCGCCGGAATCACGGCGCTGCACGATACCGTGTTCATTGGCGCGAAAGGCCGCCGCTTGTCGCGCACCAGCATTTGGCAGATCGTGAAGCGGTGCGCGCGCGCGGGCAACGTGGCGCAAAACGTCACGCCGCACATGTTGCGGCATTCGTTTGCGACGCACCTTCTCGATAACGGCGCTGACCTGCGCGCGGTACAGGAACTTCTGGGGCACAGCGATATCGCGACGACGCAAATTTATACACATGTGAGCACGGAACGGTTGGGCCGCGCGCACCGGGAGTTTCATCCGAGGGCGTGAGACGATTTTGGATTTTGGATTAACGAAGCGGTGGCGCGGGGATCGAGAATGGGTTTGTGCTTGGTTTCGCGTTGGCGGAGGGCGGGTAAGCTAACCCGCCATTGATTGATTTGTCTTAACAAAAAATCGCGGGTTGGAAAACCCGCGCTCCGGTGCTTGAATGCGGCAGTTTTGGGAAATTGTCTTCAGTCTAGGCGCGAGCAGAGCCAGAGTGGCAGCTACCGCAGCCGCTGTCCCCCAATCCAAAATCTAAAATCCAAAATTGCCCCGCCGTGTCCCGCTTCGCTATGCTGTCGTGCGGTGCGCAACTGAGTTTGGTGGACAAGAAAGGAAGGCACGAGCATGCCTTGGTATTACGCGAAGGACAATCAGCGCTTTGGGCCGTATGGAGAGCAGGAGTTTTCGGCCATGGTTGCGCAGGGGGCGATTGGGCCGGACATGCTGGTGTGGAAGGACGGGATGCCGAATTGGCAACCTTTCCGCGAGGTGCAATCCTCGCAACAGGTATCCCCGCTATCCCCAGTTTACGATGCTGGCATGGGCGCGGATGGCGTGGCCATGGTCGTTTGCAGCTCGTGTAACCGGACGTTTCCCGAAGACGACGTCATTCAATACCAGGGCGCGTACATTTGCGCGGCGTGCAAACCGATCTTTCAACAGCAGCTTCGCGAAGGCGCGACGATTGGACGATCACTGGATTACGGCGGTTTTTGGATCCGGTTGGGCGCGTGGATAATTGACTACATCATCATGATGGTGTTCGGGTTCCTGCTCACCATTATTTCGGGCGGATTCACTTTGGATCCGGTTGAGCAGCAGGCCAATCTCGGCTTTCAGATCATCATGAATATCATGGCGTTTATCGTGCAGATAGCGTATCACACCTATTTCGTGGGCAAGTTTGGCGGCACGCCCGGCAAGCTGGCGTGCGGACTGCGCATCGTGAGGGAAAACGGCGACAAGGTAACGTACCTGCGGGCGTTTGCGCGGTTTTGGGCTCGCGCTCTAAGCTGGTTTACGTTGGGGATTGGTTTCGTTATCGCCGCGTTCGATGAAGAAAAGCGCGCGCTCCACGACCATGTCTGCAGCACGCGCGTGATTCGCAAGTAAGGCCACGCAGGCGTGGGCGCAGCATCGCAGTCGTGTGACAAATGCCGCAACCGGTTGCCGGAAGCGGTGTTGAATTCACCTGGCCTGATGGCGTGTCCATATTGCCGGACGCCGTTACAGTTTCTCGTTTTCCCCGCATACGCGCGGACCCATGCCGCGGGCCAGCTTGCCGAAAGGGTAATTGCCGATGTCGAGAGCAGTTGCTTTTTCCATTCCGCGAAGAAGGCAACCATCGCATGCGAAGGGTGTGGGCGGTTTTTGTGCGCGTTGTGCGACATTGAATTCGACGGGAAACATGTTTGCGCGAAATGTCTGGAAGCCGGCAAGTCAAAAGGCACGATGGACAAGCTGGAGGTCGAGCGGTATCGGTATGACGTGCTGGCGACCAATTTGGTTGTGCTTGGGTTGCTGCTGACGTTTTGCATGCCGTACATCGCGCCGGTTTTGGGGGCGGCGGCCATTTACATTTGCATCCGCTACTGGAACAAGCCAATGGCGCTGATGTCACCGGGAAAGGGCCGGCTCGCGATTACGATTGTCCTGGCATTGGTTCAGGTTGGGCTATCGAGTCTCATGTTTTTGTCGATTTTAGGGCTTATGTTCACAATATGAACATGGGCGAATCCCATACGGAACCCTCGGCGACGCGGCAAACGCACCGATTGCTGAAAGGGCGCGCGAAGCGGGGCTTCGGATTGTTTGCCAACGACAAACAGCGGCTTTGGCTTGCGGAGGACCATTTGCTGGTCGTTACGCAGAGTTATTTGACCGAACGCTACAAGCGCTTTTATCTCAACGATATTCAAGCGATCACGATTCAGAAATCGTCCGCGGGGGCCATACTCAACACCATCTTGCTCATACTCGTGGCGACTGCGCTGGTTTTGGTGACCGCGGCGGTGCTCAGCGAGTGGCCCGAACCGGCGTACGTTATTCCCGCGATTCTAGCCGGCTTTTTCACCTCCGGCGCGCTCATCAACGCGTCGTTCGGTCCAACCTGCGTATGCCATGTGTTGACGGCAATTCACGAAGAACCTTTATTTTGTCTGGGCCGGTTGCGCACGGCGTTACGGGTCGTTGAGCAATTGCGCGTGGAAATAGAAGCAGTGCAGGGCGGCGCGGACGCACTGGATCGCGCGGGTGGCGTTCACGAGCCGTCGCAA
>Ga0163150_10007583_pt1 | contig 12674 bp, 12 predicted proteins | sample OliLakLV19P2IB_FD_148628 | JGI IMG/M metagenome (GOLD analysis project Ga0163150, IMG submission 148628) | Freshwater microbial mat bacterial communities from Lake Vanda, McMurdo Dry Valleys, Antarctica - Oligotrophic Lake LV.19.P2.IB | ecosystem: Environmental > Aquatic > Freshwater > Lake >...
TATCGACCAGGAGATCAACGAGCGGCAGGTGACGAGTGGTCGGGACAAGGGCGACTTGGCGCGGGGGGATGACTGTGCAAGACTTTCGTTTCATGGCGGCTCCTTCTGTGAGGCCTTGGCCTCGGGCTTAGACACCACTCGTGATATCACGAGCAGCGGGAGCCGCCGCTTCAAATTTCAACAGTTACTGGGACATCCCCTCTTGACGACACCTCCAACTCCGCCGCCACCGCCACAGACAAGCGGCCGGTGGAAGGACGACGTGGGAATCAATGCGAGCCTCCTCTCGGGAGGTGGAAAGAAGGCCCCGGAGGCTGCTACTTCGATCCGAACGACAATCCGCCGGATCAATGCGTTCCTGACGGCGAGCCGCCGACGGGACGCTACAAGGACGGGCCGCAGGGTTGTTATTGGGACGAGAACGACTCGGACCCGACCAATGCACACCAACGGCTCCACCGGTGCCGGAGCCGTTTGTTGCGCCGACAGCGTTGGCGACAGTGCTTCTGATGGGCCTTGGCCTGCGGGGATTCCGCCGCCCACCTTCGTGAGACTAAAGATGCGTTCCCATGTGCAGTCATCCTTAGTCGGACTCGCCATTCTGGTGATGGCGACCGCCGGTTGCGGCGAGACGCCGAGTGCGCCTGGTCCATCGGATCGAACTCGAACGTTCAGCTATGACTTCAGGCGGGGAACGCAAGGCTGGGTCCCAGGCGCTCCTCAGTTCTATGGAGTCAACAACCTGTTAGCCGCAGACTATCGGCCTCTGGATGGAGGACTGGCCTCGCAGGGCTCAGCTTTTTTTGCCAGGACAGCATTCGCCGTCGCACCCGTGTACTTCAAGCGGCAAATATCGGGATTGGAGCCGGACAGCACGTACAGTGTGCGTTTCTCAGTGGAAATAGCCACCGACACCCCAAGCAAGTGTCTGAGTTTCTACGGCGCTCTGGGTGAAGATACTCTGGTCTTGGTTGGCGCGACGACCACTGAACCATCCACGACATACGGGCCTGGGGCCTCGGGTTTTCAGAGTAATTTCGACTTAGGGCAGTGGAATGTTGACGGGGCAAACGGCTTCATCCTGGGCGATGTGGCCACGCCGCTGCCGTGCCCGGTCAGAGTCTGGCAACTCAAGTCGCTGCAACGCACCGCCCCCCTCGGGGGAGTGAAGACGGATGCCTCAGGCAGGGCTTGGGTTCTTCAAGCAACGTCCGCGGGCAGTGGGGCTCTCGTGGGTTTCTACTTCACGCGGTTCTCGGCAACGTTCACTCCGGAGTAACCAGATGCGCAACCCGTTTAAGGGCTGGGCATATCCGGGGACTTTCTCGATGTGAGGCAGCCTGTCGTGCCCTGGTCACACCACCCGATTGGTTTCGTGTCGGTGTTGGTAGAGAATGCACCATGCCACTGTTTGATTTTCGCTGCCGGGCCTGCGCCCACGAGTTCGAGACGCTGATTCGACCGGCCGCTCACGGCGACCCTACGCCGGTGTGCCCGGCCTGTGGTGCCGATGCGCCCATCAGGCTCCTCTCAACATTTGCGCTCAGCTCGCGCGAGAAGACCCAGGCCGCGGCCGCCGCCAAGAACAAGAAGGCCGCCACCATCGCGCGTGCTGACACGGCCGCGATGGATCGCGAGATCGATCACCACCGACACGAAGATCATTAGGGGTCCTGGGGCTAATTGACAGTTTATATTGTCAATTGATATCCTCGCGCTGGTATGACAGCCCCGACGCGTTCACTGGACTCACCGGCCCCTGGGCACGAGACCGGCAGTCGGCGGCGCGCGACGGAACACGCCCGTGCAGCCTCAGGCCTGGCGGTGGTCAGCCAGCGGGACGCCGCAGGAGCGTTGCTCAATCCGCTGCGACGCAGCATCCTCAAGGCGCTCGCCGCGCCTGGCTCGGCGACAACCGTGGCCGACACCATCGGCACGCCGAGGCAACTGGTGAACTACCACCTGCGAGTGCTCGAGCGCGCGGGCCTTGTCGAAGAAGTCGGCACCCGCCAGCGCCGTGGCCTGACCGAACGTCTGGTGCGCGCCACCGCGGCGCACTATCTGGTTTCGCCCGACGCCATCGCGCAACTGGGTGGCTCGACCGCTGATGTCAGTGACAGGTTCTCGGCCACCTACCAGGTCGCGGTGGCGGCGCGGACCATTCGCGAGGTGGCCGCCCTCGCATCACTGGCACGAAAGGCGGGCCAACGCCTGACCACGCTCAGCCTCGACACCGAGATCCGCTTCGCGACGCCGGCTGCTCGGGCGGCCTTCGGCGACGAACTCGTCGAGACGGTCAACAATCTCGTTGCGAAGTACCACGACGCGACCGCCACGAACAGCCGCGCCTATCGTCTGTTTGCCGGAGCGCACCCGGTCTACCACCCTGCACCGACGGATCGGCCCGCCGCCGCCCGCCGCACCTCACCACGGAGATGTTCATGACCATGCCTCGTATCGCCACTGCCCTGCTTGCCGTCTGTGTATGCGCCAGCCCCGCAGCGGCCCAGACTCCACCCTCGCCCGAAGCCATGCGGGAAATGCTCGAAGCCATGAAGCCGGTGGGCGAGCATCAGGAACTGGCAACCCTGGCCGGCTCCTGGACTCAGGAGATCACGTATGCGATGGGCGGCCCCCCGACGAAAGCCAACGGCACGGCCACCAACCGGATGATTCTGGGTGGCCGGTTTCTGGTGTCGGAAGGCACGTCGCCCAATCCCGCCGGGCCCGGCTTTGGCGACGCCACGGTGGGCTCGATGACCATCTACGGATTCGACCGCCGGACTCACGAGTTCACCATCATCGGCCTCGACACGATGGGCACCTACTACGTCACCGCCGCCGGCAAGAAGACCGATCCGCGCACGGTCGTGATGGCCGGCGAAACCGACGAGGAACTGGCCGGGGTCAAACGCCAGCAGAAGTACGACATGGTCCTCAAGTTCATCGACGCCGATACCTACGTGTCCGAGATCATCTTCAAGTTCCCCGGCATGCCGGACCAGACACTGGTCGCGGTCACTCATCGGCGCATCAAATGAGCCGCGCGGTCGTCAAAGAACTCTTGATCGCCGCTCCACCCGACGAGGTCTGGAGGGCGCTGACGGACGCGCGCGAGTTGACGCGCTGGTTCCCTGTCGAGGCGCGCGTCGAACCAGGCGTCGGCGGCTCGATCTGGATCTCATGGGGCGAAGGCGCTTCCGGCGACGCGCCCATCACTGCCTGGGAGCCGGGCCGCCGATTCGAATGGACAGAACATCGCGGTCCGGTGAAACTGGCCATCGACTTCCAGCTCGAGCCGCGCGACCACGGCACCGTGGTCCGGCTCGTGCAGTCGGGCTTCGGCGATGGCTCCGAATGGGACGATGAGTTTCATATGGTGACGGGCGGATGGGCGTACTTCATGACGCACCTGCAGTGGTATCTGGAGCGGCACCGGGGCGTGCCGCGCGATCTCATCGGCCGGCGCGACACGGTCCCTCTCTCGAGGGCCGACACGTTCTCGCGCCTGCTGACCCTCGTCGGCGATTTCGAGGCCAGGTCCTTCGTGATGAGTCCCGCCACCTGTCAGGCGGGGTTCACAATCGCCGCGCTCAACGACGCCATCCTGTTCCTCGAAGTGGAACCAGGCAAGGATTCCTGCCGCGCCGGCTTCTGGCTATCCACCTACGGCCTGGGTGAGCGCCTGCCCGGCGTTCGCGCCCGACTCAATGCGGCGTATGATTCGGCGCTCGGTCTGTCACAGGAGAAGGAACCATGATTCGCCCCGCTGCCGCTGTCATCCTCGGCTACCTCACCATGGCCATCGTCGTGATGGTGGCCTTTGCCGCAACGTATCCCATTCTCGGCGTCGATCGCCTGTTCGCGCAGGGCACGTACGAAGCGGCCGGGGGGTGGATTGCGCTGAGCTTCATGCTGGGCCTCTTCAGCGCGATGGCCGGCGGGTGGGTGTGCGCCCGCATCGCTCCAGGCACGCCAGCGCCACAATGGTTGGCCGCGATCGTGATTGTGCTTGGCGCGCTCCTGGCGGTGCCTGTGGTGATGAGCACCGATCCGGCGCGGGGCGGCGTGCGTCCGGCTGGCGCCAGCATGTCTGATGCGATGAACCACGCACGGCAACCGACCTGGGTGGCCCTGCTCAACCCGGTCGTCGGCGCTGCGGGTGTTCTGTTGGGCGCAGGATTGCGACGCAAGGGAGCGTAGACTTTCTCATGTGCCCGGCCGTGCGCTGAAAGAACCGCTCATCGCGGCAGTGGCCCTCGTGGCCATTGCGGCGCATCTCCTGCTCAGGGTCACGCGACCCGACGCCGCATGGGCAGGCCAGCCTGCCCGGACCTGGCCGCTCTTTGCTGCACTAATCATCGGTGGCCTTCCGTTGGTTTATGGGCTGGCGCGCAAACTCATCAGGGGCGATTTCAGCTCGGATCTTCTGGCCGGCATTTCGATCGTGACGGCCGTGCTGCTGGGGGAATACCTGGCCGGCACCCTGGTGGTCCTCATGCTGTCGGGCGGCCAGGCGATCGAAGCCTATGCCGTCGGCCGCGCATCGTCTGCCCTCTCAACGCTGGCTCGCCGCATTCCAACCGTGGCGCATCAGAAGTCCGGCGACACGATGGCCGACGTTCCACTTGAGGCCATCGTGCCTGGCGACACCGTGGTCGTCTTCCCGCATGAAGCGTGTCCTGTGGACGGCATCGTGGTTGAGGGCCGCAGCACGATGGACGAGTCGTACCTGACGGGCGAGCCGTATGTGCTGTCGAAGACCGTGGGCACAAACGTGCTGTCGGGGGCGGTCAATGGCGAGGGCGCGCTGACTATTCGCGCCGAGAAGCGCGCCGTAGACTCGCGGTACGCGCGAATCATGGGCGTGATGCGCGAGTCGGAGCAGCAACGCCCGCAATTGCGGCGGCTGGGCGATCAACTGGGCGCGATCTATACGCCGGTCGCCGTGGTGCTGGCGGGCCTGGCATGGATGGTGAGCGGCGATCCCGTGCGATTTCTGGCGGTGCTGGTGGTCGCCACGCCGTGTCCGCTGCTCATCGCCATCCCTGTGGCGATCATCGGCGCCGTGTCGCTGTCTGCGCGGCGCGGCATCATCATCAAAGATCCTGCCGTCCTCGAGCAGATCGACACGTGCCGCACGGCCATTTTCGACAAAACCGGCACGCTCACCTACGGGCAACCGCAACTCACCGACACCCTGACTGCAGCTGGTGTCGACGCCAGCGACGTCCTGGGCATGGTGGCGAGCCTGGAGCGCTACTCGCGCCATCCCCTGTCAGAGGCCATCCTGAAAGGCGCAACCGAGCGTGGCCTGTCCCTCTCGGACGCGCGTGAAGTCAGCGAACGCCCAGGCGAGGGACTCACAGGCCTAATCGGCGACAGGACCGTGCAGGTCACCAGTCGCGCGAAGCGACTTGCGCAGGCGCCCGGCGATGCGGCAGCGCTGCCGCCACAAGCGGGCGGACTTGAGTGTGTGGTGGTAGTCGACGGCCGGTATGCGGCCACGCTGCGCTTTCGCGACGAGCCACGCCGAGAGGGGACATCGTTCGTCAAGCACCTCAAGCCATTCCATGGCATCTCGCGTGTGATGCTCGTGTCGGGCGACCGCGAGAGCGAAGTGCAGTACCTCGCAGGGAAGGTCGGCATCACGGAGGTCTACGCCAACCAGACGCCGGAGCAGAAGGTCGCCCTGGTGCGGGCCGAGACGCTCAAGGCTCCGACGCTGTTCATGGGCGACGGCATCAACGACGCCCCGGCCCTGACGGCGGCTACGGTCGGCATCGCATTTGGCCAGGCAAGCGACGTGACGGCCGAGGCCGCAAGCGTGGTGATCCTCGACAACTCGCTGGGCCGCGTCGATGAACTGCTGCACATTGGCCGGCACATGCGCGCCGTGGCCCTTCAAAGTGCGATCGGAGGCATGGTGCTCAGCGTAGGAGGCATGGTGCTGGCGGCCGCCGGCCTGCTGCCCCCGGTGTCTGGAGCTGTGATGCAGGAATTGATTGACGTGCTGGCGATCGCCAACGCGCTGCGAGCCAGCGTGGCGCCACGGGTCCTGACCGACTACGGATCGGCAGGCTGACCGGTCCGGTGGTAAGATTCGGCGGCTTTTCCTTCGCCCTCAGAGGTGCCCGCCATGGTTACTGTCACGTCGCTCGCGATTCCCATCGTGCTTTCTGCCGTGTTCGTGTTCGTCGCCAGTTCGCTCATGCACATGATGCTGACGTATCACAAGAACGACTTCAGCAAAGTCCCTGACGAGGATGGCGTGCTTGAAGCCCTCCGCCGGCTGAAGGTCGATCCGGGGGACTATTGCGCGCCCTATGCCGGCTCCATGGAGGCCATGAAGTCGCCGGCCTTCACCGAGGTGGCCCCATCAACATGGGTGCCCAGCTCACGCAGTGGTTTCTCTATTCAGTCGTCATCAGTTTCTTCGCGGCGTACGTCACCGGCCGCGTGCTGACGGCGGAGGCGCACTACCTGGAAGTGTTCCGCGTGGCTGGCACAGTCGCGTTCATGGGATACGCGATGGCACTGCCGCAGTATTCGATCTGGTACAAACGGAACTGGGGCACCACGGCGCGCTCGATGTTCGACGGCCTGGTCTACAGCCTGCTGACCGCAGGCACGTTCGGCTGGCTCTGGCCATGATCGCGTAGTGCCCGCAGTTACCGTTGCCATCGTTCAAGCCGAGGTGGCCGCCGCGCTCGCTCAGGGACTTGACCTCACACGGACCCTGACGCTCGAGGCGGCCGCCCGCGGCGCCTCCCTCGTGGTGTTTCCCGAAACGTGGTTGCCGGGATACCCGGCGTGGCTGGATGTCTGCCGTGACGTTGCGCTCTGGGATCACCCACCAACCAAGCAGGTCTTTGCCCGATATCGGGCTGAGAGTCTGGACGTGAGCGGCGCGTCGGGTGCCTCACTTGCAGCCATCGCCGCCGATGCCGGCGTGACGCTTGTCGTGGGGGTCAGCGAGCGCGTGGCCTCGGGACCTGGATCGGGCACGCTCTACAACGCCTTGCTGACGTACGGGCCAGACGGTCGTCTGCTGAACCACCATCGCAAGCTGATGCCAACCTACACCGAGCGCATGGTGTGGGGGCAGGGCGACAGCGAAGGCCTCCGCGCCGTCGATACGCCCATCGGCCGCGTGGGTGGCCTCATCTGCTGGGAACACTGGATGCCGCTCGCACGGCAGGCGCTCCATGTGTCCGGCGAAGACCTGCACGTGGCGGCCTGGCCCACGGTGCATGATCGCCACCAGATCGCGAGCCGGCACTATGCGTTCGAAGGCCGGTGTTTTGTGCTGGCTGCCGCCTCGCTCATGCGGGCTGGCGCGCTGCCGCCGGAACTGGAGCGAGACCCAGCGCGGGCGGGCGACGACGACACGCTCGTGCTCCGCGGCGGCAGCGCAATCATCGGTCCCGACGGCGCGTACATCGTGGCGCCAATCTTCGACGAGCCCGCCATGCTTCTCGCGACGCTGGATACGGCGCAACTCGATGCCGAACGGATGACCCTGGATGTGGCCGGACACTATTCACGTCCGGACGCGTTCCTCTTTGACGTGCGGCCCGCGCCGCCACGAACGACCAGCTGAAAGGCAGGTGTGCGATGCCATCACAAATCACCAAACTCACTCCCAACCTCATTGTCTCGGACGTCGATCGCAGCGCGGCGTTTTATCGCGACGTGCTCGGATTCACTGTGCAGATGACGGTGCCCGACGCGCCGCCCCTCGTGTTTGCGATCATGACCAATGGCCCGGTGGAAGTGTTTCTGAACGCGCCGGAGGCGGCGTACGCGGAGTACCCGTCGTTCAGGACCATGACGCTCGGCGGCACCCTCACCCTCTTTTGTGAGGTGACCGAGATCGACGATGCGTACGCCAGACTCGCGCCGCTCGTCCGCGTCGTCATGCCCCTTGAGAAGAAGTGGTACGGCATGACGGAATTCGCCTTCCTCGACCCGGACGGGTACGTCATCACGTTCGCGGAGCGCACGGCGACGTAGGTGATGCTCGCAATGGCGCCTAGTCGGTGAGCGCGGTCAATGGGTTAACCCGCGAGGCGCGCCGCGCGGGAATGACCGTGGCCGCGAGCGCGACCACCGCAAGCACGGCAGCCACGGCGCCGATCACATAAGGGTCCATGGGCGCCACGTTGTAGAGCTGGCTTTTCATCGCCTGGCCGACGAAGTACGTGCCTGACAGTCCAACCGCCAGGCCAACGCCGGCAATTTTCACCCCGTCCCGGAGGACGAGGGTGAACACTTCGCGCGCCGTGCTGCCAAGCGCCATGCGAATCCCGATTTCGCGGCGGCGCTGCGCCACCTGGTACGCCAGGACGCCGTAGACGCCGATCGCCGACAGCAACAGGGCCACGGCCGCAAACGCCATCGCCAGCAGCATCGGTACACGGCGACTGACCAGCGAGTCGTCCATCCGCTCCACCATGGTGTGGACCCCGTACAGGGGCAGCTCCGGATCAATGGCCGCAATCTTCGCGCGAAGGGCGTTGATCACCGACTCGGGCGTCACGGCGGTGCGCAGGGCGACGAAGATGGAGCGATCGGGGGACTGGCTGTAGGGAAAGTAGTAGGCGCCGACTGGTTCCACTCCGGTAGCAAGTCCGAGGACCTGCACCTCTTCAACCACACCCACGACCTGGAAGAACTTCGTCTCAGGTGTGATGGACATGACGTCCTGCGGGCTGTCAGGCGAGTACAGGCGGCGGCCCAGCGGGTCTTGACCAGGCCAGAACTTTGCGGCCAGCCGCTCGTCGATGATGGCGACTTGCGTGGAATCCGGGGTATCACCCGCCGAAAAATACCGGCCTTTCACGAGCGGCACCTTCATCGTCTCGAAGTAGCCATCGGTCACCACCGTCTGGCTCGGCGAGATCAGGGACTCTCCCTCTTTCATGACATAGCCTTCAGCCAGGATGACGCTGCTGCTGTAGTCGTCGCCAAACGGAATGGTGGACGTCACGCCGGCCGACTCCACGCCGGCGATAGAACGGCTTGCCTCAACGATGCGGGCGGTCACTACGGCCAGTGCCGCCGGGTCGGCATACCGGCTGGTGGGCAGGTTGACCGACGCCGAAATGACTCCGTCCGGCGCGAACCCTGGATTGATGCGCAGCACCCGATCGAAGCTCGCGGCGAGAAGGCCCGCGCCAATCAGCAGGACACACGCCAGCGCGATCTGTGCGGCGGCCAGGCCTCGCCGGACCAGGTTCGTGGCTCGACTGACCGTGCCGCCTCGGCCTTCCTCGCGAAGCGTCGCGTTCACGTTCATGCGCGACAACCTCGCGACCGGAACCAGGCCGATCAGGACGCCGACCGTCAGCGTGAGACCAAGGGCCACTGCCACGCTGACCAGGTCCAGCCGAATCTCATGGCCGCGCGGGATCTCGTCGAGGCCCAGGAGCGGCACGGCTGACAGAGCCCACCAACCGAGCAGCACCCCAAGCACGCCACCACAAACGGCGAGCAGCACGGTTTCTGTCAACAACTGGGCGCTCAGTCGACCCATGGTGGCACCAATGGCATGACGCGTCGCCATTTCGCGCGCGCGCGTGCTCGCCCTGACCATGACCAGGTTGGCGATGTTGACGCATCCGATCAGCAACACGACCAGCACACCGCCCCACAAGAGGTACAGCACCGGCTTCAACTCACGAACGGTGTCGTCCTGAAAACCCACGGCCACCGTGTGATAGCCGGCATCCTTCAGGATCTGTTTGAGATTCGGGAACCGCTCATCGTTGGTCGCCTGCACGGCATCCAGTTGCTGCTGCACCTGCGCAATCGCCGCACCCGGCGCCAGCCGCCCAACGTACTGCCAATTATTGTTGTGCCGCCCGTCGTCTGATTTTTCCCTGGCCGTGAACCTCGTCGGCAACCAGACATCGATGTCGTTCCAGAGAAACGTGAAATCCGCGGGCAATACACCGGCCACCTGATGCACATCGCCGTTCAATCTGATTTCCTGCCCGACGATCGCCGGGTCGCCCCCGTAGCGCTGTTGCCAGATGGCGTGGCCAAGTAAGACGCGTCGCGTCGCGCCGTCTTCCCCATCCGCATCGCTGAACAGCGTGCCGGCAACAGGGCCCGCTTGCAGCAGGCGATAAAACGACGGTGTGGCGACGACCGACTTCAGGCGTTGGGCGCCGCCGTCGGCGCCGAGCGTGACGCCCGACTGGCGGAACATGGCCTGCGTGTCCAGCGCCTTCACGTCACGCAGGCGGTCGAAGTAGTCGGGCACCGCAGCGCCAGCGCGCTCCGCACCCGCGTTGGGATAGCTGTTGTAGACATGCACCAGCCGGCCCGCGTCGGGCACCGGCAGCGGGCGCAGCAACACGGAGCGCACGACACTGAAAATGGCGGTGTTGGCCCCGATGCAAAGCGCCAGTGTCAGGAGCGCTGTAATCGTAAAGCTGCGGTCTTTCAGAAGGAGGCGAACCGTGTGGCGCAGGCTGGACATGCATGCGAGGGACGGATTGCCCCCGCCCGGTGTTCCCTATTTCGACAAGGATTGCCCGGTGCCCTGATAGCGAATCCGGGTGATCTCCGCCATCACGGACAAGGCGATTTCGGCTGGGGTCCGCCCCCCCAGATCCAGTCCGACAGGCGCATGGATCACCCGCAAACGCTCTTCGGGGATGCCTTCGGCGCGCAGCATTTCGTTGATGAGCACGGTTTTGCGCCGGCTGCCCAACAGGCCGATGTATCTCGCGTGGGTCCGGACTGCGGCCATCATGCAGTCGGCATCAAGCTTGTGTCCACGAGTGGCGATGACGATGAAGCTGTTCCAGCTGTAGTCGATCCCGGCGAGGGTGGTGGGCACGTCTCCTTGCAGAATCGTCGCGTGCGGAAATCTCGCAGGGTCGGCGAACTCTGGACGGTCCTCAACCACGGTGACGTCGAAATCGAGCATCGCGGCCTGCCGTGCGATGGCGAGCGCCACATGGCCGCCGCCGGCGACCACGATCCTGGGTCGGCTGGCCACGGCCTCGATGAGCAGATCAATGGTCTCTGATTTGACGGTACGAGCCGTCCCGTGGGGAATCTGCGTCACGGCTTCGGCCGTGGCTCGCTGGTCGGCGTCGGCATCGCCGAGCGAACCCAGGCGCGAGCCATCGGCCCTCACAGCGATTCGGCCTTCGAGTGTCAGGCCACCCTGATGCTTCCCGAGGCGGGTGACCAGCGCGAGTGGCGTGCCGCCGGCCGCCGCGCTCACAAGTTCTGGCAGCAGATCGACGCCCTCAAAGGTCAGCGCCTGGTCATCGCGTTGCACCAGGATCCACATCGTGCCGCCGCAGACCAGGCCGGTGTTCCACGCCAGCTCCTCGGTCAGCGCGTACGCACGCAGAGAATGGCCGCCAGACTGGAGGATGCGCTGCGCGGTTTCGATCGCATCAGCCTCAACGCATCCACCGCCCAACGTGCCGACGGCTGCGCGCACGGGTTCACCATCCCCAAGCACCAGCGTGGCGCCCGCCACCTGAGGCGTACTGCCGGTCGTGCGTACGACGGTGGCGACGGCAAAGCGTCGGCCATCGGCACGGCGCGCGGCCATGCGGGCATAGAGAGAATCGTGCACTTCAGGATTCTACTTGCTCCGACCGACGTCGACCTTCGCTGACATCTTCTGACCGTCCTGTTCGGCCGTCGCGTCACCCTTCAGGCGGCCCTCCACAAGGGTCAGGGTGAACTTGACCCTCGGGCCGTCCGACTGGGCCTCGAACGTGACGCGAAACCGGGTCCCGAAGGTTCACAATGGAAAGTGTGGGTATGACCTCTCGACGCCGGGGTGGACACCTCCGGGCTTTCGCGGGACTTCTGGGCGCCGTTTCGGCGCTCGTTCTGGTGTATTCGACGGTGTTCCACGTCCTGATGGCCGCCGAGGGGCGCACCTACAGCTGGTTTACCGGCGTGTATTGGACGCTGCAGACCATGACCACTCTGGGCTACGGCGACCTCGTCTTCACCGCTGATACCGGACTCGCGTTTTCGCTGCTGGTGCTGCTGAGCGGCCTCGTCCTGCTCTTCGTCCTGCTGCCCTACACGCTCATTCACTTCTTTTATTCGCCGTGGCTGGAACGCAGAAATGCCGCCCGAACGCCGCGGACGATCCCGCGTGACATCACCAATCACGTCATCCTCACCGCGTATGGCCCCATCGAAGCCGTCCTGATTGACCGCCTGAAACAGTACGCCATGCCCTATGCGGTCATCGTCACGGACACGACACGTGCCCTTGAGCTTCACGACCAGGGTGTGCACGTCATGGTCGGGCAGGTGGATGACGCCGACACGTACCGCCGGGCCGGGATCGAACGCGCGGCTCTGGTGGCGACGACGCTCGGCGATGCGGTCAACACCAACGTCACGCTCACGGTGCGTGAGTGCTCACGCATCGTCCCGATCGTGGCAACTGCGGCATTTGAGGTGTCCGTCCACTTGCTCAAACAGGCCGGCTGCCAGAATGTCATTCAGCTGGGGGAGCTGCTGGGTCGCGCGATGGCCCGCCGAATCGGCAGCCACGGAGGGCGGCCGCACATCATCGGCCGCCTTGATGGTCTGGTCATCGCCGAAGCGGCGATCGCCGGTACGGCACTGACGGACCAGACCATCCGCGACACGCGGGTGGTCTGGTCCGTCAGTGC
>Ga0163150_10007587_pt1 | contig 12667 bp, 11 predicted proteins | sample OliLakLV19P2IB_FD_148628 | JGI IMG/M metagenome (GOLD analysis project Ga0163150, IMG submission 148628) | Freshwater microbial mat bacterial communities from Lake Vanda, McMurdo Dry Valleys, Antarctica - Oligotrophic Lake LV.19.P2.IB | ecosystem: Environmental > Aquatic > Freshwater > Lake >...
GGACCAGCCGGAGATCGTCGCCGAGGCGCGCTGGGCAGGCCTGCAGCGGCCGCTGGGTGAGGATCCCGGCCTGCTCCTCCGCAGCCCCGCGGGCCGCCTCAACGTCCGCGGCTGGGTAGATCGCTTTGTGGCTGAACTGGAGGCGGGCGTGCGCCTCGGGGACTGGCCAGAGGTCCAGGCCCGGGCGACGGCCAGCGGGACGTTTACGGGTGAGACCCGCGCGCTGGACCTCCAGAGCATCCGGCTGGACGGCTTTGGCGGGCAGGTCACCGGGTCCGGGCGCGTCAGCCTGCAGGATGACGTGTCGGGCAGGCTGGAGCTGCGGGGCCGGGGGATTGAGCCGCGCTTCATCGATCCCCGCTTTCCCGGTCGGGTGGATTTTCGCAGTACGGTCGAGTTCGACGACCGGGGCAATTTCCGCGTCCAGGTCCCCGACGCCAGCGGCACCCTGTTCGGCAGGCCGCTGCGGGCCGCGGGGACCGTGAGCCGGACAGCGCAGGACCTGGTCTTCGACGCCGTCCGGATCCAGGCGGGCGTCAACCGTCTGGAGTTTGCCGGCCGCGTGACGAGCCCTGCCGTCCGCGTCCGCGTCCGCGGTGGTGGCGGGGGGCAAGGCCTCGCCGGGAGCTTCCGGATCAATGCGCCGGATCTGGCAACCCTGTGGCCGGACTTCGAGGGCCAGCTGCGCGGCACGGGCAGGATTGCCGGCACCACGGCCCAGCCGAGCCTCGAGCTGGATCTCTCTGGCAGCAACCTGGTGACGCGGGATCTCCGCATTCGGTCGTTGCAGGCGCGGGGTGGCGTCGGTGCCCGCCAGCGGCTCACTCTCGACGTGGAGTCCGAGGGACTGTCCTGGAGCGGCAGGCCCCTGGGCAACCTCTCCCTGCGGGTCAACGGCAACCTCGCTGCGCAGACCGTGGAACTGACTCTGGCCGGCGGCGAGGTGGACGTCGACTTGAGCAGCACGGGAACCTGGCGGAACGGCCTCATCACCCAGACGATTGGCACCGCGCTGGTGACCGTCCAGGGCAATGACGAGTGGACATTGCGGGAACCGGCGACGCTGCGGATAGCGGGTGCCGACGTCCAGCTCACGGCCCACTGCTGGGCGTCCGGCGAGACGGAGCTGTGCCTCGGCGACGGGCGCTACGACTCCCGGGGCTTGAGCGGCGCCGCGGATCTCCGTCAGTTTGCCCTCGCCCGACTCGCTCCCTTCCTCCCGGCGGACATCGGCCTCACGGGCACGCTGGCCGCCGCCGTCACGGTGCAAAGCGCGGGTGGCCGGCTGACGGGAAATCTCCGCGCGGGACTGCAGGACGCCGTGATTACCTGGCGCGTGCCGGACGACGAGGACGTGCAGACCGAGATCAGTGAGTTTCGCGTCAGCGCCGCGCTGGCCGACGACGTGCTGGAATTCGATGCCGCCGTGGCGGAGAGTTTTGGTTTGCGCCTGGCCACCACGGGTCGCATCACAGACCCTTTCGGCGCGACCCCCACCATCGTTGCGGACCTGAGCGGCGGGGTGCCGGATCTCGCGTCCATCGGTCCCGTCGTCGAGCGCCTGGTGGATGTGGGCGACATCAGGGGGCGCATCACGGTAGCGGCGACGCTCTCGGGGAACGCACGGCAGCCGGACATCTCCGGGGGGCTGCAGCTGGAGGAGGGCGCCTTCACGGTGCCCGCGGCGGGCATCACCGTGGACCGCGTCAGCCTCGCGCTGGAGGGGCGTGAGGACGGGCGGGTCGCCCTCAAGGGCAACGCGCGCTCGGGCAAGGGTTATGTGGCGCTGGACGGTGCTCTCGCCTGGAGGGACCAGCTGGTGCCCACCGCCGAGGCCACAGTGAAGGGCCGGGTGATTGATGTGATCCGGTTGCCGGAAGGGCTGGTGCAGGTGTCACCGGATGTCCGCGTGGTGCTGCGGGATGGTCAGTTCCGGGTCAGCGGCGACATGCTGGTACCCCGCGCCGAAATCCGGCTGAAGAAACTGGGACAGGGCGCGGTCCAGACCTCGCCGGACACCATCGTGCACGGCCGGGACGTGGCGGCGGTCGCGAAAGCACCCCCGCTATTCGTTCTGGACGACCTGCAGGTGCGACTGGGGAAAAAGGTCACTTTCGAGGGCTTCGGCCTCAAGACCAGTCTCGACGGAGCGCTGCTGCTCAACCAGTCGCTGGCCGCCGATCCGGGGCTGGTCACGGGCTCTGGCGTGATCAGCCTGCGGGAGGGCCAGTTCAGCGCTTTCGGCCAGAAACTGGCGATCGAGCGCGGGTCCCTGCTGTTCTCCGGCGTGGTGACGGACCCGGGTTTGGACGTCAAGGCCAGCCGGGATCTCACCTACGAGGGGCGGGATGTGACCGTGGGCGTGTTACTCACCGGGCGCCTGTCCCGGATCGAGACCCGGGTGTTTTCCGAGCCGGCCATGGGCGAGCTGGATGCGCTGTCTTACCTGACCACCGGCAAGCCGCTGTCTGCAGCCGGTGCGGGGGATCGCTCTGCGGTGTCGGGTGCGGCCATCAGCCTGGGTCTGAATCAGGCGCTGCCGGTCGTGCAGCAGCTGAGTACGGCTCTGAAGGTGGACGAGGTGGGTGTCGACACGACCGATACGGGGGACACTGCCGTGGTGCTCGGCGAGCAACTGGGCAAGAACCTGTTCATCCGGTACAGCTACGGGGTGTTCGACAAGCTCGGTACGGTCAAGGCCACCTACAAGCTCGGTCGGCGGATCAGCATCGAAGCGAGTTCCGGTGAGGAGCAGGCCCTGGATCTGATCTACTCGGTCACCTGGTAAGAAAAAAAAGCCCGCCAGCTCGGGGGAGAGTGGCGGGCTTGGCTCGGGCTGACCCGGTCGTCACAGGCCGCCCGGGGGAGTGGGCGGCGGTGACGGTTTCCGGGCAGCCCCGGTAACCTGTGGGTGGCTGGTCGTCCGATCCTCAGAGCAGGAGGAGGGGGACAGCGACCAGGACGATCAGTACCGCAGTGACGGCGAGCAGCAGGTCCCCGAACTCGTACAGGAAGCCGGTGGGCTCGGTCTGGTTGGTGGTGGTCATTCTGCCTCTCCTCAATATCAGGGCGAACTCGATGGACGAGAGGTTAGGCCTGGCGGGTCAAGGGTTCTTGTCGGGGGGGTAACTCTTTGTATCAGTGTGTAACCTGGGGGTCGGGGTGGCCTGCTGGCTCTCTCCGGACCACCGTTCGTTAGAGGATGGCCCGGCTTTGAGGGGTCCCCTCACTCGGGTACCTGGTGACCCGGGAACTGCCGGCCGGGGCAGGGCCGTCGGCGCGGGGCTGGAGGCGAGTGCCCGCGGCAAATCTGGCGATTTCACTTACTTATGTCACTCACCCGTTTGGATGATGCGGCAAGTACCCACAGCGGTTATGTTGCCTCGTCGTAGGCTCCGAGACCGATTAGCAAGACAGGGGATACTTGATGCGAACCACTAGATATCTGGCCGTGACGATGCTGGCACTTGCTCTCCTAGGTTGCGGCGGTGGTGGCGGTGGGGGTGGCGGACAGACGACTCCCAAAGTCTTTACCGTCAGCGGCACCATCACCGCCGCTTCGGGTAGTGTCACCGATAGTGACGTGAACGACCCGAATGCTCCTTACACCGCCAACGACGCCATCGCCACCGCGCAGTCGATCGTCAATCCCGCAACGGTGGGCGGGTATGTGAATCAGCCAGGGACGGGTGCGTCGGGCCGCTCGCAGGTGGCAGGTGACACTGACGACGCCTACCGCGTCACTCTTGCAGCGGGTCAGGCGCTCACCCTAACGATCGGCGACCCCATAGCCGGTGACCTGGATCTCTTCCTTGTCGATCAAGCCGGTAACCTCGTGGCCAGCTCTGAAGGCACGGATATCACCGAGACGATCACGGTGATGACCCCCGGGACTTACCTTATTGCTGTCTACGCATTTGGTGGCGCCTCCAACTACATCCTGACGTTAGGGCAGAGTGTCAACACCGCATCTACGCCGCGGCTTTCGGTGCTCTCCGAGTTTGTGCCAGGCGAACTGATCGCGCGCTTCGAGCCCGCCAAGACCGGTGCGGACGAACTCGGCACGCGCCTTTCTGCCATGGGCATGCAATTGACGGCCAGCGATTACGCTGCGACCGAAGGCCCGGTGCTGATCAAGCTCGACGCGACCACGCTGACGGCCACTGCTAGCGCCACGGCTGCGGCCGCCGGCGCCGGCGCCGTTAAGGAAGCGCTGCCGCTAGGGATCGCCGGCGACGTGGAGCTGGAGCGCAAATGGCGCACACTGCGCGCCATCAAGCAGCTCGGCAGGCAGCCAGGGGTGCGCTATGCGGAACCCAACTACATCCTCAAGTCCTCAGCCGTGCCGAATGACCCGGCGTATGAATTCCAGTGGCACTACCCGCTCATCAACCTGCCGCAGGCCTGGGATATCACCACCGGCAGCAGCGCCGTGATCGTCGCGGTAATTGATACCGGTGTGCTGCTTGCCCATCCCGACCTGCAGGGCCAGCTCGTCAGCGGCTATGACTTCATCAGCAATCCATCCCAAGCCCTCGATGGCAACGGCCGAGATCCGGATCCCAACGATCCAGGTGACTTGTGTTGCGCTAGTTCCAGTAGCTTCCACGGTACGCATGTGGCGGGCACGGTCGCTGCCGCTACCAACAATGTCACAGGCGTGGCGGGTATCGCCTGGAACGCCCGCATCATGCCGCTGCGGGTGTTGGGACTCGGTGGTAGTGGCACCGTAGATGACATCAATCAGGCTATCCTTTACGCCGCGCGGTTGCCCAATGGTTCCGGCACCCTGCCCGCGCAACGCGCTGCAGTCATCAACATGAGCCTTGGCGGCCCCGGGTTCTCGCAGGGCCAGCAGGATGTCACTACGCAGGCGCGCAACCAGGGGGTCATCATCATCGCGGCAGCGGGGAATGAGGCTAAAACGGGGAACCCTATCGAATACCCCGCCGGCTACAACGGCGTGGTGTCGGTGGGCGCCGTTGCCATAGACAAGACGCGTGCTCCTTATTCCAACTTCAACGCATTCGTGGACATCGCCGCGCCCGGGGGTGACACGAGCCGTGACCAGAATGGCGATGGCTACTCTGATGGGGTCCTGAGTACGCGGGGTAATGACACCAGCGGTGTATTGGGTTTTACTTACACTTTCTTAGAAGGCACCTCGATGGCCGCGCCGCACGTGGCAGGTGTGGCGGCGCTGATGAAGGCGGTGAACCCCGCGCTTACGCCAGCCCAGTTCGAAGGCTTGCTGGAGAGCGGCCAGTTGACGCAGGATCTGGGCGCTGCCGGCCGTGACGACCAGTTCGGCCACGGCCTTGTGGACGCGTACGCTGCCGTGGTGGCCGCTCAGACGACCCCCACGCCAGTGCCCGCCGAGCTGGTCGCCACACCGAATGGCCTTAACTTCGGCACGCAGGGCACCAGTGCAACGCTCTCCCTGGTTAACGGTGGCGGCGGCAGCCTGAGCGTCACGTCCGTTTCAGATAACGCCGCTTGGCTCACCGTCGGCGCGGCATCCAATCCTGCAACAGGGCTCGGCACACGCACCGTCACCGTAAACCGCACGGGGCTGGCCGTGGACACCTACACAGCGTCCGTCACGATCGTCTCGACCGCGAACACGGTTACGATCCCGGTCATCATGCAGGTCAGTGCCGCCAACGCCCAAGCCAACGCCGGTTTCCACTATGTGCTGCTCCTTGATCCCGACACGGGTGAACCGGTGTATGACACGAGTCTAAGGGCAAACAACGGGGTGTATCAGTTCAGCATCCCAGATGTGGCCGCGGGCAGCTACGTCGTATTGGCTGGCTCTGACCAGAATAACGATTTCTTTATCTGTGATGCGGGCGAGGCCTGCGGCGCCTATCCAACCCTGGATTCATATTCGTTGCTGGAGGTGAGCAGCAACGTCACGGGTGTGAACTTTGGCACCGGTCTTAACGCTGTGATCCAATCGCTGTCCGTTGGCACGTCGGGTCGTATGGGTTACGCGCGATCCAGGGGAAAGCGCGCAGGGCGCTGAGCGCAGGCTTCATAAGATGGGGCGGGGCATGAAGCCCGCTTCCTGCTCTATCTGCAAGCGGCAAACCGAAGCGTTGCCGCGAGGTGTGTTTTGGGGTGAACCTGTTTCCGCGGACGGATTGGCCCTTGGGGGTCAAGGGGCCTTTGGCAACAGCTGACCCCGACCATTTACGGGAACAATCCACTTCGGGATATCACCTGATATCCGGGGGGGGATTACCGTTACCGTTACCGTTACCGTTACGGCGTTTTCGGCGCATCGCACGCTTGGCTTTCGGTGGACCGCTGCCCCGAGTCCGATCGGCAGTGCCCAGGGGAGGGCAGGTACGCCGACCGTCGTGGCCGGGATTCCGGGCTGGCAGACCCCGATCAGGAGTTGTTTGAAATGCCTTCCCGCGGTCCCCAGTGCATCCCTGCCGGCGCGCATGCTAGCCTCGGCCGATTAACGCCCGCCAGGGAAGCTCCGCATGACATCCCGCCGCGCAGCCTCATTCCTTGCGCTCCTAATCGCCGTCGGCACGAGCGCTAACGCCGCTGTCCGCGTCGACCCACTGACCCCGCTGCTAAACGAGGTTGTGCAGGTGCCGGCAGGCAATTCCCTGGCTTTCCCACTGACCCTTCCGAGCGGCACCAGCCTGCTCGTCAGCATTGGCGTTAAGGGCTCAAACCGATCACTTGATATCGCCCTCCTGAGCGACACCGAATTCGGGAAGTTCGAAGCGGGGCAGGAAGCCCGAGCAGAGGAGGGAACCGACCAGGCACTTGGCACCTCGTGCCAGACAACTCCCGTGCCCGAAGCGCACCCCGGAGCGTGACTGTTTACGCAGTGGCTACCGGCGGGGCAGACACCAGCGAGACGCGCGAGCTGCAAGGCATCTATGCCGAGAGATACAGTGGCCTCAAGTCTGCCTTTGATTTTCAGGACTTCGATATTCACGTGACCTTGTGCGGGGAAGCAAACGCCTATTCATCCCCGAACATCACGATGTGTTACGAGTTGTTCGACGCACTCAATCAGCAGGGTGTACCCGAGGCGGAGCTGTTCATATTCATGCACGAGGTCGCGCACAGCCTGCTCTACCAGTGGGGATTGCCTCTCTATGACAACGAGGCCGCGGCCGACGAGATGGCGACCGTGCTGCTGATGATGCTCGGCGAGAAGACCGCCGCAACCAAAGCCGCCCAATGGTGGAGCCAGGACCCCCCTCGGCCAACGAAGCGTTAAGCGCGCTGGTGATGGATGACCGTCACACCCTCTCACCACAGCGCGCCCGGAACATCATCAACTGGCTGCAGGACGATGGTGATCGCATGCTGCGCTGGGAACGGCTCGTGCTACCGCGTATGACCAATGACGCGCTGACTGAGAGCCTGAAACCAGCGTCAGACGCCACGGATCGCGAACGCCAACTTGCGCGGGATGAGCTTCGGCGCAGAGGTCCGTCCGGGAAGTGAGGGGGGTAGGTACTGAGTTTCCCAGAATTCGCCGGACGCCTGCCTAAGTAAGACCATACGGTCTCTCGAAGTCCATCGGACTGAGCCCGTCCAGGGTCAGCAACCTGGCTGAGGCTCGCAGTCAGGTCAGCTTCAGCGCCGCGAACAGCAGGCCCAAGCCCAACATCAGCATCGACCCCAGGCGCACGGTCATGGTGGTGGCCAGGATCTCCATGTCCCTGCGGATCAGCGCTATTTCCTTGCGCAATTCGGCAGATAGGGCCGTCATGGACGCCGTCAGCTCCTGTCGCAGCAACTGCAGATCAGCCTTGGTGGCAATGGTCGTCGCCATATCTCGCTCCATCGCCTCCACGACCGCCCTGATAGTGGATAAGTCCGGCCTTGTCGTTCGGGACGTTGATGCTGACGCGGGCATCATCCAGCGGGTACCGGTAGTCCACGGCGTGCCTCATGTGGGGAGCCGGCCGATAGGGACGGGTATGTCGGAACGACCTTAACGTGCGGCATCCCCCTATACCCTGCCAGGAGCGGATGATCGAGCATTGGCCAGTGGGTAAAGGAGCGTGACATGACGGAATTTCGCGTACTCGTTGCCGACAAGGCAAAGGCGCAACTTTACAAGTTGCCCAGCCGCCGCAGTGCTCTGCAGGCATTGCAGTGCTTTATCAATCCGGGGGCCCAGGTGCCGGAACGCGCGCTTGGGAGTAGCCGGCAGGGGCGCGTGACCAGCGCGGTGGGCGGGGCGCGTCACGCCTATCAGCCGAAGACCTCGATCAAGGAACACGCGGAGGAGGTCTTTGTCCGGCAGGTCGGCTCGGCGCTGGCAACCGATGCCAGGGTGACGGGTGCGGCGCCGATTGTGCTGGTCGCCGCGCCGCGCTTGCTGGGCGTCTTCTGCGCCAAAAGTCCCGCCGCCATGACCGCCCAAATGGCCCTCTGGGTGCCCAGCAACGTCATCGGGAGTCGTTCGCCACATCGATGTTCCACAACAGGCTCCTTTCCGCACTTCGGCTTCGCCAACATCCCCCCTGTGCTTCTTTTATTCTCATCGTCCCGGCAAGTAAATCCATCCGGGCAATTACCTACGAAGTCTTAATTATTCGTGGCGGTCCGGGTTTCGGGCCGGCAGACTCCGCTTAGAGGTGTTTGACCCGAGTGTTCCCCCGCGGTGGCGCAGGCACAGCCACCCGGGCCCCTATAATGCGGGGGCAGGGGACCACCGTGCTTTGCGTCGCCAGGCCGGTTGATGGACTCAGGACTCCGACGGGAATGAAGGGCCATGCTGGATCTGCCGGACCGTCCGGTTCTCGATAAGGACGGCCTTATAGGCGGGTGCCTGTGCCTGCCGATGGCCATCGATGCGCTCCGTCTGTCGGCCGAGGTCGGGGCCCTGGGTGCGGCCGTCTGGGGTACCACGGATGGCCGGGTGGGGGTTCACAAGACGGCAGAGGCGCTGTTCCTGCGTGGCCGTGCACCGGCGGAGGGTGACCTGCCGATCGAGGACCGGCCCGCCCTGGATGGCCTGCCCTACGTCAGGGAAATACTCGAGCTGCTCGGCGCTCCGCCATTGCGTTGCCTGCTGGCGCGCCTGCCCGCGGGTCGCGTCATCACCCCCCACATCGATCGTGCGCCCTACTTCGCCAAGAGCATCAGGATCCACATCCCGGTCACCACCAGCGAGCGCGTCTTCATGTTCTGCGCCGGTTACAGCTACCGGATGCGCGCCGGCGAGGTCTGGGCACTGAACAACAGCACGCAGCACGGGGTGTGGAATGCAGACGCCGAACGCTCGCGTACCCACTTGATCTGCGACTTCCTGCCGACCCCCCGCCTGCTCGGCCTGCTCGCTGCGGGTGACCGCTCCCGCGGGCTGGACGACCCGGAGGTCACGCGGCACCTGGCCGGCTTCCTGTAATGATGGTGACGGACCGGTTCGTCTTCCTGCATCTGCACAAGTCCGGCGGCAGTTTCGTCAATGCGTGCCTCCTCCGCCACGTGCCCGGCGCGCGGCAGATCGGCTCCCACCTGCCGTCCCGGCTGATTCCCGGGGACGCCAGCCAACTGCCGGTGATCGGCCTCGTCCGCAATCCCTGGAGCTATTACGTCTCCTGGTTCAGTTTCCAGCAGCACAGGCCGCAGCCGAACGCGCTTTTCCGCATCCTCAGTGACGAGGGCCGCCTGGACTTCAGCGCCACCATCCACAGGATGCTGGACCTGGGGCTGGACGACGCCCTGCTGGCGTCGGTCGTTGGCAGTTTGCCGGAGGCCTATGGCTCCGGGGGACTCAACCTGCCCGGTTTCGCCCTGGCGCAGATCCGGGGTACGGGGCTGGGCTTCTACGCCTATCTGTACGGCTACCTGTACGGGGACAGCAGGCGTCCGGTCCAGGTCGGCCGGATGGAAGAACTCCGTCAGGAAATTCCCAGGCTGTTCATCGCCGCCGGCTACACGGCCAGTGCGGACGCGCTGCAATTCCTGCAGCGCGAGGCCCCCATGAACCGCTCGCCGCACGCCGCCTACGGGAGCTACTACGACCCGGCGCTCCGGGACCGCATCCTGGCCCAGGATGCCCTGGTGATCCGCGGGCACGGCTACGCCTTCGAGGACTGAAACTTAGCGGAGTTGCTGCAGCCTGGACCAGGTGGCTTCGACGGTCGGCAGCACCCGGTCGATCAACGCCGCGTTCCGGCGCCACTTGTCCGGCGCCGGGGGCGTGTGAGTGTGGCGCGAGTCGGGGAGCGGGAGGGCGAGATGCCGGGCAAGCGCGGGGTCGACCTCCATGCCGAGGAACTGGCAGAGTCGACCGAGGGTCTCCGCTGCCGAGTCACGGAGCTCGTCGTAGCGCACCACCGTCCACTGCTCGGGAGGCAGGGTCGCCAGGTCGTCGACGATGTAGCGATTGGCGCTGTCCCACTGCCAGGCGGCGAGCTCTTCCACGGGGCGGCCCCGCTGGTGCTGCCATTGGGGCGGCAGGAGCATGGACCAAGGCCCGTCCCAGCCCGGCAGGCTGCTGTAGGTGATCCAGCCACCCGAGCGCCAGGCCTCGATGATGCTGCTGATGTTCTCCCGCGGGTCGCGCCACAGGTAGATGAAACGCGCATCCGGGAACAGGCGCTGGAAAAACGGGATGCGCAGGGCATTCTTGGGGGTCTTCTCGAGGAATCGCAGGGGCCGGTCTCCTGCCGGTTGCCCCGTGGTGTCCCGCAGGCGCTCGCGGATCGACGCGAGGATCCGGTCGCCCACGCCGGGCGTCATGGCTGCTCCCGTCAGGCGATTGGAGTCTGTCCATGGGCCCCCGGGCCGGAGTTCCGGGAGCGCTTCCACGAGCCAGTGCGCTTCACCGCCCAGCGTCGCCAGGGAGCCATGGGCAGCCAGGGTCTCGAAGAGCAGTGTGCTGCCGGAGCGGGGCGCAGCCACGATGAAAATCGGCGCCCGCAGCTTGGCCGCGGCCCCCACGCCGGGGGCCGTCGCGGTGTTTGGGACGGGTCGCGGCTCGCGAAGCAGGTGGTGCAGCACCCGGCCTTCCAGCACCCGGTTCGCAGCGACGCCGTTGGTGCGCATGACCAGTTCCTCGCCCAGCCGTCGCGAGCCGGTCCGGAGCGCCTCGCAGGCGGCCTCGAAGTCCGCCCGGCCGCGCCCATCCCCGCCGTGGAGCGCCCACAGCTGCCGCCAGTCGTGGCAGAAATCCCCGAGCAGCAGGTGGTAGTGAGCGAGGCGGGTCCGTGCCGGGTCACTGGCGTCCATCGCGGCCAGTTCGCCGCGGAGGTCGCCCAGCAGCAGCTCCACTTCGGCGGGCGGCATGATCTCCGCCACCGCATTGTTCTCTGTCATTACCTGGAGATCGACAGCCGGATTGAACCGGTGCCGGGGCCACTGGGCCGGGGGCGCCCCGCCCTGGAAGACCAGCCGCCAGAACGGGGCCGATCCCGAAGTGTCCGCAACCAGGTGGATGCGCTCCACGGTGCTCGGGTTCTCCACGTGGTGGAGCCGCCAGTTGTCGAAGACCCAGGCCTCTCCGGCGGCCATATGCACGCGCTCATCGCCGCAGTGGAAGGCGACGGTGGGGTGCGTCTGGATGGGAATGTGCACCCGCACGCGAGTGAACCAGTGGTAATTGATGTCCGCGTGGAGCGGCACCGTGGCGCCCGGCGCCAGCCGCATCAGCCGCGAGCGGCTCCAGACGACCCCGAAGCCCGCAAGCACCTGCCGGAGGTACGGCGCTGCACGCAGCTGCGCGGTGGGCAGCATCCTGCCTGTGACGTCGTCGTTGTCGCCACCGTCCGCACTGATGAGCCGCACGGAGGAGTTGCCGGGAAGGTCGTTCGGGTGACCAGCCCAGGCGCTGGTCGGGACCGCGGCCAGTTCCGCCGCGAGGCGCCCGGCGTCAAACCAGACGGGGAGCCGGTAGAAGGGCCGGGGAAGCCGCATCGCCTCAGGCCGTCTCGATGGACTGACGGAATTCACCCATGGCGACGACGAGCCGGGCGACCGCCGTGCGTTCGAGATCGCTAAGGTGTGGATTCCAGAGATCGAAGATGAGCACGACCCGAATCTGGTCGCTGCGATTCCAGGCCTCGTGCTCATACGTGTCATCGAAGACCACGACGCGGCCTTCTTCCCAGGCGTGGACCTCGCCGCCAACGCGGAGGGCGCAGTCGGGCGGGATGATCAGCGGCAGGTGACCCACGACCCGCGTATTGGTGACCCCGCGATGCGGAAGCAGGTGCGTCCCGGGGGTGAATACCGAGAACAGCACTTCCGGGCCATGGTCGCCCACATGCGACAGCGGCAGCCGGGCCAGGGCGCTGCTCGTCACCGGGCAGGCCGCGCCGTTGGCTTCGCGCCGTTCGCCGTGCCGGTAGAAATAGTACCCGGACCAGCCCGGGGTGCCCCGCGCGCTTTGCAGGTTCTGGGCCGCGATCTCCGCAGTGGTGAACACGTCCTCGGCACCCGCGTCGGTGCGCAGGAGTGCCTGCAGTTCGGCCCCGATGTCGTCGGTCAGGCCCTCGAAGCCCTCCAGCCAGGGGCACAGCGCCCGGTCCAGGAAGGGTGTCGCGGGGATGTCGGGCAAGTAGAGGAAGGTGGGTTTCTGGCGGGCATCGGGGTACATCGGCGCTTCGTCATTTAGATGAATGCGCAGCATCCGTTCCACCCGGGCGAGGCCCCCGCGGCCGAACTGCAGGCA
>Ga0163150_10007590_pt1 | contig 12663 bp, 6 predicted proteins | sample OliLakLV19P2IB_FD_148628 | JGI IMG/M metagenome (GOLD analysis project Ga0163150, IMG submission 148628) | Freshwater microbial mat bacterial communities from Lake Vanda, McMurdo Dry Valleys, Antarctica - Oligotrophic Lake LV.19.P2.IB | ecosystem: Environmental > Aquatic > Freshwater > Lake >...
TGTATTCCTTGCTCTGTACCCCAAGAAATTTCTTCTGTCTAGCACTCGGTAACCGGCCCCGAGCTCAGACGTTTTCCACAGAATTCACAGCTTCCACAAAGAAAGAAAAAAGAAGCAAAAAAGAAAGAAAGGCTACTACTACTGCTGACAAGTATTCAGTTCGCACTAGCGTGCTCTGAATACCTATAAGGGCAAGCGTGGGGCAGGAGCCCCTCGCGCCGCCCTGGGTCAGCGTTCCCACCAATTCTTCTCCTCTCCCCCCGAATCGCCCGCTTTTGGGCGATTCGGGGGGAGAGGTCAGGAGAGGGGGGCCATTTGTTATCGAGTGGCGAGTCTCGCGTTGCGTTGTTCTCCAAACATTTCTCGGCACGAAGTGTGATTTTCGCAAATGAGCCGGCTCTTCCCCCTCACCCTAGCCCTCTCCCCCAACACAAAAAACGGGAACGGCGGTCCCGAGTTGGGGGAGAGGGAACAAATTGTGGGAACGCTGACCCAGGGCGGCACCAGCGGCTCCTGCCGCTGGTGCCGCCCTAGGCTACCGTCTGACGCCCCGTTGGGTCTCTATAGGGAAGAAGCGGCCTCCTGCCGCTTCACAAATGTCCAATCTCGAGTGCGCTTCACCGAAGCGCTTCGGGGTTTTGTTTCCGGTTTTCGCAAGCCCGCCCAGAAAGCCGGTTTGAAGGCGCCGCGATCTCGTGAAATGTTTTCACGATTTCGCCTTCTTTCCCTTGGCTAGCGGGACCTTGAGCTGGCTGTGCTCCCACGGTTGACAGGCTTGACACCCTTCATTAGACTTTCCCGCAATCGAGCTGAATGGTTGATTGCCTTAAGATGCTGGAAATATGCGGGAGTACAAGCATGAACAAGCACTTGACGACGCCCGCAGATTGCCGGGAAGCTGACAGGGACTGGCAAGAGAAAACCTTGCAGCCTTTTCTGCAGAGGGCGCCGGAACGCCTGCCGCAATTCACCAGTGTGTCGGGTACAACCGTCAAGCGCTTGTACACCTCCGCTGACCTCCAGGATCTTGACTTTCAACAAGACGTCGGTTACCCGGGCCAGCCTCCCTATACGCGCGGCATTCACCCCACCATGTACCGTGGGAAGCTCTGGACCATGCGGCAGTTCAGCGGGTTCGGCACGCCTGAAGACACCAATGCACGCTTTCATTATCTGCTAGCGCAAGGCCAGTCGGGCTTGTCAGTCGCCTTTCACCTGCCGACACTGATGGGGCTGGATTCCGACCATCCGATGTCAGAAGGTGAAGTGGGCAGGTGCGGTGTTGCTGTGGACTCATTGGCGGATATGGAAGTCTTGTTTCGGGGCATTGACCTCGAGAAGACCACAACCTCCATGACGATCAATGCTCCGGCGGCTGTCATTTGGGCGATGTATCTCGTCAACGCCGAGAAGCGCGGGCACGACCTGGCCAAAGTGTCGGGCACGATCCAAAACGACATTCTTAAGGAATACATTGCGCAGAAGACCTGGATTTTCCCGCCCCGGCCGTCCATGCGATTGATTACTGATACCTTCCGCTATGGCGTCGAGTCGGTACCGCGCTGGAACACGATCTCGATCAGCGGATACCATATTCGCGAGGCTGGCTCTACCGCCGTCCAGGAACTGGCGTTTACGCTGCGCGACGGCATTGAATACGTTGAAGCGGCTTTGCAGACAGGATTGGAAGTAGACCAGTTCGCTCCCCGTCTTTCCTTCTTTTTCAACGCCCACAGCGATCTTTTCGAGGAGGTCGCCAAATACCGCGCGGCCCGCAAGATCTGGTGTCGCGTCATGCAGGAGCGTTTTGGCGCGAAGGACCCGCGCTCGTGGGCGTTGCGCTTTCACACCCAGACCGCAGGATGCTCGCTGACGGCGCAGCAGCCCTACAACAACATCGTGCGAACCGCGATTCAAGCTCTGGCGGCGGTTCTAGGCGGGACCCAGTCGCTGCACACCAATTCGATGGACGAGACGTACGCCTTGCCTACGGAACAGGCCGTTGCCATCGCTCTTCGCACGCAGCAGGTTTTGGCCGCCGAATCGGGAGTCGCCAACACGGTGGATCCGCTGGCGGGATCGTACTACGTTGAGGCCTTGACCCGGGAGATGGAGCAGGGATGCTGGGAATATTTTGAAAGGATCGATGCGATGGGAGGCATGGTCAGAGCGATTGAGGTCTGTTTCCCGCAGCGCGAGATTCAAGATGCGGCCTATCAGTACCAGCGTGCCGTGGAGCGCAAGGAGAAGCTGATTGTAGGAGTGAACGAGTTTCGGGTGGAAGAAAAGACCAGCATCGAAACGCTCGCCATTGATTGCGATGTCGCCGCCAAACAAAAGCAACGGCTTCAGGAAGTGCGGGCCTCACGCAGCGCTGCCGCGGTGCAGCAGGCACTCGAAGAGCTGCGGCGGGCGGCTGCAGGCACGGACAATCTGATGCCGTACTTCATACACTGTGCGCGCCAGTACGCCACCTTGGGAGAGATGTGTGACGTCCTGCGGAGTGTATTTGGAACTTACACCGAGCCAATATTCTGAACTGTAGTGATCGTGAAGAATTCTATGACCGACCGGCGCCTGAGAGTTCTCGTTGCGAAGCCTGGACTGGATGGTCACGACCGCGGCGCAAAGATTATCGCTCGTGCCTTGCGGGATGCGGGTATGGAAGTGATTTATACCGGGCTGCGACAGACGCCGGAACAGATTGTGAACGCCGCTCTCCAGGAAGACGTTGACTGCATCGGGCTCTCAATTCTTTCGGGCGCTCACAACGTCATTCTGCCGCGCGTGATGGAGCTTTTGAAGCAGAAGGAACTTGACGACGTGCTGGTGCTGGCGGGAGGCATTATCCCCGAGCAAGATATTCCAGCCTTGAAAGCCTGCGGCATCGCGGAGATTTTTCTGCCTGGCGCTTCCACGGAGCCCATCATTGCGTATATCCGGAACCATGCACGGCAGAAACCCCTTTGACCCGAGAACTGGAACCTGATCCTCCCCAAGACTCTCCACACTCTCAACCTGCGCGAGGTCATTCATGGAGCGACTCAGCGGACTGTTTGGCTTCTTTCTCCTGCTTGGCATTGCTTTGGCCCTCTCTACAAACCGGAAATCGATTCGCTGGAAAACAGTTTTTTGGGGTATCACCCTCCAGCTCATCTGCGCGCTGGTGGTGCTGAAAGGCGAATGGCTGGCTCACACCTTTGACTGGCTTCCGCTGGCTCTTAACCACTTCTTTCTGCTCATCGCCCTTCAGTTAGTGCTGCTGCGACTTCTGTCGAAACGCCTCGCGGCTGTGAATAGCGCGCTGCCACGCCGGCTTCTAACCTTGGTTGCGATTCAGTTTTTTGTGGGCCTGCTCAAGTTCAATTTGGTGGCCAGATTCTTCGTTTTTATGCGGGATGTCGTGAACCGCCTGATTGCTTATTCTTCCGAGGGTGCTACCTTTGTTTTTGGGCCGCTGGGTTCCGACAAGGCTGAAAAAAGCCTCGGCTTCGTGTTTGCCTTTCAAGTGCTGCCAACCATCATTTTTGTTGCGTCGATTTTTGCGATTCTCTACTACCTCGGCCTGATGCAAGCGGTTGTGAAGAACGTATCGCGGGCCATGAGCCGGTTCATGGGAACCAGCGGTGCCGAGTCCATTTCGGTAGCCGCCAGCATCTTCATGGGGCAGACGGAGGCGCCTTTAACCATTCGTCCCTTCCTGGCAGAGATGACGCGATCCGAGTTAATGACGGTCATGACTGCCGGAATGGCGCACGTTTCAGGCGGCATCATGGCCGCCTATGTTCTGGTGGCGCACGTCGACGTGGTGCACTTGCTGACGGCCGTGGTGATGACGGCGCCAGGCGCCATCATGGTCGCCAAGATCATGGTGCCGGAAACTGAGACGCCGAAAACCAGCGGAGACGTGGAGGTTGTGATTCCGCGTACGGATGTCAACCTGGTCGATGCCGCGGCGCGCGGCGCTTCTGAGGGAATGCATCTGGCGCTCAACGTGGGCGCCATGCTCATTGCCTTCATTGCCTTGGTCGCTTTGGTGAATGGCATTCTGGGGTTTTTCCATCGCGGAGTCGGTTCGCTGGCTCTTTCCGGCTTGCTCGGAGTTCTGGCTTCTTACTTTCCAGAGAACTTGCAGCAGATTCTGGGTGTGGTCTTCCGTCCAATTGCCTGGGCCATGGGAGTGAGCTGGAAGGATTCATTCCAGGTGGGCAATCTGCTTGGAACCCGTCTGGTGTTGAATGAGTTTGTTTCGTTCCTTCAACTGGGACAGATTGGCAGTACGCTCGATCCACGCTCCTTTATCATCACGACTTTCGCGCTGTGTGGATTCGCCAACTTTGGATCCATTGCCATTCAGGTGGGTGGCATCGGCGCACTAGCCCCCTCCAGGCGGCACGACCTGGCCGCGCTTGGCATACGCGCAATGATTGCGGGCACCATCGCTAACTTTCTTTCCGCAACCATTGCGGGCATGATTCTCTAGGCCTTGAACCGGCTATCACGCTGGTTCATGGACTAATTAGATCGATGCACGAGCTTATGACACTTCAGAAAGTGTCATACTTCGGGTTGCCACGCCGCCCATCAGTCTCTATTCCAAACCATGAAACGAACAAACCCAGATCAGACAGTCCTCGCCGTGTTGGTTCTGTTTTTCATCGGAGCTGCGGCTGCCACGCTGCCTGCCAACCCCTTCCAGACTGCTGAAACTCCGCCGGTGGCGACAAGGTCCGACCCAAGAGCGCTCCTCGAAAAGGTTGCTGAAACCTACCGGAACCTCAAACGGTATCAGTTCGATTTCACACTGCTCACCGCAATCCGGTCGGCAGCGGGCCGGAAGTCGGTTGAGACCCGCATCGAGTTGACGAATATCCGGCCCGATAAGTTGCGCATGCTGATCAGCGGTGGCCTGGGCGAACTGCAGGTCTACTCCGACGGCGTGGTCTCCTGGGTTTTTGTCCCGCCTCTGAAACAGTACACTCGCAAGGCTACTAGCAACGCCAAGGAGACTGCGTCCGATGGAGCGTCCCGTTTCGCGGCCATCGCCATGCAGGTGCTCGAGCAGTTTGAGCGGATCTCTGCCAGCGTGCACGCGGCCAGAAACCTGCGGACGGAAAAGCTGGAGGTTGGGGATGCTCCGGTGGAATGCCTGGTGGTTGAAGTCGAGCTCGAGGAGCAAGACCCTGGCGAAAAGCGAGTGCGAACTTACTGGATTGATCCTCAGCGCAATTTGGTCTTAAAGGTCGTGCAGACCGACAAGCTCTCCGGCGGGGTGGCAAATGCTCTGGAGACCGAGATTACCACGACGTTCAGGAAGGCCGACGTCAATCCATCCATTCCGAATAGCACTTTTGCCTTTAAGCCGCCTGCTGACGCGAAGGAAGTGGCAGCCTTCCGTACACCTCGCCCGGCTGCGATCGAGATCGGGTCCGAAGCCGCAGACTTCCAGCTGAAAGATCTGGAAGGCCGCGAGATTCAGCTCAAGGGCTTGAGAGGACAGGTTGTCTTGCTGAATTTCTGGGCGAGCTGGTGTGGCCCGTGCCGCCTTGAGATGCCGGTTATCGAGAAACTGCACCGACAATTCCATGGAAAGGGCCTGCGGGTCTTTGGCGTGAATGATGAAGACATTGACACCATTCGCGACTACGTTGCCGAGCACGAATACAGCTTTCCAACTCTCGTAGACATAAACCAGCAGGCGATGAGTCTTTATCGCATTCGGGGCATTCCAACCATGGTCGTCATCGACCGGGATGGCAAGATTGCGCAGTTCCGTGTCGGCCTCAGCCGGGAGAGCGATTTGCGGTTGTGGTTGAGGAAAGCAGGGATTGAGTAAAACCGTGAAACGTGATGCGTGATACGTAACCGAACGACGCATCACGCATCACGTTTCAAGCCAAGTTCCTATGACCAACACAAACTCTCTGAAGGGTTTTTGGGCGTTGATTGCCACCCAGTTTCAGGGTGCTTTCAGCGACATGGTCTACAAGACGCTGCTGATGCTGGTTGCGATGAGCACGGCGGCGGACGTAGCACAGGGCAGCAAGCGTGTTTCCCAGATCAATGCGCTCTTCATCATTCCCTTCTTGCTCTTCTCCATGTACGGCGGCTTTCTGGCCGACCGCTTTAGCAAGCGATTGGTGACCATCGGTACCAAACTTCTGGAAGTTGCCATCATGCTCCTCGCGACGCTGGCAGCGTGGATGGGCAGCCTGGATCTTGGAATGGTTGCGCTGTTTCTCCTCGGCACCCAGGCTGCCTTGTTTGGCCCGGCAAAATACGGAATCCTGCCGGAACTGCTACCGGAAAAGAAATTGTCCTGGGGAAACGGCATCCTGGAGATGACTACGTTTCTCTCAATCATTCTTGGCACCGTGGTGGGCGGGCTTTTGGCTGAGGGGTTGCGAGGACGGCTCTATGTGGCCGGGCTTCTGTTGATTGGACTTGCCCTGGCAGGCGTTGTCTCCAGCCTTGGCATCACCCGGGTACCGCAGGCAAATCCTCAGGCGCGTTTCCGCCTGAATTTTGTCAACGACATTTTCCGAACCGTCGCCATCGCCCGAAAAGACCGGGTGTTGTGGCTGGCGGTGGCGGGCAGCATTTACTTCTGGTTTCTGGGTCTGCTGATGCAGACCAATATTCTGTTCTTCGGCAAGAATGTCTTAGGAGTGCCGGAAGCCAGGATCGGTTACTTGTTGGCCGCTCTCGCTGTGGGCATCGGCTTCGGTAGCTACGTCGCCGGAATCGTTTCGGGTCGCAAGATCGAGTATGGCCTCATTCCCCTCGGGTCCATCGGCATCTCCATCTTCCTGTTCACGCTGGCGTTGCCCGGCTGGACGTTTTGGAGTGCCGCTGGCCTGCTGGCGGCCCTTGGGTTTTCGGCCGGATTTTTCATTGTGCCGCTCAACGCGCTCTTGCAGCACCGCCCCGCGCCCGAGGTGAAGGGCTCCGTCATTGCCATGGCGAATCTGATGACGTTCGTTGGCATGCTGGTGGCTACGGGGTTTTACTGGGTGCTGTCCTCTTCTCTGCATCTGACGCCGTTGCAGATATTTCTGGTCTCGTCCCTGCTGACCGTGATCGCCACAGTGTACGTCTGCTGGTTGCAGCCCGATTCGCTCATGCGCCTGGTGCTGTGGCTGCTGACGCACAGCGTGTATCGCATCCGGGTTGTGGGCCGGGAGAACATCCCGGAGCGAGGCGGGGCACTCTTTGTCTCGAATCACATGTCGTTTGTGGATGCGCTGCTGCTCATCGCTTCGACCGACCGGCGCATCCGCTTCCTGATGGAAGAGGAACTCTACGAGCGGTCGTTCATCAAGCCGTTTGCCCGCATGATGCGCGTCATCCCGATCTCGACGCGCCAGAGCCCGCGCGCCCTGATCCACGCCCTGCGCGAGGCCACACGCAGCATTCAGGAAGGACGCGTGGTTGGCATCTTTGCCGAAGGCCAGATCACCCGCATCGGCCAACTGTTGCCCTTCCGCAGGGGATTTGAGCGGATCATGAAGAACGTGGACGCGCCCATCATCCCGGTCAATCTCGACCGGGTTTGGGGAAGCATGTTCAGCTACCACAAAGGCCGGATTTTGTGGAAGATGCCGCGGCTGTCCTTTCAACCCATCACGGTGTCGTTCGGCAAGCCCATGCCGGGCCAGTCCACGTCGGATGCGGTCCGCAAGGCCGTTCAGGAGCTGGCGACGGATGCCTATGTGTATCGCAAACCCGACCAGTCACAGCTCCAACGCTCCTTCATCCGCCGGGTACGACGGCACGCTTTCCGCTTTGCTGCAGCGGATGGGCTGAATCCCAAAGTCAGCTACCTTGGGTTGCTCGTTCGCAGCATCTTCCTGGCGCGGCTCTTGCGGGAGCGCTGGCGCGAACAGAAGATGGTGGGGCTGTTGCTCCCCCCTTCAGTCGCTGGGGCGGCGGCCAACATCGCCGTGCTGCTGGCCGGGAAAATCCCCGTCAACTTGAACTATACGGTTTCACAGCCGGTGCTGGAATCTTGCATTGCGCAATGCCAGATTGAAACCATTCTCACCTCACGCCAGTTTCTGCAGAAGGTGAAAGTTACGGTTCCAGAGTCGTCGGTCTTTCTGGAAGACCTGGCGGTGCACAAGACGCGCGGACGCTTGCTGGTGGCATTGCTGCAGGCTTTGCTTCTCCCGGCAGGCTGGTTGCAAAAGACCTTGGGTTCTCGAGGAGGCCGCAGTGTCGACGATCTGGCCACAATCATTTTCTCCAGCGGGAGCACGGGTGATCCCAAGGGCGTGATGTTGTCGCATCACAATATTCGTTCCAACCTGGATGGGATGAGCCAGGTTTTCACTGTCACAGGTCAGGACCGCGTTCTCGGCATCCTGCCGTTCTTCCACTCCTTCGGCTTTACCGGAACTCTCTGGCTGCCTCTGGTCACGGGCATGGGTGCGGTCTATCATCCCAATCCGCTCGACTCGCGTGTCATCGGCGGACTAGCGGCAAAATTCCGGGCAACCATTCTTCTCGCCACACCCACTTTCTTGCAGGGCTACGTGCGCCGCTGCAACCCCGAAGACTTCGGCAGCTTGCGGTATGTCATGGTGGGTGCTGAAAAACTCAGCGATCGGCTGAGTGTGGCTTTCGAAGACCGGTTCGGCATTCGCCCCATGGAAGGGTACGGCTGCACGGAGTGCTCGCCGATCGTGACGGTGAATGTGCGGGACTTTCGCGCTCCTGGCTTTTACCAGGTGGGACAAAAGCGGGGCCGGATTGGCCATCCGTTGCCAGGCATCAGCGTGCGAATTGTCGATCCCGACACCGGGGCTCCGCTGCCGGTTGGAAGTGCCGGACTGCTGCTCATCAAAGGTCCCAACATCATGCAGGGCTATTTGAACCGGCCTGAGAAAACGGTTGAGGTGCTCAGAGACGGCTGGTACACGACGGGTGATGTGGCTACGCTGGACAGCGATGGTTTTCTCACCATCACAGACCGGCTGTCACGCTTCAGCAAGATTGGCGGCGAGATGGTGCCGCACGTGAAAGTGGAGGAAGCGCTGCAGAACCTGCTGGGAGCGGCGGAAATTCAATTTGCCGTCACCGGTGTCCCGGATGAGAGAAAGGGCGAGCGCTTGGTTGTGCTGCACACTGTGCCAGAAGAGACGTTGAAGGAAGTGCAGACAGGCCTGGCGGGTTCGGGTTTGCCAAATCTGTGGGTGCCGCGGCCGAACGGGTTCTTCAAAGTGGAAAAAATCCCGGTGCTGGGGACGGGGAAGCTGGACCTGCGAGCCATTCGCGAGCAGGCCATCGCTCTGGCCGCAGTGGGTGTGGCACCGTGAGGAATTCCCCCTGAGAAAAGGGGGCGGCGGCGCAGCCGCCCGGGGGTTGTCTTGCAGATCCGGGAAAGCCTCGTGTATTGCGCATCGTACCTCATTGCCCTCAAGGGTCTTCCAGACGCTTTCCAGCCTCGCCGGACAACCCCCGCGCCTATGGCGCCGCCCCCTTTTCTAAGGGGGAATTCCTCCCGGGCGCGGCCTCCTGTCATTCCTTCACGGCTCACCTTGCGAAAGGGGAGTCGTTCGAGCTTTGATGTGAGTCAGCAAATGCTTTCTATGACTATTGGAAGGGTTAAACCATGAAGCAGCCAGTCTTCGATGTCTGTGTCGTTGGCAGTGGACCCGGCGGGGGCATCGCCACCTGCGTTCTTGCCAAGGCAGGGCTGAAAGTGGCGCTGGTCGAAGCGGGGCCGGCTTTGCGGGCAGGCATTGACTACGGAACCCACCGCTGGCCTTATGAAGTTCGTAACGAGCGTCTCCGCGCGGGGTTGCCGCCGGTGCCGAACCTGTTTAGCGATCGGCGCGAGAAGAACCATTTCACGCCGGTGGGCGACCGCCCTGATCATGGATGGCTGAAGGCTCTGGGAGGACGCTCCCTTTGTTGGGCCGGACATTCTTTGCGCTTTGGGCCGCTCGACTTCAAACAATGGCCGATCTCTTATGACGAAGTGGCTCCCTATTACAGCCAGGCTGAGCGATTCATGGGGGTTTATGGCTACAAGGATGGACTCGAAAACCTTCCCGACGGTGAGTTTCTCAAACCAGTCCCAATGCGCTGTCCGGAGATGTTGCTGAAGCGAGGGGTGCAGCATTTGAAAGCCAAGGGACGCAAGATGGAGTTCATTGCCCAGCGCAAGGCGATGCTCACGGAGGACCATGCGTCGAGGCGCGCGCGGTGCCACTTCTGCGGACAGTGCACAGGCTGCTGTGTGGATGCCAAGTACACCTCTGCCAACACACCCATTCCAATGGCGCTGGCTACCGGCAACCTGACACTTTTCACCGAGGCCATGATGACGCGGATCCTCATGGATGAATCCACGCAGCGTGTATCGGGCATCGAATACACCACTCCGAAACACGGGGTCGAACGGATTCAGGCGAAAGTGTTGGTGCTGGCTTGCAGCGCGGTGGAAACAGCCCGGCACCTGCTGCTGAACCAGACACGCGAATTCCCGCGAGGCTTGGCGAACCGTAGCGGCCAGGTGGGGCGCAACCTCACAAGCCACTTCGGTCTCACGGTCATGGGTTTCTTTCCCGAACTCCGCCATCGCGATGCTTCCAACGACGACGGCACCAACTATTACCACAGTCTTCTGACCGGGCTTTACTGGGACCGGCCGAACCCGAACTTCGAAGGCACCTACCAGGTACAGTGTGGTTCAGGGATGCAGCCCTGGCGGCTGGCTGGGCGCATCGTCGAGGGTTTCGGATCGGCCTTCAAGCGCCAGATCAAGGAGAAAAGCGCCGGCCATGCCGGAATGAATATGCAGGGAACAACACTAATCTCTCCCCGGAAGTTCGTCGATCTCGACCCTCAACGAAAGGACCGTTATGGGCTGAACCTGTCTCAGGTCCACCTGCACTTCGAACCCAGCGATATTGCGATGGCGCAGGACATGGTGGAGATTTGCGAGGAGATCATCCGTGCCGGCGGAGGAGAGATTCTGTCCTCTCCGGGCAAAGTGACCGCAGACTCGTTGCAGATTGATTACAACCACTGGGTTGGAACCACTCGCATGGGCACAGATCCAAAGACCTCGGTCGTGAACACCTCCGGCCAGTGTCATGACATTCCGAACCTGTTCGTGGGCGACGCTTCCGTTTTTCCAGCGAACCCGGAGAAGAATCCAACGCTCACTAACATCGCACTCTCCTGGCGAATGAGCGATCGTCTGGTCGAGAAGTTTCGACGGGGAGAATTGAGGTGAGATTAGCGAGTGAGACAAGGACGATGGGAGCTGGACGCATATTTTGCCGATGAACGCAGATGGAAGGCCGGTACTCGTGTTTAGGGAACTTTGCCTTTACTCTGTCTGGTAATGCGTTGGCCAGAGGGGGAGTTTGGACTGTGGTAGCTTGCTGCCGCTTTGCAACGGGGCAATTCTCCTCAGGCGCAGCTTGCTGCGCCTCGCCAAGCCAAAGGCTTGGCCCCTTGGAGTGCGCCGGCACGACGGCGCTTTGTCAAGCGCGACGCGTCGCGCTTGGGAAAGCGGCGACACGACGCCGCACTCCAAAACGTCCAATCTCCATTGCGCCAGCAAGCTGGAGCGAGCCAGTATCCACCGAAGAACCGGCAGCAAGCTACCGCAGTCCAAAGTGCAGCGCTCCCAAACAGCAATGCATTCCTCTGTCCGGCTTGCGCTGTAATCGAACAGTTCCAGCGATGTGTTATGATGCCGCGATGGCTGCAGTTGATGACCCAGGAGGCGCGTCATGCTTGAAGAATTGAACCGGGAGTTTCAGTCACTGAAAACCCGAATCCAGGACATTCGGAGTTATCTTTGACTCGGAAACCAAGAGCAGGGAACTGAGCCAGATCGAGGAGAAGATCGTCGATCCTAGTTTTTGGAACGATCAAACCCAGTCGCAGACGATTCTGCAGCGCCGCAAGCAGCTTGAAAACGATGTCGAGCTGGATCGAAAGCTGAAGCGAGCGGTCGAAGATCTGGAGGCCTTTTTCGAGCTTGCCGGCGAAGGCGAGGATGTCACGAAAGACATCCAGCAGGAGCTCAAGCGGCTGGATAATGAGTTGGGCAGCATCGAAACCGCCACGTTATTGAGCGGTGAAAACGCCCAATGCAACGCTTTTCTCATCATTCACCCTGGTGCTGGCGGAACAGAGTCGCAAGACTGGGCTGAAATGCTGCTGCGCATGTACCTCCGCTGGGCGGAGCAGCATCGATACGTCACGGAGTTGATCGACTATCAGGCTGGCGAGGAAGCCGGCGTTAAGTCGGTCACCGTCGGAATCAAGGGGCTCAATGCCTACGGTTTACTGGTGGCCGAGATTGGGGTACACCGGCTGGTGCGCATCTCGCCGTTCGACGCGAACAAACGCCGCCACACCTCCTTTGCCTCGGTATTTGTCTATCCTGAAATTGACGATGAGATTGAGATCGTGATCGAGGACAAGGACCTTCGCGTCGATACCTACCGCGCAACTGGCGCGGGAGGCCAGCACATCAATACCACCGATTCGGCGGTACGCTTCACCCACCTGCCCACAGGCATCATCGTGCAATGCCAGAACGAGCGTTCGCAGCATAAGAACCGCTCCACTGCCATGAAGATGCTGCGTTCCCGTTTGTACGAATTGGAACTGGAGAAAAAGCGGGCCGAGAGCAGA
>Ga0163150_10007591_pt1 | contig 12660 bp, 6 predicted proteins | sample OliLakLV19P2IB_FD_148628 | JGI IMG/M metagenome (GOLD analysis project Ga0163150, IMG submission 148628) | Freshwater microbial mat bacterial communities from Lake Vanda, McMurdo Dry Valleys, Antarctica - Oligotrophic Lake LV.19.P2.IB | ecosystem: Environmental > Aquatic > Freshwater > Lake >...
TAACGCGACTGGCCGTAAAAAACACAATGCGGCCCGTCGCGTTATGTACCGGCGAAATCACGGTGATGTCGGGCAAGTGCGAGCCGCCCCGATAGGGATCGTTGGTGACAAACACGTCGCCCGGTTGAATGCGAGAATTATCGGCGATCGTGCGGCGGACCGTTTCGGCCATCGCGCCCAAGTGGACCGGAATGTGCGGCGCGTTGACGACCAGGTCGCCTTGGGGCGTAAACAGAGCACAACTGAAATCGAGCCGCTCCATCACGTTCACGCTGCTCGATGTGTTGCGCAGCGTGATGCCCATCTGCTCGGCAATGGCGGCGAACTGGTTGTTAAAGACTTCGAGCATCACCGGGTCGGCCGCGGTCGAAAGCACCGCCGCCCGAGGCGCAACGCCGGATTCGGTGACCAGCAATTCTCCACCACTTAACACCTCGGCCTGCCAGTGTGGATCGATGACTGTGGTCGAAGCCGATTCGCAGACGATCGCCGGACCCACAATGCGGCTGCCGGGTTGCAATTGCGCGCGATCGAACACCGCCGTTGTCACAAGTTGACCATCGAAGTAGGCGCTCGTGGAAAGTGAACTTGTAGCCGACTGGAGTGCGACGGGCCGCGACGGCTCTGGTTGCGACGAAGACAGCCCCCTAGCCTCGACTCGAGCGGCAACCAACTCGAGCGCGCGACTTTGATGCACGTATCCATACAACTTGCGATGATCAGCGGCAAAAGCCAGCTCGCATTGCTGGCTCGTGCTGTCAGCCGTGCACGGAATCACTAACGCCGCTTCAACGCCCTGATAGCGCAGCTCTAAACCGCGCTCGACAACGATCTGCTCGCGCGCAATGCCTTCGGCCAACACGCCGGCGACCGCTTCGTGCTCCAACTTCTCGAAAATGGAGTCCAGATCTTGAAAGGAGTCGGCTGTGAGCTGGCGATAGATGCCGGCCACGGCGTGGCGCTGGACGTCGGCCAGGCCGATGCCAAAGGCGCTCAGCAGGCCAGCGCTAGGGTGATGCAAGATTTGACGGATGCCGAGCTCGCGTGCGACCGCGCACGCATGCTGGCCGGCCGCGCCGCCGAAGGGTACCAGCACATAGTCGCGCGGGTCGCACCCTTTGGCCACCGAAATCGAGCCGATCGCCTTGGCCATGTTGGCGTTGGCCACGCGGGCAAATCCTTCGGCCAGCGCCAACGGCTCATAGCGAGGACCATCGCAGGCCACGATTTCTTCGATGACGATCTCCAGTTGCCTGGCGGCGGCCGCACGGTCGAGCAGAAAGGGAAACCGATCGGGCAGGATCTTTCCCAACAGAAAGTTCACGTCCGTGATCGTCAGCGGCCCGCCGCGGCCATAACAGGCCGGTCCGGGATCGGCACCCGCGCTGTCGGGCCCGACCACGAGCTTCACGCCATCAAAGCGACAGATCGAGCCGCCGCCGGCCGCCACGGTTTCGATGGCCATCATCGGCGCCACGACGCGGACGCCCGCCTTTTCGGTTTCGAATTCCAGCTCATAACGGCCGTCGAATCGCGAGACGTCGGTGCTGGTGCCCCCCATGTCGAAGCCAATGGCGCGCTCGAAGCCCGCGGCCCGCGCGACGCGCGAGAAACCGACCACGCCGCCCGCTGGACCGGAGAGAATGCTGTCTTTGCCCACGAAGTGTGCGGCGTCGACCAATCCCCCGGCAGACGTCAAAATGCGTAGCGAACTCCCACGCAGTTCTTCGCGCAGGTGTTGTACGTAGCGGCGCAGGATCGGATTCAGATAGGCGTCGACGACCGTCGTGTCGCCGCGCGAAACGATTTTCACGAGCGGCGCTACCCGGCTCGAGACGCTGATTTCGTCGAAGCCCACCTCGCGGGCAATCGCCGCCACCAGCTCTTCGTGATCCGAGCGCACGAAGCCGTGCAACAGGCAGATCGCCAGTGACTCGATTCCTTGCTGCTTGAGTTCGCGCAACTGATTGCGCACCACGCTCGGGTCGGGAGCGGCAAGTACCGCGCCCTCCGCGTCCAGCCGCTCGTCGATTTCCGCCACCGCCGCAAACAGCGGCTGCGGCTTGCGGATCGCCAGGTCGAAAAGTCGCGGCCGGTTCTGATAGCCGATATGCAGAATGTCGCCGAACCCGCGGGTGGTGATCAGGGCTGTTTTTGCGCCGCGCCGAGTGATTAGCGCATTGGTGCCGCGCGTCGTTCCGAGCCGAACATGAACGGGCGGAATCGGCTTGTCGAGCGGCAAGCCCAACAGATAACGGATGGCGACGATGGGCGCTTCGAGCCGTGAGAACAATTCATACGCTTGACCTGCTAGCGGCTCCGCGGCCAGCGGTTGCGCGAGCCGCAGCGTGCCCGACTTGCGATCGAATCGTTCGACAACGCTTTCGGCCAGGGCCTGTCCCTGAGCGTCGAGCAAACGAAGTTGGAAGCCGTTCCAAAAGTTGGGCGGATCGGCACGGCGGGCCGCGTCGACGATCAAGTTTCGTGTGGCCCCGGCGGCAACCGAGCCTTTGACCACGCCGGAGCTGAGCACTTTCCACTGGGTCAGGCTGCCATCCGGCCGGCGCGCGAACGTGTCGGTAAACGTTCCGCCCACGTCGATCCAGAATTCCCAATCGGACATGCGCGAGAGTGCCTGCAAGAGTTGTTCATACGCGCGCCCAGTTGGCGGCGGGCGTTATTGCTCACAACGTCGTGACGCCCGGCGGCGGGACTTCGATCAGGTGAAAGCCGGGCAGGACCTGTTTGATGATCTTGGGCACGCAGAGCATGTTTTTCGAGATGACGTTGGGAAACACGTTGGTCTGATTGCCGAAAAAGTTGTTGGGGCTGAAATAGGGAGGCGCGTGCCAATACATGTTGTAGTCGAGTGAATCGACGAAGCGGATCAGCTCAACGTCTTTTTTGGGCTTGTCGTTTTCAACATACAAAATCGGCTTCAATCTCCGGATCGTTTCGATCGCCCCTTCGAGCACGGCTTGCTCCATCCCCTCGACGTCGACTTTGATCAAATCGCAACGCACCATGTTCGCACTGTCGAGCGTGATCATGCGTACTCGTTCGCCGGCCTCGAAATCTCCCAGGGCCAGCCCGCCGAAATTGTATTCGAATCGATAGTCGATCGCCGGCACGATAATAATGCCAGGCACCGAGCCGACGGCCTGGTGCAGGCAGGCCACGTTCGGAACGCTGTTAAGCGCCATATTCGCGCACAACGTTTGAAATAAAATCCGCTGCGGTTCGTAGGCGATGACGACGCCTTTGCGGCCGACGTGCTGAGCCAGGAACAGCGTGTGAGCGCCGATATTAGCACCCACCTCGACCACGACGCTGTTGGGTTGAATGATTTGGCGGAACAGATCGATTTCGCCTTCGGAATACTCGCCGTACAAATCCAGCGACTTCCCGACGTAGGTGTCGTGGATGTTGTAGAGCATCTGCCCGTGCCGACACACTTTGAGTCGATTGAATACGTCAAAAGCAGGCAAGAATATTTCTCCGAAAGAGCAAGATGTAACTAGCGAACGGGTGGCCGCTCGCGCACGAGTTTTTCTAATTCACGTTTCATTTCGGTGAACACCGCCGGCCAGTCGCCTTGGCGCGGTTGTCGAAACAACCGCATCGTCGGATACCAGGGGCTGTCTGAGCGGTCTTTCATCCACCGCCACTCGGGCGACGAAGCCACGGCCAGCCAGACGGGCACACCCAGTCCGCCCGCCAAATGGGCCGCCGCAGTGTCCGAGGTAATGACCAAATCCAAGTTGCACATCACCGCGGCGGTGTCCATGAACGCGCCGGATTGGTTATCCAGCGTACTGCCCAAGTCCATCGCGGTAAACCGGCCTTCAAGTTGGGCGAGTTGCTCGACGCCGGCGTTTTTTTGCAAGCTGATCAACCGCACTCCCTCGACCTCGGCCAAAGGGGCATATTCGACCAGTGGAATGGAACGAAAATGGTCGAACATGTAAGCCGCGTTTCCTTGCCAGACGATGCCTACTTTGAAACCAGGCACGCTGCGCAGTTGACCGCGCCAGTGCTTGACTAGTTTCGAGTCGGCCGCCAGGTAGGGTACGTCCGCCGGAAGCGTAGCGAGCGTAGTGCGGAAAACGCCCGGCAAGCTGAGCATGGGAATCTGCAGGTCGAAGGCGGGCAAGGGGGTGCTCCCGCCGATCACGCTCGTAAAGCCCGAGGCTCGTAATAGCGGGACCAGCGCGGCCTGCACCTCGGCCAGGATCTCTCCACCCATTTTCTCGGCCAGCTTGACGTAGCGAATAAAGTGCAACGTGTCGCCGATGCCTTGCTCGCTGTGAATCAATAGCGTGCGGCCGGCCAGCGGCGAGCCATCCCATTGCGGGGCGTTGAAGGTGCGTTTTTTGAAGTCCTTGCAGCGCAGCCGCCACTCATAATCCTGCCAGCCTTCCGACAAGTGGCCCTGACTGAGACGCACGAACGAGCGGTTATAGTAGGCCTCGGCATATTGCGGGCTAAGGCGAATCGCCTCGGCATAGCTGGCCAGAGCTTCGTCTTCCTGACCTTGAAAGTGGAAGGCCGCCGCCAGGCTGTAGTGCGCGCGAAAATGGTTGGGGTCAATCGCAATCGCGCGGCGGTGATAGTCGATCGCTTCGTCAGTCTGGCCGAGCATTTGCAGCCCCGAGCCCACGTTGGCTAGAGTCTCGGCCGAATTGGGTTGCAATTCGAGTGCCTGGCGATAGTGGTCCACGGCCTCGGAAAACCTCTTTTGATCTTGCCGGCACGCGCCAAGGTTGTTGTGAGCCGCGACAAAGTCGGGCATAAGATCGATCGCGCGCTGGAAACAGTCGACGGCCGCCTCGTGATCTTTTTTCTCGTGCAGAATCGAACCCAGGTTGTTGAGCGCTTGGGGTGATTGGGGATTCGCGACCAGCGCGAGCCGAAAACACTGCTCGGCCGAGTCCGGCTGGTTGAGATCGCGATAGGCGCAACCCAGGTTGATTTGCGCTTCGACGTGGTGCGGGTTAAGAAACACGGCCGCGCGCAACTCTTCGACCGCCAGCTCCATTTTTCGCTGAGCGAGCAGGAGAGAGCCCAGGCGAACGTGTGCCTCGACGTTGCGCGGATCGAGCTGGAGCACTTGCCGCCAGTTGGCTTCGGCCTCGGCGTGCTTGCCCTGTTGCCATTGGACGGTGGCCAGGCTCATCAGGGCTTTGCCATAGCCGGGCCTGGCCGCGGCCGCGGCGGCATAGCAGCGTTCGGCCGCGGGCCAATCCTCGCGCAGCAGATTGCCGAGGTTGAAATGGGCTTCGGCAAATTGAGGATAAAGCTGGATCGCGCGTCGATAGTGCTCGATTGCCTGTGGGCCAAAACCCCGCAGGTTCAGCAGTGCGGCCAGGTTATAATGGACCTGCGCGTCCGCTGCGTTGAGCTCCAGCGCTCGGCGGAAGCTGGCTTCGGCCAGATCGAACTCGTCGAGCGCCGCGTAGGCGGCGCCGAGATGGTTGTGAAACGCCGGGTTCGCGCTGGAAATGGCAATGGCGTGCGAGATCGACGTAATCGCGTCGGTGTGGCGGCCAGCCTGATGCTGGGCCACGCCCAGCAAGTGCCAGGCATCGGCGTGGCGCGGTTCGGCGGCCAGTATTTGCCGGTAGATCTGTTCGGCTTGCGAGAGCTCGCCCCGTTGATGGTGGGCAAACCCGATCGCGTAGGCTTCTTGAATCGTGCTCACAATTCACCCTTCGAACATTTTAGCACGCTTGCCATTTCCGCGAACACTGGCAGCCACTCGCCGAAAATGCGTTGCCGAAATAGGCGCATGCTCGGATACCAAGGGCAATCTTCGCGTCCGGCGAGCCAGCGCCAGTCGGGGCCGATCCGCAGGGCCACCCAAACTTTGACCCTCAGCGCCCCGGCCAGGTGCGCCGTCACCGTGTCGGAAGTGATCACCAGGTCCAGATTCTTCATGATCGCGGCAGTGTCCATGAACGGCCCCGAGCGCTCGTCAATTTCGCTTCCCAAATCGAAGACTCTCAGCACATCTCCGAGCGGCGCAATCTGATCGACACCAGGTCCCTTTTGCAGGCTCAGCAGGCTGATGCCGGGCACCTTGCCCAGCGGTGCAAAGCAGGCCAAAGGGATCGATCGATACCGGTCGCCGCGATACGTGCGGCTGCCCTGCCAGGCGATGCCCACTTTCAGGCCAGAATATTGCGCCAGCTTTTCGCGCCACTCGTCGACCAGCCGGGCCGAGGCTTGCAAGTAGGGAACGTCGAGAGGAATTGTTTCCAAGGTCGTGCCAAAAATCCATGGCAAACTCGCCAGTGGCAATTGCAGATCAATGGGGGGCAACGGCTCGGTTTGGGCAACCAGTCCGCCGATGCCCGACTGTTCGAAGAGCGGCATGAGCGCCGGTTGGATCTGCACAATGGTCTGAGGGCAACGCTCGCGCACTAGCGGCAGATAGCGAACGAATTGAATCGTGTCGCCGAGTCCTTGCTCGGCTTGGATCAGCAGTTTCTTATTCGTCTGCGGCGTGCCGTCCCACAGCGGCTCGCTCAAACGCCGGGGAGCAGGGTCGAGGCAGCGCCAGCGCCACTCATACTCAGCCCAACCCTCGGGCATGCGCCCTTGGCTCAGCCAGACCAGCGCGCGATTGTAGTGGGCACTGGAATGCTCAGGATCGGTTGTCAAGGTTTGTTCGAGATGAACCAGCGATTCGTCGAGATGTCCCTGTTCGTAAAGCAAATTACCCAGGTTGTTGCGCGTGGCTAGATCGTCGGGCTTCAGCTCGAGCGCGCGGCGGTGCGATGCCACGGCTTCGTTGAGCTGGCCCAGTTCATAGAGAATACCGCCCAGGTTGTAATGGGCTTGCGGCGAGTTGGGCATGGCCCCGATCGCCAGCCGAAAACATTCTTCAGCCCGTTGCGTTTGATTGAGGGCCCGATAAGCGCAGCCCAGATTGTTATGTGCCTCGCTATGAGCGGGGTCATACAGGGTCGCCAGGCGAAGCGCGTCGACGGCGGGCTGAAGCTTTCCTTGTGCGTGCAATACCGTGCCCAATTGAAATTGGATCTCGGCATTGCGCGGATCGACTTCGGCCGCGCGACGCCAGTTGGCTTCGGAGAGCGCGAGTTTATCGAGCCGCGACTGCACCTGGGCCAGGCAGGTGAGGGCTTTGAACATGTCAGGCCTGGCCGCCAGGGCCGCGGTAAATGCTTGCTCCGCATCGGCCCAGTGCTCGCTCTCGACCAGCAAATTACCGAGATTGAAGTGCGCTTCGGCAAATTGTGGATCGAGTTGGACCGTACTGCGGTAGTAGTCGATTGCCGCTGGTTTGTCGCCGCGCAGGTTCGCTAGCGCTGCCAGATTGTAGCTGACTTGCGGATCGGTCGGGTTCAATTGCAGGGCTCGGCGAAAGCAGGCTTCAGCCAGCTCGAACTGGTTCAGGCCAGCGTAAGCCGCGCCGAGATGGTTGTGAAAAACGGCGCTGGAGCCGTTAATTTCGATCGCGCGCGAGATGGCTTCAACGGCGTCCGCATTTTTGCCGAGTTGATGGGCAGCGAGCCCCAGCAAGTGCCAGGCGTCCGCATGGGCCGGAGCGGTGGCCACGATCTGCCGATAGATCTGTTCGGCCTGTCCCAACTCGCCCCGCTGGTGGTGAGCAATCGCGATCGATAGTGCTTCGTCGATTGTGGCCACTCTTGCACGCACCTTCCGATTTTCAAGCCAACCGTTGTAATTCTTTCGCCATGTCGTTCATGACCCCCGCCCAGTCGTTGAACGATCGCTGCTGAAACATTCGCACGCTCGGATACCACGGGCTGTATTCGAGCCCGCTGGGCCAGCGCCAGTCGGCCCCAATCCTTAGCGCCGCCCAACCCTTCACGCCCAACGCACCGGCCAGATGAATCGTAACCGTATCGGCACTGATCACCAGGTCCAGGCATTTCATGATCGCGGCGCTATCCATGAACGGTCCTGCGCGTTCATCGAGATGCTGGCTGAAATCGAGCACGTGAAAATGGTTGTGCAGCGCCGCGATTTGTTCCACTCCTTGTCCCTTTTGCAAACTGATGAGCTGCACGCCCGGCACTTGGGCCAACGCGGAGAAAAACGCCAAGGGTATCGAACGATATCGGTCTTCGCGATAGGTCGGATTTCCTTGCCAGGCAATTCCCACCTTTAGCCCCGAGTAGGGAGCGAGGATTTGACGCCACTTGTCAACCAAATCGTCCTTGGCCGACAAGTAGGGCACGTCGCTGGGAATCGTTTGTGGCGTCGTGCCGAAAACCGCTGCGAGACTAAGCAGCGGCAATTGTACGTCGAACTTGGGCGTCAACGTGTGCTGTGCGACGAGCCCGCGGATTCCCGATTGCTGAAAAAGCGGCAAGAGCGCCGGCTGGACCTCGACGATCACATTCGGACATCGGGCGCGCACCAGAGGCAGGTAACGAATGAACTGAATCATATCGCCGAACCCTTGCTCCGCATGGACTAGCAGCGTCTGGTCCGGCAAGGGTTCGCCGGTCCAGGCCGGCTCGGTCGTTTGGCGCTTCGTAAAGCCCGCACACAACCACCTTGTTTCATAGGCTTGCCACCCCTCGGGCCGCAGACCCTGTTTCAGCCAGACCAGTGAGCGGTTATAGAGCGCGCTCGTATACTGTGGATCCAGCTTGAGCGCCTCTTCCAAATGGAAGAGCGACTCGTCGAGCTTGCCTTGCTCGAGAAACAGATTGCCGAGATTGTTGTGCGTCCGCACGTCCTTCGGATCCCATTCGAGCACGCGTCGATAGCTCGCGACCGAGTCGTCCAAGCGACCGAGGTTGCACAACGCGACGGCCAGGTTGTAGTGAGAGTTGGCAATTTCCGGCGACAATCGGACCGCCTGCATCAGCATGGCACGTGCGTCGTCATTTCGATTGGCGCTCAAGTAGGCCGAGCCCAGATTGCTGTAATACACTCCCTTGGGAGCCACCGTGATCGCCTGTTGAATCAAGGTGATGGCATCGTTGACGCGATTCGTGTTCAGCGCCACCAGGCCCAAGAGATGCAGGGCCTCGGCGTTCCGTGAGTCGGCGGCCAGAATCTGGCGATAGATGGATTCCGCTTGCGGTAGCTCGCCGCGCTGGTGATGAGCGAAGCCCAGCGCCAAAGCTTCGGGAATCGTGGCGGCCTTTTCACTCACGGTGGCTCCCTTCAACCAGTATTGTCAGTTCGGCGGCCATGTCTTGAAACACCTGGTCCCAATCGCCCAACTGTTGCTGGCGAAACAAACGCGCGGTCGGATACCAGGGACTATCGGTTCGATCGAGCATCCAGCGCCACTCCGCGTCGCGCGCCAGTGCCAACCATACTCGCGCGCCCAGCGCTCCGGCCAGATGGCCAATGGCGGTATCGCAAGCCACGACCAGGTCCAAGTTTTCGATGGCCGCCGCGGTATCCAGAAATGCTCCGCCATCAATGTCGAGCATTTGTCCCAAGTCCACCAGCGAGAACGCGCCTGCCACGGTCGGAATCTGCTCGCAGCCGGCCCCTTTTTGCAGACTAAAGAGTTTCACCCCGGGCACACGAGCCAGCGGCGCAAGCTGAGCCAGTGGAAACGACCGCAAGCGATCGGCCTTGTAGCCCGTTCCACCTTGCCAGGTAATGCCGATGTTAAATGTGCGATGGGGCGCGAAGTAATCTCGCCACCTGGCAATCCGCCCGGGGTCGGCCTTCAAATAGGGAATGTCCGCCGGCACCGTTTCGAGCATCGTGCCAAATACATTCGGCAGACTCAACAGTGGAACGTGGACATCGAAGGCTGGCAGCGGGTCTTTCTTGGAGACCAGAGAAGTAAAGTTCGACTGTGTTAACAGCGGAATCAGCGGAGGATGCGTCGCGACAACAATCTTCTCGCCACGCTCTTGGACCATTTTCAGATAGCGAATGAATTGCAGCGTGTCGCCCAACCCTTGTTCGCAGTGGACGAGGAGCGTTCGATCGCCCAGCGGGGAGCCATCCCAACGCGGTTGCGGAAACGACATGGTGTCGAAGGGCGGGCACCCCACGCGGAATTCATAGCCAGCCCAGCCGGCCTTCAGATCCCCAAGCGTTAGTTGCACCAAGGCCCGGCTCGCGATCGCTGGCGCATACTGGGGATCGATGTTCAGGGCCCTATCGTAGTAGTCCAGCGCAGTGTCGAGGTGACCCTGGTTCTTGAGAACGCTGCCGAGATTGTAATGGGCGACGGCGCTACGGGGCTGCAACTCAATTGCTTGCTCGTAGCATTGCTTCGCTTCGGCAAACTGGAACAAATCCTGATAAACAACTCCCAGATTCACGATTGCTTGGAAATGGTTCGGTCGCAGCTCAAGGCACCGCCGATAGCTGGCCACTGAGGCTTCGAGGCGGCCGAAATGATGGTGTATTACGCCCTCGTTGTAATGGGCGTCGGGATAGAGCGGGTTGATCGACAGCGCCTGCTTAAGTGCCGCCGACGCTTCTTCGTGTCGACCGGCGAGCAGACAGGCCGAACCGAGATTCCCGTAGTACACCGCTTGTGTTGGATCGGCGGCGACCGCTTGTTCGATCAGCAGCACGGCCTCGACCGGCCGACCGGTTTGCAGCGCTAGCAAGCCCAGCAGGTGCAGGGCGTTCGGATAGCCCGGTTTTTGAGCCAGAATTTGCCTGTAGATTTGCTCGGCCTGCGGAAGCTGTCCGGCCTGATGGTGCTGTAAGCCGACGGCAAGGGCTTCGGCGATGGTCGGCATACTGGAATCAACCCCTATCGCGCGCCCCGCGGGCAAGTCACTTTGCACCGATCGCGAACAGGTGCGATTCAGTGCGCAAGAACATTCGATCGCCGGCGACTGCCGGAGTTGCGCGGCTGGCTTCGCCCAACTTGCTGCGGCCCAGCAGTTCATATTGGTCCGAGGCGGCCAGGCAGGCAACCTCTCCATCGACGGACACGCAGTAAACCCGGTTGGCCACGCGGACCGGAGAACTCGAATAGTTTCCGCCCACTCTTTCGCGCCAGTGGATCTTTCCGGTGGGAGCGTCGATGCAAGCGACCACGCCGCGATCTCCCCAGAGGAATACCAGCGAATCCTTGGCCACGAGCGATGGGACGTAGGGCGCCGAGGTTTTGTCGATCTTATAGACCAGCCTTGGTTCGCGCCCGTCGGCATTACCGGGTTCGATGGCAACGACGTTGTTGTTTCCGCTTCCTTCGCCACAATTGCCGAGCACCAATCCGCCGACGATGATCGGCGAGCCCACCGGGCGGCGCTCAAAGACTTCGGTCTCCCAATTGGTTTTGCCGGTGAGCGGTGCGACGCTGGTGATGCCGTGGGCCCAGCTACAAACGATCAACTCGGCGGGGCCTTTCTTCGGCTGATAGACGCAAGGCGCGGCGTACGACGCGTTCTGCTTTTCATGAACCTTGCGGTCGACCTTCCAACGCGTCAGGCCCGTGCGACGATCGATGGCGATCAAAAAACTGTCCGCATCCTGATCGTTGGTGATGATCACCAGGTCGTCGTACAAAATGGGCGAGGCTCCAAAACCGTGTTCGCTGACAAACGGGCCGAGGTTAGCGCGCCAGGCCGTCGAACCGTCATGCTTGAGCGCCACGAGCGTAAACTCTTCCGGCGTTGCCCAGGCGCAATAAACGTGATCGGCATCGACCGTCGGCGTGCTCGACGCCAAACTATTTTGCTGGTGAATGCGATGCGTCTTGGAGGGGAAATCCTGCTTCCAAGTCAACTTGCCATCCACCGCCGACACGCACAGAACGTGGCGCGTGCCGTCTTGAGGGTTCGCGCTTAACAGAAATATCTGATTGCCCCACAGGACGGGCGACGAATGGCCGACGCCCGGCAGCGCCGTCTTCCAGAGATAATCGTTTTCGCTCCAACTGGCCGGAATTCCGGTGGCCTCGCTCTGGCCCGAGCCGTTCGGCCCTCGAAAGCGGCTCCACTCCTGAGCCCCACTGGTCGAGTACAGAGCGCAGGCCAAGGCCAACAACGTTGCAAGCGTTCGGCGATTCATTTCCGTGGGTCCTCGTTCGATGTCGCGGCCGGCGTTTCAGCGCGCAATGCCGTATTGTTCGATTTTACGATACAACGTGGCTCGACCGATGCCCAGCAGGTTGGCGGCCTCGGGCACATTTCCGCTGGCACGTTGCAAGGCTTCGCTGATCAGTCTTTTTTCCCAAATATCCAATTTCAACGATTCGAGTTCTCCGTTGACGGGCGCGTGGAGCCCCAAATCGGGCACTTTGATTTCAGGGTCCTCGGCCAGCACCACGGCGCTATCAATCACATTGCGCAACTGGCGAACGTTGCCGGGCCACTGGTAACTAAGCAGCTTTTCGCGTGCGGGCCGCGACAACCGCAGGCCAGGGCGACCGTGCTGTCGGCGGAAGTGGTCGAGAAAAAAGTCGACCAGCAAGCCGATGTCCTCGCCGCGCTCTCGCAAGGGAGGAGCGGATAGCTCGAACACGGTCAAGCGATAGAACAAGTCCTCGCGGAACTTGCGCTGGCGAACGAAGGCTTGCAAATCCTGGTTGGTGGCCGTAATCACGCGGACGTCGACATTGACTTCCTGTTGCGCGCCGACCGGCAAAAAGGGATGGCCTTCTAAGATGCGCAACAACTTGGCCTGGCCTTCGAGCGTCATCTCGCCGACTTCGTCCAAGAACAGCGT
>Ga0163150_10007597_pt1 | contig 12651 bp, 8 predicted proteins | sample OliLakLV19P2IB_FD_148628 | JGI IMG/M metagenome (GOLD analysis project Ga0163150, IMG submission 148628) | Freshwater microbial mat bacterial communities from Lake Vanda, McMurdo Dry Valleys, Antarctica - Oligotrophic Lake LV.19.P2.IB | ecosystem: Environmental > Aquatic > Freshwater > Lake >...
CTCGGGGAACAGCTCCGCCAGGTACTGCTCGAGGGTGACGGCCGTGGGGCCGAACCGGTCGTGGTACATGAAGTGCTCGAGGTCGAAGGCCATCTTGCCCGCATCCTGGTAGCGCTGCGCCGGGTCGCGCTGGAGCGCGCTCTCGACGATGCGCGCGACCTCCTCGGGGAGGTCGGGGCAGAGCTCCCGGAGCGGCTGGATCGGCCGCTCCGCGACGGCGTGGAGCACGTCCTCCGTGCTGTCGGCGTTGAAGACGACCTGACCGGTCAGCAGCTCGTACGCCACGATCCCGAGGGAGAAGAGGTCGCTGCGCGCGTCCGTCTTCGCGTACGCCGCCTGCTCCGGCGACATGTAGCGCACCTTGCCCATCAGCACCTCGCCCTCGAGGTCCTTCTCGAGGCTGCGGGCCTTCGCGATGCCGAAGTCGGTGAGCTTGACGAAGCCCTCGCGCGAGATCATCACGTTCTTGGGCGAGACGTCGCGATGGACGATGCCGAGGTTGTGGCCCTTCGCGTCGTGCTGCTTGTGCGCGTACTCGAGGCCGCGGCACACGCGCGAGATCACGTAGACGGCGAGGTCGACGGGGAGCTTCCGGCCGCGCTCCTGGTGCCGCCCCATGAACTCGCCGAGGTGGACGCCGTCCACGAACTCCATCGCCATGTAGTAGACGTCGTCGATCCGGCCCAGGTGGTAGATCTGCACGATGTTCTGGTGGACGAGGTCGGCTACCAGCTTGGCCTCGCCGATGAACATGCGGACGAAGGCCGGGTCCCGCGTCAGGTCCTGGCGGATCGTCTTGAGCGCGACGACCTTCTCGAAGCCCTCGGGCCCGCGGAGGATCGCCTCGTAGACGGCCCCCATGCCCCCTTCGGCGATCTTCCGCACGAGCCGATAGCGCACCGTGTCGAGGATGTCCTCGGGCGGCCCGTCCCCGGCCTTGCGGGTGCCGAACCACCCCATCAGGGGAGGCTCCGGACGCAGCGGAAGCCCAGGTTGCTGGCCCGCTGCTTCGGGTCCAGGGACGACCGGTAGCCGACCCGGGCCACGAGGCCGGTCTTGTCCCAGGCGCCGCCGCGGACGGACTTCTCGGTGCCCGCGGCGGGCCCCTTCGGGTCGGTGCGCTCGGCCGCGACGTAGTAGCCCGCGTCGTACCAGTCGTCGGTCCACTGGCTGACGTTGCCGGCCATGTCGAACAGGCCGTAGTCGTTGGCCGGGAAGGACCTCACCGGGGCCAGGCGCTCGAACTCGTCGGCGTCGCCCACGGCGTTGCGCTTCTTCACGTCGTCGTCGGCGCCCCACGGGTAGACGGCGTCGTCCCTGCCCCCCTTGGCCGCGCGCTCCCACTGCGCCTCCGTGGGCAGGGAGACGCCCGCCCACCGCGTGTACGTGGTGGCCTCGGCGTGCGAGACGTTGTAGATGGGCATGTCCTCCTTGGTGCCCTTGACGCCCAGGTTGGGCAGGGTGGCCTCGCCCGTCTCGACGTACTTCTTCCACTGGGCCACGGTGACGGGCGCCTCGTCCATGTAGTACGCCTTCGAGATCGTCACCTCGTGGCCGGGCTCCTCGTTGGGCAGCTTCGTCTTCGCGCCCCTGTTGGCGCCCATCCAGAACGCGCCCGCGGGCACGAGCACCATGGCCACGCCGTCCTTCCTGCGGACGATGCGCTTCGGGTAGCCCGTCGTCGCCTCGCGGGCCGCGCCGTCGGCGGTCGCCCACGTGGAGAGCCAGGCCTCCCACGGCTCGGGCGGCCGGACGTAGACGACCCGGAGCGAGACCTTCTTCCGGACGGTCCCGCCGTCCTCGACGGTGACGGTCACGTCGCGCGGGCCCTCGGGCACGGGGAGCGTGGCCTCGAACTTCCCGTCGATCACGAGCACCGCCGCGCCGTCGACCTTCACCTGGTCGGACTTCCTCCCCGAGGAGAACGAGCCCTTGAGCGTCACGCTCGGCTTGTCGAGGGTGGCGCCGTCGGCGGGCGAGTCGACCGTCAGCACGGGCGCGGCCTCGTAGCGCTCGATGCCGCTCACGACATCGGGCGGGAGGTCCTTCTCCGAGGCGCCCTTCGACTTGGCGACCGCGAGCTTCTCCTTCGCGGCGACCCAGTCGCCGGCGTTCGCCAGGCGCGTCGCCTCGTCGAGCAGGGGCCGCCACATGGCGCGGTACGTGACGCGCCACTCGACGCGCTTGCGGACCTTGCCCTTCTCCTCGACGGTCACCTCGATCTTCTGCACGCCCTCCTGCGAGAGCGTCACGTTCCGCTCGAACTTGCCCTCGGACGAGAGGACCTCGACGCCGCCGACCTTCACCACGTCGGTCTTGCGCGGGGAGGTGAACTCGCCGCGGATGAGCACGTCGGGCGTCATCACCATGGTGCCGTCCTGCGGGAACGTGATCTTCAGCGTGACGGGCACCTCCTTGGGCGCGTCGTCCCGGAGGAGCACGAGGGCCGCGGCGGCCAGGCCGAGCCCCACGAGGAGGGCGACGACCACCGTCTTGCCGCCCTTCCGGCGCGGCGCGCCGCCCTCGGGCAGATCGGGGCGCGAGGCCTTCTTGGCGCCGCCCTTCGGCAGCATGCGCGTGGCATGCGGGTCGGAGGCGCCGGCCGCGGCGGGTGCGGCGCCGCCGCCCATCGGGGCGGGCGCGGAGGCCGGCGCGGGGGCGCCCCCGACGCCGGGACGCCGCACGAACTTCGTCTCGGTCCCCGAGGCCGCCGCGGGCACGGCGACCGCGGCCGCCGCGAACGCCTTAGCGAACGCAGAGCAGGAGGGGAACCGCGCGGCCGGGTCCCGCGCGAGCGCGCGGGCGACGGCGGCCGCCGCCTCGGGCGGGACGCCGGGTGCGACGTCGCGGAGCGGCTGCGCGTCCTTCGCCTGGCGGACGACCACGGCGGCCGCGCCCGACTGGCCGTAATAGGGCGTCGTGCCGGACAGCGCCTCGTACACGGCGACCGCGAGGCCGTACTGGTCGAAGGCCGGCGTCAGCGGCGCGTCCGCGGCGGCCTCGGGGCCGAAGTAGTCGGAGCCCCGGCTGGACGCGGCGGCGACGACGGCGTCCGCCGCCCCCTCGCCGAGGGCCTTCACCGTGCAGAGCTCGCCGAGGAACGGCTCGCCGGCGCCGTCGAAGAGGATCGCGGACGACCGGACCCCCCGATGCACGACACCCGAGGCGTGGACGAAGTCGAGGGTGGCGGCGATCTTGCTGAGCCAGGGGGCCACCTCGGCCACGCCGGGGCGGGACGGCCGCGCGGTCAGCCGGTCCTCGAGGTTCCCGCCCTCGAGCCAGCCGAGCGCGGCCCAGGGCGTGCCGCCCTCGACGCCCGCGTCGAGCACGGGGACCAGGTTCGGGTGGGTGAGCTTCACCTGGGCCTGGACCGCCTGGGGCCATCGCGAGACCAGATCGCCCTCGGATGCGAGCCGGGCGGCGGGCACGCGGACGGCGGCCGGCCCGCCGCTCTTCGTGTCCGTCGCCTTCCAGGTCGAGCCGAGGGCCCCTGACCCCACGAGGGAGTCGACGCGCCAGCGTCCGCCGAGGGTCTTGCCCGAGAGATCGACCGTCGAACCCGCCTGGTTGCCGTTCACGTCAGACCCTCCTTCGTCGCACGCCGCGCCACCGCACCGCAAGACCTTCGGATCGTCGCGCCGCCGCGCCTACCGTACCCCACCGCAGGGGCGGGAGGTCGCGGGAGGATCGACGGCCCCCGGTTCACCGGCCGGGGACCTTGTACTTCGCGTACCGTGCGTAGCGCTCGGCCGCGAATCTCTGGATCGGCTCGTGGACGCTCGGCACCGCCTCGAGGATGCGCTCGTACTTCTCGCGGGCGAGCCCGAAGTGCCGGCTCCCGCGGAAGCGGTCCGCCTCGTCGTGGAGGAGCGTCAGCCGCGCCTCGAGGACGTCGAGGACCTGCACGGCCACCGTCGCAACGTCGTCCTTGTTGCCGATGGCCGCCTCGAGGTTGAGGTAGCCCGCGAGGCCCAGGGCCCGCATCGCCTCCTCGAGGAGGTAGTAGGCGTGGGCACCGCTCGCGGAGACGTCGCCGCCGTGCTCCGCGAGCGCCCGCTTCCACTCGGCCTGCGCGAGGTCGCGCCGGTTGACCGGCGGGATCTGCTCCCGGAGCATCGCCGCGTCCCACGCCCGCTTCGCGATCGCCTCGCGCATCTCGGGCGGCGTGACCTCGCGGGCCCGCGCGTCCCACATCGCCGCCGACTGCCGTCGCCGCTGCTCCGCGTCGTTGTCCCACTGGAGCGGCGCGCGGCGCATCCACGTCAGGTACGGGCCGTTGCCCGGGTCGGGGAAGGCCTTCGGCGCCTCCTCGCTCGACGAGAGGAGGGCGAGCATCACCGCCCCGTAGACGAGCACGATCCCCACGAAGAGAGGCCGCTGCCAGAACGGCTTCTTGACGGCGTCCGGGGCGGCCCGGGTCGACTTGTCGCCGGCCGCCGCCTGCAGCTCCCGCGCGCGCTCCTCGTCGGTGACGGCCAGGAACTCGAGGGTGGTCTTCTCGCCGAGCGCGATCCGGTCCTTGTGCTCGAGGGGGAGGATCTTCTGGATCGCCTTCCCGTTCAGCTGGGTCCCGTTGGGGCTCAGGTTCTCGACGGCGTAGGTCTGCCCGGTACGGTGGAGGCGGCAGTGCGCCCGCGAGAGCGCGTCGTCCTCGGGGATCGTGAAGTCGGCGTGGACGGCGCCCGTGGGGTCGCCGCGGCCGATCACGTACGTGTCGCGCACCAGGTCCTCGACGCGCTCCGGCGTCCCGGGGCCGTGGATGCGCAGCATCAGGTGGAAGGACTCGTCGGGCGTCGCCATCAGAACATCCCTCCGCGGACCGCCTTGACGATGATCGGGCCGAACAGGAGCATCAGCACGGAGAGCATGAGCAGGGTCGTCGGCACCGCCATGCGGTTCGGGATCTTGGCGGCCGCCTGCTCCGCCGCCTTCGTGCGGCGGAACCGGTTCATGTTCGACTGCGTCTCGAAGATCTGCGTCAGCGGGGTGCCGAGCTCCTCGCCCTGGCACACGGCCGCGACGAAGAGGCCGACCTCCTCGCTGTCGGTGCGCTTCGCCATGTTCTGGAGCGCCTCGCGGAGCGGCGTGCCGGCGCGCACCTCGTGAAGCATCTGCGCGAGCTCCTCCTGGAGCGGGCCGCGCGCCGTCCCCTCGACGGCCGTCTCGCACGACTGGAGGAAGGAGGAGCCCGCCCCCATGGTGAGCGAGAGCAGGTCGAGCACGAAGGGCATCTGCCGGTCGATCCGGACGCGGCGGGCGCGCGCCGCCGAGCGGAGATTCGACCAGGCGAACCAGTAGCCGACGACGCCGAGGAGGGCGGCCTTGCCGAGCGAGAGCTCGCCCGAGAAGGTCGAGAAGACGAGCAGGCCGAGCAGGAACGCGGTCAGCGCGCAGGTCATGCAGAGCCCGACGTACTCCTCCGCGGCGTAGCCCCAGGGGTTGCCGGCCCGCACGAGGAGCCGGCCCGCGACGGCGCGGTGCCCTTGGAGCCCCAGCTTGCGCGCGAGGGCGGCGAAGCCGATCACCAGCGGGTCGGCGAGCCGGAGCACGGGTGAGCGGCGGAGCGCCTGCCGGCGGCGCTCCCGCATCGCGTCCGTCGCCTCGGCCCGCTGCGCGGAGCCGAGGAGCGCGAGGAGCAGCCCCAGCACGAGGAACAGCGCCAGGATCGCGCCGTACAGGACCATCGTCTCGGTGGTCATACGTCCACGTCCAGGATCTTCCGGATCCAGACCTGCCCGAGGACGTTCAGGAGGACCACGACGGTCAGGATCCCGATGCCCACGGGGTCGGTGAAGAGGAGCATCATGGACTTCGCGTCCATGAGCCACAGGAGGAGGAGGAACAGGGGCGGCATCGCGGTCATGAAGCGCGCGCTCGACCGCCCCTCGGTGGAGACGGTCCGGATGTTCTCCTCGAGGCGCCAGATCTCGCGGATGGAGGACGCGATCTTCTCGAACACCTCGGAGAGGTTGCCGCCGCGCTGCTTGCCGACGCGGAACGCCAGGGTCACGAGGTCGTAGTTGCGGCTGTCGATCCGCCCGGCCGCGTCCGCGAAGGCCTGGTCGATCGTCTTGCCGAGCCCGTACTCGCGAAGGATGTCGGCGAACTCCTCGGAGACGGGCGCGGGCACGTCGCGGGACACCTGCTCGATGGCCTGGGGGAGCGACATGCCGGCCTTCAGGCTGTTCGAGAGCCCCATGAGGGCGTCCACGAACTGCAGGTCGAAGCGGCGGGTGCGGGCCTTCCGGGCGCGGCGCGGCCGGGACTCGAGGAACATCCAGACGATCGCGGCGAGGAAGATCCCGGGGATCCAGAGGCCGGCGAGCGCCAGCGCGCCGAGCGTGCCCAGGGCGGCGACGGGGCCGCCGTACACCCACGCCCACGGCGCCGCCGGGAGGAACATGCGCCTGGCGAGCGCCTCCGCGCGGACGCGGCGCCGGTCGAACCACGCGGAGAGGCCGAGGCCGAGCAGGATCCAGCAGAGCACGACCACGCCGCCCGCGACGAGCGGCAGCACGCCCCGGTCGAGGAGCTCGAACGCGAGCGTCACGCGACCCCCGCCTTCTCCGCGCGCGGGGCGAACAGCACGGCGGGATCGAGGTACCCCTTCGCCACGAGGGCGTCCACGAAGGAGGGCAGGTAGCCCGAGAACTCGAGCACGCCGTCCCGGAGCTCGAACAGGTCGTTCGTGACGACGACGCCCTCGACGGGGTCGACCCCCACCACCTCGGAGACGTGGGTCACCATGCGCTTGCCCGAGGTCAGGCGCTGGCACTGCACGATGAGGTGGATCGCGGCCTCGATCTGGTCGCGGATGGCCCGCACCGGGAGGTCGGCCGCCTGGAGCACCATGGTCTCGAGCCGCAGGAGCGCGTCCTGCGGGGTGTTGGCGTGGAGCGTGGTGAGCGAGCCGTCGTGGCCCGTGTTCATCGCCTGCAGCATCTCGAGGGCCTCGGCGCCGCGGCACTCGCCGACCACGATGCGGTCCGGCCGCATGCGCAGGGCGTTCTTCACGAGGTCCCGGATCGTGTACGCGCCCTTGCCCTCGACGTTGGGGGGCCGCGTCTCGAGCGTCACGACGTGGGGCTGGCGGAGCTGGAGCTCGGCCGAGTCCTCGATCGTGACGATGCGCTCGTCCTCGCCGATGAAGCTCGACAGCACGTTGAGCATGGTCGTCTTGCCCGACCCCGTGCCGCCCGAGATCAGGACGTTCTTGTGCCCGCGCACGCAGGCCCGCAGGAACGCGACGGCGGCGGGCGTGAGCGACCCGAAGCGGACGAGGTCGTCCGGCGTCAGGGGGTCCTTCGAGAAGCGCCGGATCGTGAGGCACGGCCCCTTCACGGCGAGCGGCGGGATGATCGCGTTCACGCGGCTCCCGTCGGGGAGGCGCGCGTCGACGAGCGGGGTCGACCGGTCGATCAGGCGCCCGAGGGGCTCGACGATGCGCTGGATGACGGCCAGCAGGATCTCGTCGGAGATGAACGTGCGGTGGAGGCGCTGGAGGCGCCCTTCCCGCTCGATGTAGATGAGGTCCTTGTGGACCACCATGATCTCGGACGTGTTCGGCAGCTCGAGGAGGTCCTGGAGCGGCCCGAACCCGCAGATCAGGTTGAGGATCTCGCGGTTGAGGAACCGCCGCAGGAACAGCGTCCGCAGCTCGTCGGTCGACGTCTTCTCGAACTTCGCGAACTGGTCCTCGAAGCCGGCGTCCACGAGGGCCAGGTCCTCGCGGACCCTCGCCTTCCCGCCGACCACCTTCAGGTCGGCGCAGATGCGCCCGACCACCTCGCCGAGGAGGGTGTCCATCTTCGCCAGGAAGCCGCTCGCCCCCGCCGCGTCGCCGCCGCCCGCGGCCCGACGCAGGACCTCCTGCACGGTCTCCCCGTAGAGGGACTCGCGCAGGGCGTGGCGGAGCACCTCGGGCGCGATCGCCGACTTCGCGACGTCGGGCACCGCGGCGCGGACGGCCTCGTCGAGCACCTGACGGAGGCGTGCCTGCGCCTCCCCGCCGGCCTTGCCCGTCACCTCGCGCAGGTCGATGCGCTCGATGACGCGCGCGTGGATGGCGAGCTCGATGTCGCCGAGCGCGCCGGCCGCGTCCACCTCCGTCCGCTTCGCGCGGCCCGGGCCCTCGATGAAGAGCGAGAAGCCGGCGATCTGGATCTCGTCGTCGGGCTGGACCTCCATGGCGCCGCCCTGGGGCACCTCGCGGCGGTTCACGTACGTGACGTTCTTCCCGACCGACTCGAGGATGAACTTGCCGTCGGCCTGGCGGAGGACGGCGTGCTCGCGAGAGACGTAGGGCGAGTCGATCACGACGTCGCACTTGTCGGACCGCCCGAGCTTGACGCTCAGGATGCCGATCTCCTGCACGCGCACGTTCTTGGTCTCGGCGTCGAAGATGCGGAGGACGAAGGCCACGGGAGCGCTCCCTACCCTTGCTTCTTGGACTTGAGGGTGAGCGAGAGCTTGGCGCTCCGCTGGGCGGCGGCCAGGAGCTTCGCGTGCTCCGCGGTCGTCACGGCGAACGTGACCGAGGTGTAGGGCGTGCCCGGACGTCGCGCCCGCGTGCCGTCGCGCGTCAGCATCGTGGCGTCGACGGCGAACACGAGCAGGTCGGACGCGAGGAGCGGCGACTCGATCGCCACGCCGCCGGGCTGGCCCGGGTCGGGCTTCGTGGAGACCGCGTAGACGTCGACCAGGTCGCCGGGGCCCACCAGGTAGCCGACCGACGTCTGCTGGTCCACCTTGATGTTGTAGAGGACCTTGCCGTCGGGGATCGCGGCCACCACCTCGGCCGAGGAGAGCGCCTGGAGGTGCGACATCCGCAGGAAGTCGCCCGCCCGGATGGCCCGCGTGATCGTGAGCTTCTTCGCCCACTCGATCTCGCTGTCCACGAAGTCGGGGTTCGCGTTGGCGAACGACGCCGGGACCTCCTTGACGGGCTGGAGCAGCTTCGCCTCGCCGAGCGCCGTCTGGACGGTCGTCACGCCGGGCTCGATGTCCGCCGCGGCCTTGTAGAGGACCTTGAGGACCGGGTTCGCCTTGTCCTCGTACTCCTTGAAGCGCGAGTTCACGAGGAACACGACGACGACCCCCAAGAGGATCGCGACGATCACCAGCATCTTGCCCTTCACGGAAACCTCCTCGCCTTCGGTGTGCCTAGAACGACGCCATCGTGACGGTGACCAGCCCGCCATCCTGTCCTCGCTCGGTGGTGGTCAGCCACACCGTACCCTTCGGCCCCTCGAGGACGCGCACGACCTGCTCCTCCTGGCCCTCGATCCTCGTGGCCGACACGTCGCGGAACCCGCGGCTCGCCAGCCCTTCCGCGACGCGGTCCACCGCGGTCCCGGCCGGGCCGCGGGAGCGGCACAGCACCGTGGACGGCTCGCCCGGCTCGGTGCCGCCAAGCCGCAGCTCCGGGACCAGCGTCTCCCGCCCCTCGCGCCCCAGGAGGGCGATCGACTCGGCGGGCGGGGCCGTCGTCTCGGTGAACGCGTCGAGGTCGAGCCCCTGGGGGAAGTAGAAGACCACGTACTCCCACTTCGTGCCGTAGTCCCAGCCGAGGACGACCCCGCCAGGCTCGAGCCGCAGACGCTCGGCCTCCAGGGCCGCGGGCGCGGGCGACAGGCGTACGAGGGACGCACCGCCGGGGAACTCGCCGGCGGTCGCGCGCACGCGGAGCAGCCCGACCGCGGACGGACCGTCCCGGACCGCCCGGCGCAGCGACTCGACGCCCTCCGCCGGCGCCCACGCGCGCAGGATGTCGGCGAAGACCACGTCGGGGCCCGCACGGGACGTCCCCGCGGCGAAGAGCGCCGGGTCGCGCCCGAACGGCATGCGCCGGACGGGGCCGAACCGGGCGGACGGCACGAGGTAGTCGCGCATGCGCGGGTCGGGCTCGACGAAGAGAGGCGCGTGGCCCGCCGCCGTGCCCGCGGGCGGCGGCGCATCCATGGCCTCCGAGAGCTCGCGCCGTTCGCGCATCCAGTGGGCGATCCGGAGCGCGCCGCCCGCGAAGAGCGCCACCGAGGCGGCGGCCGCGAGGCGCGACGGCCAGCGCCGGACGGGGCGCAGCGGGCGATGGGCGGCGGTGGGCTTCAATCGCCGAACCCCGACTCGTCGGCGGCGTCGCCGCCGTCCACGTCGAACATGTCCTCGTAGCCGCCGGGGATCACGAGATCCAGGAGCATCCCGGGGATGTCCTCCCACGTGGGGAGCAGGTCCTCGAGGTTGTCGAACAGGTTCAACAGGATGTCGTTGAACCACATGATCGGGTCGAACCAGCCCTTCTCGCCGTCCCACGGGTGCTCGCGGTCCGACTTCAAGAACACGGTGCTGGTGGCGACCACGGCGTCCGCGGGGAACATCAAGAGCCCCGTGGGCTTCGTGGTCAGCGTCGCCGTGGCGACCTCGACCTTCCCGAGGATGTGGCCGATCACGCCGCCGGGGCACCACGACCATCCGCTCGACCCCGAGCCCTCCTCCCCCGTCTCGAGGGCGCCGTCGGGCTCGCCGTCGAACGCCTCGGCGTAGACGTTCAGCGAGACGTCGCTCACCCTCCCGGTCGTGTCGATGCCCGGCGTGTCGTCCTGGAGCCGGGCGTGCCTCCACGCGGCGTCCCGCGCCGGCCCGTGGCTCCGGGCGAGCGCGCTCGACATGCGCGTGAGGTCGAGCATCGCCACGATGGACACGAAGAGGAAGGTGATCGAGAGCATCACCTCGACGGCGGCGCCTCCGCGGCACCCCGACCGGCCGGGACCGGGCCTGCGATCGGGACGCATCAGTGCTTCCCCAGGGCGCCGGGGCCGTTCGGGAGGGTCAGGTTCCAGTCGATGTCGAACTCCCAGTCGGGCCACTCGAACGGGATCGGGAGCTTCCAGATCCACCCGAACAGGTCGATCTCGAAGCCCAGGTTGAGCTTCGCGTAGAGGTCGAGGTAGGGTCCGGACTGGGCGCACGTGGAGGGGGGGCGGCCGAAGGGGTTGAGCGGCAGGAGGGAGAGCTCGGCCCTCACGAGCTTCGCGCGCCAGTCGGCCGTCCACAGGTCGGCCCGGTTCGGGCTGTAGACGCGGGCGGCCGCGTACGTGAAGGCCTTGTCCGCCAGGGGCAGGTTCCCGAGCGGCGCCGGGAGCGGGGTCCTCGAGTCCGGGTACACGGCCGGCAGGAACCGGTCGCCGGTCGAGCGCCAGGCGAGCCCCCAGTAGGTGAACGCCTTCGGCCAGTCCTCGCCCGAGACCAGCCAGGGGTGGAAGGTCCGCTTCATGAACTTCTGGCCCACGCCGGGCACGGGGTCGCCGAGCCCGCCGCCGCCGCCGACGTCGGCCCCGGGCGCGCCCTCCTCCTGCCGACGCTTGGCGATCTTCTCCATCTCCGCGTTGCGCTCCTCGATCTCGGCCTGGAGCGTCGCGATGCGGGCCTTCAAGGTGTCGCGCTCGTCCTCGAGCGCCTTGAGCTCGTCCTTCCTGGTGTTCAGGGTGGTCTTCGCGGCCGTCGCCTGGCTCGAGGTCGACCCGTGGTCCTTCACGGCCCGGTCGTACGCCGCCTGCGCGTTCGAGACCGCCGTCTCCTTCGCCGGGATCAGCGTGTTCTCGAGCTCGTCGTACCGCTTGCTCTTCTCCGCGATCTCCTCCTCCCGCGCGTCCACCTCGTCCGCGAGCTGCTTCATGCGGATCGCGTCGGCGTCGTCGCCCACGTCCGGCCCGTCGACGCCCGTCCCCGCCCCCACGTCCACCGTGAGGAAGATCTTCGCCATCTCGATGACGACCGCGCCACGGTAGGTCAGGGGGAACATGGAGAGGGTGAGCAGGAGCCAGCCGGGGATGTCCATGTACGCGGTGATCTTCGCGACGTACGGCGTCACCTTCTTCGTGAACGAGGAGGCGAAGCCCTTGCAGGCGGGCAGCCGCGCGTACACCGGGAGCAGCCAGCAGTCCGAGCCCGGCTCGGTGCCGAGGTTCGCCTGGTGGACCGACTTGGCGGTGAGCTGGGCCAGGATGGGCGTTCCGTAGCCGAGGATGTCGCCGAACAGGGACAGCCCCTTCACGGCCTTCCAGCCGAAGCCCTTGCCGAGGCCGATGTCCCGCCCGACTTTGATCTCGTTGTCCCACTTGCTGGCGATGGGTTTCACGATCTTGAGCAGGGCCTTCAGCGTCTTCATCTCCTGCTTCACCTTCGCCTTGATGAAGCCGCCCGCGATCTTGACCACGGTCCCGGCCTGGGAGATGCCCGGCGGGAAGGGGATCTTCTCGAGCACGTCCCCGACGCGGATCATGATCTCCGCCGCGATCCGCCAGCCCTTGAGGATCAGGTCGCTCGCCTTGATCGCGGGCTGGAAGCTTCGGATGATCACGATCGACGCCAGGATCTTCGCGTTCGTGACGTTGTTGCGCGCGACGAAGTTCATGCCGCGCGCGATGCTCGTGGCCCCGGACACGGTCGCCGCGTCCACCGCGTCCTGGCTCTGGATGCGGCGGTTGACCACCTTGCCGGTGTTCACCACCAGGCCGACGCCGACGAAGAACGCGATCCCCAGGAAGAAGACGAGCGGCAGGATCTGGCCGCCGCGATCCCCGTGGAACTCCCCCGCGCGACGGGCGAGCCGGCGGAGGAAGGACGTCGCGAGGGGGAGGACGGCGTTCATGGGGC
>Ga0163150_10007600_pt1 | contig 12647 bp, 8 predicted proteins | sample OliLakLV19P2IB_FD_148628 | JGI IMG/M metagenome (GOLD analysis project Ga0163150, IMG submission 148628) | Freshwater microbial mat bacterial communities from Lake Vanda, McMurdo Dry Valleys, Antarctica - Oligotrophic Lake LV.19.P2.IB | ecosystem: Environmental > Aquatic > Freshwater > Lake >...
GGGTTAAACCCAAGTTGGTTCAACCAACGCGTTACCGCCTGATCGTTTAGCCCGCGTTCTTTCGCGAACGCGACCACGTCAATGCCGGGGTTCGATTTGCGCGCTTCGGCGAAGTCCCACGCCGCGAGCAGATACGGCCCGGTTTGCTTTACCAATGTCGCAGTGGCCATCGCGCGCAACGCATCGGACTGCTGCTTTTCCGCGGCTTCCGCCTCACGCAACCGCGCGATGTGCGCATCGCGCGCCGCAATCTCCGCCACGGGCGCGAGTGGTATATGCAGAATCGGCGAACCTTCGGTTTTCTGTCCCGGTCCCGGCAGGATATGCGAACTAAAGAATATGCCCGCAAGACCGTAGTAATCCTGCGTCGTGAAAGGATCGAACTTGTGATCGTGACAACGCGCGCAACTGAGCGTCACGCCCATGATGCCGCGCGTGACAACGTCGATCTGATCATCGACGATGTCCGTCACCATCTTTTCCTTGTCCGCGTCGCCCTGCGGCCAATTTCCGATGGCAAGCATCGCGGTAGCAATGGCGCCGTCGCGATTGAACCCGCTGCCGGGCGCGGCAGAATCCGGAATCAGATCACCCGCGATTTGGTGTTTTATAAATTCGTTGTATGGCATGTCGCGGTTCAACGCGCCCACGACCCAGTCGCGGTATCGCCATGAGTTCACGGGGTCGGTCGCGGGTGTTCCGCGTGAATCGAAAGAATCCGTATACCGCACGACATCGAGCCAGTGCCGTCCCCAACGTTCGCCATAATGCGGCGATGCAAGCAATCGCTCGACAACTTTTGCGAACGCATCGGGTGACTTGTCCGCGACGAACGCTTCCACGTCTTCCGGAGCCGGCGGCAAACCAATAAGATCAAAAGTTGCACGGCGAATGAGAACGTGTTTAGCCGCTGGCGCGGCGGGCGCCACCTTTTCAGACTCGAGCTTCGCGAGTATGAACCGATCAACCGCATTCAACGCCCACGCTTCATCCTTCACCACCGGCGGCCCGAAAGCCGCCAATGGACGAAACGACCACCATTCGCGCCCTTTGGCAATATCAATACCCGTGGATTCCGCCGCCTGCGCGACCGCGGCTTCATCTGGCCACGGCGCGCCCATGCGCACCCACTCGATTAGCGCATCGATCTGGTCTTGCGGCAACTTCGAGTCCGGCGGCATACTGATCTTGCCCGTGTAGCGAATCGCATTCACCATGAGACCTGCGTCCGCGTCGCCAGCGACAACCGCCGCGCCGTGATCCCCTCCCTTTAATACAGCGCCGCGGGAATCTAGCCGCAGGTTCGATTTCTGCTTCTCCTCCCCGTGGCAGGCATGGCACTTCTCAATCAGAATCGGGCGCACCTTTGACTCAAAAAATCGGAGCGCTTCATCATCGAATAGAGGCGTTGCCGCGACCGGTTCGCCGACGAGCCGTAATGCGCTCCCAATCGCGCGCAACCGTCCGGACAATTCCGCTCGTTGTTCATGGGTGACATTCGCATCAAGTTCGGATTGAAGGCGAGACTGCTCACGCAGTAGCTCTTCGGCAAGCGAACGGCGCGCATCAGGCGATACCAAGGTATCAAGCGTAGGCAATAGCCCGTCGAGGCCGTCTTGCTGCGCCCCAGCCAAGATGGAAAACACACCCGCGACGAGGAAAGCCATGACATACAAGGGTATACTGGCGCGTATGACGGGATTTTGCTTCATGGGAAAAATTCTACGCCACGAGCGGGCTTCTCCGCGAATTTCGCGAGAACTTGCCTATTTTGGGGAACGACGAATGAGGACGCGGTGACCGGGCAATTCAAATCACCTGGAGCGGCGCCTGCCCGTAAACCATGCCGTAAATGCTGGAGACCGATTGACGCGTCGCACGCATACTGCCCGTATTGCGGGCAACCGCAACAAATACCGGACGCGTGGTATCACAATCCAATCTGGATTCTTGTGCTGGCCTTCACCGTGCTTGGGCCATTTGCGTTGCCGCTGGTGTGGAAATCGCGCAAAATGAATGTCGCGGCCAAACTCGGCGCAACAGCGGCGATTCTGCTCTACACCGCGTTTACGTTTTATTGCGCGTCCCGAATTATCACGTTCCAGCTCGATACGTTCAGGCAGTTGGACGAACTGCTGCGCTGACGGCCATTCGTCACTTGGCCCTCCTACTGAGTTGTGATGAATTAGCGGGAAGCGCGAATGCGGAAGCGTCGATCGCTACGGTCAGTCTGCGTTGGATTTTCCACGGATTGGACCTTGACTTTGTAGCCGTTTCCCGGCGCCAGAGACTCCGGAACATTCCATCGGTACACGCCATCGTTGGCCGTGGATTCTTTAATCACCGAAACGGCTTCTCCGTCACGAAATACCGACAACGACACCTGATCGCCAATGCCGCCAATTGACAACCATTCTATCCGCGTTTTCTTCCCGGGTTTTATTCGCTCGCCTCCATTGGGCGTCAAAATGATTAATTTGTCGCCCAACGTGAACGTGCTGCGCGCGGCATGAATATCGGTATCGAGATCAGCGGTATTTTCGTCCAACAAATTGTTTGAAGACCACACCGCCACCCAGTTCCCTTCTCCATCCGTCCGAATGCCTGGAAACGAATCGTTGCCGTGATCGATGGACGCGTTTGAATTGAGCCCAACCACCGGGGTCCAGCTTAGGCCGTCGTCACGGGAGAAACTGGCGGATATATCGGAATCGGCATTCGCTTTCACGGGACGCTGGGACGTCCACGCCGCGAGCCAACTGCCAGCGCCGTCAGTCGTCAATACTGGAATGACGTCGTCTTTGAAGTCTCTTCCAGGTTTCTCCAACAGCGGCCGCGGTCCGGACCACGTTTCCCCGTTGTCTTCGGATCGAATGAGAAAAATGTCGTAGTCCGATGTCAACACCGGAATGGTCGCGCCCACATCGTGCGACGCGTATTCGCCGATGCCGACCCACAAGCCCGCGCCACCGGTCTCGATTCGTGAAATGTTGTGCCGCACGGGGTCCGAGTCCGCGTAGGAAATCAACGCTTCAGGCGGGCTCCACGTCGCGCCGTTGTCGCCGGATCGCGAAATGTGCAGGCCATTGGCGATAACGAAACCGATAGTATTCCATACGACCATCCATTCGCCGGGAGCGGTGGCGGCGGCGCGCGGGCTCGCGTCGATGAAGGAGTCATTCGCGGCGCTCACGGCAACCGGTGTACTCCATGTCGCGCCGTTGTCCGTAGATGTTGATGACAACAGATCGATATCGCCATTGGAATTCACGGGCACGGTGGTCCTCCACACGGCGAGCCAGCTCCCCGCGCTATCGGTTGCCAGCGATGGCGACGGCGTCCCGGACAACAACGAAATTCCGAGCGGCGCAATGATGTCGGCTTTCGCGCTCAGCACGTCCGGCGCGCTCCACGTGGCGCCCTCGTCCTGCGAATGCGCAACCAGTATGTCGTAATCGGCGTTGACTTCGTCGTCATTTACCTTCACAACCCAGATTGCGACCCAGTTTCCCGATCCGTCGGTTGCAAGCCGCGGGTTAATATCGAGGACTGTGTCGCTTTCCGGATTCGCATTCAGCGCAAGCGGCGCGGACCACGTTGCGCCGTTATCCAGACTTCGCGAAATGACCACGTCGGTTTCGTCGTCCACCGGGCCGCGCGGCCAGGACGCTATCCACACGCCATTGCCGTTTGTCTCGAGGCGCGAGCCGCCATCCGCGCGCGAGTCGGTCACCGCATTCGCAATGATTGCGGCAGGACCGCCAAATCCAAAACCGGCCTCGGCAAACGGCGCCACCAGCAACAGCATGACCAGCGAGACCGTTTTTCTCCGGTAGAATCGAGCCACGGACTTCTCCTGTATTACATGTCAAAGCAATTATAGCGCAGCGGCAAATGCCGATTTAATCATTCACGCCGGAATGTGCTCAAAACGCGAACAGAATGATCGCGAGTGCCGTCCCTAGCGCGGGCACGATTACCGTGAGGGCCGCCACCGCCGGATAGGCCGCAGTGTACGATTCCTTGCAAATCGAGCGGACTGTCGTGACTACGTAACCGTTATGCGGTAGCGTGTCGAGCGCACCGGACGAAATGGCCACGACCCGGTGCAATGCCTGCGGGTCAACGCCGAGATCGAGGTAATGCGGCGCGATCAGCGGCAGCGCGATTGTCTGGCCGCCGGAGGCCGATCCGGTAAGTCCCGCGATCACGCTCACGGCAATTGCCGCGCCTACCAACGGTTCGCCGGGCAGGTACGTCATCACGCCAACCGCGGTCTGGAACCCGTCCGTTAATTTCGCAACGCCGCCAAATCCTACTACGGCGGCGGTATTGGCAATCGCTATGAGCGCGCCGAGCGCCCCGCCAGCGGCGACCGTGGTCATGCGGCCACCGCGAAGGTGGCGCGCGTTCAATATCATTCCGGCGAGAACACCCGCGCCCAACGCGACTATAAGCGCCGATTCCTTCAGCGTGTCGTGCCAGAAAAACGTCACGACTAAAACCGCAAGCAATGGCGCCATGCCCTGCCATACGGCGGGGAGTGCTCTTACCTCGGTTTGCGGATCATCCGGGCGAATATCGAACCGCTCGCCGCGCGCCAGTGCGCGGCGCACCATCCACGACAACCAGAGATAGCCGCCAACACCCATGGCAATCGCGACAACAAGACTGACTTTCCACGCCGCATATGGGGTCGTGCCGAGAAATTTTATGGGAATCCAGTTCTGAATTTCAGGAGACCCCGCCGAAGTCATGGTGAACGTGACCGAACCGAGCGCGAGCGCGGCGGGAATAAACCGCCGAGGCACATCGGCAATGCGAAACAGGCTCAGCGCCATCGGGTAGACCGAGAATGCAACGACAAAGAGACTGACGCCACCGTAGGTGAGCACCGCACACGCCAATACCACCGCGGCAACGGCATGCTTCGCGCCAAGCGTTCCAACAATCCATGCCGCAACGCTATCCGCCGCGCCACTGGCTTCCATCACCTTGCCAAACAGCGATCCCAGCAGGAACATGAAAAACCACGTCTGCACGAAACCCACGAATCCCTGCATATACGCGCCCGTGAAATTCGGCGCGCCTTCAGCGGCCAACTGCGGAAACACGGCGAAACCGCTCGTGATGGCGACCAACAACGCGCACAATGGCGCTGCTACGAGCAACTCCACGCCGCGCATGGTGAGAAATATAAGCAACGCAAGACCGAATAAGAGCCCCGACAAGCTCAGCATGGATTTCCTCTGGGGTTCACAAAATTCGCGCCTGGCCGATTATGGCATTGATGCGGCCAGAAACGGTAAGTCGGCCACTAACAGACAACGCGCGGGCCATCTCGACATGCAACTGCCAGGTTGCATATAATCGAGCCAGGAAAAGATGGACACGGATAAAGTCTTCAAAGCGCTCGCGGATTCGAGCCGCCGATTCTTGTTGGACAGCTTACGCGCGGACAATGGCCAGACCTTGGGCGCGTTATGCGAAGAGTTGAACATGTCGCGGCAAGCGGTGGCAAAGCATCTTGGAGTGCTCGAAGAAGCGAATCTGGTCGTTACCGTTTGGCGCGGTCGGGAGAAGCTGCATTACCTGAATCCGGCGCCGATCCATGAAGTTTATGATCGCTGGGTGTCGAAGTTCGAACGGTCGCGGTTGCAATCGTTGAACGAACTCAAGAAAATTCTGGAACGAAACGCCAAAGAGGATCGATAACATGAGCAAACCGGAGTTCGTATACACCATTTATATCAAGGCGCCGACGGAAAAAATCTGGCAGGCGTTGACGGACAGTGCGACGAGCGCACAGTATTGGGGTGGCTCGCAGGTGCGATCCGATTGGAAGGTGGGCTCGACCGTCGACATTGTCGATCCGGCCGGCCGTGTCGCGACTACAGGAAAAGTGATCGAGTTCGATGCACCCCGCCGCTTGTCGTATTCCTGGCATGTGGTGTTCCACGAAGTGTTCAGTTGCGAAGGGCATTCAAAGGTTACCTTCGAGCTGGAACCGTTAGGCGAAGCGACGAAACTGACCATCACGCATGATGGGTTCGAGCCTGGTTCCCTCGTGCTCGAAAGCACTTCGGAAGGTTGGCCGATGCTGCTCTCCGATCTCAAGAGCGTGCTGGAAACCGGTTCGCCGGCCACGCCCGCGCCGAAACCCGGCGACCCTGATCCCTATGAAGCGGCGATCGAATGGGGGCTTGAAGAGCGAAAAAAAAGCATCGCGGATGAGCGCAGGTGATGTCCACAGGGCCGTCATCATGCGAGTCCGTCGCGTTCTCTAGCGCACAAATCGACAACAATTTATCGAAGCGCGCGCAGTATGCTGCCTGCGCCGTCCAAGGCGGTACTTGCCACGTAGATCGTGCCGTCCGGCGCGATGGCTATGCTCTCCCCAACATCGCCGCCGGGCGAAGCGACGTTCATTTGCCACAGAATTTCGCCGTTGTTGCGATCAAGGCAGTAGAGCGCGTTCGCGCCTTGCACGTCGCGGTCGCCGCCGCCCAACACATAGACCGCATCATTGGTGACGACCGGGCTTCCGACAATTGCGTCGTCTACAAGGGCAGTGTGCCATGCGCCGTTACCGTCGGTGGTGACGGCATGGACGGACGCGGGTGAACCAAAGACGCCCATATATATTGCCTCGCCGTCCGTGGCGACCAGGCGGGGCGTATCATGACTGCGCACCTGGATTTCATTGATCCCGTAACTTTCATCCGTGGTTTCGAATCGTTGAACAATACCGGCCTGCACTGGATCGTACGCCCAAAGTTGAGCGCCGGCGTCGCCATTGTCGGCGACGGCATAGAGGTATCCCGATTGCGCGTCTTGTATGTATACGATGCCATCACCGCTGACGACCGGTGTGGCCCAATTGGTCAGGAACTCGGTTGTGCCCTCCGGTGTGAACCGCCAAAGCATATCACCGGTGTTAGCATCAAGCGCTTGCAGCGCGCCCTGCCCGAGGCGTTCCTCCGCAAAACTCGAGTACATCCGTTGCTCATCCGGCGATAGCGTTGCAGACCATCCGCGGAACCAATTCGATTCGGTCACGTCAAGCGTCGCAACTCCGCCCTCCGGCCAGAGCACTTCACCGGTCATGCCGTCTATTTTCATAAAACGGGTCGCGGTCGGCGCTTCGATATAGACGCCGTCATTGCTGTCGATTAATGCGGAGGAGCTGGTGGCGAGCCGCAGTTGCGCAGACCATTGCACGCTTCCGTCGTTGGGATCGAACGAGCGAAGCTCGCCGTCGCGGAACCCGAAGACCACGTCCCCGTTGCTGAGAAGGCCAGGACCGGCCAGGTTCCGCCGCTCATCGACGGGACCGAATTCCCACAAGAGCTCGCCTTTCGGCGAATATGCGCTGAGCCAATCCCCACCGCTTTCGCCATGGCTCGAAAAAATGCGGCCCGTGTCGTCAACGGAAGGCATCGTTCCCGGCATGCCGGACATGCCCGTTTCCCACAGTACCGCGGGCTTGGTGAGCGGGGCCGGGGCATCGACGTATCCGGTACGTTGCGGATTGCCACCGATAGTCGCCGTGCGATTGGTTTTTGTGGCGAGCTTGCTTCCGTATTGTTGTGACTCGTCTTCCGCCGCGATGGTGTTTGTGGTGGGCTTGGACGTTGTCGCGCGCACGGATTCCGACAAATCTTCGCGCGTGCTCTCCGTCTGAGTGCTTGACCCTTGTTGTGTTTCGTTTCTATCCGAAAGGCGCGTTTCCGTTTCTTGTTCCGAGCGCGATACGGAATCCCGGCCACCTCCCCAGGATACGGCAACGACAATGCCAAGTAGCGCGACTGCGCTGCCGATACCCGCGATTGTTTTCGTAGTCATTACCTGTACTCCCCAAAGTTTTGCCAAAGGCGCGGCAACTGCTGTCGCACCCAACGCGGGAACAATCCATGCCGGTTGAACTGCGGCTATGGCGCCGACCACGCGTACTGCGTGCTCCTTGCGCGGCGCATAACCTTCCATCAGTTCATCCACTTTTTCGACAATGTGGGTCTCGAGCGCGGCCCGCGCGCGTTGCAATCGTTTTTTGGCGTTCTCCCGCGAAATTCCGAGGACAGCCTCGATTTCGTTCATGTCTTTTTTCATGAAGTAGTAGAGAAGCAGGATTTCGCGGTGCTGCACGTCAAGTTCGCGTACGGCCTTTTCAAGCATTTCGTGAAGCTCCCGCTGTGCCGGGTCCTCGGCGATTTCTGAAGGCGCGAACCCATCCCACACTCCGGCGTTGTGGCGTTCACGCTGCTGCAGTTTGACGTGTCGCATGCATTCGTTGCGGGTAATCGTCGCGAGCCAACCCGCGAATTTTTCCGGTTCCCGAAGTTTGTCAAGCGCCGTAAAGGCGGCAAGGAAGGCGTTCTGTGCAATGTCGTCGACATCGCCCATCGTTCCCAGGTTCGCGCGGACAAGCGCATGCACCATTGGCAAATGGCGTTCCACCAGGCGACCGAAAGCGTCCCGGTCACCGGTCAAAATCTTTCGGACGATGTCGCCGTCGTTCTTGTATGAAGCATCAGCCATGGTTCACGTGTTCCTGCGTCTAATGTATAGAGATCGTTGAGTCGATTCTGGGGACAATGGAGGTTTCCAGGGGAATGTAGTTTAGATCAGGTGAGGATGTCGGAATGCGGCGCATCCATGTGCTTTCACATCAGCCGTTTACCAGATGGCCCGTGAGGAAGCTGATGGCGTACATGCCGCCTGGGTACCGCCCTTTACCCGGCGATTGTGACCTCGAACGCTTGATCACTCGTATCATTGATTTCGGAATTAACAGTCGAAATCACACGCGCCCTATAGTCTTCACCCGGAACGATATCATCGGGGATCGTCCATTTATATTTGCCGTCATTGGGCGCCGATTCCCGGAGTGTCCGTTCGATTTCGTCTCCGCGAAGCAACTCAATCCGCACGCGGTCTCCCGCACCTGCGCTGGTTATCCAGCGAATTCGTTTCGTGCCTCCTGTCCGCCATCGCTCGCCTCCCTCGGGGGCAAGCACTCTCAGATCTTCCAGGCCGGCGGAAGCAACCAATAGGTCGTTGTCCGTGCCGGTCGTCACACCCTCTGAAATCCATGCGGCAGTCCAGTGTCCCATTCCATCCGTCACTACACGAACGCTAAAGTCACCGGGAAGATCCGAGTCCGCGTTCGCATTGAGCGCGTCCACTTCCGGCCATGTTATTCCGTTGTCCGTCGAGCAGGAAAAGAGTATGTCCCCCTCGCCGCCAATTGTGCCGCCGAGGTCGTTGCCGGAAGTCCAGGCAACCACCCAGTTTCCGAAACCATCAGTCGCGATCGCCGGCTGGATATCGTAACCCGGATCGGTGGCCGCGTTCGCATCGATCTCCGCGACGGGACTCCACGTTGTCCCGTTGTCCGTCGATCGGGAATAGAAAACGTGATCGTCTCCGAAACCTTTTCCGTCGAGCGTGTTGTTGGAATTCCATACGACGACCCACGTCCCATATCCGTCCGACGCGATCCGTGGAAATTCGTCGCTGCCCAAGTCCGTCGCGGCGTTATCGTTCACGATCCCTACCCGGCTCCAAGTCTGCCCGCTGTTCACCGAGCGCGAAAAAAGAATGTCGCCGTCCTTCCCTACCGTTCCCCTAAGCGGATTTTCGGATCGCCACACGGTAATCCATGTCCCCGGCGTATCGTCGATCCGGGATCGAGGTAGACGACGAATATGTCTGGCGCGGTCTGTCGCGATGGCGGGTGTTTCGTCGCGGAACCCCGGCCTAAAGTTCGAGTTCAGGGTTCGCTCCTGCTTCCACTTCAACCCATCGCTGGCTGATCGCTTCGTATCTATGCCGCTGCTGAGGGATCCGAGGCCTACCGGGCTTTTCCCCGATCACGCGCGATGGCACGACAAAACAGCGAGAAGCCTATTCCGCGGCCGGCGCAGTCGGGCTTGGCGCCTTTATCATAAACGCAATAGTACGCTCGATGGTGTCGGCGTTGGCATCGGCGGAAGTGATTAGCTGTCCGGTTTTGGCTTCCTTGATCCAGCCCTGTCCGGCTGTGAACTCGTTCACGGGTTTCAGCATGTACTGGTTCTTATCCGCGTACCATTCGGCCGGACCGCCGACGGACAATTTGATGTCGTTATTGGTCAAGCTGTTCTTGACCCGCGACGACACCAACTTAATCTCGTTTTTACCGGGCTTCAGCAACGAAGTGATGACGATTTGCCGGTCGCCAAGCAGAAAAGAATTGAGCGCAACGCCGTTGACGAACACCATGGCCCCGACCGGCGTGTTCCACCCACCGTAGTCCGATTTCGCCTGCAACACGTAATCGCCCGCATTCAGTTTCGCGTTCTCGTGTTCCAACCCGGCCCAATACAGGCGGTAACTGAGCGTTACGTCCTGCACGTCTGGCCCCAACGGGTGCGAGTATTGGCCGTCTTTCAGCTTCCAATCGGTGTCATTGCGAAACTCCCACAACACCGGGTTCATGACAAAACGGGTGGAATCCTTCGGGTCCTTGAACATGGGGCCAATGCGAAAGATGAGCGAGTTCGCGTTTTCCGCCGGTTCTTGGGGCGTCGTCTTGATCGTGACATCGTTCCAGCCCGGCTTTATGTACTGTTGAACGGGCTCGAAGGTATCCGACGTAAAAATGTTGACGGTCTCCCCGTTCATGATGAACTCGGTGTGGAGCGGGTTTTCCCATGAATCGTAGTCCCGCTTCACCCATACGTACAGTTTGCCCTCGTCGAATTTCGTTTCCTGGGCAGCACCGGAAAGCACCAATACACCAAACATCAGAACGAAAGTTAGCGTCTTGATCAACGACCAATTCATGACACACTCTCCTTTTCCATGTTTACATCGTAATCGCCAACGCAGAACACCGCCACGGTCCTCCCGTGACCGCCTCACCGACTCCCATTATGTAGACCATTGGCAATGGTGCGAAATCGGAATCGGTTGCATTCATCCTAGACTATTGCGGGGTCATGCGCTACTGGTAATTTGCCCCCACGTAGCTGTGGCGTCCTCGCCGCGGGCCTTCGCCAATTCCGCGTTTAGCGCGGAAGGCCGTCAAGAAATGAAGACCAACCGTTTGTCGGACGCGCGACGGTAGAACCGCCTAATTGCTTATGTATAAATGGCTTGACGGCCAGCGAGCCAAAATAGAGCGGCGTCCGTGGGCTTCCATTTAATCTTATGTTTGGACCCCGCCCTCCAGCGCTCACCGTCTTTCGGAACGAGTATGCGAAGCGCACGCGGAGGAACAACCATCGTTGAAGCGAGAAACGTTCTTGCGAGAAAACTTTTTGTTGTTACCCATAATGACACCGCGCGCGCGGATTTTTATGCAAGGTAATTAGTAGCGCGGGTTTTCCAACCAGCTTCTTACGTGAACGATTGGAAGAGTGGGCGGGGAAAATCCGGCCTCCGGATGGTTACGCCAATATCTCGCGGATTACGTGCCCATGCACGTCGGTCAATCGCCGGTCGATGCCGTTGTGAAGGTAGGAGAGTTGGGTGTGGTCGATGCCGAGTTGATGCAGCACGGTCGCATGGAGGTCGTAGCAGTAGGTGGGATTCTCGACGGCTTTGTAGGACCACTCGTCGCTGGCGCCGTATGTCGTGCCGCCTTTGAAACCGCCGCCGGCAACCCAGGAAGTGAACGTGAATGGATTGTGATCCCGACCCGCGCCGCCCTGGCTGCATGGCATGCGGCCGAACTCTGTTGTCCAGATGACGATGGTGTCGTCGAGCATGCCGCGCGCTTTCAAATCGAGCAGCAACGCTGCGGCGGGTTTGTCCATTCCTTTGGCCATGATCGCGTGATCACGCGCGAGGTCTTCGTGCGAATCCCAGTTGCGGCGCGGGTGGCCGTTGTCGGCGCCGCTCCACACCTGAACGAACCGTACGCCGCGCTCAAGCATGCGCCGCGCAACAAGACAGTTGCGCCCAAAGTCTTCGGTCTCTTTTTCGTCGAGACCATAGAGGTTTTTCGTGGCATCGGTTTCGCCGGTAAGATCCAGTACGTCTGGCGCGCTCACCTGCAGTTTCGCCGCAAGTTCATAACTCGCGATACGCGCATCCAGGCGTGAATCGCCCTCGCGCGATGCGGCATGCTCGCGGTTGAGCGCGTTCAACGCGGCAAGGCTTGCGCGATCATTTTCGGGCGTTGCGAACGAGTTTTCTGGTGGGAACAGATCGGCAATGGGATTCGGCGCGCTGGGCTTGATCATCGTGCCCTGGAACGTCGATGGAAGGAACCCTGAGCTCCAGTTTTTCGGGCCGTTCGGCGCGTACCCGCGCGCGTCGGGCAACACTACGAAGGTCGGCAGGTTGTCATTGGCGCTGCCGAGTCCGTACGCGATCCACGCGCCCATGCCGGGAAATCCGGGCATGACAAAACCTGTCGCCTGCATGAACGTCGCGGGGCCGTGTACGTTTGATTTCGACACCATCGCGTGGAGGAAGGCCATGTCGTCGGCGCATCCGGCAAGGTGCGGCACGAGATCGCTCACCCATTTGCCGGATTGGCCGCGTTGCTTCCACGCCCAAGGCGACGGCATTACCACGCCGGGATCGCTCTGAAACAACTCGACCTTCTCGCCGGGATCGAATTTTTGCCCCGCCTTCTCGATGAGGAGGGGCTTGTA
>Ga0163150_10007601_pt1 | contig 12647 bp, 12 predicted proteins | sample OliLakLV19P2IB_FD_148628 | JGI IMG/M metagenome (GOLD analysis project Ga0163150, IMG submission 148628) | Freshwater microbial mat bacterial communities from Lake Vanda, McMurdo Dry Valleys, Antarctica - Oligotrophic Lake LV.19.P2.IB | ecosystem: Environmental > Aquatic > Freshwater > Lake >...
TTCGGGGTCTTCTCCCATTTCAGGAACGACGCCAGCACGATGTAGGCGACGAAGGCCACGCTGAGGATAAGGCCGGGCACCACGCCCCCGATGAGCAGCGGAGCGACTGGAATGACCGCGAGGCTCGCGAACAAGACGGTCAGTGCCGAGGGGGGAATGAGGGCGTCGACGCCGCCGATGCCCATGATGGCGCCCATCGCCAGACGCGGGCTGTAGCCGCGCTTCAGCATCTCGGGCAGCAACAGACTACCGAGCATCATCGTCGTCGCGACCGTGGAGCCTGAAATCGCGGAGAAAATCGTGCCGGCGACGATCGCGACAACCGCGAGCCGGCCGGGAACGCGCACGATGACACGATCGATCGCGTCGATAGCGCGCATTGCGATCCCGGAGTGAAACAGGAGCTCGCCCATGAAAATGAAAAGGGGAATGGGAACCAGCGTGTACGACGTCACGCCTTCGAAGGCGTTTCTGACGAGAAGTTCCATGCCGGCCGACCCGCCGAGGACGAACCACGCGCCCACGACGTTCACTGTCAGGAAGGCGAAGACCACCGGAAGGCCCAGCAGCATCAGGGCGATGACGGAGCCCAAAAGCAGTGTCAGCGTAAGTTCCCAGCCCATCGAGACGACTATCGACCTTTTGCCTGGGATTGAGTGGCGTTGAAGGGGCGAATGATCCTTCGTAGAAACTCGATCCACAGCATGGCGAGAGCCAAGGAAGCTGCCGCGTAGATCCACCATTCGGGGAAAATAAAATTCTTGTAGATTTTGCGCGCTTCGTCGGCCGACTGCAGGCCGATGCGCGCCGCATAGAAAATGAAAATGCCAACGACAATCAGACCGACAGCATTGCTCGCGACCTCGAAGATCAACGCAATCGGCCGGCGCGCGTTCTCAAGCAGAAAATCGATGCGGATGTGCGCGTTGTGCCGCAACACCCAGGGCGCGGCGAACAGGGCGATCAAGAACATCAGGTATTCGACCGCTTCCACGCCCCCGTGGACGACACCGAAGCCGAGGCTTCGCATGGCCACGTCAACCGTGATCAAGGCGCCCATGCCCACGATGGAAAGCATGGCGATGGCACCGCACGCTTCGATCGCCTTGTCTATGAGGCGGTTTAGCACTGCACTATGGCCGATGGGCGCGGGCTCCGGCGCCCGCGCCCACCTATCGGGCTATTTCGTGATCAACTTCCGCAGCTTGGGCCCGTTGACGGGATCTATACGGTCGATTTCCGCCCACGCCGCGCCATGCGCCGTCTCGATCCAGCGCTTGGCGTCGTTCGGCTCGAAGGTGATGATCTTAACGCCGTCTTCGATCACCTGCTGCCGTGCGCGCGCCACCGCTGCGCTGCCGTAACGCGTGGGATACTCCGTCGCGAGCTGAATGGCCTTTTTCTTCAGGAAATCTCGCGTTTCCTGCGGCAGTGAACGCCATCTCGCCAAGTTAACGAGGATCGCGTTGTTGGGCGTGTAAAAGCCCGGCTCGATCCGATACTTCGTATATTTTGCGAATCCATTGTCGCGGATCGAAAGCGTGGTCCAACCATATCCGTCGACGACACCGCGCTCGAGAGTCGTGGGAAGCTCGGCCACCGGAATCGTAATGACCTCCGCGCCGAACGCGGTGAACAGCGCTCGATAGATCGGCGTGATGCGTATCTTTAGCCCTTTAAGGTCTTCGGGCCGCTTGATCGCCTTTTCGCGAAGGTAGAGCACGAATTGGTCGCCGTCGCCGTAGGTGGTCAGATACTCGACGCCGACCTTCTCGTTGTGTCCGGCATTGATGAAGGCTTCCGCGCCGTTTCGGTGCATCTCGGCATGGCTGATCGTGGACAACTTTATCCCGTCGGCCCATGGCAACAGCGTTTGATAGAACGCCGGCGGGACGTTCGCCACGTCGACGACGCCGGATCTTACCGCGTTGGCCATGTTCACGACCGGTATGGAGCCGAATGCCCGGACTTCGATCTTGACCTTGCCCGCTCCCTCCTTATTCACGTCCTCGACCCAAGACATGAAAACCGCGCCGTAGTCGACCGCGTGCGGCAAGTAGTTGATGGCGCTCAGTTTGATTTCCTGGGCCTGCGCCACAGACGCGACGAACGCGACCGCGACCGCGGAGCCAAATTTAGTCAAGAGTCTGTTTTTACCCCGCATCGTTCGCTCCCTAAGCCCATGTTTTCTGATTTGAGTGCTACCCAGCTCAACGAACACTGTACACCATTGGCACCGGTTTCGATGATACCGGATACGCCAGCCCGTTCACCCGAGAGTCTCGGACGCATGCTTGCGCAATCTCGGGCGCCACGCAATCCTCATGAAGCCCAGATAGAACGATCACCGATTTGCGCGGCTCGTGAACGCGTTGCAACTATGCCAATTTTGCTCGGAAATCTACCTAAATCCAGGCCGCAGACGACGGCGATATGCTGCTGGCGACGTACGCCCTAGTTCACCGAGTGATCGACGTCTGCGCCCGAAGCCAGCGCAAGATAGTGCTCGAGGGAGGAGAAGAGGTCGAACTTCGGCACAAAATTGAGATCGCGCGCCGCGGCGGCGATATCGCTGGGAAAACGGCGGATATGCGGGAAGCCGGCAAATCCGCCTTTGCGTTCGAATGTCAGCTCAACCTCGAGTTCCGGGTATATCCGACGCGCGGCCGCCACGAAGTCGTCAAACGTGGCGAGCTTGCCGGACGAGATCGTGAATACCCGCTGTTGCGGCTTCGTCGCATTAAGCGCTGCCACGGTCGCGATGGCGCAATCGCGGGCATCGATGAATTCATCGCCACCCAGCCAGGCAAGCCGGGATTCGCTGAAGATGGCGGGCGCACGATTCTGGATTGCCGATTTGAGTGCGCGCAACAAGGTTCCCGGAATGCTATTGTTCGGCCCGGCCCAATCCCCGAGCACCGCAGCGTAGCGAACCACGATCGAATCGACATCGAATTGTGCGGCATAGATCGCCGCCAAGTGCTCGTCGAACAATTTGGTGGCGCTATAGAGATTGATGGGACGTTGCGAAACGACGCGGATAGCGAAATCCTCGTTCAGCGGCCCGGTTTCACCGGCGCCAAACGTCGGATAGGCGAGCGTCGTACTCGACGACAGGACGACGCGCTTCAGGCGAAGCCGCCGGGCGACCTCGAGAATGTTGACCGTGCCCATCACGTTGACCTCAACCCCGCGCCGAGGATCTTGGGAAATCGCGGATGTCAAAACGGCCGCCGTATGAATGATCGCTTCTATGCCGCGATCCCGGGCGAGCTGCTCGACAAACGGCAGATCGCAAATGTCTCCGGCGACGACCTCGATCGCCGTGGCATCGATGAGCGAGCGGATTGCCGCGAAATCGGGCCTGATATCGACGAGGATGGCGCGCTTACCCTCCTTTTGCAGGGCTTTGGCGATCATCGTCCCGATTATCCCGGCGCCGGTCACGAGCACTGTCATCGCCATTCCTCGCTAGCCATGTGTCCCCGGCAAATACCAAACTTGAGCTGCGTCGCCTTTGCGAAGACTCCCACAGACTTCCCCTCATGACCATCGCAGGTGACGCATGAACGGGCCGCTTTTCGGGTTATGATCGTCAACAGCTACACGCGAATGTCGCAGTACTTCGGATTTATCGGCATTTGACCAAGTCAGGAGACGGCTCATGGCCCTAAAGCGCGAAACCATTCCGCCAACGTGGGAAGAACAGTACACGTTCTCACCTGCCGTGATCACCCAGGGAGGCAAGACGATTTGGCTGGCGGGGCAAGTCGGCTTCCTCGACGATTCCGGAAAATCGCTTGCCGGTGATTTCGATGGCCAAGTGCGCCAAACCTTCAGAAACGTCGAAAAAATCCTCGCGCGCGCGGGGGGAACTCTTCAAAGCATCGTGACGATGAGCGTCTACGTCTGCGATGCTCGCTATTCCAAGCGCTTTACCGATCTCAGGCGCGAATACTACACGAAGGATTTTCCCGCGAGCGCACTGATTATGGCAGCAGGATTTGCCCTGCCGGAGATAATGCTGGAGATCACGGCCATAGCCGTCGTGGACTGAACGGGCGGGCGGCCAGAACCCGCGTCACCGTGAACCGCGGTGCGATTGGCGCAAGGTCCGGTTATGCGAGGGACGTGCCGGGTTCGGCTGTTATTATGTGGCGGGATATTGGACCCAGCGCCCGTCACTTCTCCGGCACGGATTCGAGCTTTCGCCAGTTGAATCCCGGAAGGCGAAGATGAAGTGCAACGCCCGGAAAGAACGGGACTGTCGGATCGCGCCGAGGCATCGATTTTCAGGAAATTCCCTGCTCAACGGAGCAGGGAATTTCTTCGGCTGTGCAGAGAGCATCCCGGGCGAAGCCGGGACTCGTTTGCGCCAAGCGCGACCTGAACGACGCAATTGAGGATCACGTCGGCGCTGGGAAGACCGCCTTTGCCGATGCGAACTCCAACGGCAGGATCAGTTCGATGTTTTTGTTGATGACTTGGAGATTGGCGGATAGTGCGCCGGTATTTTGACCATTGACGAACTTCGTGGGACCGAAGGGCAGGAAGTGGTCGCTGAAGGTACTTTGCGCCAGCGCGTTTACCACCGCATCGCGCTTCGTCGAGGCGGCCCGTTCCAGAGCGTCGGCCAGCAGCTGAGCGCAGTTGTAGTTTAGCCAGACCTCGTACGAAAAATCCTTGCCGGCGGCTTCCACGCGGCGCTTGAGCTCGAGAGCCTTCGGATGCTTGGGATTGAACCAGTGATTGCAGTCCATGATATGCTGCGCGGCGTCCGGCGTTTCGCGCACGAAGCGATAGCTCGAGGCGCCGCCGCCGAGCATCGAATAGATGCCCTTCACCTTGACTTTCTGCTGATGCAGCGAGCGCACGAGCAGGACGTATTCGTTATAGTAGTTCCCGATGATCAGCAGATCCGGCGCCCGTTGCTTCACGCGCAGGACCACATTCGTGAAATCGCGTGTCGGATTTGGATGCAGGACCTGATCGACGATCTCGAATCCGACTTTCGGCAGCTCCACCAGCAGCTGCTTCTGGGCGCCGGCGCCGGATTCCGACTCCTCGTGGATGAGCATGACTTTCTTAATCGGCTTGCCTGCGCCCTCGTTGAGCTGGACGAGGCGCTCGACGGCCTCCCTCGCGAACTGGCCGTAGCCGGGCGAGAAGCGGAAAACCGAGGGTTTGTCGGCGCCGATGACCCGGTCCGAGACGCAGAGGTCGCAGAGATGCGGCAGGTTATAGCGCGTCGCCGCCTGCGACGTGGCCACGCCGATCGCGCTGGCATAGGGCCCGATGAAGGCCGTGATCCCGGCCTCGGCGAGCTTGTCGAATTCCGAAAGACCTACGTCGACCTTGCTCTGATTATCCGAGAGCAGCGGCTCGAGCTTGGCGCCCCCGAGCGACTTGATGCCGCCGCGAGCATTGATGTCTTCGATGCCCATCAAGGCACCGGCGCGGCATTGATTGCCCGAGTACGAGAGAAATCCGGTGATCGGATGCTGGACGCCGACCTTGACGGGCGCGGCTTGCGCGCGCAGGACCGCCGGAAAGCCAATTGCCGCCGCCGCGGCGCCCGACGCCGCCAGTACGCGCCGACGGCTAACCTGCCGCTGAGATTTCGAGGTTTTCATGGTCATATCTCCCTAGCTTGACCGGTGTTGATCTCTCGATGAGCGTTTCGCAGCTCAATAGCCGAGCCGCGTTCCTTCGTCCGAAACATAGCGACTTTCGAGCCGTGCCATTTCCTGCATGCCGAGCAGATCGAAGAATTCCTGGAAGCTCACGGCCGACTCGCGCAAATCCTTTACCGAGCCGGTCTCCTTCAAGTGCACGAGAACGCGCTGGGCGGCGCGAATCGCGCCGAACAGCATCCAGTTCGGATAGATGACGATCTTGAAGCCGAGCTGCTCGATCTCGCGCATGGCGAGGAACGGCGTCTTGCCGCTCGACGCCATGTTGTAGAGCTGCGGCGCGTCAGAGGCCTTCGGTATCGCCCGAAGCTGGTCGAGACCGGTCGGCGCCTCGACGAACAGCACGTCGGCGCCCGCGGCCCGATACTGCCCGGCGCGATCAAGCGCCGCTTCGAAGCCTTCGACGGCGATGGCGTCGGTGCGGGCGATCACGACAAAATCGGGATCGGTTCGCGCATCGACGGCAGCTTTCACTTTGGCGACCATGTCGGCGGCGCCGACGAGCTGCTTCCCGGCCATGTGGCCGCAGCGCTTCGGGAAGATCTGGTCTTCGATGTGGACGGCCGCGGCACCGGCTTTCTCATAGGCGCGGATCGTTCGATACACATTGAGCGGCCCGCCATAGCCGTTGTCGGCGTCGGCGATCAGCGGCAGGCCGCACGCGTCGACGATCCGGCCCGCATTGTCCACCATCTCGGTCATGGTGAGGAGGCCGATATCGGGCATGCCGAGACGGACGGCCGTCGTGCCGGCACCCGTCATGTAGACGGCCGGAAAATCGGATTGCGCGACGATCCGGGCAAACAACGCGTCGGGCACGCCGGGCACGGCAATCAGGCCGGGGGATGCGAGCAGGCGGCGCAATCTCGTGGTGGCACGTTCGGCCATATCTCGGTCTTTCTCCTATCGCCCGGCCGGTGCGGGCTGGAACAGCCAGGGACGCCGGCGCTTATATGCTTCCTTGAATGCAGCTATTTCGCCTGCGTGGCGCTGAGTCAAAGCAATATCGTCGAGGCCTTCGAGCAGGCAGCGCTTGTTGAGGGCATCGATCGCGAATTTGTGGCGCTCGCCGTTGGGGAATTCCACGAACTGCGCGGGCAAATCGACCGTCACGCGGGTGCCGGGCCGGGCCTTGATCGCATCGCGCAGCGCCGCCACCGTCGCATCCGTGAGCCGGATCGGCAGGACGCCGTTCTTGAGACAATTGTTGTGGAAGATATCGCCCAGCGACGGCGCGATCACGCAGCGAATGCCATAGTCGCGCAGCGCATAGACCGCGCCTTCCCGCGACGAGCCGCATCCGAAATTCGTGTTGCCCACCAGGATGCCGGCGCCGGCATAGACCGCCTGATTGAGCGCGAAATCGGGAATGGCGCGCCCCTGCTGATCGACGCGGCAATCATGGAAGAGGAAACCGGCATAACCCTGCTTGCGCGGCGTGCGCAGGAAGCGCGCCGGGATGATCTGATCGGTGTCGACATTCACGCCGTCTATGGGAACGGCTACGGCCGTGAGGGTTTCGAATTTTTCCATCGGCCCCTCTTACGCTGCCGCGAATTCGCGCGGGTCCGCGATCCGTCCGGCGATGGCGCTTGCGGCGGCCGTCGTGGGACTGGCCAAGTGCGTGCGCGAGCCCTTGCCCTGGCGGCCCACGAAATTGCGGTTCGAGGTGGAAACGCAACGCTTGCCGGCATCGACGAGGTCGCCGTTCATGCCGACGCAGTAGGAGCATCCGGGGCGGCGCCATTGAAAGCCGGCTTCGATGAAGATCCGGTCCAGGCCTTCGGCTTCGGCCTGGCGCGCGACGGCGGCCGATCCGGGCGAGACGATGGCCGTCACGCGCGCTTGGCGCCCCCGCGCGATGGCCGCGGCGCGCCTGAGATCGCCGATGCGGCTGTTGGTACAGGATCCGATGAAGACGATGTCCACCGGCACGTCGCGCAAAGGCGTTCCCGGCGCCAACCCCATATAGTGAAGCGCCTGGGTGGCTGCGTTGCCTTTCGCCGCTGTCGGCATCTCAGCCGGTTGCGGAATGCGGCTGCCGATCGTCGCATTCATCTCAGGGTTTGTGCCCCACGTAACCATTGGCTCGATACGAGCGCCATCGATATCGACCGTACGGTCGTAGCGGGCTCCGGCGTCTGTCGGCAGTCCGCGCCACGCATGCAGCGCCTGATCGAGCCCTTGGCCCGCGGGCGCATAACGCCGGCCGCGCACATAGGCGAAGGTGGTATCATCGGGCGCAACGAATCCGGCGCGGGCTCCCGCTTCGATCGACATATTGCACACGGTCAGCCGTTCCTCGATGTCCATCTCCTCGATGATCGAACCGGCATACTCGATGACGTGGCCCGTGGCGCCGTCGCTGCCGATGGTTCCGATGATGGCCAAAATAACGTCTTTGGCCTCGACTCCGCGGGAGCGATGTCCGGATAGCGCGATTCGCATCGTCCTTGGCCGACGTTGCCAGATCGTTTGAGTGGCAAGCACATGGGCAACCTCCGAGGCGCCGATGCCGAAAGCCAGTGCGCCGAGCGCGCCGTGTGTTGAGGTGTGGCTATCGCCGCACACCAGAATTGTTCCGGGCAGCGTGAAGCCGAGTTCGGGTCCGACCACGTGGACAATACCTTGGTCGGGGGCGCCGAGCGAAAAGCCGGTGATTCCGTGCGCGGCGATGTTCGCCTCGAATTGCTGCACCATGCGGAGGATCTCCGGATTGTCAAAGAGATCCTTGCTCGCATGCGTGGTCGGCACATAGTGATCGGCCGTGCCGAGGGTCTGCGCGGGCTCGGCTACGCCGAGCTTCGCGTCTTTCAGACGTTCAAAGGGTGTGGCGGAGCCTTCGTGAATGATGTGGCGGTCGACATAGAGGAGCGTCTCGCCGCTCTCGAGTGCGAGCACGGCATGATCGTCCCAGATTTTCTCGAACAGCGTGCGAGGCCGCATCACGGAATCCTGCGCCTCCTCGCGGCCCGGTTGCGCCATATTTCACTCCCCATCGCCGGGCCAGCACCCCCGGATACGCGAAATTATCTTGTTCCAAGGCGCGGAACGGCTTCGCATTTGTTGACGTGGAGTATCCGTGCAGGCCTCAATCGCTGTCAACAGGACAGCGCGTCCCGCCATCTCGCCGGCCAAGGGCGCCAGACAGGATTTGCGCGTTTCCAGCGGCACGACGCAATAGCGCTGCACCGCAACACGACTCCGCCAAGACTGGGCGCGACCCGCGTCTTGACCCTGTTTTATCGATCTGGTTACGTCGCCTATTGCGGACCTTTGTTTTTGGTCTCGGAGCAAGCGCAGGCGCAAAAAAGCTGCTCCGAAATCGGCGAAATGTGGGACGGGGAGGATTGCTCAATACGATGCCTGACCGCGGCGCCTCGAACTGCGGGCAGCCGCGAGGCTGCCCTCTGATGCATCGAGCGCCAGTCGCGGCGCGCGCCTACCTCACGGTCGGTGCGGTCAAGACTGCGTATGTTTGATTTTTCGATCGTCATCCAATCGGTCATCACGGGCCTCATGAACGGCGCCGTGTACGCGCTCGTCGCATTGGGGCTGACGCTTGTTTTCGGCGTTCTCCACATCATCAATTTCGCCCATGGCAGCTTGCTGATGATCGCCATGTACGGAGTCTTCTTCGCCCATCAAATTCTCGGGATCGACCCGTATTTGACGATACCGGCGATGATGGCGCTGATGTTCGCGGCGGGATATTTGCTTCAGCGCTTCGTGATCGTGGAGGCCGGCGGCGGCCGCGACTCCAACGTGCTCTTGATCACGCTCGGCGCCGCCCTGGTGATCGAAAACCTTGCGCTCTACCTCTGGGCCGCCGATACGCGGCAACTGCAGTTGAGCTACACGCTTTCGGTGATCGATGTCGGCTTCGCGCTGCTGCCGATAACGCGCGTCATCGCGTCAGCAGCCGCCTGCGTCATTTTCGCGGCGCTGTGGCTCTTGATCGAGCGCACGAATTTCGGGCGCGCGATGCGTGCCGTGGCGAAGGAGCCGATGGGAGCGCGCGTCGTCGGCATCAATGTCGATCGTATCTATGCCTTGACGATGGGCGTGGGCGCCGCGTCCCTGGGCGCGGCCGGCGCACTCATGCTCCCCATCTTTTATGTCACGCCGCAGGTCGGAAGCGTCTTTGCCTTGCTGGCCTTCACGATCGTCGTCCTCGGCGGCATGGGAAGCACGACCGGCGCGCTGGTCGGCGGTTTTGTCATTGGGGTGATCGAGTCGCTGGGAAGCTTGTTCCTTGGGGAAAGCCTCGGCCAGATCGGCGTCTTCGCGCTGTTCATCGCCATTCTCGTGTTGCGGCCCCGCGGCCTGTTCGGCGCTCGGGTATAGGCAGCCGGCATGGCCTGGATCGTCGCCATCGTCGCCGCCCTGGCCCTGGTTCCCGAGCTGGTCAGCTCGAACTACGTGCTCGGGCTGCTGATCGTGATCCTGTTCTCGGCGTTTCTCGGCCAATCGTGGAGCATTCTTGGCGGCATGTGCGGGCAATTCTCGTTGGGCCATGCCTCGTTCTTCGGCATCGGGCTCTATGTGAGTTTCATCCTGCAGGTGAATTTCGGGCTGTCCGCGTGGCTCGCTCTGGTTGCGGCCATCGTCGCCGGGGCCGTGATCGGCCTGTCCATTGGCTTCATCAGCTTCCGCTATGGCTTGCGCGGGAGCTATTTTGCGCTCGTGACGCTGGCGTTCGCGGAAGTGTTCAGAGTGATCGCCAGCGCTCTCGACATCACCGGCGGCGGAACGGGACGAAATCTGCCGACGCGCGTCGGCCTCGAGCATCTGCAGTTTTCGACCAAGGCCGGGTACTTTTATTTCGTCCTGGCGCTTTTTGCGGTGGTCCAGATCGTGACGTGGTGGATCGCGCGCGGCCGGCTCGGGGCGCGCTTTCTCGCCATCCGCGAGGACGAGGACGCCGCCGCCGCCCTGTCGGTCAACGTCCTCCAGCACAAGCTCATCGCGATCGGAATATCGGGCGCGATCGCCGGCTGCGGCGGCTTCTTCTACGGCCAGTACTATTACTACGTGGACCCTGCCATCGCCTTCGGTCCGCTGCAATCGGTCGAAATCCTGCTGGCGGCGATCATCGGCGGCATGGGCACGCTGTTTGGCCCGGTTCTCGGCGCCGTCGTGCTGCGGATGGCGGGAGAACTCACGCAATCGGTGACGGGCAGCGCCCCCGGCATCAATCTGGTTCTCTATGGTATCGTCGTCATCGCGATCGTGCGCTACATGCCGAATGGGGTGCTCGGCGGCTTCGGCGCGTTGGCGAGGCGAATTCCGCGCCGGCGGCGCGCGGCGCACGCCAAGGCCGAGGCTGTCTGAGCCATGCTCAAGGCGGAAGGACTCACGAAGCGATTCGGCGGGTTGATCGCCGTGAATGAGGCGTCGCTGTCGATCGCCCCCGGAGAAATCGCGGCGTTGATCGGCCCCAACGGCGCCGGCAAAACCACGCTCTTTGCCATGGTCGCCGGTTTCCTCGAGCCGGATGGCGGACGGGTCTCGTTCATGGGCCACGACATCACCGGCCAGCCGCCGCATCGCATCAGCGCGCTCGGGCTCGTGCGCACGTTTCAGGTCGTCAAGCCGTTCGGGCGCCTTTCGGTGCTGGAGAACATCGCGGTCGGCGCCTATGCGCGCTTGGCCGGCCGGAAGGAGGCCCATGCGTATGCGCGCGAGGTGGGCCGGTCGGTCGGGTTAGGCAAGGAACTCGACAAGGTCGCCCTGGCGCTCACGGTCGCGGGGCGAAAGCGGCTGGAACTTGCCCGCGCTTTGGCGACGCGGCCCAAATTGCTGTTGCTCGACGAGGTCTTGGCCGGCCTGACACCCACTGAAGTCGACGACATCGTCCCGATCATTCGCAAGATCCGCGAGGGCGGCGTCACGATCCTGCTGATCGAGCACGTCATGCAGGCCGTGATGCGCCTCTCCGAACGCACCTATGTGATCAACAGCGGTCGGATCATCGCCGAAGGGAGTCCCCACGAGGTCATTCGCAACCCCGCCGTGATCGAAGCCTATCTCGGTCCGGGCGCCGCGCTGACGGCGCAACAGTTTGCGGGAGAAGCGCGGCCATGAGTGACACGCCCTTGCTCAAGGTGGAGAGTTTGGCCGCCGGCTACCCTATGCTGCCGGTGCTGTTCGATATCTCGCTCACCGTATCCACCGGCGAGGTCGTGGCCGTGTTGGGCAGCAATGGCGTCGGCAAATCGACCCTCATCAACAACATCGCCGGGCTCTACCGCTCCACGGCCGGCGGCATTTGGTTCGACGGTCAGGAAATCTCGCGGGCACGCTCGGAAACCATCGTCGAGCGTGGATTGGTTCAGGTTCCGGAAGGCCGGCGCATCTTTCCCAACCTCACGGTCCACGAGAACCTCATTCTCGGCAGCTATCGCCGCGCCAGCGCCCGATGCGACTCCAACATCGAGCGGATCGTGGGATATTTCCCGCGCCTCGCCGAACGCATGAAGCAGCTTGCCGGCACGCTTTCGGGCGGGGAACAGCAGATGCTCGCCATCGGCCGCAGCTTGATGAGCGAGCCGCGCATGCTCATGCTCGACGAGCCGTCCTTGGGGCTTTCGCCGATCATGGTGGCGGAGATATTCGCGCTCTTCGGCCGCTTGAAGAACGAGGGGTTGACGCTGCTGCTGGTCGAACAGAATCTTGTACAGTCGCTCGAAATCGCCGATCGCGGCTATGTCATCGAGCATGGGATGGTGGCCCTGTCCGGCCGCGCGGGCGAAATACTCGGAAACGCGGATGTTCGGCGGGCTTATCTGGGGCTCTAGGCGGGAATAGGATCAGGAGACGCGGCATGGAGATGTCGAACAAAACGGCCCGGGAAATGTATCAGGAGATCAAGGAGCGGCCGACGCGACGTCGCTTCGGCTTCGGGCGAAAGGCCGCGCTGATCAACGTCGATTTGCAGCGCGCCTATACGAG
>Ga0163150_10007608_pt1 | contig 12639 bp, 11 predicted proteins | sample OliLakLV19P2IB_FD_148628 | JGI IMG/M metagenome (GOLD analysis project Ga0163150, IMG submission 148628) | Freshwater microbial mat bacterial communities from Lake Vanda, McMurdo Dry Valleys, Antarctica - Oligotrophic Lake LV.19.P2.IB | ecosystem: Environmental > Aquatic > Freshwater > Lake >...
GATGGCGCGCGGCGGCGGCATCACGTGTACGAGCGAGCCCGGCATGGGTTCGGTCTTTCTCATTTCCCTGCCGGTGGCTGGACCCCAGACCACCATGAGTGCGAGGAGCAGCGCGCCTCTCAGGGCATGAGGCGCTGCAGGCGCTTGGGTTCCTCACCCAGCCACTCGGGGTTGTCGGCCGTCCCGTCGAAGATCGACGAGGTCTTGAACGGCTCGAACGCGCCATCCGCGGCTGCGTCGGCCGTCTTCGCCAGGAGCGCGCGTCGCTCGGCATCGCGCATCGGCTGCCACGCCCGCGCGACGTCGCACGCCTGGTCAAGAATCTTCATCGAATCCACCCCAGTCACGACCACCGACGTCTGCAAGCTGAGCGCATACCGAAGGCAATCGACGGCAGAGAGGGTGTTCGATCTGAGAATAATGCCGTTCGCCAGGGCTTTCATGCCGATCGCGCCGATTCCCTGGCGCACCAACTCGGGCAGGACCAACTGTTCGAAGCTCCGGAAGTGCGCGTCCATCACGTTCAGCGGCATTTGCACGGCGTCGAAGCGAACGCCGTGCGCGTGGGCCACCTCGAGCATGTAGAGATGTACCCTGGGGTCCTTGTGCCCGGTAAAGCCGATGTACCGGATCTTGCCTGCCTTCTGCGCATCGATCAGCGCGCGGTGTGCGCCGTCCTTGTCGAAGATGCGATGCGGATCTTCATAGCGGAGAATCTCGTGATGCTGCACAAGGTCGATACAGTCGGTCTGCAGCCGCTTGAGCGATTCGTCCAGCTGCCTCGCCGCCTCCTTCCGCGATCGGCCGTCGATCTTCGTCATCAGGAACGCCTTCTGACGGTAGCCGTTGCGCAGGGCCGACCCCATGCGCCGCTCGCTGGCGCCCTTGTTGTAGTCCCAGCAGTTATCCATGAAATTGATGCCGCGATCGATCGCGGTTCGCACGATGCGGATGGCGAGCGGCCGATCGACGTGCGTGAGGCCGAGGTGCCAGCCGCCGATGCCGAGGGCGGAAACCCTCTCGCCGGTTCGCCCCAGATCGCGGTACGGGATGTCTGCCTTCATGGGTCTGTTCTCCTGAGCTCCGTCACGGGACCAGCGGCGCCGCCGTGTCGATGAAGCGGCTGTGCAGTGCGCGGACCGCTGCCGGGACGCTGTCGGCCGGCACCATCCAGGTGATGCGGAATGAAGACGTGGAAAGGCCGTGTGAATCGATGCCGGCGTCCTTCAGTGCAGCGAGGCCGGCCCCCACGTTGACGTAGGTCGCATTGATGCCGGCACCAATCGCGCTGAGTGCGCCGAGACCTTCGACGAACCTGATGCGGCCGCCGAAGCGCGACGCCAGAGCGGATCGCACTCTCGCCTCGTCGTGCAGGTTCTCGCGCGACACCACCAGCGTCGCATGCGCCGCATCGGTCGAAATGTGCAGCTGCTTGCCGGCAATGTGATTCTCGTCAAGCGCGGCGACCAGCTCGGCCGGCTCGACGTCGGCCTCGAGCACCAGGAGATCGCGTTCGCTCGTCACCCCCACAATGGTGCCGGGCATCCGCGGCGGATGACGCCGAACCACGGTTCCATCGATCGATGGATCGCTCCCCGGCAGCGCGCTGCTGGTCGCTCGCGCGTAGATCGCAATCCCCTTGTCCTTGGCGAACTCCACGGCCTGGGCGTTCAGGACCTTCGCGCCAGCCTCGGCCAGCTCCTGCGTTTCCTCGTACGACAGCGTGCCGATGCGGCGCGCATCCGTGACGACGCGCGGATCCGCGGAGTAGACGCCGTCCACGTCCGAGCAGATTTCGCAGTACTCGGCGTTCAGCGCGGCGGCCAGCGCGACCGCCGTCGTGTCGCTGCCGCCGCGCCCGAGCGTCGTCACTTCCTTCCGGTACGACACGCCCTGGAATCCCGCGACGACCACAATGTGTCCGCGGGAGAGCTCATCCTGCACGCGGAATGGCCGGACCTCGATGATCCGCGCATCGACATGGCGATCGTTGGTGATGATGCCCGACTGGCTTCCGGTAAAGCTGATCGCCTTGCCGCCCAGCTCGCGGATGGCCATCGAGAGCAGCGCCATGGAGATGCGCTCGCCAGCCGAGAGCAGCATGTCCAGCTCGCGCCGATCGGGATTGGGGGAGATCTGCTTCGCCGTTTGCAGGAGACCGTCGGTGGTGTCGCCCATCGCGGAAACCACGACGACGACGTCGTGCCCCTGCTGCCGGGTGCGCATGACCCGCTCTGCGACCTGCCTGAGCTTCTGCACGTCGGAGACGCTGCTGCCGCCGTATTTCTGCACCACGATGGCCATGTCGGCAGTCTACGTCGCTGGAGGGACTCTGCGCCAGCGGGCAGCACGTCACCAGAAACGTGATTCGTGTCCTGTCCTTTGGCGCGGACATCACGCCGGTCTCTGTCGAATTTGCGCGTATTTGTGAAGGATTTCAACGGCACGTGGGTTGCACCACCGGCAAACACGGGAGGTGACTTATGGTTCTTCGACTTGCCCTTGCCATTGTTGCGACGGTGTCCCTGTTTTCACTCGACGTGGCCGCTCAGCGCAGGGGCGGCAGTTACGCGGGCATCACGGTGTACGAGCATCCTGATTTCCGCGGCACGAGCGTGTCGTTCCGCGACGGCATACCCGACCTGCGTGAGCATGGTCTGAACGATCGCATCACGAGCCTGGAAGTTGACGGCAATCAGGCATGGGAAGTGTGCCGCGACGTCCATTTCGCCGGGGGGTGCCGCGTCTTCGTCGGGAGCATTGACGACCTGCGCGAAGAAGGATGGAACGACCGCATTTCTTCGCTGCGCCCGGCCGGGTTCGCCGGCGGCGGACGGGGACACGTGTTGGGCAATAGAGACAGGCGCGGTCGCGCCAACGCATCACAGTCCAGGCTCGTGATCTACGACCGGCCCAACTTTCGGGGCGATGCGCGCGACATCCTGAACAGCGCGACCAACCTCGGCTCGATCGGGGATCGCGCGCGAAGTGTGGAAGTCTACGGCGGCACGTGGGAGCTGTGCGAGGGGGCGTTTCGCAACGCGCGTTGCGTCACCGTCAACCAGAGCGTGCCCGATCTCCGCAACCTGGGCTTCAGGAACGGCGTCACGTCGGTCCGCGAAGCGGTCGGACAGACGCGCAACCGCTGGTTCTAACTCTTACTGTTCACGGCGTTGTGACCGGCAGTCCAACGGCGCGCATCAGGGCCAGCGCGTTGCTGTGCGTCACCGGCCCCGCCTTCATCGTGTAATCGAACACGAGCTCCCCATCCAGCAGTTGATCTTCGAAGTGCACGTTGACGACCTGCCCTGCGGATTGCTCCGCGATGGCGGTCAGCGACAAGTCGTGCGTCGTCGTCAGGCCGATGGCCCCTCGATGGATCAGGCTGTTGAGGAGCGCCTCCGCGCCGATCTTGCGGTCGTGCGAGTTGGTGCCCTGAAAGAGCTCGTCGAGCAGAAAGATGGGTGCCGGGTGATCGGCGGCCAGGTCTACGATGCCGCGGATGCGCGAGATCTCGGCGAAGAACCGCGATTTGCCCGCGTGCAGGGAGTCGTTGACGTGCAGCGTCGCTCCCACCGCCAGCGGAGTCATCTTCAGACGGGCCGCGCGAACCGGCGCGCCCGCCATCGCGAGTACCACGTTGACCCCGACCGTACGAAGCAGCGTGCTTTTGCCCGACATGTTCGAGCCGCTCACGATCAGCAGACGCACCTGCGGCGACAGCGCCACGTCATTGCGCACCATGCGCGCCGCCGGGACGAGCGGGTGCCCCAGGCCCGAGCCCTCGAACTGTGCGGGGCCGTCTTCGACGAATTCCGGAAACGGGTCGTCCGGATGCTCGTACGAGTAGGCGGCGAGCGAGCTCAGTGCCTCGTATTCGGCGACCGCCGACAGCCACGCCAGCACCTTGCCCCCGAACTCGTGGCGCCACGACTCGATGGCCGAGGCGATGTGCAGCGGCCATGAGATCGCCACGGAGATCGGCGCGAACATGGCGTTGCGCCGCCACTCGAGCATCTCTGCGAGCCGTGTGAGCCGGCGGATCGCGTCCGAGGGCACGATGCTGTGGCTCATCATGCCGGACCGCAGCTCCGTCAGGCGCGCGTTCGTGAACTGCGCCCGCTCGATCAGCGCGAGCATGTCGGCGAGGATGTCGAGCTGCGCAAGCGGCGCCTCGACTCCGCGGACCACGCGGGCGACGCGCGTGCGCGAGGGCCGCGTCAGTATCATCTTCAGGAGCATGGCGATCGCAAATGGCGCGACAGGGCCGCCGAAGCCCCACCAGAAGCCCGTGACGACAATCGCGACGGCCAGTACGACGGCCGCCGCACGAAGCCACAGGCGTTCCGGCGCCGCCGGTGCCGCCGCCCAGGCGCTCAACGCGACGGTGTCGATGTCGCGTGAGGCGCGTCCCGCGGTCGCGAGCGCCTCGCGGAAGTCGAGCTCGGGACCGAGCTCGGCGATGGCGTCCTGGCGGAGCCGAACGGTCGTCGGCGCCGCCGGTCTGGTCAGCCAGCGCGCCAGCACATCTTCTCCGAGGTGGGTGCGGGCACGGGACAGCAGCTGGAAGAGCGAGGACGGCCCGAAGATGTCCAGATCGCGGGAGTACAAGTGATCGTCCTCGAGGAACCGCGCGCCGGTTTCTCCGGTGCCGTCCCAGCGATCTTCGATCCGCGCGATGCCGTGATCGTAGAACGCGACCGCCTGGGCAACGCGGTCGGCCGCGCGCAGCACGCGGTCGTGCCATACCGCGAGGCCGACGAACGCGGCGATCGGCACCCCGAGGCTCCAGGGAGGAAGGCCGCCGCGTCCATCGTGGAACAACACCAGCCACGTGCACAGCGCGATGCCGGCAACGGCGGCGAGACGTGCGTAGCTGATGCGGGCGTCCAGGTGCGCAAGACGCGCCTGTTCCACCGAGCGCGCCGCCCGGCGCCGGCTGTACTCGTCGAGAGGAGACGGTGTCATGGCCGCCCGCCGATCATCCCGCTCGCCAGGCTGGTGCCGATGAGGATCACCGCGCATCCTGCCACCATCCGGCCGCTGATCGGCTCGTCGAGAAACAGAAAGCCCCAGAGCACGCCGAACGCCGGGATGAGATAGGTCACCGTAATCGCCTTCGCCGGTCCGATGCGCGCGATGAGCCTGAAGAACATCACCAGCGCAACGCCCGTGCAGAAAATACCCAGGGAGATCGCGCTCGCCCAGCTGAGCGGCGAGGGATTCGCTGCGGGCCAGAGGGCGATGGCGGGGATCGCCAGCATGGCTGTCGCGGCGATCTCGCTCCCGGCGGCGTTGACCAAGGGATCCACATTCGCCAGGTACTTCTTGATGAAGCTCGCCGCGATGCCGTACAGAAGCGAGGCCGTCAGTGTGGCGAGGATCGCCCATCCGCTTCCGCCCTGGTCGAACGAAATCCTGTCGGAGACCAGCACGAGCACGCCTGCGAAGCCGATGACGAGCCCGACAATGCGCATGCGCCCGAGGGTGTCGCCGAGCCAGACGTACGCCACCAGCGCGCCGAACAACGGGACGGTGGCGTTGAGCACCGACGCGAACCCTGCCGTGAGAGCGAGCACGGCGAAGGCGAAGAGCGTGAACGGGACGGCTGCGCTGAGCGCGCCGAGCACGATCAGCGGGCGGGCGTGAGCGTACAGCTGACGGCCGCGGCCGTTCGCGGCGAGGATGACGAGCAGGAAGACCGCGGCGACGCCCACCCGCGTGGCGATCAGCGGCACCGGACCGAATTCCGGCGCGGCGATGCGCATGAAGAGAAAGGAGGCGCCCCAGATGGCGGCGAGCAGGAGAAGCTCGAGCGCGTCGCGAAGCGTCAACGGAAGTGGCCCACTCCCATTCAGCCTAACAGAGTTGGATTAGCATTGATCCGTGCCAAACACCCGCGTCGCCCCCGACTTCCTTGCCCTGCCGCTGGATCGCCTCGCCGATGCCGCCCTGACGGTGGCCCGGACGCGCGGCGCCACCTATGCCGACTTTCGGATCGAGCGGCTCAGAAGCCAGACCATCGTGGCCCGCGATCGAGAGCTGCAGACATCAGTCGACGGGGAGTCGGTGGGATTCAGCGTGCGGGTGGTGTGCAAAGGCGCCTGGGGGTTTGCCGCGGGCATCGATCTCACGACCGATGCCGTCGCATCTGTGGCCCGGCGTGCCGTGGAGGTCGCCGAGTCGCTCGCGCCCCTCAATACGGAGCCCGTCACGCTGGCCGACGAGCCGGCGTACACCGACACCTATGTATCGCGGTATGAAATCGATCCCTTCGCGGTCGCCGAAGACGAGAAGATCAATTTCCTTCTCTCGCTCAACGACCGGGCGCTCGCCTCGAAGCGGATCGACCGCGTTACGTCGTACGTGATGCTCGTGCGGGAGCAGAAGTTCTTCGCCTCGCTGGCCGGATCGCGCATCACGCAGCAGCGCGTCCGCGTGAAGGGCGATCTCGAGGCGGTCCGCATCGACAAATCGACCGGCGCGTTCGAGACCATGGGGTCGGCCGCGCCTCCAGCCGGCCGCGGCTGGGAGTACTTCACGAAGGTCCACGACTTCTCGAAGGACGCCGACGACATTCCCGCGCTGCTCGAGGAGAAGATGGCCTCGCCGTCCGTCACGCCGGGCCGCTACGACGTCGTGATCGATCCGACGAACCTCTGGCTGACGATCCACGAGTCCATCGGCCACTCGACCGAGCTGGATCGCGTGCTCGGCTACGAAGCCAACTACGCCGGCACGTCGTTCGCGACGCTCGACAAGCTCAACACGCTGCAGTTCGGGGCGCCCATGATGCACGTGACTGGCGATCGCCAGATCGAGCACGGGTTGTCAACGGTCGGCTACGACGACGAGGGGGTGGCGGCGCAGACGTGGGACATCATCCGCGACGGCGTGCTGGTCGGCTATCAGCTCGACCGGCAGATGGCGCACAAGCAGGGCTTCGGCCGATCGAACGGGTGCGCGTTCGCCGATCAATCAGGTCGCGTGCCGCTGCAGCGCATGCCCAACGTGTCCTTGAGCGCTGGAACGAAACCGATCACGCTCGACGATCTCCTCGCCGGCATGGACGAAGGCCTCTACATCGTCGGCGACAAGAGCTGGTCGATCGACATGCAGCGCGACAACTTCCAGTTCACGGGCCAGAAATTCTTTCAGGTGCGCGGCGGGAAGATCGTGGGCCAGGTGAAGGATGTGGCGTATCAGTCGAGGACGACCGACTTCTGGAACGCCATGGAGGCGGTCGGCGGACCGTCCACCTACCTGCTCGGAGGCGCATTCAATTGCGGGAAGGGGCAACCCGGACAGATCGCCCCCGTCACGCATGGATGCCCCGCTGCGCTGTTTCGCCGGATCAACATCCTGAACACGGCGCAGGAGGGGCAGTGATCGCCCTCCACGACACGATCGAGCGGGTGCTGCGCCTGTCGAAGGCCGATGCGTGCACGGTCATCGCGAGGCGCGTGGCCGGCGTCAACATTCGATGGGCGCACAACACCGTCACGACCAACGGCGACGCCGACGAGGCGCAGTTGTCCATCGTGTCGATCATCGGGCGGCGCGTGGCGTCGGTGACGCGGACGCACTTTCCGCCCGAGCAGCTCGAAGACATGGTCCGCGAGTCGGAGGCCGCGTGCGCGAAGCGGCCCGACGCGCCCGATTACATGCCGCTCCCCGACGCCGCCGGCGACCCGGCTGACTGGGGCGCCCCGCCGGCAGATGCGGACATCCATGTGCTCGATCCGCTTGTGCCGCAGCTCCGCACGCTCTACGACCAGGCACGATCGGCGGGCATTGCCACGTTCGGGTACGCCGAGTCCCAGACGACGACAACCCTGCTGGCGACATCGACGGGCGTGAGGCGACGGCACACGGAGCGCATCGGCAAAGTCGATATCACCGCGAAGACTCCGGACTTCGCCAGGTCGTCGTGGGTGGGGCAGGTCACGCACGACTTTCTGGACGTCGATCTAGGCGTCCTGTTCGACACGCTGCAGCAGCGCCTCGCCTGGTCTGCGCAGCGCATCGATCTGCCGGCCGGCCCGTATGAAGTGCTGCTGGAGCCGTCGTGCGCGGCCGACCTCGCTATTGCCGCGTACTGGTTCATGACGAGGCGGGACGCCGACGAAGGCCGCAGCCCTTTCTCGCGCCCCGGCGGAGGTACGCGGATCGGCGATCGGCTGTTCGGCGATATCACGATGTATTCGGATCCGGCCGAGCCCGCCATCGAAGCGGCGCCGTTCTGCCACGGCGTGGACTCCGGCGGCGCGTCATCGGTCTTCGACAACGGCCTGGCGATCGCGCGAACCGAATGGGTGCGCGACGGGATTCTTCAGGATCTGATCACGCCTCGGTACTGGGCGGCGAAGATCGGAAGCGTGGTGCCTGCGCCCTACGTGAACAACCTGATTGTTCCGGGCGAGGGGCCATCGATGCCGGAGATGATGGCGCAGACCGACCGAGCGCTGCTCATTACCTGCTTCTGGTACATCCGCACCGTGGATCCGCAGACGGCGCTGGTGACGGGGCTGACCCGCGACGGCGTCTTCCTCGTCGAGCGTGGCGAGGTGAAGGGGGCGGTCAACAACTTTCGCTGGAACATGAGCCCCATCGCGGCGCTCGCACAGGCGACGCAGATCGGGCGGAGCGGCATGGCGGTGCCGCGCGAGCACGACGAATTTCTCCGGGCGAAGGCGCCCGCCCTGCGCATCGCCCGCTTCAACATGAGCTCGGTCAGCGAAGCGAGCTAACCACGATGTTGAAGCCGGTGGATCTCAAGACGGATATCCGTGTCGTGCGTGGCGAGGGCACGCTCGGGCAGATCGGCGTGCTGGCGAAGGAGCTGGGTTTTTCGCGGACGCTGCTCGTGGCCGACCCCGGACTGGCGAAGGCCGGTCACCTGACACACGCGCACGCGTTTCTCGACGCGGCGGGCATCGACGCGCTCGAGTTCAGCGACTTCGGCCCCAACCCCGACGCGACCATGATCGAGGCGGGGCGCGACTTCGCCGGTGGCAAAGGCGTGGATTCGATTATCGGCCTTGGCGGCGGCAGCTCGCTCGACTGTGCGAAGGGAATCAATTTTCTGCTGACGCAAGGGGGCCGTATCCACGACTTCCACGGGTACGGCAAGGCGACCAGGGCCATGCTCCCCATGATCGGCGTGCCCACGACCGCCGGAACGGGAAGCGAGGCGCAGTCGTACGCCATCATCTCCGATCCGACGAGCCACAAGAAGATGGCCTGTGGCGATCCGAAGGCCGCGTTCCGCGCGGTCATTCTCGATCCGCAGCTCACGCTGACGCAGCCCGCGTCGGTCACGGCGGCGGCGGGATACGACGCCATCGCCCACGCCGTCGAGACGTTCGTCTGCACCACGCGCAATCCGCGATCGCAGGAGCTGTCGCGAGAGGCATGGCGGCTGCTCGACGGACATTTCGAGCGCGTGCTCGCCTCGCCCAACGACCTCGGGGCCCGCGCGGCGATGCAGCTGGGCGCGTTCTACGCCGGCACGGCGATCGAGCTCTCGATGCTCGGTGCGACGCACGCGTGCGCCAACCCGCTGACCGCGCGATACGGCACGACCCACGGCGATGCGATCGCGATTCTGCTGCCTCATGTCGTCCGCTGGAACGACGAATCGGCCGGAGCTCTGTATGCCGGCCTGATGGACAGCACCGATGCACTCGCTGCGCGCCTGTCGTCGATCGCCGCGGTCGGGCGCCTTCCGCGTACCCTGAGGGACATCGGTGTCTCACGCGACGACCTGGCCGCGCTGGCACAGGAGGCCGCCGAGCAATGGACCGGCAAATTCAACCCGCGCCCGTTCGATGCGAACGGCGCACATGAGGTCTACGCATGCGCGTTCTAGCGGATCGGACACGGTCGTGTGTGCTGCTGGGGTGCGCGCTTGTGGTGGTGTGCGCGCTTGTGGTGGGGTCCGGCTTCAGCCGGACCGTCTCCGCGCAGGAGCCGGCCTGGCCGCAGTTTCGCGGCAGCCCACCGTTGATCGGCGTGGCCGGATCGACGCTCGGGCCGGCCTTGAAGGTGATGTGGACCTTCGATGCGGGCGCGTCGATCGAATCCTCTGCGGCCATTGCCGACGGCGCGGCGTTCGTCGGATCGGCAGCGGGGGAGCTCATCGCGCTCGATCTGCAGTCCGGCGCCGTCCGCTGGAGGTACAAGACGGGGGAGATCGGGGAGTCGTCACCCGCCGTCGCCAACGGGGTCGTCTACATCGGCGATCTCTCCGGCGTGTTTCACGCGGTCGATGCGAAAAGCGGCAAGGCGCGCTGGACGTTCAAGACGCTGGGCGAGATCCGATCGTCGCCCGTCGTCGTCGGAGAACGGGTGCTGATCGGATCCTACGATCGCTTTTTGTACGCGTTGTCCGCGGCGAAGGGCGCCGTGGCCTGGAAGGTCGAGTTCCAGGGATACGTGCACGCGACGCCCGCGGTGATGGATGGCGTCGCCTACATTTCCGGCTGCGACGAAACGTTTCGCGGTATCCGGGTCGCCGACGGCAGGGAAGTGCTGAACGTGCCGATCGGATCCTACATGGGCGCCTCGGCGGCGCTGATGGGAGGCGCCGCCTACGTCGGGACGTTCGAGAACGAGGTGATCGGCATCGACATGAAGGCCCGAAAGGTGATGTGGACCTACCGCCATCCCGAGCGGCTGTTCCCGTACTATTCGTCAGCAGCGCTCAGCATGGGGCGCGTGGTGCTCGGCGGCCGCGACAAGATGGTGCACGCGCTCGATGCGAAGACCGGCAAGGCGTTCTGGACGTTCATGAGCAACGCCCGCGTGGAATCATCGCCCGCGATTGTGGGCAACCGCGTCTTCGTCGGCTCGACCGACGGCCGCCTCTACGTGCTCGATCTGCTGAAGGGCACCAAGCTGTGGGAATTCGACGCCGGCTCGGCCATCACGGCATCACCCGCCGTGGCGAACGGCCGCCTCATCGTGGGGACGCATGATGGACGTCTCTACTGCTTCGGGTGAGCACCGCCGCGAAGCCAGGCAGGAACGCGACCGTCCAGCTGATCCAGTGCGCGGCGTAGTCCCAGCCTTGCGGATCGAACGGCCGCCAGATACCTGAGATCAGATAGAACCCCAGGCCCGACCCGATCATGGCCAGCGTGCCGCGCGTGAGGGTCTCGCGCCATGACCAGCGGTCTGACGAACGGAGCAGACGCCCGGCCAGAGCGGCGAGCGCCAGCCACACAAACGCCCACACGGCAAACATCACCGAGTACCCGGCGACCGGCGCCAGCGCGTAAAAACCGCCGGCCGCGAGCAGGCCGATCAGGGCGCCGGCGACGGCACCTCGCAATGCATGACGTTCGAGCGATCCCAGATACGCGCCGATGCAGAGAAAGAGGAGGGCGCCGTGTGCGAGACCGTACGGCACACGGTGCTTCAATGCAAGCCCGGCCCACACGAAGTCGCCCAGAGTGGACACCGCGGCGATGAGAACCGCACCGAAGATGGCGTTTTTCAATCCGGAAGATTTTCTTTCGGCGGCTCAGGCAGCCAGAAGCTCGCGATAAATCCGACGAGGTAGACCGAGAACCCGATGGCGGCCGCGACGTACGCCACCTTCATCGGGGCGTACGCGCGGTTCGTCGTGACGGCAAGCGTCGCCGTCAGCCAGGCGAACGACGTGCCGATCAACCGCCCGCCGATGTTGGCGGCGAAGCTCTCGCCGGTCCCTCGCAGATGGAGCGGATAGACGCGCGGGAGGTAATTACCCCAGAAGCTGAATTGAGCGACGGTGAAAAACCCTGCGAAAAAAATCGCGGGATACAGCCAGCTCAGGCTCGTGGTGGCCGCGACCGCGAAGGTGAGCGGCATCACGATCAGCCCGGGAATCTGAAACAGCCTGATCAGCTTTCTCCGGCTGATGATAATCACCGCGAGGTACGCGAGGACGACGCGGCCCGCAAGGCCGCCGACTTCCTGGACCTTTGTGACGTTCGCGGCGACTTCCTGCGTGATGAGGCCGGCGCGCGGCGGCGGGAGCCCCTGCGTCATCTGCCGCACTTCGGGCAGCCCGGGAATGATCTGGGGAATCTGCTGGATGGCGCCGAACGCCGCGCCGTACGCGCACGCAAACATAATCGTCGTGACGATCGTCGTCTTTCGCAGCGCGGGCGAGAACAGCGCGGCGATGCTTGGGCGGCCGAGCGTGCCCGCGGCTTTCTTCTGCTGCCACGCCGGAGATTCGGGCAGGAACGGGCGAATCAGAATCAAGGGAATCGCCGGCAGCACGCCCGACATCAACGTATAGCGCCAGGGCGCATGCGGATCCGCGACGGCGAGGCCAAGCAGGCTAAGCGCAGGAAAATAGGTAGCGTACGCGACGCACAGCCCGTTGGCGACGGCGACCATGATGCCGCCCAGCGACGAGAACGCCTGCGTGTAGCCGAGCACTTTTTCGCGCCGCTTCGGGTCGGGAAACAGCTCCGCGAGCCATGCGACTGCGGCGACAAACTCCACGCACACGCCCACGAACACGAAGCATCGCAGGACCAGCAGCATCTCAATCGAGGTCGAGAAGCCGGATAGAAACGCGGCGACCGCGTAAATGAAGATGCTGTAGGTCAGCACGCGCCGGCCGCACGATCAGCGGCAGCA
>Ga0163150_10007610_pt1 | contig 12635 bp, 13 predicted proteins | sample OliLakLV19P2IB_FD_148628 | JGI IMG/M metagenome (GOLD analysis project Ga0163150, IMG submission 148628) | Freshwater microbial mat bacterial communities from Lake Vanda, McMurdo Dry Valleys, Antarctica - Oligotrophic Lake LV.19.P2.IB | ecosystem: Environmental > Aquatic > Freshwater > Lake >...
AAATCTAACAGTTAAGTATACGGAGCCAACCGTATAACGTGCCGCCGCCTAATACCAGAATGAGGTGCGCGGGGGATCGTAATTTCTTTCTCGTATTCAACAGGTTAACACCTCCACGCTGTTGTACCGCCAGGATAGTTGGGCTCTCGCCGTATAACACCGCCATCATATGCAGCCACCATAGAAACGCATTTCTTCAATAGAAACAACTGGGTGTAGCGCTATTCAACAACCAGTTATCACCTGGCCGTTGAAAACTCGTCTTGAAATCTTCGAAAACAATAGTACTGTATATATACACAGTAATTGTAGATACAGCCATGGACGACATACGCCCCGCCATACCCAGCAACCCGATCAAACTGCTGGACCAGATTCGCCGCCATATGCGCGACGGCGGCTACGCCTGGAAAACAGAAAAAACCTACATTCATTGGATAAGGAGGTTCATTCTCTTTCACCGCAAACAGCATCCGGCCAGTATGTCAGCAGGTCATATCGACCAGTTTCTGAGTAACCTGGCAAATGAGCGCTGCTGTATGGATCGGGAATACGGCTCAACGAATTGCTGTCATTGCGTGTCAAGGATATCGACTTTGAAATGTCTACCATCACCGTTCGCTCCGGCAAAGGTGACAAGGATCGCACGACCCTTTTGCCACAGCAGCTCAAACCACAACTTCAGGAACAGGTTTCACTGGTCGATAAACTGCATCGACGTGATTTGGAAGACGGCTTTGGTGAGGTCTACTTACCTTACGCACTGGCCAGACGTGAGTCTCGCATCATCAAACACGTTAAATGCCACACCTTTCGCCACAGTTTCGCCACGCGCCTTCTGCAGCAGGGTTCCGACATACGCACGATACAGAAGTTACTTGGCCACAGTGATGTCGCCACCACGGAAATCTACACGCATGTACTGGGGCGAGGCGCTAGAGCCTGCCCCGCTTTATCGGGCATGGGCGTGATCAGCCCGGTCGATTGCTGAAAAGATTCAGGCGGCGATCTCTTCGAACGTGAAATGGGGAATATCCGTGCGGTCCCCGGCGTGTTCCATGGTGATTGCGCAGATGTGTCCGGCAGCATCAACATCAATCACCGTGTCTTCATCGAGGTCTCTGGTTTCTACTATCCTGGCGCTGCGAAACTCAATGTACAAGGTGTCTGTATTTTTGAAGTATTGGACTTTCACGACCTGAACCCCCGATCAAAGAAGGCGTTATGCACGGTTTCCCTGTCGGCCAGCAACGCCACCCTCAGGTACCTGTTGCCTGCTTCCGGTATTTGAGCCCACATGCAAATACGCCTGTCTATCTGAATATGCTCTTCTTCCGGAAAATCCACAACCGTCTGAATCCACTCCCGGCGGATACCAACGCGATCCGGCCTCGCCGATACCATTTTGAAGTACTCCGTAACTTTCACTTCAGCTTGCGACCGTACTTACGGCACTTGTGCTCATGGAATTGTTCTTCGCTGCGGCGCAGTGGCTTTTTCCACGTCTCCATCTGGCGGGCGGAGCCGCCGGCGCGCCGCAGGCCGGTGTATTGCTCGATACGATCTTTCAACGCCTGGCATTTCTCCAGTGCAGCGGTCTGGGAAATTGCAGGGGGCGGGATTCCCAATGCCAGCAGCAGGACGGCTGCGGCACCGGTGGTCAATGTGTTCATGGGGCACCTCCTTGTGCTCCAGTCAATCTACGCCCACCTGCCCTGGTATGAAAACGGTCTAATACGAGCACCCTCCCGTCGCTCTTTCACACACACCCACGGCACATCGCTTGTAATCCCGAATTTGGACTATACTGTACATATGTACAGTATAGTCCCGGGTCACTTCACTGCAGCGCATGTCCTACGCCGAACTCCACTGCCTCAGCTGTTACAGCTTCCTGCGCAGCGCCTCCCACCCGCATGAACTGGTGGAGCGGGCAGCAATGCTGGGCTATCGCGCGCTGGCCATCACCGACGAGTGCTCTTTCGCCGGCGTGGTAAAAGCCCACGTGGCGGCGAAGGCAGCGGGCATTCAGTTGATTATCGGCAGTGAGCTCAACCTGGAAGAAGGCATCAGGCTGGTAGCGCTGGTACCCTCGCGGCAGGCGTACAGCGAATTGTCCGGCCTAATCAGCATGGCGCGGCGGCGCAGCCCCAAGGGCGAGTACCGCGTGGCGCTGCGCGATGTGATCTTTCACCTCAAACGCTGCCTGCTGATTTGGCTGCCTGCGGGCGATGACGAAAACAGTCGCGCCTACGGTTTGCAACTCAGCCGCTTGTGTAAAGAGCGCCTGTGGCTGGGCGTCAGTCACCTGCTGGGCAACAACGAGGTGCAGCGTTATCTCGCACTGCACACTCTGGCGCAGGAACTGGAGATTCCCATGGTGGCCTGCGGCGATGTGCGCATGCACGCGGCCATGCGCAAACCGCTGCACGATGTGTTCACCGCCCTGTACCACAACACCAGCATCGCCCAACTGGGGCGGCGACGGTTGGGCAACGGCCAGCAGCATCTGCGCGCGCTGGACAAACTGCAGCGGCTCTATCCTCCTGCCCTGCTGGCGGAAACCGTGCATATAGCCGGGCTGTGCAATTTCAGCCTGGACGAGCTGCGCTATGAGTATCCCGAGGAAGTGGTGCCGCAAGGCTACGATGCGAATCGTTACCTGCGGGAATTGGTGGCACAGGGTTCAGCCGTGCGCTGGCCGCAGAGTCTTCCACCTGAGATACAACAGCGCATTGATACCGAGCTGGCGCTGATAGAGGAGCTGCACTACGAGTATTACTTTCTCACCGTGTACGACATCGTGCGCTTCGCGCGCGAGCGCGACATCCTGTGCCAGGGCCGTGGCTCGGCGGCCAACTCGGTGGTGTGCTACTGCCTGTTCATCACCGAGGTATCGCCGCAGCAGATCTCGCTATTGTTCGAGCGTTTTATTTCCCGCGAGCGCGACGAGCCACCGGATATCGACGTGGACTTCGAGCATGAGCGGCGCGAGGAAGTCATCCAGTACATCTATGACAAGTATTCCCGCAAGCGCGCCGCGCTGGCCGCTACGGTGATCACCTACCGCTCGCGCAGCGCGGTCCGTGACGTGGGCAAGGCGCTGGGGCTGGACGCGGTGTTCGTGGACGATCTCGCCAAATCCATGGCCTGGTGGGATCGCACGGCGGATCTTGCCAAACGTTTCGAGGAACAGGGGGTGGCCAGCCACGGTCGACAGGCCGAACTATTTTATTCACTGGTGCAGCAGATTCTCGGCTTTCCCCGCCACTTGTCGCAGCACGTGGGCGGCTTTGTCATTACCCGCAGCCCGATCTCCACCCTGGTGCCAGTAGAGAACGCCAGCATGGCGGACCGCACCATCATCCAGTGGGACAAGGAGGATATCGAGTCCATGGGTTTGTTGAAGGTGGACATCCTGGCCCTGGGCATGTTGTCCGCCATCCGCAAAAGCCTGCAACTGGTACACCGCTACTGTCCCACCATCAAAACCGTGAGCGATATCCCGAAGGAGGATGCAGCCACCTACCGCATGTTGCAGCAGGCCGACAGTGTCGGCGTATTCCAGATCGAGTCGCGCGCGCAGATGTCCATGCTGCCACGGCTCAAGCCAAAATGTTTTTACGACCTCGTGATACAAGTCGCCATCGTGCGCCCCGGCCCTATCCAGGGCGACATGGTGCATCCCTACCTGCGGCGCAGGCAGGGGCTGGAGGCGGTCACCTATCCCAGCGATGCCATCAGGTCAGTGCTGGAGCGCACCCTGGGCGTGCCTATTTTCCAGGAACAGGTAATCAGGCTGGCGATGGTGGCAGCGGGCTTCTCCGGTGGCGAGGCGGACCAGTTGCGCCGCGCCATTACCAACTGGGGCAAAAACAGCAAACTGCTCACCTTCGAGCAGAAACTCACGCAGGGCATGATCGAACGCGGCTACGACGAGGATTTTGCCCGGCGCCTGTTCGAGCAGATCAAGGGCTTTGGCGGATACGGTTTTCCGGAATCGCACTCCGCCAGTTTCGCCCTGCTGGCTTATATTTCTGCCTGGCTCAAGCGCCATCACCCGGCGGCGTTTTTTACCGGCCTGCTCAACAGCCAGCCCATGGGGTTTTACAGCCCTTCCCAGTTGCTGCAGGATGCCCGCCGCCACGGCGTCAGCGTGTTGCCCATCGACGTCAATCACAGTGACTGGGATCACCAGTTACTGGACAGCCGTTCCGCGCACAACAGCCAGCCAACACTGCGCCTGGGACTGCGGCTGGTAAAAGGCCTGAGCCGGGAGGGCGCGCAGCGCGTGGTGGAAGCACGGCAACGCCAGCCGTTTCGCCAGATCAGCAACCTGCGCCAGTGGGCCGCGCTGGACAAACGCGACATGGAGGCGCTGGCGGATGCCGACGCGCTGCAATTCCTGAGCGGTCATCGCCATCAGGCCCAGTGGCAGATCATGGCGCTGGAGCAGCCCAGGCCTTTACTGCGCGATGAGCAATACCGCAGCGCCCGTTATTTCGATGACGGTGTGCAGCTGCCCGCGCCACGAGTGGCCGAGGAAGTCCTCGCGGACTACCGCGCCACCGGCCTCACCCTGCGCGCCCATCCCATGAGCCTGTTGCGAGATCGCCCGCCCTTCAATATCTGCAAGCGCCACACCGAGCTGGCGGCAATGGGCAACCGGCGTTTCGTGCGCATCGCCGGACTGGTCACCTGCCGCCAGCGTCCGGGCAGCGCCTCGGGCGTGTTATTCCTCACCCTGGAGGATGAAACCGGCAACAGCAATATCGTGGTGTGGCCGCGCACCCAGCAGCACTTTCGCCAGGCGTTGATGAGTGGGCAGTTGTTGTTGGTTAATGGCGTCGTGGAAAGCAAGGACAACGTCATCCACGTGATCGCTGGCGCCCTGTACGATTATTCTCACGAGTTGGGCAACCTGCGGCTGTCATCGCGCGATTTTCACTGACGTCCCTGATCGAAACTGACACCCCTGATAGAAAAGGAGCGTGGATACATTGGCCGCTCGCGGCAAAACCGCTATTCTGGACACGCACCTGTAGCAACAGCACCCCTGAGCTTGCGCGAGGACATAAATATGAATAAACACTCGACACACAAGTGGCTGGCAGCACTGGTATTAGGCATCGCAACACTGACCGCCATCGCCCAGGTACCGGTACCGCCGAATAAGCAAATTCTGTCCGGAGCCTACACCGGCAAAGCGTATTCACCGTATGCCAGGCGCGAATTCCCTACCAGGGCGTATTTTGGCGACACCCACCTGCACACCGACATCTCCATGGACGCCGGCGCGTTTGGCAACCGCCTGGGGCTGGACGCCGCCTACCGCTTCGCCCGTGGCGAACAGGTGAATTCGACCCGCGGGGGTCCGGTGCGTCTGTCGCGCCCACTGGACTTCCTGGTCGTGGCCGATCACTCGGACAATATGGGATTCTTTCCGGACCTGCTTGATGGCGCTCCCCATATCCTGCAGGACCCGACCGGCAAGGACTGGTACGACCGGATCAAGGCCGGCCAGGGCGGGGATGTTGCACTGCAAATCATCAGCCTGTTTTCCCAGGACAAGTTCCCGCCCGAGCTGGTCTACGCGCCGACGTCGGAGGCCTACAGGAACGCCTGGGCCAAAACCGTGAAAGCGGCTGAGCAGTACAACGAACCGGGCCGCTTCACCGCCTTCATCGGCTACGAATGGACCTCGCTGGTGCAGGGCAACAACCTGCACCGGGTGGTGGTCTACCGCGACGGTGGCGACAAGGGCGGCCAAATGGTGCCCTTCACCACCATGCCGCCCCAGGGCAGTACCGACCCGCGCAAACTATGGGCCTGGCTGGCGCAGTATGAGCGCAAAACTGGCGGTAAGGTGCTGGCCATTGCCCACAATGGCAACCTCTCCAACGGCATGATGTTCCCGCTGGATATACAGAGCAACGGCCAGCCACTGGATGCGCAATATGCGCGCGAGCGGGAAAAATGGGAGCCGCTGTATGAGGCATCCCAGATCAAGGGCGACGGCGAGGCCCACCCCTTCCTGTCGCCCGATGATGAATTTGCCGACTACGAACTCTGGGATATCGGCAACCTCGATGGTTCCCAGGCCAAGACCGATGCCATGCTGGCGGGGGAGTACGCCCGCGAGGGCCTGAAGCGGGGCCTGCAGTTGCAGCAGAAATTCGGCACTAACCCCTACAAGTTCGGCATGATCGGCTCTACGGACAGCCATACCTCCCTGTCAACCGCCGAGGAAGACAACTTTTTTGGCAAGCATTCCGGATTAGAGCCTTCGCCCGAGCGGATGATGCACCCCTTCATGGCGACTGATCAGGGCGCCATCATGGGCTGGCAAATGGTAGCGTCCGGACTGGCTGCGGTGTGGGCCACGGACAACACAAGGGCCGCGCTGTTTGACGCGATGGCGCGCAAGGAAGTCTACGCCACCACCGGCTCGCGCATCCTGGTGCGCCTGTTCGGCGGCTGGGAGTTTACCGCGAACGACCTCAACAACCGCGAGCCCGCCTTCGTCGGCTACGCCAAGGGTGTGCCCATGGGCGGCGACCTGCCACCGAGCTCAACGGGCAAGGCCCCCACCTTTATGGTATTTGCCCTGCGCGATGCGATGGGTGCGAACCTGGATCGCATCCAGATGGTCAAGGGCTGGTATGACGGCGAGAAAACACAGGAGAAGGTCTACGATGTGGTCTGGTCGGATAACCGCAAGCCCGGCCCGGATGGCAAAGTGCCATCGGTCGGCAATACCGTCGATGTCAAAAACGCATCCTGGACCAATACCATCGGCGCAGCGGAGTTGGGCACCGTGTGGACCGACCCGGATTTCAATCCGCTCCTGAACGCGTTTTACTACGCGCGGGTGCTGGAGATCCCCAAACCGCGCTGGTCAACCTATGACGCCTTCCGCTTCGGTGTACCCCTCCCGGACGGAGCCCCGACCAGCATTCAGGATCGCGCGTACACATCGCCGATCTGGTACAAGCCCTAGCGCGGGGCTGCGGTTTCCTGTGTCGATGACGTTTACATTCGCACAACGGAACCACGGACGCCCGGCAGCAGCGCGGTTCGCCACGTTACTGTCGGCAATAATAGTGATGGTGACGACATTGACCACAAATGCTGACATACCCCCACAAAGGCAGGCAATGCTGGAGGCCGTGCGCCAGTCCGTGCTGGAATCTGCCGGGTATACCGGTATCCCGGCATTACGCGACGAGGTGATGGCAGCCATGGGCGCCGTTCCCCGCGAGGCCTTTGTACTGCCAGAGTACCGCGACCAGGCCTACCGAAATACACCACTGCCGATTGCGGCGGGACAAACCATTTCACAACCCCTTATCGTGGCCCTCATGACCGAGATGCTCGACCCTCAACCCGATGATGTCATGCTGGAAGTGGGTACGGGTTCCGGTTACCAGGCGGCGGTACTCTCGCGACTGGTCAAGCATGTGTACAGCGTGGAAATCGTGCCGGAGCTGGCGCAAAGCGCGAGAGAGATCCTGCATCAGCAACACTACAACAACATCACCGTGCGCGCGGGAGACGGCTATGCCGGATGGCCGGAGCACGCGCCCTTCGACGGCATTATCGTGACCGCCGCCGCTGATGAGATTCCCCTGCCCCTGTTGCAACAGCTGAAGCCGGGCGGACGGCTGGTCATTCCGGTGGGAGAACATCAGGGAGATCAGGAGTTACTGATCGTGGAAGTAGACGCGCGCGGCGCGATCAGCAAACAGTCCGTCCTGCCGGTGCGCTTTGTGCCGTTGACGAGACACAGGTAGCGTAATAGCGTGATGTTGCAGTGCCTGTGGGATGTGCCCAACCCGAAATGTGGCCCGATATCCAATTTCGGGTTGGGCACATCCCACAGGCACGGCGCGAATCGATCCATACCCGACGGCCCTGGTGAAGTAGTGTCCGGCGACAAGAACGATCCGATGGTGAACAACCTACAGCAGCGACCTGCCTTTATTGGCAGCGATACGCAGTCGCAGGGCGTTGAGTTTTATAAAGCCCTCCGCGTCCGCCTGGTTGTAGGCGCCACCGTCATCTTCAAACGTGGCAATGTGTTTGTCGAACAGGCTGTCCTGTGATTGACGGCCAGCGACAATCACATTGCCCTTGTACAGTTTGAGCCGCACCTTGCCGTTCACCACAGACTGCGAGTGATCGATGGCGACCTGCAACATCCTCCGTTCCGGAGACCACCAGTAGCCGTTGTAGATCAGCTTGGCGTAACGCGGCATCAACTCGTCCTTCAGGTGCGCCACTTCCCGGTCCAGTGTCAGGGACTCAATCGCCCGGTGGGCCTTCAACAGGATGGTGCCACCGGGCGTCTCATAACAGCCGCGCGATTTCATGCCAACGTAACGGTTTTCCACGATATCGTCGCGGCCGATGCCATTGGCACCACCGACCTTGTTCAGGTGTGCCAGCAGAGTCGCCGGGCTCATGGCCTCACCGTTGACGGCAACGGGATCACCGCGCGCAAAATCCAGCTCTATATAGGTAGCCCTATCCGGTGCGGCCTCAGGGCTGACACTCCAGCGCCACATGTCCTCCTCGGGCTCCTCCCAGGGATTTTCCAGCTGGTCGCCTTCGTAGGAAATATGCAGCAGGTTGGCGTCCATGGAATAGGGTGATTTCTTTTTGGCATTGGCAAAGTCCACCGGGATCGCGTGGGTCTTGCAGTAGGCCATCAGCGATTCCCTGGAACTCAACTCCCATTCACGCCAGGGCGCGATAACTCTAATACCGGGTTTTAGCGCATAAGCACCCAGCTCGAAACGCACCTGGTCATTGCCCTTGCCAGTCGCACCGTGAGAAATAGCGTCGGCGCCGGTTTCATTGGCGATCTCAATCAGTCGCTTGGCGATCAGCGGGCGCGCAATAGAGGTGCCCAGCAGGTACTCGCCTTCATAGATGGTATTGGCACGAAACATGGGGAAAACAAAGTCGCGCACGAATTCCTCGCGCAAGTCATCGATATAGATTTCCTTGACACCCATAGCGCTGGCCTTGGCGCGGGCGGGTTCGACTTCCTCTCCCTGGCCAATATCAGCGGTGAAGGTTACCACCTCGCAGGCGTAGTTATCCTGTAGCCAGCGCACAATGACCGAGGTGTCCAGACCACCGGAATAGGCCAGTACCACTTTTTTTACATCCGACATTTCATACTCCCAGGCACTGTGCTCAAAAAGGCCGCACATTCTACCGCCGGGGTGGCGCAATGCCCAGTCCATGATCCGTGATCAGGCGGCCCGCGTCTGTATTCCCGCGTTAGAGGCTTTACTGTAGCATTCACGCCTGAGCTTCACGCCACAAGGTTCCTCGTGATCGAACTGACCATTACCCGCCCCGACGACTGGCATGTGCACCTGCGTGACGGCGACGCCCTGCAACACACCTGCGCCGACCTGGCCCGCTACTTCGGCCGGGCCATTGTCATGCCCAACCTCACTCCCCCCGTTGCCACCGTCACTCAGGCACTCAAATATCGCGATCGCATAGTACGTGCCATGAGCGCGCTGCCGCGTCAGTTTGAACCATTGATGACGCTGTATCTCACCGACCAGACCACGGCTGCGGAGATTCGCCTGGCCGCCGCGACCGCTGGCGTGCATGCCGTCAAGCTGTACCCGGCGGGCGCGACCACCAACTCCACCGCCGGAGTGGCCAGGCTGGAGAGCCTGTTTCCCATCCTGGCCGCGCTGGAAGAGGCAGACCTGCCACTTTTGATCCACGGCGAAGTCACCGATAGCGACATTGACATTTTCGACCGCGAGAAAGTCTTTATCGAGCGCCATCTGGTGCCAATCGCCCAACGCTTTCCGACTTTGCGCATGGTGCTGGAACATATCACCACTGTGGATGCCGTACAGTTCGTCAGCGCCGCCGGTGACACGGTTGCGGCGACGATTACGCCCCACCACCTGCTGTTTAACCGCAACGATATGCTGGCAGGCGGTATTCGCCCCCACTATTACTGCCTGCCCGTGCTCAAACGCAACACACATCAGGAGGCGCTGCAGGCGGCCGCCATTTCGGGCAATCCCAAATTCTTCCTGGGTAGTGATTCCGCACCGCACAGCACCGCCAGCAAGGAAAGCAGCTGCGGTTGTGCCGGGGTGTATTGTGCCCACGCCACCCTGGAATTTTACGCTGAGGTCTTTGAGCAGCTGCATGCCCTGGACAAACTGGAAGCCTTTGCAGCGCACTTCGGCCCTGACTTCTACCGCCTGCCGCGCAACAGGGACAGCATCACCTTGCGCAAGGAAAGCTGGAAGGTACCGGCGCAACTCCCTCTGGGTGCGGGCAGCCTTACGCCCCTGCGCGCCGAGCAAGAGGTTAACTGGCGCGTAGTGGACCACGGGGCGCGCGCTTGAAAGTCGATACGCAACACCACATCAGTGAGCGTTTTCGCGGCTTCCTGCCCGTGGTTATCGACGTGGAAACCGGTGGGTTCATCGCCAGTACCGACGCCATACTGGAAGTGGCCGCAACCACCGTGCGCATGGATGAAAACGGTTTGCTGGCGGTGCACCGCACCTATAATTTCCATGTACAACCGTTCGCAGGTGCCAACATCGAGCAGTCCGCGCTGGATTTCACCGGCATTGACCCCTATCACCCTTTTCGGGAAGCCGTCACGGAAGAGGAGGCACTGGGTGAACTGTTCAATGTCGTACGCAAGGAAATCCGCGACCAGTTGTGCAACCGGGCGATTCTGGTAGGACACAACGCGCACTTCGACGCGGGTTTCATCAACGCCGCCGTGGAACGCTGCGGCATCAAACGCAACCCCTTCCACCCCTTCTCATTTTTCGACACAGCAACCCTATCAGGTCTCGCCTACGGACAAACTGTGCTGGCCAAAGCCTGCGCCGAGGCGGGGATCGCCTTTGACAACAACGAAGCGCACTCCGCAGCCTATGACGCTGAACGCACGGCGGAATTGTTCTGTGACATCGTGAATCGCTGGAAAGAGTCGGGCGGCTGGCTGCCCGATTTTGGTTGAAGTGCACGGCTGACGCGAGGAGCGTGAACCCGGACTATTGTGCGCCGCTGAGCTGGTTTAACAGGGCGTGGAGTTCCGTCATCAGTGTCTCAATATAATCCAGACCCAGTAACTCGTACTTCAGTGACTCATCCAAAGGCAGTAGCTGGGTCAGAGTATAGCCGACCTGCCAGGCGTCGTTGTAATCCAGGCGCAAGTTCATGCGCTGCACATGCGGGTGCGTCTCCAGGTTGCGCAGCACATCCAGCAGCGCCAACCAGTCTCCAGACAGTGGCACCGCAGTGGTGGCCGGTTGCAGTTCCACCTGTCCCACCACCAGGCCGTTGGCGCGCGTGTGCGTCTCGATCAGCTCAAAGCGCTGGGCTCCCTCAATCGTAATCCCGAGCAGGCCATTGGGCAACTGGTCCCAGTCCACAATGCGCGCGCAGGTGCCGTAGTCACCCAGCTCCGGCGCCGCACGACCGCGCTGCACCACTTCCGCACCGCGCCGAATCCACACCACCCCGAACGGACTACTGGTTTTCATACAATCACGCACCAGATCCAGGTAACGCGGCTCAAAAATCTGCAACGGCACGCGACCAAAAGGCAGCAGCACCCCGGACAGGGGAAACAGCGGCAGCTCGCTCACACCACACCGCCGGGGACAACAGCGTCCGGCAAACTTTGCACTTCCAGTTGCGCCAACAACAGCATGGCCTGCTCGCGGTTATCACCGCAGAATTCGCGCTCGGGAACAAATGCAGCGCACAGCGCGGGACGGCGCGCATCGCCATGCAGCTCGCAGCGCATGGCCGGGCTGAGATGAACGCAGGGGACGCCCGCCGGTTTGCCATCAGGCATACCATAAAAAGGCAGGCCGATAGAAATGGCAACACAACAGGCACCGCAGTCGGTTCGGCACTGCATCACGCGCGCAGCCCCAATTGGTGCAGCAGCTTCTGGTGAATACCGCCAAAGCCACCATTGCTCATAATTACTACCTGGTCGCCTGGGCGAGCCTCGCCTGCAACCTGCCGTACCAGCTCGTCCACATCGGCAACGACCGTTGCAGGCACCGGACTACCCGCCGCCACCGACTCCAGCGACCAGTCCATCCCCGGGGGCTGGAACCAGTACACCCGGTCCGCCTCTGCTGTGGCTGCCGCCAACTGCTCGCGATGCTCGCCCATTCGCATGGTGTTGGAGCGCGGCTCCACCAGGGCAATTACGCGCCCGCTGCCGGCGCGGGCACGCAGTCCCTGCAGGGTGGTCGCAATAGCCGTTGGATGATGGGCGAAATCGTCATACACCGCGACATCGCCCGGGCGACCCAGCAACTCCAGCCGACGTTTAACGCCCTGGAACTGGTTCAGCGCCAAGGCAGATACAGCGGGCGCAACACCGACATGTCGCGCAGCAGCCAGGGCCGTGAGTGCATTTTCAACATTGTGCTGGCCGCAGTGGGACCAGTGCACCTCCATGGACTCCCCATCGCGAGGCAGTACACGAAACGCCGAGCCATCGTCGGCCAGCAAATCCGCGCGCCAGTCGGCAGCGGATGCCGCCCCGATAGCGAAGGACGTCACCGGGGTCCAGCAGCCCATGGCCAGGGTATCCTCGATCG
>Ga0163150_10007612_pt1 | contig 12633 bp, 10 predicted proteins | sample OliLakLV19P2IB_FD_148628 | JGI IMG/M metagenome (GOLD analysis project Ga0163150, IMG submission 148628) | Freshwater microbial mat bacterial communities from Lake Vanda, McMurdo Dry Valleys, Antarctica - Oligotrophic Lake LV.19.P2.IB | ecosystem: Environmental > Aquatic > Freshwater > Lake >...
GCTATAGACAGGGACGCCCAGACGGCACGTTCGCGCATGGCATCGAGATGGGGCTTCGCGCGCTGCTGACCAGCCCTGGTTTCCTGTTCCGGGTCGAGCGCGAGCCCGCGCAGGCTGATGCCGGGTCTACACCGCAAGACCCGGCCTACGTCCTGCACGTTCCTGAGCGGCGTGCGCGCGAAGGCGACCGAGGGTTCCGACTACGAGATGGGCGTGACGGTCGATCAGATCGCGGCGCAGCAGCTCGGGAAAGACACGGCGCTGTCGTCGCTCGAGCTGGCGACAGACTTCAACTACGTCGTCGGCAACTGCGACAACGGGTTCAATTGCGTCTACATGAACACGCTGGCCTGGTCGTCGAAGACGCCGCCGCTGCCGACCGAGGCGAATCCGCGGGTGGTGTTCGATCCGCAGGTGCTGGCGTTGCAGGCCGACATCACGCGCGTGATCACGTTCCAGCTGGCACGCGAGGTGAGCCAGGACCGGTCGCGGTCGTGGTGCGGGCCCCGGCGGCACCGCGCCGCCTCCGGCTGGAGGGTCCAGCGCGCTCGTGCTGGCGGTCGGGAGCGGTCACTTCGAGCTCGCGGCAGCGTTGCTCGACGCAGGTGCGGACGTGAACGCCCGAGTGACGCGGCGCCCGATCGTCGGCGTCACCGCGCTCAGCTTCATAGGCGCCACCCCTTCTTCATGGCGGCGGGCGTCGGGACGCAATCTCCCGGGGAAGACGCGGGCGCACCGCCCGAGGCGCTCGCAGCGGTGACGCTTGCGGTCGAGCTCGGTAACGACGTCAATACCGTGGACAAGAACGGCAACACGGCCATGCACGGCGCGGCGTTCAAGCAGTTGCCTGAGGTCGTAACGCTTCTGGCGGAAAAAGGCGCGAGCGTTGACGTCTGGAACAGGAACAACGGATCAGGATGGACGCCGCTGCGGATTGCGGTCGGCGTGCATCGAGGCATGAATTTCAGGTTCCATGTGCCCACGGCCGGACCCGCCGTCAGTGGTCGTCGTGCTTCTTGTGGTACGCGATCTCCGCGTCATTTCTCTCGCGCGTCATCTGCCCGCTCTTCTGCCTGCCGGCCTTCAGCGCCGCACTCCTCGTCGTGTCTGAATCCACCGCAAACATCGATATCAGCCGTTCGAGATCCTGCCCCTGACACGCAGGACATTCGGCTGTGCTGTTGTGCAGGATCAATTGCTCGAACTGATGCCCGCACGCCCGACATTGGTATTCGTAGATCGGCATGTTCACTCCGGACGCTGGACGACGGACGTTGGACGATGGACGATGGACGATGCATAGCGCGCCTTGGTCTCGGCGTTCGGCGGGTAGAGCCCCGGCAGCGGCTCGCCTTTCTCGATCTCGCCGATGACCCACGTTTCGAACCGCTCCTGCTCGGGCGCCGTCGCGACCACGTCATCGAGCAGAGCCTGGGGGATCACGACCGCGCCATCTCCATCGGCCACGATGATGTCATCAGGGAACACGGCGACGCCTCCGCAACCGATCGGTTCCTGCCAGTTGGCAAAGGTCAGGCCGGCGACAGAAGGTGGCGCCGCCAAGCCCTGGCACCATACGGGCAGCGCTGTTGACAGCACGCCGGCCGCATCTCGGACGACGCCATCGGTGACGAGTGCGCTGACCCCGCGCTTCTTGATCCGGGCGCACAGAATGTCACCAAATATCCCGGCGTCTGTAATTCCCATCGCATCGACCACGGCGATGCAACCCTCAGGCATCTCCTCAATGGCCGCGCGCGTCGATCGTGGAGACGACCAGGATTCGGGCGTGGCCAGATCCTCCCGTGCGGGAACAAACCGCAAGGTGAACGCCGGACCAACGCGTCGCGGTTGATTCGGTCCGAGCGGCCGAGTGCCCCGCATCCAGGTGTTTCGCAACCCCTTCTTCAGGAGGATGGTCGTGATGGTCGCCGTCGATATTGCAGAAAGAGTGTCAACGATCTTCGGGTCTAACGTCATGTATCGATTCCTTCCGGCGCAGTGTTACCAGAGTCCCAGGACTTTCCACCAGGCCAGCCCCACACTTCCCCAGATGGCGAGGTGGACGAATGAGATGAGCAGCCCGACCTTCCACCACCTCCCGACCGACACATATCCGGTCGAGTACAGAATGGGGCCGGGTGTCGTGCCGAAGTGGGTGAGGCACGCCGAAAGGTTGACGTAGATGGCCAGGCTGAACACGACGAGCTCCGGCGGCGCTCCAGCGGCCACCAGCAATGTCGAAAAAGGCAGGAACATCGACACCATGTGCGTGGTGTTGCTGGCAAAAAAGTAGTGCGCGTAGAAGTACATGAGGACGATGATCACCATGAGCGCGGGCCAGGTCCACGCGCCGAACGCCGCAGAGGCAGAACTCGCGAAGGCGGTCGTGAGGCCGTACTCATTGATCGCTTCGCCCATCCGGACGATGCCTCCGAACCAGAGGAACACGTCCCACGCCGTGTGTTCATGGACGATGTCGGTCCAGGCCAGGGCGTTACTGAGGAGCAGAAGGGTCACGCCCAGCAGTGCCACGGTCACGGTCGCCATGCCGTGCATCGACGCAGTCGCCCAGAGTCCGCACACGAGCACGAACACGGCAATGACCTTCTTTTCTCCCATGGTGGCCGGACCGAGTGCCACCAGTTCGTCGCGCGCCATGGCTGCCGCCTCCGGTGTATGGCGGATGCCTGGCGGACTCAGTCTGTAGACAACCCATGGGATCACCGCGAACGAGACCAGCCCCGGCACGATCGACACCTGCAGCCAGCGCGACCACGTCATCGACACGTTGAAGGTCTTGAGCGCGAGTCCGGCGGCGATCGGATTGCTGACCTGTCCCGTGAGATACATCGCACACGCCAGCATGTCGCCCTGATACAACACCAGCATCAGGTAGCTGCCCAGTAACCCTGCCGTCGGCCCCGGCGTGGACTGGTAGATCACGGACAGTGTTCGCGCGATCGGCATGAGAATGCCGCCGATGCGGGCCGAGTTTCCGGGGATGACGGATGCCATGATGACATCGCACGCGACCAGCGAATATCCGAGCCCCAGGGACGTGTGACCGATCCTGCGGATGAACAGTAGCGCCAGGCGTCGTGCCAGCCCGCTGTTGAGAACGGCGCGCGAGAACAGGAACGCGGCGATGACCAGCCAGACCGCGGTATTGCTGTACCCGGCGAGCGCCTGTGCGGGGGTCAGCACACCGGTCACCATCGTGACCACGACGCCGATCAGCACCGCCGCTCCGCCAGGCAGCGGCCGCAGCATCAGGGCCAGCACGGTGCACACGAAGATGGCGAACATCCGCCATCCCTGGACCGTAATGGCGGCGGGTCTTGGGAACAGATACAGGATCGCGACCGCGACGAAGAAAAGGATGACCGCCGACACCCATGGCGGGATTGCGGGCGCGTCCGTCGGCCGGGGCGGGTCCAGTGTGTCCGGAGCCATTTCTGCCGTTCCAGCCGTTAGGCCGGTTTGGCCTCCAGCAAGCCCAGCCGCGCCAGCAGAGCTCGAAGATCGCGAACCGTACCCTCGTCGACAGGGAAGGCAGGCATGCGCACGCGATCCGACGAGATCGCGCCGCGCAGTGTATAGACGTGCTTGCGCAGCGGCAGATTGATCCGCGGCTGGTTTTCGAAACGGATGAGCGACGCGAACCGGTCGAAGACGGCGCACGCGCCGTCATGATCACCAGCCCGGTGCCGTCGATAGATGTCGACGAGGATCTCGGGAAACCCGAAACCCGTCATCGTCCCTGCGGCGCCGCGCGCCAGCTCTTCGACGAACATGATGCCGCCAAGGCCGCCCAATACGACGGTGCCGGGGCTCGCTTTCAGGATCTCGGTGATTTTGGGCGGTGTGGGTTCGTCTTCCAGCTTCACGTAGCGACAGTGAGCGGCGCGCTCACCGATTGTCGCCAGGAACTCGACGGACATGAAGACGCCGCTGCTGGCGGGATGATCCTGGATGACGATAGGAAGATCGACCGCCTCGGCGACCGCGAGGTAGTGGCGGAACAGCGCGGCGTCGCTCGACCTGGCGAGCTTAGGCGGGGCCACCATGATCGCCTGCGCCCCGAGGCGCTGGGCCTGGCGGGAGAACGCGATACAGCCGTCCGTGCCGGCATGCGTCGTCCCGACGCAGATGGGCACCCGACCGCTGGCGGCCTCGACGACTGTCGCGATCACGGAATCCCGCTCGGCGTCCGTCAGTTTGTCCGCTTCGCCAAGCACTCCGAGAATCGTGAGGCCATCGACCTGAAGATCGATCATGAAGCGGGTCAGGCGGCGAAGGCTCTCGAGGTCGAGCTCGCCGCCAGGCTGGAAGGGAGTGGGCGTGATGTTGTACACACCCTTGAGATCGACGTGCGGCATGTTTATCGCGCCCCCTTGGATTTCTCGTATTCCTCTTTCAGTGCCGGCGAGAGCGGGTAGATGTCGCGGAATCGGTATTTCTTCAACAGGAGGAGCTCGCGTTCGAACGCTTCACGCCTCTCCGTCTCGCTTGCACTCTTCAACACGGTGTCGAGCATGTCCGGCGGGAAGAAGAGGACCCCCTCGTCCTCACCGACGACCACGTCTCCGGGCAGCACCGTGGCGGTGCCGATGCGGACCGGAGCGTTGAACTCTACTCCTATCCACGAGGTCGTCGTCACGTGGAAGAACTTGGCGAGCACGGGAAACTCCTTGAATGCGTCGGTCTGCAGCTCCGCCAGGTCACGGCTGCCGCCATCGATGACGGCGCCCGTGACGCCACGCATCTTGATGCCGGTCGCCGCCATGGCGCCGAAGAAATTATGGCCGTCGGCCCCTCCGAGCTCGGCGACCACGACGTCGCCGGGCTGCGCTTCCTCGGCTACACGGGCGTAGTAGCGGCGGTCCCAGTCGCCCTCCTTTGCCAGCGCCTCGGCCGCGCGGACAAGATCCGGGCGCGGCGGGAGGAAACGCATGGTCAGCGCGCGACCCACCACCCGCTCGCCCGGTCGCGTATTGGTGAACCCGCGCGCGTAGTTGAGCCGGTAGTCGCCGAGCGCCGCAAAGATGTTTTCGAGCGGCAGGGTCTTGAGCTGATCGAGTTGAGCTTGCGTCACGCGTGGCCGGGTCGACAGAACATCCATGACGGCCGAGTACGATGTTCTGTTCGTGCGAAACCGCTCCGGCGCCGGCACGTCTGGCGCAAAGGTCTGGTTAAAAGGTGTCTGCGCGGCCAGACCCAGTCCCGTCACGATCGCCAGGAACACCAGGATTTGAGACCCCTTCATGACATCCTCCAGGACAGCTTAGAGCGGCTTGATCTTGATGCTGCGGAACTCGATGTCCTGGCCCGTGCGCTGCAGCCCAATCGCCCCCGACTTGAACTCCGCGTGACGAGCGTCCAGCACTTTTTTGCCGTCAAACATCACGATGAAGTGATCGCCCTGGGCCGTCACGTCGAAGCGATGCCACTGGCCCATGATCACCGTCGGCTCACTCTTGCTCTTCAGGTGGCCGGAAAAACTGCCGGTGTAGTAGGCGTTGTGGTTATCCGTCTTGCCGTCGTAACCCTTATCGCCGGGAGCTGGATTGCGAATCTGCAGCTCATAGCCAATCTGGTGCGAGTCCCCGTCCTGGCGCGCACGGCGAATGAAGATCCCGCTGTTGATGTTCGAGGCGTTGGTACGGAACTCCACCTGGAGTTGGAAATTCGTGTAGTCATCTTTGGTGGCGAGCCAGCCGCCGCCGCCTTCGGGCCGCACAGCGCCCTCGACAACCTTCCATTGTGCCTGGCCCTGGGGCACGAAGTTGTTCAAGGTCGTGCCGTCAAAGAGCAGTTTCCAGCCCGCGGACTTTTCTTTACCGCTGAGCGTATTGGCCGGGCCCCCCTGAGCCGCGGTCGAGATGCCGATTACCACGAGCGCCAACGAGGTTAAAAACTTCTTCATGCGCGACTCCTCCTAAGGTCGATTATGCGTGGCGCTATCATACGCCTGCCTCCCGTATGGCAACACCGGCCTGCGCAAAAACCGCCGCCTGTGATAGAACAGGACCTACCAGCAAAACAAGGAGGGCAACGATGCGTCGACACTCGTGGTCGTTGGTGGCGCTCAGCTTGTTGCTCACCGCAGGGTCGGCCGGAGCGCAAGGCGGAGGCTCCGCTCTTCAGGGCCGGGCCACCGACGAGCAGCAAGCCGTCCTTCCGGGTGTCGCGATCACCGTCACCAACCAGGAGAACGGGACATTTCGTGAGACGGTCACCGGGCCCGACGGCGCGTACTTCATCCCGGGCCTTCCTCCCGGCCGTTACCGAATCGCGGCCGAGCTCCAGGGTTTCAAGAAATTCAACAGGGAAGATGTGACCCTGCAGCTTGGAAACACCCAGACGCTCGAGTTCCGGCTCGAGGTTGGGGCTCTCGCGGAGACGGTAACGGTCACAGAAGAAGCGCCGCCGGTCGATCTGACCTCCGCGGTGGTTGGGGGGAACGTCGGATCGCGGGAGATTCTGGATTTGCCGTCACCCACCCGCAACTTCATCTCTTTCGTTGCGATGGTACCCGGGATCCAGTTGAATCCAAGCGCGGAAGGGTCCGACTCCATCAGCGTCAACGGTCAACCCTCTCAGCAAGTGACCTTTGTGCTCGATGGCGGGAACAACACGGACGACAACTCTGCGTCGGCCTCAGGCGGGCAGGCGCGTACCCCTCTGGAGGTGGTTGAAGAATTTCAGGTCCAGACCAACCAGTTCGACGTGGAATTCGGCCGGACGACTGGGGGCGTCGTGAACGCCATTACGAAGCGGGGAGGCAATGCCTTTCGGGGATCCGCGTTCGGGTACCTGACAAACTCGGCCATGACGGCGCCGACCATTTTCGCCAAGCTGGCGGGGGAGGGGGAGTCGGACACTGACAAGCACCAGTGGGGCGGCACGCTCGGCGGGCCGATTATCCGGGACAAGCTTCACTTCTTCGGCAGCTTCGAGCGATATGTCGTGGGCACAGGTCTCACGAATGTGTTCCCGACCAGACCGGAGCTGAACTGGAGCGCCAAGGAAGGCTTGAACGGACGAAACTTCATGATCCGCGTGGACCATCAGATCAACAGCAACAATATCTATACCTTCCGGTACCTCACCGAGCGTCAGCCGAATCGTCACTTGCTCACCGGAGACCGGGCCACGCTCAGCACTGGCAACTACGAGTTGGACGTAGACCAGACCGCCAGCGCTGCCTACAACCGGGTCATCGGGACCAGGGGACTGAACACGATCCGGGCTTCGATCGAGACAGAGGACATCCAGCGAGGGGCCGAACCCGGCGACTTTCTGGAAACCAATCGTAAGGACCTCGAGGCTCCCGTGCTGCGGTTCCTGAGCTTCGACGAGCAGGGACACACCAACGGGCAGCATCGCAACGCCCAGGCCCCAGGACTCGATAACACGTTCAGCTGGTTCCTGCCCGGGAAGGGCGGCCACCACGATCTGAAGGTCGGATTTCAGTACTTGTATGCCCGGAATGTGTTGTCGGAACAAGGGAGCATGAACGGCGTCTTTTCGTTTCCAGGCGACCGACCGTTCAACAGGGCAGATCCCTCGACCTACCCGGAGCGGCTGTCGATTCGCGTGCCCGTACCGGCCGGCGTGACGTCATTTACACATTCATTCGGGTTCTACGCGCAGGATAAGTGGAAGCTGACGAGGAAGCTGACGCTGAACATAGGCTTGCGCTACGACGTGGACGTCTTTCCATACCGCCAGTCGTCCAACCCGCTCTTCACCGACGATCACTACCCAGTGGACAAGAACAACTTCCAGCCGCGCGCCGGCTTCGCCTACGCCGTCAACGCTCGCTCGGTCATCCGCGGCGGCATCGGGCGTTATTACGAGAAGCTCTTCCTCGGTCAGGTATCGCCCCTGCAGGAGACAGGCGTGTTTGGCAGGTCGCTCATCGTCAACTTCCCGGTCAGTCAGCCCGATCCGGGGCCGAGTGCCGGGAGGCTGCCGACCGATCCGATGCTCACCGGCGGCCCGGTCGTGAACCGGGTGCTGCTCAACCAGCTCTTTCCCGCAGGCACGCCCCCGCGGAACACCGGCACAGTGCAACTCGATTCGCCCGATCGACAGATGCCGCGATCGACCCAGGTGTCAATTGGCTACGAGCGCCAGCTTGGGGCGACGCTGACTGTTGGGGCCGATTACATCCACAACGAAGGCCGCAATTGGGTCGGCTACGACCTGAACCCCGGCTTACGCGTCGACACCAGCCGGACGGGACGGGTCAACCGTACCGACCTGCTGGGGCTTGCCAGCCAGCTGGGGCTTGCGCCGTTCGCGAACATTGTCAACCTTCGCTACGATTACACCGGCGAAACCAGGTACGACGGCCTCAACCTTCAGGTCGAGCGGCGTTTCGCAGGCTTCTGGAGCGCCCGCGCGGGCTATACGCTGGGCTACGCTCGCGGCAACAACAGCGGGGCCGCCTTGGGGGTGAACAACTTCCAGCTTCTGGCCGAGAAAAATGTGGATCTGAATTACGGCCCGCTGGACACCGATCGACGCCACAATCTGACATTCAGCGGTCGCGTCGAAGTACCAAAGACCACAGGCTTCACGGTGAGCGCGCTGTTCCGGATTATGAGCGGCAGACCGCTCAGCATCATCGACACCAACGTGGACGGTGACCGGAACGGGATCCTGTTCGACCCGCTGCCCACCGGCACGTACACCGGAGTGGGAGACAATGCGATTACGGTGAAGAACGAAGGCGGTCGCAACGGCGCCTACGGGCCCAACTACGCTCAACTGGATGCCCGGCTGGGATATCGCCTGAGGATGAGGGGAGCCAGAACGCTCGATCTGTTCTTCGAGGTCTTCAACCTCACCGACCGGTCGAACTTTGCGAACCCCTCCGGAGACAGGAGAAATGCAGCAACGTTCCTCGTACCGAACGCGTTGCTCGGCGGCGGGTTTCCGCGGCAGACGCAAGTCGGCACGCGGCTGGGTTTCTGAACAGGGCGTCCTTTTTTTGGGGAGGATTTTTATGAGACTGCGGCAGTTCACCCTCGTGCTCGCCCTCGTGCTGGTCTCGACGTTCACGCTGACGGCCCAGAATCCTGCGGTCCACGAGAAGCTGTACATCTCGCTGGAGACCACAGACACCGTCGCGGTCGTCGACCTGGCGACCTTCAAGCAAATCAAGACCCTGAAAGTCGGATCCCATCCGCACGGCCAGGCCTCGCCAAAGTCGCAGGACAAGCTCTACGTGGCCTCTGAAGTGGGAGGCGTCGTGACGGCGATCGACACGATTCGCGACGAGGTGATCAAGACGTTCGCCGTCGGTTTCGGTACCGAGCCCCAGAATGGCGCGATTACGCCGGATGGCCGCTTCCTCTATCAGCCCTCGTACGCGGGCTACTGGCAGGTCTTCGACACGCAGAAGGAAGAGATTGTCGAGTACATCCACACCCTGGGCATCGGGCACAACACCGTGATGTCGCCAGATGGACGGTTTGCGTATCTACTCCCGATCGCCGGGGGCCAGGGCCATTGGGCGCGGCCTTCGCTGGGACTGCCGAGGACCCAGCCCAAGGAAGTCACGGTGGTCGACGCCAGAACGCACAAAGTCGTCGCGACCATTCCAACCGGCGCCGGGCCGCGGCCGGGCACCATCAGCCCCGATGGCCGGTTCGTGTACATGAATGTCGACGACTTGATGGGATTCCTGGTCATCGATACCGCCGCCCGCAAAGTGGTGTCGAAGGCGACGTACACGCTCACCCCCGATGAGCAGGCTGTGCGCAGCCGGTCCCACGGCATCGCGGTGGCGAACGACGGCAAGGAAGTCTGGTCCAACGACGTGGTTCACAATCTGACCTTTGTGTTCGACGTCACCGTCAGCCCGCCGAAGCAGATTGCACGCCTCGCGGTCGGCCGCCAGCCGTATTGGATTGTCCCCTCGAAGGACAGCAAGACCGTGTACGTCGCCTGTCCCAGCAGCGACGAGCTCATTGCGTTTGACGTGGCCACCAAGAAGGAGAAAGGCCGCATCCAGTTCGCGGCCGGTTCTCACCCGACGCGCATGCTGGTGGTGGCCGCGCCACGCACCGCCCCGGCGACGACACCTCGGTGATTCGGCGAACCTTTCTGGGACGTGGGCTCATGCTCGTCGGCTTCAGCCGCCGGGCCCTGGGCCACCAGCGCGGCAGCCGCGTTGAGGTGGGGGCGTGGGCTCAAGTCGCACACGTGCCTCCCCCGTACGCACGGCTCAGCCGTCCGGTCAGGATTCCGCTCGACGCCGTCATGACTTCGTGGCACCCGGTGACGTTTACGGCAGAGGCGATGGCGCCTGCCACCGCAACGGCTGCCAGTCGGCGGGTGCTGATCAGCGGGGTGTTGTTTCGACGATCGCCTGACGACCTCAGCGCGCTCTGCCTCACCTGTCCTCATGAGCAATGTCAGGTCGACCTCATCACCGACTCCATCCGGCTCGCGGCCATGACCGGCGGAGCGGCGACGCACCCGCTCTTCGAGTGCGGGTGTCATTCCAGCGTCTTCGATGCAGGGCAGGATGGCGCCCGTGTGTCGGGCGAAACGCCGCGCGGCCTTTATCGCTTTCGCATCACCGGTGTCAGCGACGGTGTCGTGGAGATCAACGAGGTGGAAGAGGTCGCGTTGCGTGAGGTGTGACGGTTCCAGCGGCGCGGGCTAGATCGTGACGAGCTTGCCGCCGACGATGCGCACGTTCGCCTGCGCGATGTGAGGATCCGCACTGTCGGCAAATGCGCGCTTCGCCTCGTACATCTTCTGATCGGCGAGCGCCACCAGCTTGCGCGCGATGTCGAACGACGAGCCGACCGGTACGGCCACCGACGGATCGAATCGCTGCTCTGGTGTGACGATCGCGTCGGCGTCGCAGCGCGTCATGCGGGCGCGCTCTTCTGCAGACGGCTGCTCGCAGTACACGAGGCCGATGCTGAGGCGAGGGGGGTGCTCCTTGAACCGTTCGTCGAGCGACTCCCAGGCGAACGAGTCGACGAGCTCGGCGTCGCGGCCCGCCACCATGCCGAGCTGCGTTTCGGTGACGAGGTTCCGGACGATCCGCAGGTACTCGTCGCCGCCCCAGCGCACGCCGATGTCGCCTTCGCGGTGCATGCGGAAAAGCCGGCCGGTCGTGCTAAGCACGAGATCGCCGACCTCGTGACCGTACGTGTCGTTGTAGTGCTTGAAGCGGTCGTGGTCGACCATTTCGATGCCAAAGCCGTTGCCGCGGTGCTCTTCGCGCAGCGTGGTCAGCAACCGCTCTTCGCCCATCTCGCGGCGAAAGAGCAGCGTCCGGCCGTCGCGGCGCATGCGGCCGAGAAGGGCCTCCCGCTGCTCGAGCTCGACGCCTTTCTGCCGGAGCTCTTCGAGGATGTGCAGGAAGACCTGATTCCAGTCTTCGATCTTGTCGCCGATGGCCAGGTCGAGGGTTTCGAAGCCGGGCCGAATCAGATCGAGCTGCGGCGGGGTGAGCTGCAGCATCCGGCGCACGTAGTCAAAGAGGTAGCGGACGGAGCCCGTCAGCTGGGCTTCCGTCGCGACAACCTCGTCCGGGAGCGGCTCCCCACCACGGAGAAGGGTAAGTTTCTGATTCACTCTTATCTCGTTGCCACGGATTCAGAGCAATTTCGATACCACAACCAGGATGTGGCCGAGCACCGGGGGCGTGTCACGAGGCTGACACGCGTCCAGCGCGCGCGTCATCACCGAGGGGATTGGGGAGCGATCAGCCGCTCCACCACGGGCGGTTCGAGGAGTGGGGCAGCGGCGTTCGCCACGTAGCCGGCGTGCGCCAGGCGCCCTTGGAAGAGCGCTGTCTCGGACGCAAAAAACACGAGCCTGACCCAGAGCCGGGCCAGCAGGTACATCTGGCTGATGACGAATCCCGCCCACATCAGGGGCCCGTTCCAACCCGCGCCTGGGGCGACGAAGGCATACAGCATGAGCACGCCGGCGAACATGAAGCCGTTCAGGAGAAACAGCCCGGCGACCGCTCCGGCGTTGCGCCGCACGAACCGCTGGCCGGCAGCGAGCGCGCCGATCATGCTGCGGCGATCTTCCACAACAGCCCTCACCTTTGCGTAGTCGAATACGATGCTCGCGAGCGCGAGCATCGAGCCGAAGATCACGTAGAGCGCCAGGCGCCAGAGAAATGCCGTGCGTTCGACCGTGACATCGCGCGTCAGGTTGTCGTAGAGGGTGCCGAACAGGAGCGGGTGCACGTAGGCGAAGAGCGCGTAGTACGTCAGCGCGATGAACGGCGCCAGACGCAGAAATCGGATGAAATAGATCCCGCAGGCCGCAAAGAATTCATGGGTGCGCGTGGGACGCGCGCGCGCGTACCGATCGAGAATGCCGCCGGAGAGAAACAACCACAGGAGGAGATAGCCCGCTCCCAGCCACAGGATGGCGGGCGTCCGTGACTCCGCGTCGACCAGCGTGCTCAGGTTGTCCAGGACGGCCGCGAATCCGATGATCGTCGTCGCGAATGTCCGGCCCAGCGGGCCGGCCTGCGCCGTGAACTCCGTCCACCATTGATGGTCCACGCCGAGGGCGGCGCGATCGGCGGCCATGCTGCTGCCGAGGTGGGCCCTGAGCGAATCGCGCATGATCAGC
>Ga0163150_10007619_pt1 | contig 12626 bp, 11 predicted proteins | sample OliLakLV19P2IB_FD_148628 | JGI IMG/M metagenome (GOLD analysis project Ga0163150, IMG submission 148628) | Freshwater microbial mat bacterial communities from Lake Vanda, McMurdo Dry Valleys, Antarctica - Oligotrophic Lake LV.19.P2.IB | ecosystem: Environmental > Aquatic > Freshwater > Lake >...
CACGATGGGGCGGAGCATCATTAGCCCGGAAACGGCCGCCCCGGATTTATCCTACGGTTAATCGCTTCGGAGAACGGCAGCGCTTATCATAGGAGGCGGGGAGCAAGGCCGCATGCAATACCCCCCCTTCGTCAGACACTGCGACGCGGGTTTGATCCGCGCGTTTCCCTTCCAAATTTATATATAGCGAAGCGCTTCCATCAGCGACCTGCTAGGCTTTCTTCACAAAGCACGCCTTCAGCGCCATGGGGCTTCCTTCGATCTTGCAGTCGATCTCGTGATCTCCGTCCACCAGGCGAATATTTTTCGCTTTCGTACCTTGCTTCAGCACCTGGGACGAACCCCGCAACTTCAAATCTTTGATCAATGCAACCGTGTCGCCATCCGCCAACGGGTTCCCGTGGGCATCCTTTACCACCCGCGCGGTTACCGGCGCGGCTTCCTTTGACCACTCGTGCCCACACGTGACGCACTCCCAATGGTCCAGGTGGCTAAGAACGTCTTCGAGGGTGCAAGCGGGACAAGGATTGGACATTGCTAGTATTCGCAGTGGCGGGAATTCGGCCAGATTGACCGGTTCCCACGTTCTTGAGCAAGGCAGGGGTTGCTGCGGGACCGTCATCCGAAAGGGTCCTGCAACGACACGACAGCCGCTGACCCGCGATGCTCGAACACCATTAGTGCGTGCTCATTCCTTCGCGTCGGACTTTTTCTTGCCACCGCCCTCGCCCTTCTTCCGCGGCAGCTCTGGCGCATCGTAATTCGGCGAAGGCACATGTTCGCGCGCCATGATGGTTTCAATGGCCTTCACTTCCCGGGGGTGCCGCGCCGCAAGATTGTTTGTCTCCGCTGGATCCTGCTCGAGATTATACAACTCGAGCGGCGCCTTGGTGCCCGTGCGAAATCCTTTCCACGGTCCCATCCGAACCGCCTGCTGAAAAGGCAACGGACCTTCGTAAATCTCCCAATAGAGATGCTCGTGCTTGGCCGTCTGTGGCCGACCCAAAAAGGTCGGCACAATTGAAACACCATCCGTCTTCGGCGGCTTTGTGCGGGCCAGTTCCGCGGCCGTCGCCATGAAATCAACGTGAGTCGTCATGACGTCCGAGGTACTTCCGGCCGCAATCCGTCCCGGCCAGCGAGCAATCATCGGCATGCGGATTCCCCCCTCATAGAGATCCCGCTTCGCTCCGCGCAAACCCGCGGTGGCGTTGAAGGTCGCGACGCCCGGGCCGGCCGCTCCGTTGTCACTCGAGAATATCACCAGCGTTTCACGCTCGATCCCAAGTTCGCGGAGCTTGGCCATTACCCGGCCCACCCCTTCATCCAGTCGCGCAATCATCGCCGCGTGGATCTGCACCGGTTCCGGCCAGGGGCGATCCGCGAACGCTGCATGGGACGGGATCTCGAATTTTCCGTGCGGGAGCGTCCACGCCGCATAACAGAAAAACGGTTTTCCGCTTTTCGCCTGCGACTCGATGAACGTCAGCGTTTCCGCCTCAATGAGATCGTGCGCGTATTGGCCGCGCTTGCCATCGGCGTTACCCGGCAACTTTTCCCGCACGCCGTTGCGCGTGAGGTCCTCGGGAAAGTAACTGTGCGCATGGACTTGATCATAGTAACCGTAGAACAAATCGAACCCCTGCTTTTCTGCCGCGCCAGTCGTACCTTCGTTGCCCAGCCCCCATTTGCCAAAACCACCCGTCGCATAGCCGGCGTCATGGAGCATTATCGCCACGGTCACGGTGCCCTCAGGCAAAGCGAGCAGGCCGTACTTGCTCTGGTTTGCGCGCCGCAACATGTGCCCCGGGTGCTGTCCGCCCATGACCACATTCCGCGTCGGCGCACACACCGCGCTTCCACTGTACGCTCGCGTGAAACGCATGCCCTCTTTGGCCAAACGATCCACGTTCGGAGTCGGAATCGCTTTACCACCATAACAGCCAAATTCTCCCAGACCGGAATCGTCTGCCATGATAAACACAATGTTCGGCCGCGCCGCATCCGCCGCCCGCGTGACACTGGCGAGTCCAAGCAGCAGCCCCAACACGAGCAGAAGGAAACGGGGGTTAAATCGGGTCATGGAGTCAACATGAGGCAGGTCGGCTCCCGGGCACAAGTTCAACCCCCGACGTTCCCCGCGTTCATAGGTTTCCCCCAGTCGCACCGTTCTCGCTTCAACCTTTATCGTACTCGTAGCGATCGACTTCCTCCCCGGTATCGTACAGCCGGGATCGCGGAAACCAGGCGTCGTCGGACGGCCGTGGCCGGGTCGGTCCGCCCCAAGTCGAGGTCGCCCCGGGATCCCGCCAGTTCCGCCGACTCCAGTGCGGCCCGCGCATCGGATCCCGAGTGCGGTTCATCCAGCCGATTAAAGTCGCGTGCAGCCGCTCACGCACAACGCCGCAGGCCGGATCGGCGATGAGATTGCGAAGCTCGAGCGGATCATGCGTCAGGTCATAGAGCTCGTCCGTATCCAACAAACTGATCGCGAGTTTATGCCGGCCATCGCACACGCATCGAATCGGGGCAAAGGCCCCGAATCCGTCATGGTCGATTTCGAAGCGATTGAACTCGATGAATACGTACTCATTCGTTCGATACGCCGGTTCCCGGCATTGCTTCCGGAGGGATCGCCCCTGGAGCAAGTCCGGCTGGGGCACCCCGAAGTAATCGAGGATGGTCGGCACGAAATCGATATGAGAAACCGGTCCCGTCGACACCGCGCCCACCGGCGTTTCCCCCGGCCAACGCACCATGAACGGCACCCGCGAAATTTCATCGTACGCACACGGACCTTTGCCGTGAAGCTGATGGCTGCCAAACATGTCTCCATGGTCGCCGGTGTACACCACCAAGGCGTTGGGCGTCTCCGCGTCGACGGCAGTCAGCACCCGGCCGACTTGGAAATCAGAATAGCTGTTACACGCGAAATGCCGCGGGTGGTGAATCCAGGTGCGTCCATCGCGACGTCGCATCTGCCAGGCGGCACCGCTGCCGGCAGCCGCTGTCCGTGCCGTATAGGCCGCCCATTCACGCTGGCTCCTGGGTTTGTCCTCCAGCGAATCATCGGCATTCAGCACGGGAAATTCGAAGTCGTCGAACGCGCTCGCGAAGGGCTCCGGACAAATCCACGGGTGATGCGGCTCGTCGATCGATACGACCAGAAAAAAGTCCCGGTCGCGGTGTTCGTGGATAAAGGCAAGCGCGCGATCGGCGGTTCGGTGCGCATGCGTGAACTCCGACGTTATTCCCTCCGCCGCGATCCCGGCCGCACCAAGGACCCGGCGTGACAACGCGCGCGCGGCATCGCCCGGCAGCGAGTCGAGGTAGTTGCGGCCATCAAACCAATAGTTCGCGTTCCAGCCCGGCGGACACCGCCCGCTGCCGAAATAGTCACCACCGTCGAGATGCCATTTGCCCACATGCCCCGTCGCGATGCCCGCGGCTTCCAGACGCTGTCCCAGGGTCGGCAGGTCAAGATGCGGGGCCATGTCGTTGGCGAGGACGCCATTGGAATGTGGATACAGCCCCGTCATGAGCGCCGAGCGGGCCGGGCCGCACACGGGCGAGCACGTACTTGCCCGGTCGAAGCGGACGCCGCTCGCGGCGAGCCGATCGATATGCGGGGTTCCGAGAGCGAGGTCAGGGCGGTAGCACCCGACGGTGTTCGCGCCCTGAGTATCGATGAGGAAGAAGATCGCCTGTTGTTTTTTCATCCCGACTGCGAGAATCGCCAGAGAAACCCGTACATGGCAATCGCGCCCAAAGTCAAAATCCAGCCGACCAACCGCAGATGCGGCCAGGTGACCAGCGCGGCGCGGGACTTCGCCGCCTCCGCGCGCTCGTGATTTCGGGGCGGTGCCGGTGACACGCGACCGGCAATAAGCATAAATCCACACAGCACGACAAAGTTGATCGCGATCAGGTGCAACCAATGTATTGGCCGACCAAATACTCCTTGGTCAGCGAGCCAACCCAACAGAAAATGCAGGCCGACACCGCCCACCAACGCGATCTTGGCCGCGAATGCCGGCACCCGCGTCGTTACAATTCCCATGATGACCACGGCTAGAATGGGGATATTAAATGCCGCCATCAGCCGTTTCATCAGGGTGAATACACCTTCCGGGGCTCCACCGAGGAGGCTGCTGGCACCGAGCGCGGCCAAACAGACCACCACGGCAAACCGTTTTCCCACCCGGAGCACCTGCACGTCGGTGGCATCCTGACGAATCCAGGCGCGATAAAGATCATACCCGAAAAGCGTCGAAGCGGTATGTAACCCACTGTTGAAGGAGCTGATAATGGTGCCGAGCAGGACCGCGGCAAAAAAGCCGATCATCCAGGTAGGCAAAACCGCATCCACCAGTCGCGCATAGGCGAGATCGCCGTTGCCTATACTCGCACCAAACATCTCGACCGCAATGATACCGGGTAGCACAAGATAAAAAGGCCCGAGCAATTTGAGCGCCGCGGCCGCCAGCACGCCCTTCTGCGCTTCCGCAAACGACGAGGCCGCAAACGTGCGCTGTACAATCAGCTGGTTGGTGCACCAATAGTAGATGTTCGTCAGCATCAGGCCGGTGAACAGGGTGGAAAACGGAATATTAGACGTCGCCGGACCGATCGGATTGAGCTTGGGTTGCTGATGGGTGGCCACGCGGCTGATCCCCGCCGCCAGATCCCCGTCGCCGAGATGGATGAGTCCCAGAATTGGAATTAAGAGCGCGCCGGCAATCAGTCCGATGCCGTAAAGGGTATCCGACAGCGCCACCGCGCTCATTCCGCCCCAGATCACGTACACCGTGCCAATCACCGCGACCGCCCACGCCATCACGAGAAATGACGCCGCCGGCGAAATTCCCAGCAACTCCGGAACTCTGAAAATACTGCTCATTGCGATCCCGCCCGAATAGAGAACAAAGGGCATGAAATTGAACGTGATCGCCGCGAGGACGATGATGCCCAGCAGCCGGCGGGTCGTCCGATCGAAACGCGTTTCCAGAAACTCCGGGATCGTGGTGATGTTTCCCGCCCAGTATCGCGGAAGGAAATACGCGGCCATGGCAATCAAGGCGAAAACCGGGAGGATCTCCCACGCCATCACCACCGCCCCGTGGATCGACGCCGCCCCGTTGAGCCCAATCAACTGTTCCGTCGAAAGATTCGTCAGCAGGAGCGTGCCGGCAATCTGGAACCAAGGTAGCCGGCGATCGGCGAGGAAGAAGGTACGGGCATCGCTATTGTCGATCCGCCGCGTCCGCCACCATGCGATCAACGGAACCAGCGCGGTGAAAAAGAGAAAAGAGGTGAACAGAAGGGGTAGATTCATGCCAGGATACAGGTCACGCATTCACCCGCCTGACTGACGAGCCGCGCCACCGCGTGCGAATCGGAACGGAAAACGGGTCAGCTACAAACCCGAATTTCACCGGCGCGGTGAGAATGAGAGACACCGCGGCCGCAAAATTGCGACGCTATTCGGGAAGTGCGGCGCACGCCTAAGTACGCTCAATCCTCCAAATCAGCACTACGGCCACCTCCCGGTCCCTTCGGCTCCGCCTCAGGCGCGCTTCCAATCATTCCGATACGAACGCGACCGGAGCGCGTTCGCGGCTGTATCACCGGGAAACGATTCGCTGACCGGATCCCATTGCAATGGCCGTCCAAGCTCCATCGCGATGGACCCAAGATGAAGCGTGGTGCACAAGCGGTGCAAGGCCTCCGCGGTATACATGGGCGCCTGGCCATTCTTGAGACAATCCAGAAAATCCCGCTGCTCGCGCGGACGGCGCGCCCAGAGCTTGTTCGACGCCGGATCGTACTTCCGCCGGAACACCGCCATATCGCTGCCTTCGAGCGGACCCGACCAGCCTTTGTTGCCCACCCAGCCATCCGTGCCCTCGAAGCGGATGAAGACACCACCGGACTTCACCTCCAGCGTCACCCCGTTGGCGTATTTATAGGAAAGCTTATACGTCTGCGCCACCGTGTTGACGGAATCCGGCGGCACGAAGCCTGTCCCTTCAACCGCCACGGGCGAGGAGTCTTCCGCGAAATTCGCCACCTGCGCCGTATCCACTAAATGGGCACCCCAGTCGGTGAGTGAACCGCCTGAAAAATCCCGGATTTGCCGCCAGACCTGGGCGTCCGTGAGACTCGGCGTGTACGGTCGGAACGGGGCCGGCCCGAGCCAAAGCTCGTAGTTCAAGTCCGACGGCACGGGCACGGGCGCCTCCACAGGAAAGATCGGCTTCTCCAGCAGGCCGACCTGGATGCGCTCGAGCTTCCCGATCGCACCGTTTCGGACCGCCTCGGCCAGCAGGTGATAATAAATCACCGCCCGGTCTTCAAGGCCCGTGGCAAAGAGCAAGCCGCTCTTCTTCACCGCCCCGGCCAGGCGCCGGCCTTCCTCAATCGTCAAAGTCGGCTTCTCGCAGAACACGTTCTTCCCTGCTTCCATCGCCATCAGAGCCATCGTGACATGCCAGTGATCCGGAGTCGAAATCACTACGGCATCGATGTCGGGCCGCGCCAGCAGCGCCCGGAAATCCTCCATCTCGATACAATCATCATTACCATAGTGCTTGTTTACCGTGTTCCGCCCGCGCGACCGGCGGCCACCGTGCACATCACAAACAGCCCGCACCACGCAGTCATCCTGCTGCAGAAATGACATCAGGTTCACCGCATGGCCATGCGTGCCGACGCCGATACACCCCAGCGTGACGCGTTTCGACGGAGCATTCTGCCCGAGCACGCGCGACGGCACGAACTGAGGTGCAATGGCGGTGGCGAGGATGCCGGCCATGCCCGATTTGAGAAACGACCGCCGCGAAACAGTGGGGTTGGCTTTCATAGGGTAATCAAGAATGAGGCAGAATCACGTCAGCGTTTCGCGCATGGTCAAATGTCTTCCGGATCCAATCTCCAGACGAAAAAGAATCATTTACCCCGACCGGCACGAGTCCGATGAAACGTGGTCCAGGATCCACCCCATTCTACTTTCACGCTCCCTTGCGCGTTGGAGAAATTTCGTCGACTTGCGCCGGGCGTTAACCGGCGCAGGTCATCGAGTATACTCGAAGTGATGTCCGCGTAATCTCACCGAATTTTGAATGGGAAGAGCCACCGGAGGAGCGGTCGAGCTGATTTCTGGACATCAGCGACTCTCTCTGCACAAGTGACCTACAAGCCAAGGCGCAAGCATTGACGCCGGCACGAGCGTTCGCGATGGCCGCGCCCGAGCGTGAACATCCATCGCGCCCGAGGGACTAGGTTTACCGGGGCGGTGCGACCTTCGGCCGTCCGCGTAAACTGCATAAACCAATATACGAGGCCGATTATGAATATCGAATCAATCGAGGTCGCAGCGCCAACCGCGCGCATGCCAAAAATCTCCTGGGGTGCCGTGTTTGCCGGCGTGGTCGCCATCCTGGTTACTCAATTACTCCTCAGCGTTCTCGGCATCGGGATCGGGGCGAGCACGATTAATCCGGCCAGTGAACAAGACCCGATGTCGGGCATCGGCATCGGAGCAGGCATTTGGCTCATCCTCAGCGCGCTCATTGCCTTCTTCGTTGGCGGATGGATGGCTGGCAGACTCGCGGGGATTCCCCGAAATCTTGATAGCCTCCTCCATGGCGTGCTCGCGTGGGCGCTCGCCGTGCTGTTAACCATTTATCTCGTGACGACAACAGTCGGCAGCCTCATCAGCGGTGCCGCCGGGGTTTTGGGCCGCGGAGTTTCGCTCGCAGGTCAGGGTATGGCAGAGATTGCACCTGATATTGCTCAAGCGGTGACGGGCGGCAACGCCACTCCGATCATCGAGGAAGCCCGCCGGATCCTGCAGGAAGCCAAAAGACCTGGAACGGACGTCCAAGCAGTGGCGACCGAGTTGACGACCATCTTCAATCGGATCCTCACGCGTGACGACAGGTCGATCACCGCGTCGGATCGGGAAGCGCTCATCAATGTACTCGTGAACAACACGACCCAGACTCGCCCGGAGGCAACCGGCACCGTCTCCCGCTGGAGCGAGCAGTATCAACAGCTTCGTACGGGTTGGCAGGAGACGCGCGGTGAGGGCAGCCCGAGGGGGTCATGTCATGAATCGTGATAAGAAAAGGGCGAAGTCGACTTTCGCGTTCGTTCGCTGTTCCAAATTGATTCGATGCAACTACGTGGCCGCCCCAAATCGCAGTAGACGCTCCGGCCCGCTATCACGATTCACGACATGACCCCGTCCGGACCGCCCGCCGGGCCCAGCGCAGTCGGCTCGAGCCCATGCAAAAGGTGGCCCGAATGCTCCGCCGCCATGAGGATCTGCTTTTGAATTGGTTCAGAGCGAAAGGTGAGCTGTCCAGCGGCGTGGTCGAGGGGTTGAACAACAAAGTCCGAGTGGTGACCAGACGCTCGTATGGCTTTCGCACCTACAGGGCGCTGGAGGTGGCCCTGTATCATACTCTTGGGCACTTGCCCGAACCTGAGTTAACCCATAGATTCAGCTGACGAGGCCGAATCGAGTTAGTTGGGATATATGAACGCGGAAGCCTATCAGCAGAGAGAGTCCACTTTAAGGCGCTATCCGACCTAGAGCTGAGCCGCTGCGTATTATATGATAGTATATATAATAATGCAATCACTATAAAATCAGGCAGCAAAACAAGCTTTTGGTTTATGCCAAAAAAACTGCATCGAGGAGAAAATGTTATGCTTTACACCGGTAGTGGAACGATATCACAGGAAACGCGAGAGGGTGTTAGTTTTCATGTTTTCCACCGCGGCCTTCATACCCCTATATACTCAGATCCAAAGAGTTGCGCCGTAATTTTTACCGTTGAAAATTGGATCACTAGCAAAATTTCGGGGTAGAACACGCGCTTTCGAGAGTTTAAGCAGCTTTATCGGCGCGATTAACCTTTAGTTACTTTCAGGTTTCAGGACTTTGGGGAAATCCCAAGCCTTCAGAGTTGATTTCTCGAATTCTCGGGCGAGCGAAAAAAAACCGAACGACCCCCGCTGCCGGGACTCCGAACGACGGAATCTGGGTGCTCGCGCCAGCTGGCCATTTCTAATAACATCTCAATAGCCGGTCACCACTGACTCAGCCAATGGAAGGAAGCGCCGCAGACGAAAATCCGTCGGCCAGCTGCTTCGCTGTCTGCGGCGTGATTTGCTGGTACTTCACCCCAGCTGAATGCGTCGCGACGCCATAGTAATGCTTCCACAGGAGCTCCTGATTCGTGTGGCAAAGGATGGTCGCCGTCCGTCCGGGATTCTTGTGCGCCGCCATGTCGTAGGTGGCGAAGGAGTGGCGGAAGCAATTGTGCGGATGCGGCACCTTCGCGGTGATGAAGAGCAGGCTCTTCAGGCGCATGTAATCGCGCGGCCGCACAACCCAGCATTCGGCCGGCGTGATCGCCAACCACTCCCACACCTGAGCGGGAAGATTGTCGATGTAATGGGATCGACCGCCGCTCACCATCCCGGTCTTCAGTTTGTGACGCGGGAGGCGGATTCCCCGGTCCTCAAAATTGATGTCGCGACGCTCGATCCGGCAACCGCTGGAGAAGCGCAAGCCGACGAACGCCTCAAGGGCAAGGCGACCGATGACCGGAAGGAAGATCTTTTCGCCCCCGCGTTGGTACGTCAGTGCAGTTTCGAAGAGCCGAGCGCACTCCTCCGGCGTGATGATGCCGATCTTGCCGACGCCATCCCCGCGCCGCTTCACCTCGCGCGTCGGGTTGTCAGTGATCAGCCGCTTGTCGATGAAGTAGCCGTAAAGGGCGGAGACGTGCTTCACGTAGTTGTCGAAGGTGACATCCGTCGCGACCTGCGGGAAGTCCTCGATCCAAGCCTCGATCTCTTCGGCCGGGACTGCGCTCAGCTGGAAGTCACCGAACTGTTCTTTGAAGAGCGTCAACTTGTGGTCCTTTTGCCGGTACGTGTCAGCACCCAGCTTCGGAGTCGGCTGGCCGGTCGCGTCCGTTTGGTCCCGCAGTGTCCGCATCCTTGCGAGGTATTGATCCACCGCCTCGTCAACGCTGAGGGCGGTCACGACGCGCTTGGTCGCGATCTGATGCTCGCGCCAGCCCGCCACGACATCCTGCCACGGCGTGCCGTTGCTGGCCGCTTGGAACGCTCGCCATTGATCGAGCTCATCCCGGCTCGCAGTCTGAACGACCATGCCGGACTTCCGCGCCCGGAGCTGGTCATGGTAGCGGGCATCCCGGCTTTCCTTGGACGGGAAGAACAGGGTCTTGGCCTTGGAAACCATCTTCGTGCCGTCGAACAGGCGCTCGCGCCATTGGACCCCGAAGGGATTCGGCCGGCCGGGCCGATCGATCTTGCGAACCCCCCAGCCCTTTTTTGCCGGACCTTGGTTTCCATCCGGTTCGCCTTTTGGTTTCTTTTAGGTTCGCGTCATAACGTTGTCGAACGTTGTGAGGAGTTGCGCCGCGTTGCAAGTTCTCATAGGAGAATGACCTTTTACCTCGGTAGCCGAGATCAGATGGTGGACCTTACTGGACTCGAACCAGTGACCTTTTCCATGTCAAGGAAACGCTCTAACCAACTGAGCTAAAGGTCCGAAAATCTGAAGTCGGCGAGTAACGCCACCGTGAACGTTCAGCGCAAGGAAAAATCTGCAACTTCACGCACCAAAAAATGCCTTCGCCGTTTCCCGGTCCGCTTCAATCTGCGCCCGAAGTTCCTCCACCCCCGCGAACTTCTTCTCGGGCCGCAAGAAACGTATCCACTCCACCCGCACCGCATCCCCTTCGCCAAAGGGACACGCCCCAAGCACATGCACTTCCAGTCGGGGCACCACGGTTTCTTCAACGGTCGGCCGCAACCCATAATTCGCCACCGCCGCCAGCGGTTCCGCTGTTTTCGCTCCCGTCACCCGCACCGCATACACCCCGAAGCACGGCCTCAGGTCCGGCGCCCATGGCAGGTTCAAGGTCGGGAAACCGAGCGTACGCCCGAGACGTTTTCCGCCCGTCACGATGCCTTCGGAAAAATAATTATAGCCCAGCAACGCATTCGCGTTTTTCACCTCGCCCGCTGCCAGCTGCGCCCGAATCCGGGTGCTGCTGATCGGCTGCCCATTCAAACTCACCCGCGGCGCACTGAATACCCGCACTCCATGCTTCCGCCCCGCCGCCACGAGGACCGCAACGTCGCCCCGGCGGCCCTGCCCGAAACGGAAATTTTCTCCCACATAGATCGCCGCCAATCGTGGCAAGGCGCGAAGGAGCCACGGCAGAAAATCCTCCGCCGGGATCGACGCGAGTTCAGCGTTGAAAGTCTGCGCAATCACGAAGTCGACCCCGAGTTGCTCCAGGATCCGTCCTTTGACCCCGGCATCCTGAATCATCTTCGTCGGATTGTCCGGACGAAAGAGCACACTCGGATGCGGGGAAAACGTGAGTACACCACTCAACGCCCCGTTCGCTCGTGCCGACTGCACCGCCGCTTCAATCACCGCCCGATGCCCGAGGTGCACGCCATCGAACATCCCGATGGCAAGGTGCAGCGGCTGTGACGGCAGCCGGACGTCCTGGAGTCCGGCAATCTGCGCGGGGAAATTCATCGGTTCACCACACCGGCTCGACGCCTTCGCTCAGAGCGCGATGCTCGGCACCGCATCGCGCGGCGCGATCAAACGCTTTTCGATTTCAGGCAGTGTCATTGCCTGGATCTGATCCAGCGTCAGTGCCTGCGCCACGTTAAATTTGTCTGTCGCCGTGCGGCGGAGTGCCGCCAGATGTGCGCCACAGCCGAGTCGCTGTCCCAGATCGTGAGCCAGCGTGCGCACATACGTGCCCTTCGTGCAGCGCAGCCGAAAATCAAATTGCGGCAACGCGAAGCGAGTCATCTCCCAACTCATCACGCGAATGAAGCGCGGCTCTCGAGCGATTTCCTCACCCTTCCGGGCGCTCTTGTAGAGCGGAACGCCGTCGATCTTGATCGCCGAATACATCGGCGGCAGTTGGTATTGATCGCCCAGGAAACCTTGAATCGCGGTGCGAATCTCCGCCTCCGTGAAGGGCGGCACCGGACGCGTCTCCATCATTTCACCTTCGGCATCCTGCGTGTCGGTGACTTTTCCAAGCTCCACCGTGCCCTCATACTCCTTGTCGAGGCTCGTGAGGTATTGCGAAACGCGCGTGGCCTTCCCGACCAGAATGATCAGCAACCCTGTGGCCATCGGATCAAGCGTGCCGGCATGGCCGACCCGTTTCATTTTCAGTTTCCCGCGCAAGCGAGCCACGACATCGTGCGACGTGTGATCGCGCGGTTTATCCACCAGGAGGATTCCCTCCATTTCTTTGGGCTGAAGCAGCATGTCTTAACGGTTCTGCGCGGCGTCAGCGATCGCGATTCGTTTCGCGAAAGCCGCCACCAGGCGCGGATGGAAATTCTCTGTATCGGATTTTAGATTCAAGCCCGCGGCGCACGCGTGGCCGCCCCCGTTGAACTGCGCCGCCACCAGATCCACCCGGAACGAGGGATCCTTGCCCCGGAGGCTTGCCTTCAGGGTGCCGTCGGGACGGTGCTCGATCAGCGCACCGACGTCCACGCCCTCAATACTGCGCGCATAATCCACCAAACCCTCC
>Ga0163150_10007621_pt1 | contig 12625 bp, 9 predicted proteins | sample OliLakLV19P2IB_FD_148628 | JGI IMG/M metagenome (GOLD analysis project Ga0163150, IMG submission 148628) | Freshwater microbial mat bacterial communities from Lake Vanda, McMurdo Dry Valleys, Antarctica - Oligotrophic Lake LV.19.P2.IB | ecosystem: Environmental > Aquatic > Freshwater > Lake >...
TTTCCGTTGAGCTGCGCCCACTCATAATCCAGTATCGCATATAACAGAGAATCGCGCCATTGCCCTTTCACCCATACATGCTCGCGCAAATGCCCCTCGCGCTGGAACCCGCATTTCTCGAGGACGCGCGCGCTCACCGCATCTTCGGGGTCGACGACCGAAAATATCCGGTGGAGTTTGAAATCTTCGAATCCAAGCGCCAGCAGTGCGCCTATTGCCTCGGACCCAAAGCCCTTGCCCCAGTCTTCGCGCCGGATAATACAGTGCATTTCGCTCGACCGATCCCGGTGTACCATGGACACAAGCCGACAGTTGCCCACGATGCGATCCGATCCATTGTGGACGATGGCGAGTTCGAAATACGTGCGGGGGATTTCGCCTTGGTGGCGGATGGCGCGCCTGATGAATCCCTTGGTCTGCTCTTCCGTATTTGGACCCCAATTGAGGTAATACGTCAGGCGCGCATCGCAGGAGTAGTCATGGACTTCACTCCAGTCCGCTTCCTGGAATTCACGCAAAATGAGTCGGCTCGTCGACCGGCCAATCACCTGTCCCGTCTCCGTAACTACTCGATTCCCCAAGGCAAGCCAGTATACCCCAAATCCGGCGTCACGCGAAGGGAAATTTATCCCGCCGGTTTTCTTGACCACAAACGTTCGAGGTTCACTTCTGCACTGCGAAGCCCCGGACTTATCGCGAGCGCCTGTTGGAAATATCGGATTGCGTCTTCTCGACGGCCCTGCACGTCGGAAATGATGCCCAACAGGTTGTATACCTTTGGATCGCTCGGGTCCAGCGACTGCGCCAACATCGCCTGTTCCATGGCTTTATCGAATCGCTGACCTCGGAAATATGCGGAAGCCAGCGTAAAACGGACTTCGGGGTTCCGGGTTGCGGACTGCGCTGCCTTTTCCAATGTCTGAATCGCTTGTTCGACCCGGTTTTGCTCCAACAGGACCTGGCCCATGTTGATGAGGGCGCCCGCGTGATTCGGGCTGATCTCGAGCGACCGAACGAAATGCGGGACAGCTTCGTCCAGCATTTTCGCCTTTTTGTAGGCTGTCCCTAGGTTATTGTGGGCGATATAGTTATTGCTGGTGACCGCTGTGGCGTGTTCCCAAAGCGTGATGCCGTTTCGCCAATGACGAAGTTCGACCGCCGTGCGGAGGCCAAGCGCCGCGACCACTGCCACGCCGAGCCACAGCAGCGCACGTTTGTGATACGCGCGTTCGTTCAATGTCCATGCGATGGCGATGAAAATACCAATCAAAGGCACGTACGCATAGCGGTCGGCCATCGACTGCGCTCCGACTTGCACAATACCGATCACCGGCACCAATGTGCCCACGTACAAAAACCAGCCGACAAAAAGGTACCGGCGTTTAGCGCTCTGCTGAATCACAACACCGGCAATAGCAAGCAGAAACACTCCTAAAACGGCGACTTTCCACAAGGGAAACATGCCGAGTGGATGAGGATAGAACGCTGCAAAACCAAACGGCCAACTTGTTTTGCCAAGATAAGCGGCATACGCTATGACCGCGTTCCCGACACGATAGAGCATGGGAACTCCCGCGCCCTCCCCCATCGCACCCGCAGAGGCCTGGACAAGATAGGTCGTGACCGACGATAACAGTACGAGAATAAAAAATGGAACCTTCTCCACCGCGTACTTCGACATTTCGCGCAGGAACGGGCTGAATGGCCGAGTGGATGCCGCAATTCGCTGGAGCGGCCAATAGTCCAACAACAGCATTACGAATGGCCAGGTAACGAGCATGGGTTTCGACATGAGCCCGAGGGCCAGGAATGCACCCGCCGCGCAGTACATCGGGATGCTGCGCCGTGTTGCGTACTCCGAATACGCAATCAGCGACGCCAAGCCGAAGAAAGTGCTTAGCACGTTCTTGCGCTCGGCAACCCACGCGACGCTCTGCACGTTTATCGGATGGACGGCGAACAGCGCGGCGGCGAACAGACTGGGCCATAGCGCGCCGGTGTAGCGGTATAGGAGCAGAAACAACAATGAACTGTTGGCCGCGTGAAGCAGCACGTTGGTTACGTGGTGCATCCACGGTCTTTCGCCGCTGATTTCCCAATCCATGGCATGCGACAACCACGTTACGGGATGCCAATTCGCGGCATGCCCCGTCGTAAACGCCCATACAATTGACTCGCCCGAAACACCACGTTGCACGTAGGGATTGTCAGTTACGTAGTCATTATCGTCGTACCCTGTAAAGCCGAATGAGATGCTGGATGCATACAGGGCAAACGCAAGCACGCCAACCCCAAACGCATAGCGCCAGGCAATGGATGTGGAGTTACTTTGGGGTTTCGTCATCGATAACGCGTCCAGCGCGCTAGACTACCGCTGCACCGCGGGCCACCGCAAACTGATGCGAAACTCACCGGGGTACAGGTGCGCCCGAAACGAGGAGCCAGTCCCGCGAAGCGACCTGCAACTCACTCAACCCGCTTCACCGGAGGTGGCGCCCAAACGCCGTCGAGCACGGCTTTTTTGGGCCAATACAGGCGCATGGTGAGGTTGAACGAATTATCGGGCGCAGGCAACCAGTTCGATTGCTTCTCTTCGCCGGGGCTCTCGTGTTGAATGTAGATATCAAGCGATCCGTCAGGATTGAACTTTAGCGCGTCGCGATCGCCGATGGCGAATCGATTGGCCTTGTTGTCGGCGGGGAAGCCATCCTCTTTATACAACGTAATCGACCAGAACGCTTCCACGGGTGGCAGTCCATCTTTTTCAAAGTGCTGCACGTACCGGTTCTCACCGTTCAATGGGGCGCCGTCGCCATCGACAAACGCCATCGGATAGACGGCGTCCTCTGGTATATTGGCGCCGAGCGCGGTCTTCGCAATAATGGCGCGTTTTAGATAGTCATTTCCGTACACGCCCATTGTCTCATTGTTCAACCGCCAGCCATTTACAATGCGGGAGACGGCGGGTTCTTTTTCCTGAATGAGTTTTAATCCCGAAGCAGGGGCGTTTTCCAATGCCTGTTTGATGGCTGGATCAAGTTTAACGAAATCGAAATCGATGTCTGGAGAGAGGCCAATGCGTTCCAAGCGAACCAGGATGGCGCTGTCGGATGCATGCGGAGGATTCGCCCGCAACAAGTTCGCGGCATATGTGAAGTATTCTTCCGCGGTCATCGCTTCCGGTTTTCCCGTTGGCTCAACCTCATTATTTTCGCTGGGCTGGCCGTTTTCTTTCCGAGATTCGCCCGTAACGCTCCATCTTGAAAGCGGGGTAACAGTATAACCATCCTGGATTTTATGCACCGCGGAAAAATCGTCTTCGCCATTGGTTTGAGTCCGGCCAATGATCCAGGCGTTCGGAGTCGGCGCTTCGACCTTCTCAATGCCCGAGGGCAGTGTTCCAGACCAGCCCAGCGGGACGATGCCTATCGTGGCGCCTTTCGTCCCTATCGTGCGTTTGCCCGGTGCTGCGAAAACGTCGGTCCACATGTCAAGCATCTGCAACAAGTAATATCTGTCCGCTGTATCGGGTATTGTCACAATAACCGGTTCTTTCGCGAGATCGAGCCATGCCGAGGAGTAAAGGGTGTCGAAGTTTGGCCGGACGACTGATTTGAATTGGGCCTTGGGAAATTCGCGCAAATGGTTAAACGAGTTCACGGGGCCGATACCGGCTACCGTGATCGGCAAGCTCATGCTTCGCCGTGTGACGTCCATCACGACGAGCGGGTATGTGTAGATATATGCGTCAACCGCAATCTGGTCGATGTCCTTTTCCCCGGCAGGTGCTTTCGCTGCATCCGCGAGAACAAACTGCACACCTGCCATTACCACCAAAACGATCGCGGCAAGAATTGATCGGTTCATTGATCTTGTCCAATCCTGTTTGTATTGTTCATTGCACGAACGAAAGAGTACAGAGTGAACGGAAATGGGCCATACTTCTATTCCAACAGCCGTTCAGATACGCGGCGTCAACATGAAAGTGGTGGATACCTAAATGAAACGCTGCCCTGCGATTCTGTTTACACTTTGGTCGGTATGTCAAGTAGGAGCGGATTCCCCGATCCTGCCCAATCTATCCCCTATAAACGCTTCTCATGAACAAATTGAACGGGATTGGCTTATCGCGACACCTCGAACAAAGGCTGGCGTATATAAAGATACGCGTTCAAAAGAAATCGTAATGTCTAACGGTCTGATTCGCAGGGTCTGGCGCATTGTTCCAAACGCGGCGACCGTGGCGTTCGACAATCTAATGACGGGCTCTCCCGTCATTCGCGGGGTAAAGCCGGAAGCAGCGATTGTTATGAATGGCGAGCGCTTCGACATCGGAGGGCTGTTGGGCCAACCGGACTATGCCTATCTGAAGCCTGAATGGGTAGATGCATTGACGGCCGATGAAAATGCGTTTTATTTCACCCGTGTCGAGGCTGGTGAAACACGGGAACGGTTTCCGTGGAAGCGGGCGCGCCATGCCGCCGATCTGGAATGGCCACCGCCAGGGGCGTCTGTCACGTTTCATTTCGCTCCGCCCAAAGGCAGGTTACCCGGAATCACGGTATCGGTCCACTACGAAATGTACGATGGGATTCCGGTGTTGTCAAAATGGATTTCCGTTCACAATAGCGGCGTTCAGCCGGTCCAATTGACTGCGTTCGTCAGCGAAATTCTTGCAGCAGTCGAATACGAGTCTGATGTTGATTCCCGGGAACATCCGAATCTTCCAAATATTCACATCGAAACAGATTTTGGATTTGGTGGCGCGGAGCCCGCGGAAGCGCGGCGCACGGTCTATTGGTCGCCCGATCCGCAATATACGACGCAGGTGAACTACACATTAAATAGCCCAGTGTTGATGGAATGCCGGCTACCGATCGGTCCGGATGCCGCCATTGCACCTGGTGGAACGTTTAAATCTTTCCGCACCTTTGAGTTGATTCCCGACACCACCGAACGGGAACGGAAAGGACTGTCCGTCCGGCGCATGTACCGTGTTCTCGCTCCATGGATAACCGAGAACCCAATCATGTTGCACGTGCGCCAATCAGACCCGGCGTCCGTGCGTCTCGCAATTGATCAGTGTGCGGACGTGGGCGCGGAGATGGCGATTCTAAGTTTTGGCAGTGGACTGGACATGGAGAACGAGGACCCCGCGTACATTGCGCAGATGAAGAATCTCGTTGACTATGCGCATTCAAAAGGCATCGAACTCGGAGGATACTCCCTGCTTGCCAGCCGCAAAATTAGTGAAAAGGATGACGTTGTCAGTCCAGTCACCGGCAAGACGGGTAACGCGATATTTGAAAATTCTCCTTGTCTTGGAAGCGAATGGGGGCGGGACTACTTTCGAAAGGTGAAAAGATTCATCGAGTTGACCGGCATGGATTTACTGGAGCACGACGGTTCATATCCCGGCGATCTTTGCGCATCTACAACGCATCCGGGTCACGCCGGCGTGAACGATTCGCTATGGACGCAATACCAATCGATCTCCGGACTCTACCGCGATTTTCGCGCGCGGAACATTTCTGAACGTTCCCGACTGGTACATGCTCAGCGGTTCCAACAAGACTGGCATGGGGTACCGCGAGGTCAACTGGTCGTTGCCGCGAGATCGACAACTCGTGCTGGGACGTCAAAACATTTTCGATGGCACTTGGCAGAAGACACCAACAATGGGTTGGATGTTCGTTCCCTTGGTCGAATATCAGGGAGGAGGAGCTGACGCAACGCTCGAACCCTTGTCACAGCATCTCGACGCCTACAGTGCGCACCTCGCCCAAAATTTTGGCGCCGGCGTCCAGGCATGCTACCGCGGCACGCGCTGGTACGACACGGAGGAAACCAGGGCCGTCGTGAAACACTGGATAGACTTTTTCAAAAAATACCGCGAGATTCTCGAATCCGACATTATTCACGTGCGCCGCCCCGATGGTTGCGACCTCGACTGTATCCTTCATGTGAATCCGGAAACTACGCCACGCGGACTGGCGATGGTTTTCAATCCACTCAATCATTCGGTGAAGAAGATGATGACCCTCCCCCTCTACTATACCGGCGTTTCTCGCACCGCCCGCGTTCGTGAGCAGGAGGGTAGCGTAAGAAAATATTCTCTCGACCGCGAATACAACGTCCAAATTCCTGTCGACGTGCCAGCCAATGGTAATACGTGGTTGGTAATAGAGTGACGAACCCCCGGATGCCCTTGATACACTTCATTACGGCAGAAGTTTCACAAACTAATGAGAGGCTTTAGAAGCATCGAGGCTTTCTGATGCTCTCTCAAGCCTCGAGAAGCTCGCGAAAGGCGTCATGCGAGTACGAGGAAAGCGCATCGATGTCCGGCACAAGTTTTTTGTCGCCTGTGAAAGTGACGCTCAGTTTCCCTTGGTGCGAAAGCCCCCCACAAACAAGTCCAATGGACGGCAAAAGCGGAACTAACACACTGATATCGACGATTTTCTGTCCGGCAATATAGGTTTGCATGGGCGGACCCGGCACGTTCGTCACAACGAGGTTGAAGGAGGGCGGTGTATTCGGCCTGTTCATCTTGCGTTGCAACCAGGGTGATGCAAACAAACGGTGGGCAAGACGGGAAATGGGCGGAGTCAGCATCGATTGCGAAAGTGTAATCGACAGGCTTATCAGCTTGGCAAGTCCACACTGTTTCATGGCCTGGGTATAGCCGCTGATCATCTGGAGCCGTTCAGATACGGGGATTTCGCCCAACGGTGCAAGCACGGGTGACATGGCGACAAAATTGCCAGGCGTTTCCTGTGTGTCGTCAGACCGCACATTACTGGGCACGAGTAATCGAAGATAAGTACTTTCAGTTTCGATTCCCTCGGCGGATGCGTAGCGTTGAACAGCCGTCGTAACTATCGTGAGCAGCACATCGTTAATTGTTCCGCCATGCTTCGCGCGAATTCGCGCGATATCCTGAAGATCGAAACTCGCATTCGAGTACGACAGCTGACCTGAAAGAGGCGCATTAAACGGCAATCGAAGTGCCGGCGCGGAACGGAACCTGCGCAGCAGTTTGCGCGGCTGGCCTTCCTCCGGCGATAAAAATGCGTGAATGAGCTTTGCGAAACCATTAACGATCGTGGACAGAAACCGCGGGAGCGCGCTGACCGCGTCCGCCGCACCCCAAAATAACCGGGCGTCGCCGCCGGGCAAAGGCTTTATCGTCTGAAGTTCGCGGGATTCGATATCGACATATGGTCTTGTGTCGAAAAATACCGAGGCCATTCGGGCGAACCCGATTCCATCCGAGATTGCATGATGGAGCACCAGGAGATACGCCGATCGATCATTGGACAATCCGTTAATAGCGTAGACCGACCACAATGGCCGGTTGCGATCAAGCCGTATGCGGGAAATACCTTCCACGGCATTGCGCAATTGTTCTTCACTGCCAGGGGCAGGAAGATCAAGTTGTCGAACATGGTTGCGAATATCAAAGGTAGGATCAAAATTCCAGGTGGGATGAAAAAGATTGAATGGCGAAAAAACCGGAATCTGGCGCAGCCGATCTATGTATCCCACTTTCCGCCGCATTTCATCGCAAAACCGATCAAAATCGATTGGACCATCCAAAACATTGATTGAAATTGCCTGATTGCACGTGACGGGACCGTCCAAATATAGAAAGGACGCATCAAGTGGTGACAGGCGGTCCCTCGGCATGCGGCTTTGCCAGGCTACTTTATTTGATCGAGCACATTGGTTTTATAGCGATCAAAATGGTTCTGGTTCTGGTTGCGCAATTCGATTGGATACTTCGCAAGCAGCGCTTCGAGATGCGCTATCCGCTCCGTGGTGGCGGGGTGCGAAGCAAACAGTTTTAGCACCCGGGGTTGAGGACCGCCTCCCCCTTTCTCCTGTTCGTATTTCGCAAGCTTATTCATGAAATCAACCATTGCTTCCGGTTTGTACCCCGCACGGAACAGGTACTCCATGCCAAGCGTGTCGCTTTCGTTCTCTTGCCCCCGGCTAAACCACATTGCGACCCCGGCACCCATGAGTTGCCCGGTAATTTTGCCCAGTTCGGATTTGCTCCGGCCCACGAGAATGCTCTGGACGAGTTCGGCATTCATCTGGCGGGTGATCATCTCGCCGTGGTGATAGGCGGCAACATGACCGATTTCATGCGCCATGACTGACGCAAGTTGCGCTTCATTTTCACACATTTTCATGAGGCCCGTATATATGTACATTTGACCGCCCGGCAACGCGAACGCGTTGATGGTTTCCGGATTGTCGATTACCGTGAACGCATAGGGTACGTCTTGCCGGTCCGCTTGTTTTGCGATGCGTTGCCCGATTTCACTTACGTATTTCTGAATCGCGGGATTGTTCAGGCGCTTTTCCTCTTTCTCCACTTCCGCGGCCATCTGTTGGCCAAGCTCTATTTCCTGTCCGGTGCTCACGCGGTTTGGTTGGGGGCCATCGCCGGGCGTTACGCAACCCTGCAAAGCCAGCGATGCGAAGCAAAGAAATAGCGGGATCAAATGAGAATTCTGGATTTTATATTCTGGATTCTGGATTGAAATTGGACTTTGCATACTCTTTAACTCCGGTCAGGTTTGGAGCGATTGCGCACTTTGTCGTCTGAATTAGTCTAACACAGAAAACGATGTCGAAGGAGCAGGCAGAATCTCCCGGAGCGCGTCAATAAGCTTCTCGATTTCCGCTTCGCTCCCAACCGTAATACGAAGGGAATCCTGTAACCGTGGCGCGTCAAAATAACGCACGATTATGGCTCGCTCACGCAACGCCGCGAATATCTCGCGCGCCGGAGGCGTTCCCTTCCACTGCGCCAACAGAAAGTTCGCTTGCGAAGGAGGAACGCGGAAACCGGCGTCTTGAAGGGCGCTGGTCAACCAGTCACGGTTTTTCCTGATGCGCGCGACGGAAGATTGAAAGTAATCGGTGTCTTCAAATGCGGCGAGGCCACCCAATTGCGCAACGGCGTTCACATTGTATGAGTCGCGGACTTTCATGAACTCGGCGATAACTTCGGGCCGGGCAATAGCGTATCCGAGCCGCAGTCCGCAAAGACTGTAAGACTTGGAGAAGGTACGACCAATGATTGCATTTTCAAACCGCTTCGGAAAGTCGATGCAGGTATCGCCGCAAAAATCCGCGTACGCTTCGTCAATGAAGACCAGACCCGCGAATTCGCGGCAGAGCCGTTCCATCGCGCGGATCGGCGACGCGACACCGGTTGGCGCGTTGGGCCGCGGGATAAAGATCATGCGCGCCTTTACACCATGGATTTCCTCCGGAAGTTCAAATTCCCCATCAAGCTGCACGGCCTGAAACGTTGCCCCGTGCAGCGCGCTTAACGTTTCGTACAACGTATAGGTGGGATATGGCGACACGATCGTATCACCGGGATCAACAAATGCGCGAATAGCCATCGCCAGCACATCGTCCATCCCATTGCCCGCGACAACCCAGTCGGGCCCGCCGTATCCAAACCGTGACGCGATTGCCTCGCGCAGCCGGACGGAACCGGGATCAGGATATTTGCGAATCAGTTCCGTCGAGATTTCCCGGACCGCCTGCAGGACGCGCGGCGATGGCGGGTAAGGATTCTCATTCGTGTTAAGTTTTACAATGCCCGCCATCTTGGGTTGTTCGCCGGGCACGTACCCCTCGACTTCTCGTAGCATTTCCCGCGCGTATTTCATTTGCGAATCTCCACTGCACGCGCATGGGCCTGCAACTGCTCGGCGTTGGCGAGCGCGATAATGTCATCGGCCACGACGCCCATGCGTTCGTGGGAAAACGAAATGATACTGGTCACCTTCCGAAAGTCTTCCGCCGTCAACGGTGAAGAAAACCGCGCGCGACGGCCAGTCGGCAGGATATGATTCGGCCCCGCGTAATAATCACCCACCGCGACCGATGTGTCACCCCCTAGAACAGCGCAACCAACGTCTGGTATCCGATCCAGGATCGCGCGCGGATTCTCAGTTTGAACACTGAGGTGTTCTGGTGCGATGAGATTGGTGATCCGGCAGGCTTCATCAATATCGCGTACGATGTACGCCGTGCCTTGTTTCGCAAGCGCGCTTCGAATAATTTTCGCGCGCGGAAGGGTTTTTAATTCGGTTTCCATTACAGCGGTCACGGCGTCGGCCATGCCATTGGACAACGCGACCAGTATCGCACGCGCGTCCTCGTCGTGTTCCGCCTGCGCCAACAATTCCAGGGCAACTTGGCGTGGATTCGCGCGGTCATCGGCCAACACGACGACTTCCGATGGTCCTGCTTCCTTGTCGATATCGCAAACGATCGAGACGATCCGTTTCGCTAACGTTACGTAAGCGTTGCCGGGCCCCGCGATTTTCAGCACAGCGGGAACCGTCTTCGTCCCGTACGCGAGTGCGGCAATTGCTTGCGCGCCCCCGATGCGAAATACGCGGGAAGCGCCGGCAATCTTCGCGGCGGTCAACACCAACGGATGTATCCCGCCCTGATACGACGGCGGCGACACCATAATAATTTCGCGGACACCCGCGACCCGTGCGGGCACAATATTCATTAGTACGGACGACGGATAAAACGCTGTGCCGCCCGGCACGTAGAGGCCAACGCTTTCTATTGGTGTGAGCCGTTGTCCGAGTATGGAGCCGTCTGGCGAAATTTCTTCCCATGATTGCCGGAGGTTTTTCTGATGAAATGCGGTGATGTTTTCATGGGCGCGCCCGAGAGCTGAACGCACGGCCGGCGAAACCTGGTTAGCTGCTGCATCAATCTCGGATGCGCCGACTTCAAACTGCGAAGGGTCCAGCGAAACCTTGTCGAAGCGTTCTGTAAATTCTGCAACGGCCTCATCGCCGCGATCTCGCACGGCGGCAACTATACTGGCTGTTGCCGAGAACCGTTCCGCCTGAGAGGAATCCGCCGGGTCCGCGTCGGCGCCTCGCTCGATCTCGCGGGTGATTGCCGCATAGTCCGCGTCAGATGATATTGAATAGCGCTTCATCATTCCTGCCCGGTGAGTGTCCCGTACCACTTAGTGGGTGGTCATGCGCACTATTCCTGGACGCGCTCGATATCCGCGCCCAGGCTCGCGAGGCGTTCCTCGATTCGTTCATAACCGCGATCGATATGGTAGACGCGGGCAATGGAAGTTTCTCCTTTCGACGCGGCAAGGCCCGCTATCACCAACGCGGCGCTGGCGCGCAGATCAGACGCCATGACCGGCGCGCCCGACATCGCCGGCACCCCCTTTACAGTCGCGGAATTCCCTTCAATCCCGATTGTCGCGCCCATGCGCACGAGTTCGGCAACCTGCATGAACCGGTTCTCAAACACCGATTCGCGGATCACGCTGGTCCCTTCCGCTACGCAGAGCATCGCCATCATCTGCGCCTGCAAATCCGTCGGAAAACCGGGGAATGGCTGCGTCGTGAAATCTACTGCTTTGACACCATTTTTTGCGGACAGGCGAATGCGCGTGCCGGCGACGTCCAGTTCGGCCCCAGCGTCACGCAGTTTGCTGATGAAGTTTGGCAAATGATCGGGATTTGCGTTTAAAACTGTGATCTCGCCGCGGGTGGCAAGCGCCGCAATAAGAAACGTCCCTGCCTCGATGCGGTCTGATACAACGGTATGTTCCGTGCCGGCCAGTGATTCGACGCCGACGACCGTGATCATATCCGTGCCCGCACCGGAAATCTGCGCTCCCATTGCGTTGAGATAATGCGCCAGATCAACGATTTCAGGTTCGCGCGCGGCATTGCTGATCCGTGAAACGCCTTTTGCGCGGGTCGCGGCCATCATAATGTTTTCCGTGGCGCCCACGCTTGGAAAATCCAGCGTAAAATTCGCGCCCTTCAGTTCGCCCTTCGCGATGACATAACCGTCCTCGATGGCTATTTGCGCACCCAGCGCTTCCAACCCCTTGAGATGAATATCGACCGGACGTGTGCCAATCGCGCAACCACCAGGCAACGAGACCTTGGCATATCCGTATCGGGCGATGAGGGGACCAAGTACAAAGAAGGATGCGCGCATTTTGCGCACCAGATCATAGCTCGCCACCTGATTGTCCACAGACGAAGCGTCAATGGTCATGTAACGGCCCGTGAACTCGACGCGCGCGCCAAGCGACGTCAGAAGTTTGTCCATCGTGAATACATCGTGCAGACAAGGGATGTTGTGCAATGTACACGCCTGCTCGGCGAGCAGGGACGCCGCCATCAGCGGTAACGCCGCGTTCTTCGCGCCTCGCACGTGTACGGCCCCCTCCAACGGCTTGCCGCCTCGAATGAGAATCTTGTCCACGCGCAGGCCCCTTACCCGTTAATGAGAACGGCCCAAAGCCGGGACAGCTTTGGGCCAATGAACTCGTGATCGATCAAATTTCACAACGCCCAGCGACGCATCACTGCCCCGATGGCGCGGGTGCAGACGACACGGACGGTTCTTCAGGCGCTGCATCCAAAGGCGCGGCGCCAGTGGCTTCAGGTTCAGGAGACGCCACAGAGGCCGCGGGAGCTTCTGTCACCGGCGCCGTCATCGTGCCTGTCGGCCCTTGTTTTCCAAACAATTCATCGAGTGCGTCATCCTGCACTGCCGCTGCCGCACTTTCTTCCGCAACGGT
>Ga0163150_10007623_pt1 | contig 12619 bp, 9 predicted proteins | sample OliLakLV19P2IB_FD_148628 | JGI IMG/M metagenome (GOLD analysis project Ga0163150, IMG submission 148628) | Freshwater microbial mat bacterial communities from Lake Vanda, McMurdo Dry Valleys, Antarctica - Oligotrophic Lake LV.19.P2.IB | ecosystem: Environmental > Aquatic > Freshwater > Lake >...
CCGTCAGCACCACGTCATTGCCATCGCCGCCGACGTAGGTGAGGTAGAGACCGAGATTATTGTAGCGGGTCACCAGCGCGCCTTCGGGGGCGTTGAGGAAAGTGCCGGTCAATCCTGGAACTGTGAGGTTGGTTGAAGTCACTTCGATGATTTTGAATTGCTGCCCCGCTTGCGGCGCGAAGTCGTAGAGGAACTGCACTTCCAGATGGCCGTCCAGATGCGCGGTGTCCGTCACCACGCGGGCGTAATTGCCCGCGCCCAGCGCCGTTGCGGAAGCGGGGTTCGTTCCGCCCAAACCGAAGGAGGCCGTGAGATTGGATTCCACCAGTTCAAAGCGCCGCGCTTCCAACAGGGAAGGATTGAGGTTGAAGCTACCGAAGCCGGGATCTCGAAACGTGCCGACGATCAGGTGCGAACTGAAAATGCGGAGAAAGGAATTGGTCGAGGCGATGGTGTCCGCGTGAAGCCGGACATTGCGCAGCTCCACATCCGCGCCGTTGATCAAGGTGAGGCTCTTGATGACGAACGGCTCGGACAGGCCATGCGCGTTGAGCCGCACCACCGCGCCATCGACCGTGGCCGCCGTGTTTCTGCCGGGGTAGCTGCCGCCCGACCAGTTGATGTCATCCAACCAATCGCCGCGCCCGGCGGTGAAGGTGGAATCCGCAGGCGTCTGCGCCCGCAGCGACGCCGCCAGCAGCAGCAGCGCGCCGCCGGCCAGCAGGAAGTTCGCGACGCGGGACACCACACCGAGTCGCACGGGGGAGGAGTTTTTGTTCATGAGATGTTGAGAGTAAATCTGAGCTTTCTCCCGAAGTCGAGCGCGAGTCGCCACGGGAAGCTGGTGGCTTCGACAATGGGGACAGGCAACATCAAGAACTGACCCTTTTTTCTTCAAAGGAAAATAGACGAATTTTAAACTCGTTGTCTGAAAATGCTTTCACTGATAGACCACTGAACTTATCTGTAACGATCATTCCCCAAAAACCGGAGGTTGTTTTTGAACGGACCCTAAATCAATATTGGAATCAGCTATGAGCGATCCAACAGACATCTCTTCGCCGGGTGCCATCACGCCCGGCAATTCAACTGGTTCCACAAATCCCCGCCCGCTCCGTACCTGGCCCGCGTGGCTCCTGGTCGCACTCCTGATCATCACGCGATTTGGACCTCTGTTCCTGGAAGGGGGCATGTCGAGTTATTCGTTGATCGCCCTGGTTGGTCCGATGCTCTGCTGCCTGTTGATCGTGGTCTGGTGGCTGACCGCAAGCCGGACGAAATGGAAGGAAAGGCTGTTCGGTTTCCTTGGGCTGACGGCCTCGCTCGGAGTCACGCTGGCCCTCGTGGACCGGACGATGTTCGGGCCGGGAACGACCTACTTCACACTGCCGCTCGGCATCGTCGCGTTCGCGCTCGGCATTGTCTTTTTTGCGCGCCATCGACCGGCGGTAAGAACCGGTTTTGCCGTGCTGCTCGCGTTTGCCGGTTTTGGCGTTTCAATCCTTCTTCGCAACGAGGGCATGACCGGAGATTACGCACTCAGCATGCACTGGCGCTGGTCACAAACGCCCGAAGCTTCGATGCTGGCCCTTCGAAAACCTGCCACCACGGCGGGAACAAATGCTCAGGATAAAGGCAAGATCACGTCCGCCCTCGCCAATCCGGAATGGCCCGCGTTCCGCGGATCCGACCGTGCATCACGTTCAAGCGCCCCACAAATCTCAACCAACTGGACTGCGAATCCTCCTAAGCAACTTTGGAAAATACCGGTCGGCCCCGCATGGTCCTCCTTCGTGGTCGCGGGAAGTCTGCTTTTTACCCAGGAACAACGCGGCCCGATGGAGACCGTGATCTGCTACAACGCCGACACCGGTCACGAAATCTGGATCCGGCAGATCGAAACGCGCTTTGATGAACCGCTTGGCGGAGCCGGCCCCCGGGCAACCCCAACCCTCGCCAACGGCAGTCTCTTCGTGACCGGTGCCTCCGGCACATTCCTGCGCCTGGACGCCGCCACCGGTGTAATCGTCTGGCAGAAAGAACTGAAAACAGTCGCCGGACGGGAAGTTCCGACATGGGGCTTTGCGGCGTCACCCCTTGTGGCCGACCAAGTGGTGATCGTTCACGCAGGAGGTCCGCGCGACAAAGGTTTGCTGGCTTTTGACATCGCATCAGGAGCGCTCCGTTGGTCGGTGGCGGCCGGCAGCGATTCCTACAGTTCGCCCCAGTTGAATTCTGTCGCGGGCGAGGATCTTGTGCTCATGCTATCCAATGAAGGGTTGCTTTTTGTCGATCCTGCGACTGGCAAGGAGCGTTTGAATTACGCATGGAAAATCAAGAATTACCGTGCATTGCAGCCAGCCTTCGTCGGAACCGACACCGCCCTGCTTCCCACCGGGATGAACACAGGCACGCGGGCCATCCGGATCACCAAAACCAACGGGCAGCTCGCGGCGGAAGAATTGTGGACTTCGCGGAACTTGAAACCTGACTTCAATGACTTGGTGACCCATCAAGGTTTCGCTTATGGATTTGACGGCGGGATCTTCACCTGCGTGGATCTCAAGACAGGCGAACGGAAATGGAAAGGCGGACGTTACGGCAAAGGCCAGGTGTTATTGCTGGAAAATTCCGGCCTACTGCTGGTGGCGGATGAACAAGGCCGGGTTGTGATTATCCAGGCTGATCCCAACGGCCACGCAGAGGTCGATTCATTCAGAGCCATTGAAGGCAAAACCTGGAATCACCCGGTGCTCGTGGGTGACCGGCTTTATCTTCGCAATTCCCAGGAAGCCGCCTGTTATCAACTGCCATTGGCGGGACCGAAAATTCCACCGCTACTCGGTAAAAGTTTCCAGCCGCCTATTCAATGAATCAGGGAATCCACCTCACCCTGCCCTCTCCCCCAGGGGGCCCAGGGCGGAGACGGATACGACGCTGCATTCCGCCTACTTTGCCAGGAAAGTAAAGAGCGCACTCTCCTTCATCGGTTTTCCGGGCCTGACCACGATGGATGGGAAGTTTTTGTGATGGATGGAGTCGGGGTAATACTGCGTCTCCAGACAGACCGCCGTATGTGCCATGTGGTTTCCGGTGTAGAGTTGAACTCCGGGCTTGGTGGTCCGCACTTCCATGATCCGGCCGCTTTTTGGCTCGGTCAAACGGGCGGCCATTTTCATCTCTTTCCCAGCACCCAAAATGTAGTTGTGGTCGTAACCGTTCAATTTCGGTTTTAACTGTTCAATGCGCTCTCCGATGCGGGTCGGCTGGTTGAAATCCATGATTGTTCCTTTGAGCGGCAGGATCTCTCCAGTGGGAATCAAATCAGCGTCGGTAGGGGTGTAACTTTCGGCCGGTATCCACAAGATGTTGTCCAGACAACTTCCGCCGCCAGCCAGATTCCAATAAGCATGATTGGTCAGATTCACAATGGTCGCCTTGTCAGTCTCGGCTTCGTAATCCATCCGCAGCTCATTGTTGTCGGTCAGGGTGTAGGTCACCGTGGTCTTCAGATTGCCCGGAAACCCTTCCTCCCCATCCTTGCTCAGGTAGGCGAGTTTGACCGACGCCACATCGTTTTTGAAGGCTTCGACCGTCCAGACCGCCTGGGCGAAACCTTTGCGTCCGCCGTGAATCGAGTTTTTCCCGCTGTTCGCCGCGAGTTTATAGGTCGTTCCGTCCAGTTCGAATTGCGCGCCCCCGATCCGATTGGCCACCCGACCGATGACTGCGGCGGAACCGTTGAACCGCTGGAATTTTTCCAAAGTATCGGTCGTGAGCAAAACATTGGTGAAATTTCCATTCTTATCGGGCGCATGCAGCTCTTTGACAATCGCGCCATAAGTGATGATCTGGGCTCTCATGCCTTTAGAATTGCGCAAGGTGATCATCTTGAACTGCTGACCTTCCTGGGTTTTCCCAAAATCGGACATCTCGAAACGCTTGATAGGTTTTGCCTGGAGAGATCCAAGAAAAACAAAAGTCACCAAAGAAACGACAGCCAGCCGCCAGAGAGAAGTTTGCATGACACGATTCATGCCCTGCCCCGCCCTTCTGCGCCAGCAAAAATCTTTGGAACATGGACCGCGGCTGTGTCGTCCCGAACAAACTGGGGCGGATAGCAACCGCCGGGGTTGCGGTAGATACCGGACCTCCATGCTTTTTATGACAACCCTACTCCGCCCCTGCCGGGAACAAGTTTGGGAAATAATAGGCGGCTGCCCGTGCTGGAAAACCAAGACGGATCCGCCCTTTGACGGAGTCCGAGGCCACCAATCGTTCAGTTGCTAAAATTCGTGTCACCGTCTGGGCCGTGCGCGCGGAAATTCCGATGATTCTTGACACCTCGCCACGGGCGATTTCGCCCCGCAAAAAAATCTCGCGCAATACCAACCCGGCCCCGGTCGGCAGTTCCCCAGCCGACTCGCGTCTTTCAGCATAACCAATGATCCGCTGCTGCATTCCATCCAGGTCCAGCAACTCACGCATGAATCGGAGCTGATCCAGGGCTGTGTTCAGCGTGAATTCACAGAATTCGCTCAATCTCCTTTCGGAGAGGTACCCTCGCCCGTCGAAGTCATTCAGCCGCCTTTCGTCCGCCCGCGCCAGCATCGATTTGTAATCCTGCTGGTGTCGCGCAAAACCGCGAGCCAGCGTCCAAAGCCCATCCGATGCAGCATCGGCCCGTTGCAGCCAGGCCTGTGTAAAAAGCCGGGTGACACGCCCGTTGCCATCCAGGAAAGGGTGAATCCAGGCCAGACGATGATGCGCGGCGGCGGCGGCCACCAAACCCTGTGGTGTAGGCTGGACCAACGGCCCGTAGAAATCACTAAAACGCCGGAGAAACCGTCCCAAATGCGCATGCGCCGGTGCTGCATGGATGCCGACGCTGACCGTAACCAAGCGCAGTTCTCCAGGCTCCACTGAGAAACTCCTGCCTTTGGAGTCTTTCACCCGCCTCAACCCGACGGGAACGCGCGTGTAAAACTCGCGATGGATGTCCCGCAGGAATTTCTCGCCGCAAATCTCCGCACCGGTCAACCCCGACATACCCGACTCCATCCACCGCTGCGCCTCGACATGTGCCCAATGCAGTTGTTGAAGCTCCCTCTGCTTTGCATTACCCGAAAACTCCCTCCTCAACGCCATGTCAATCTCGTGCGGCATGGTGCGGTGTCCCTCAATGAGGTTCGAATAATAGCTGTTCATGGAACGTACCAGGTCCACCACCCCTCTGCGGGTAACAGGATGCAAAACGTCGCGCAGCCGTTCAGAATGACGGGTTACCTCCAATCCAAGCTGCGCGAGTTTGCCGTCGCGATCCTCGGGGAGCAGCGGTTCCATGTCAGACGGATGATCAAAAAGGCGAAGACCCATTGTTTTGCCGATCATTTTGCCGATCATTGAAGTGAATAAAAGCCTTTAATTTATGGCCATAATGTGTGTTCACTGGTTTTCTTCACACAACAATTGCCGATGTATTTTAAAGGGCTTTTGAATCAACCTCGATCCGGCAGCCAGACCTCCGCCAGTGACCGGACGTCAGAAATCCGTTTTAGTATGACCGTGTCAGTTCCCGGAAATTTTTTACCCATACCCTCGAGCGACACAAGCGCGGCGATGTCTTTCCGGTATTGGTGGAAACGACTTTTGTAACTGCGCCAGTCCTTTTTGCAGAGGAGCGTTTGGGGCGACCCCAGGCGCTCGGTGGCATGTGGTGGATCGGTGTGCATCTGCGAAATCTCCGGTTTCAAACGTTTTTTTCAAGTTCATGTTCTGCAAAGTGCTGCGGTTCACAGAACGGCGTTCTGCGCGAAACATTGTCAACAAAAACAAACAATACAGCGCAAGACGCGCAAGACGCCGGCTTTTGCTGCAAATCCCAACGAATTTCGTAACAAAGGGTCGCGAGGAACGAGCCACGATGGGTAAATTAACGTCAAACGAACAACCCCAACGTGGCTTGCGTCTCAATATCTGGAATTCAAAAAACCAGGACATTGACCCGAGGGCTGATTTCCATTAAGCAAGGTTCCTGTCGTTCGCGATCAGCCCGATTGCTTCTGTTTAACAAAGGAATGCATGAGTTCTGCGAATAAACAAACACTCCTTAAAACCGGACTTTTCAACGGACTCGACGATCAAGCTCTGGAGTCGCTTTCGCAGGAGCTGGAGTTGACCGTGGTTCCTTCCGGCGAGCTGATATTTCATGAGGGTGACCAGGGCGATTCGCTTTTTCTCATCCAAAGCGGCGAAGTTCAGATTTTCACCGGGCTGCCCGATGGTCGCGAGGTGGTCCTCGCCCGGCGGACCGATTATTTTGGTGAACAAGCCATACTCAGCGCCAACCGTCGGCGCATGGCCAGCGTCCGGGCTTCGAAAGACACCGCGCTCCTCCGGCTGCGCGGTGTGTCGTTCGAGAAAGTTCTCGCAGCTCAAAACGAACTGCGCACTCAATTGTTGAAAACAGGGGAGCGGCAGCTGAGTGAAAAACTCCTGCTTCAATCCGACCTGTTTCGAAATGCGGGCATTGCCGGATGGGATCCTTCAACCTGCCAGTCCCTCACTTTTCAAGATCAGCAAGCGCTCTTCCGCGAAGGCGATCCCGGGGATCATTTCTATTTCATCATTTCCGGCATGGCGGCGGTTTACAAAACGGAGGCCGGGAACCAAAAACTTCTGGTGAAACTTGGTGCCGGCCAATGTTGCGGCGAACTGGCATTGCTCCGTCAGAAACCGAGGGCCGCAACTGTGATCGCCGAGGGTGAACTGAAAGTTTTGTGCGTGCCGGGTAAAACCTTTGTCGATCTTTACGAACGAAGTTCCGGCATACGGGAATACATCCAGGTGTTGCAACGGGTTTATCCTCTGACCGGCCACGGATTCGTGACCCAATTTGCCGGGAAATTCCTCAATTACGATGCCTTGACCACGGTCTATCACCAGATCGAAGGCGGGGAAGTCATCGCCTCGCATGTGCTGGGCCAGAACATTTACAATATTCAGCGCGCGCACGATCCGTGGAAATCGCCGGAACGGGTCATTTTTGAAGAACCGGCAAAAGGCATCCGGCGCGAACTCGAGCTTTCCGGCAAACGGCTTCTGGGGATGACCATACAAGGTTTCTGGTCTGAGCTGGGAGCGGTTCATCAACTGGTGCTGCAACGATCCGAGCTCACCACCGAGCGGATCGAGGGTTTTCGAAAAACAGGATCGCTGATCCCTGACCCTTTTCCGAAATTTACCGACAACGCCCAGATCGTCTGCCAATGCCTCCAGATTCCTCTGGGCGAGCTCAAACAGGCGGTAAAACGCGGGAGCGGCACGGCGGAACAATTGGCCGGCGCCACCGGTGCCAGCACGGTCTGCGGAGGTTGCCGCGGATTGCTGGCCGACATCGTCGGACTCGGCATCTGGACGCCGGTGTCCATTTCTCAGATCATCCCGGTCTGCGACGGCATCCGCACTTTTAGGTTCATGCCGTGCGAAGGACGGTTCCGCCCGGCCAAACCCGGTCAACACCTGCTGATTGAAGCGCAGATCGATGGAAAATGGTTCCGCCGGCCCTACACCATCAGTTCGGCCGCCAACGAGATTTCCTATCGCGAAATCACGGTTAAAAAGGATCCGAACGGTTTTTTCTCCTCCTGGCTTTTCGACAAATTACACGACAACATCCCGCTCCGTTTGTCCGATCCGCAGGGGGATTTTCACGCTGACCTGGACAAACCGCATCCCATCATTTGCCTGGTCGGAGGCATCGGCGTCACCCCGGCGCTGGCCATCTGCCGGTCGTTGATGCAAAGCAGTGCCGCACAGAAACTTCATATCGATTACTCCGTTTCGGACCCGTCGCAATTCGCCGGCCTAAAAGAATTGCAGGATGCCTCCGCTCAAAACCCGAACATCACGGTCAATCCACGGATCACCCGCGAACAGGGACGGTTTAGTGAGAAGGATGCCGCTCGTTTGAAATCGGAATACCCAGGTGCGGAGTTTTTTATCTGCGGCCCGACCGCTTTTCAAACCAGCGCCAGACAGCTTTTAATAAATGCAGGTGTCGGGATCCCGCTGGTTCATGTCGAGGAATTCACACCCGTTGGCGGAAAACCGAAAAGCGTGGAGACACCCCGCTGGTATTTTTACGCAGGCACGATTTTCCTGGGCGCCTTTTTGATTCAAGCGGTTGCCGGATGGAAGATTCCGTTTCTGGAACGGATGCAGACGATGGAAATTTACAAACGCTGGTCGGGCCTGGCGCTCACGTTGTTCATCGCCGCCCAATGGTATCTGCCGGTGCTGCGAATGACAGGCCGCCTCCGGGCCGCGGCGGCCCAATATCACTGGCATAAAAAGACCGGATGTTTCGCTCCGTTGCTCTACTATTTCCACAGCACCGGCTTTGGTTACGGCCTGCTCCTGCTGCTCGGCTCGACATTTCTCGCCAACACCGCCCTCGGCCTGTTCAACCACGACCTGGTCAAAGATCAAAAAAGGAAGGAAAAGTTTTCTTTTGCCTGGTTGATCGTCCACGTCGCCCTCTCTGTGCTGACTGTTGGTCTGACATTGTACCACATCTTCATCGTGTTCTTTTACCGATAGGAACCAGCCATGACGCGCGCCGCAACATTTGGATACATCGCCGGACTGATGCTGACCGCGACAACTGTGGTGGTCCTGCTTACGTCTCCTGGACGGCAATTGTCGGGCAAAGGTCCGATGAATACGGGACACGAGAACTTGTCCTGTCAGGACTGCCATGCCCCGGTGAAAAGCGGTTTTGGATATGGGAAAGTTGAGAATGCACAATGCCAGGGATGCCATCAACGCACGCAGGACAATCATCCGGTGACAGAATTCAGCACCGCGCGGTTTGAAGAAGCCCGGAGGACGTTGAATCCGGAACATTGTGTTTCATGCCACCGTGAGCACCAGGGTGTCCGCGTCACCATGCCGGTTGACGCCTGCAAACATTGTCATCAAAAGATTTCCATTCGCAAAGATCCCATCGACGTCCCGCATGCCGACCTGGTGAAGCAGGGCCGTTGGGAAACCTGCCTCGGCTGCCACGACTTCCACGGCAACCATGTGATGCAGGTGAAGGAAAAAATTTCTGAAACGATCTCGACCGAGATTCTGCTCAAATATTTTCTCGGCGGCCCCTCGCCCTATGCGCGGGAGAAAAAAGCCAAATAGGTCCATCGATCAAGGACTGACCTGTGCTCGGACGCAGTATTCTTTTTGACGCATACCTGCGTCTTGGGGAGTTGGATAGGGTGATGGCATAGCGGCCTAACGTCAGAGGTGAGCGACGGGGATGAGCCGCCGCTCGCGTCCGACAAACACAATAAACGTGAACGGCTCATCCCCGTCTTTGCCGCTCAACAGAATTGACCCACCTCTGCTCACTTAAATTGAGCCAGGCTCCGTGGGCTTAGGTTGCGGATTTGATCCAGTTCATACGCATGAACGCTTGTAAAGGCCCTGTAAATCGACTACGCAGCCCCTGGGAAGCCCTGCTCTTTGGAAAGAAAAAACCGTTCATCAGGTGGCTCAGTTTATCTGAGCAGAAGTGGCTCAATTTAAGTGAGCGCCAACGCCCCCGTTCGCTCCACCGATTTTGAATTGAGCCGCTCGCGCGGCAGGCTGGCGACGGGATTGAGATCCTTTCAAAACCTCCGGTTTGGGATTGGAGTTGTGGTCCATGAAAACTCCTACTTCTCCACGGTATTCCACCGAAAACAGCGAAAAACCAGTGTAGCTGGAAAGTAGCCGTTCAACATGTGGCGGACCTTCGTGATCTTGCTGAACGCGAGGGCCGGCAGGCGGAATTCAAAAAACGCTTCCACGCACTCCGAAATCAGCACGGCGCCAAGAAATCGTTGATTGAGCGTCTGGCCAAACGGGGCCTGTGACCGTTATAGGCGTCCACGACCACATCCTCGGTGATTCGTTTCTTCCGCTCTTTGTTTTGGTTTGCTCGTTTCATGATGTTTGCTCCCGCCATCTCGCCTGCGCTCGCTTGGCGAAGGATGGCTCGTTTGACGATTCTCCTAGAGCGATCAGACCGAGTCCGCTAAGTATCCCCGTCTGCCTGGAATGCTCCGTCTGGATGTATCTCAGAAGTGCCTGCCATTCTGCCGCGTTGCCAGCCTTCATATAAAGCTTATGGGCGCTTTCAAAATGCCCCAAGGCGGCATCGTAATACTTGCTCTTTTTACTATTCAGGATGCGGACGGCTAAAGCTCTATAGAGCTTCGCCGCCGCCAAATTGTCTCTCTTGGCCAATCCATCGGCGGCCGGTTCCGCGTCGTAGTGGCTTACGGTCTCAAGATCGGTATGCGTCGATGCGTGAATCCGCGCCGCCAACCGATTCCATTCCTTGGTTTTAATGCAAAGGGTCATGAACTCGCCCAGTCGTCCTTCCGTAGCTGCATTCATCGCCTTCTCATGCCACCGAGTCTTCTCACTCTTCGACACGCAGGCCATCAATTCTTCGTAACCCATTTCGGAGGGATCCGCCTCGAATTCCGACCAAGCCGCGGTCAGGGCATCTTCCCTTCTCCCAACTTTGGCCAAAATCTTCGGCCTGAGTTGAGCGAGGGCGTGACTGCTCTCGTTGCGCCAGTTTCGAGTCGGTTCGAGTGCCAAGCCTTTCTCAACCCAAATGAGCGCCTGTGCCCAATGTTTATGGAAAATCTCCATCTCCGCCAGACGCTCACAATCAAGGGGACTCAATCCCAGCCGATCACATAGCGCAGCGTAAGGTGCAACCGATTTCGTTGATAAATAAATGTCCTTAAGCGACAACGCCGGCAAGCGGATTTTGTTGTCGTACTCAAAAATAGCTTTGACCTGGCCCGGCATCGACTCCGGCAAAGCTGCGGTGATGAGATCGTGGAAGTGGGCGATCAGCAACCGGCTCCCATCCGAATCCAGCGCTTTGACCAGTTTCGGCTCAATGCGGTGGCAAAATCCGTAATTGTCGCGTTCCTTCCATTTGAGGATTTGGCGAACCGTTTCGTCCGCCGGGAGCCCCATCGCCTGCCTGGCTTTTATCCACCCGCAGAAAAGGCGGTGGAAGAACATCGACAGATAGGCGTTGGAGTCATCGCATTCCTCAATCTTCACGTAGCAGCCGGATAGAAACATCTCGAACAAACGCACCGCACGGCCGCTTGCATCTGGTTTCAGCGCTTCAAGCCGTTCCTGCACTTTTTCCAGTTCTTGAACAAAGCCGTTCGTTTCGCTGTAACGAATAAATTTTCCAGGGATCAGCGCGTGTTCAATTTCCGCAACCAAGCGATCGGTGTTTCTTGTTTTGCTCATGATGCAAGTCTCGGATGTTATTCTTATCAATCAGGCAGCAGTTTCAGCAACGTTGCTTTCACATATTCTCCAGCTTAGATACGGATAAGAGCAAATCCTGTTCAACTTGGCGCTGTGTTGGCCATGGGACCGCCATTTGATCGGTTAAAACATCCCGGCCGGTGAGCGAAGTCATAGCCGGAAGCGCCGGAAGCAGGTATTCAAGGCAATTTCTGCAATCGATAGAACCGAACACTGGAATTGGATGGCACGAGAAGTTGAAGGCGGTCTCCAACCTGGGTCGCGACGTCGATTATGTTTTGCCAGTTCGCGTCAGCGCTCAAGCTGTCAGAGAACTGTAGTTTAAAACCGGCTGAATTGGCGGCAGGCCAGGAAAGCACTACTTCGGACGGCCTGTTTTTTTCAGCCGAGAGCGCCACGCTGCCCGTGCCAAGTTCGCTTCCGTCGGGATCGAAGACGGTCCACGTGGACACGTATGTTTTTCCGTCGAAAGTGGTGGTGATACGCGCTTCGCCAGAAACACCGGTGCGCCAGACCAGCGGATTGGAAACATCCACCACGTTTGGCTTGGAACTGGCGACTCGCAGATTTTTTGCGGTGATAAAGCGCCGGGACTTTCGACCGTCGCTCCAGGTGGTCCATACCTCAATGGGCACCGCTACGCCTGCGGGATGGCGCGTTGGATCTTGGGGAACAACCTCAAAGCTCTGGGCGGTAACCCCCGCAGGCACGAGGGACGCCACCAGATACGGTTTGAGCACAACGCGGGTTCCGTTCGTGGACTTATACATCCCTTCCAGCACGACGTCGCCGTAAACACCAGGATCGACCCGCACCTGAACTTCAAGGCGGTCTGCACGAGCCGGAACTGATATTCCCTTGCTGGTAATTCCGTTGGTCCCAAACAATTGCGCGGACCAGAGGATTTGATTGGTCACGGGCCGACCCTCCGGCGGGACCAACCGCAAGGTAAAAGTTTGCAATGTCGCGGCGGCGGAAAGTCCTTCCGATGTGCCCCTTGAAGCACTCGCGAAGGGGCTCAGGCTGAATTCAGGTTCGGTTGATTCGGAATCGAAACTGCGGGCCAGTTCATCGATTGCATCGCGGATTTTGGTGTGAAGCAGCCGCGGTACTTGAAAAGAATCAAAAATGCGTTCCGACGCGGGCATTTGATCGCTCTGATTGAGGGCGGACATCACGTGGCGGGCAACCACGACGGAGAGAACCTGGCCGCTGGTGGCGCCGAAAATTTCTCCGATGCCGGCAACGTCATAAAATGCATGCGAAATGC
>Ga0163150_10007625_pt1 | contig 12615 bp, 10 predicted proteins | sample OliLakLV19P2IB_FD_148628 | JGI IMG/M metagenome (GOLD analysis project Ga0163150, IMG submission 148628) | Freshwater microbial mat bacterial communities from Lake Vanda, McMurdo Dry Valleys, Antarctica - Oligotrophic Lake LV.19.P2.IB | ecosystem: Environmental > Aquatic > Freshwater > Lake >...
CTGGTGATACTGCCGGCCGCGGGCATTGCGTTGTTCGTCGGTCAGTCCGTGGCGCTCGAGGTAGAGCTGTATTCGGCGACCGATGTGCTGCTCACGGGCCGTGTGGTCACGTGGGAAACCAACAACGCAGCGGTTGCGACCGTGGATGCGGAGGGACTCGTCCAGACGCTGATCGCAGGCACTGCCACGATCACGGCCCGTTCCGAGGGCCAATCCGTCGCGTCAACCATAACGGTGACTACGCCGCCAGCGCCGCCGAGCACACTGGTCGCGGGTATCGCCGCAGCCGGACCGGCCAGCACCACGTCGATCAACCTGGTGGCTAGCGCTCCGTCAGGCGGCACGCCGCCCTATACCTATCAGTGGTATCGCGGTCCCACCCCTGCCTTTATTCCAGGCGGTGGAAATGCGATCGCCGGCGCGACGACGCTCAGTTTCACCGACGTCGGTCTGACCGTCGGAACGCCGTACTATTACAGGCTCATTGCAACCGACGCAGCCTCCGCCAGTGTGACCTACGGCGAGGTCAATGCAACGCCGGGTAACTTCAACGCGCTGGCTGGAGGGAACGAACCCGCGGGATTCAAGCGTATCTTCGTTCTCGACGGAACGACGACGAACATAGCGACTGCGAATGCTGGTTTCGTTCCGACTACACTCGGCCGCTGGAACCAGGCGGGCGGGCCGATCTCTGATGCCAACCGCTTCGAGTCGGTCGATGCAGTCGGCGCAACCGACGGGAAGGCCCTGCGACACTGGATGTTGATCGGCGACGGTGCCGGTTATCACGGGCTGCTCACCGCGCGCAGCATAAGGAACTACACGCCGCCAGGCTGGGCGACGATTATCGGGACGCCACGTTCCTACTACATGCGTGCCCGGTTCCGCCTGTCGCCAAGTTGGCAGAGCCATTCCGGTGGCAACAAGATCCACGGATTCCTGGGCAGCGCGCGGGGCCTGACCGTCGCCGGCGAATCACAGGCGAACGATTACTACATCTACATCAACCTCGCCGCTCCGGATAACACGAAGGTCGGGGTCAAGCGCCAGAACACCGGTCACGACGGCGTCACGTTCCGCACAAACCCGAGCGCGCCTACCATCAGCACGCGCAACGTGTGGTACGATGTGGAGTACCTCGTCACGACGCAGTCGGTCGAAGGTGCAAACAACGGAAGCCTGCGGGTCTGGATCAATGGCGTGGCGTTCGTAAACGCCACAGGCTTCGCCTTTACACCGGGAATGGACGGGTTCGAGTTCCCGATGTACTGGGGCGGATCGGGCGCCGACGTCGTATCCGTTAGCGGAATGTATACGGACTGGGACGTGTTTTACATCAGCGCCGGAAATTAGGCAGACCAGCGACGTGGGGGAGTTACCCGTAGTGTTGGGTAACTCCCTCATGCCTTTCCGAGATGTCAGAGTTGGATGAGAGTCCAGACAGCGGGCGTCTGTCAGCCCGTCCGCCATTCAGAACTGTCGTTCTGCATGCCCTGGCACCGGCGCTGTATGGCGGCCTCGAGAGTGTCATCCAGGCACTCACATCGGCGCAGCGTGCGGACGGCCACGAAGTCCACGCGGCACTGATCGTCAGTCCCTCCGAAACCGATCATCCACTCGCGCAACAGCTCCGCACTGCGGGCGTGGCCGTGCACATCATCACTGTATCGGGACGTCAATACGCCGCAGAAGCCCGCGGCTTTGCCCAGTTGTGTCGAGCCGTGAAACCGGGGGTGGTGCACACGCACGGCTACCGATCTGACATCATCGAGGGGGCCGTAGCGCGCTGGCTCGGGATTCCTCGCGTTTCCACGGTACACGGCTTCGTCCGGCTGGACCGGCGCAGCCGGCTGTACGAGCGAATACAGCGCCACGTGCTGAAGAGTTTCGACGCGGTCATCGCGGTTTCGCGGCCGCTCGTGGAAGAGCTGTCGGGCGCAGGTGTGCCGAGGGAACGTGTTCACTTGATTCCCAACGCGTGGAGTGGTGCGACATCGCGACTGAGCCGCGCGGACGCACGGGAAGCGCTGCATCTTCAACTGGATGTGCCAACCCTCGGCTGGGTGGGGAGGTTGAGTCCCGAGAAGGGCGCTGACGTATTACTGCACGCGCTCGAGTACCTGAATGACATACCTGCACTGCAGGTGGCATTCATCGGGGACGGCAGGGAGAAGGCGGCGCTGCAGGGCCTCGTGCCGGCATCCGGAGGTCACCGGATTTCCTGGCATGGCGTCCTCGCGGATGCGGGCCGGTACTTCTCCGCATTCGATGTCTTTGTCTTGAGTTCGCGAACGGAAGGAACTCCCATTGTTCTCTTCGAAGCCATGGCAGCGGACGTTCCGGTTGTCGCTACGCGTGTCGGAGGCGTGCCGGACGTGGTTGGCACGGCTGAGGCCGAGCTGGTTCCCTCCGAGGATCCACGCGCGCTGGCCGATGCGCTGCGTCGTGTTCTGGCGAATCCCGGCTTATCCGCGCAGCGCGCACTACGTGCACGGATGCGTCTCGAGGAAGAGTATCGGCTCGACAACTGGGTCGCGTCCCACACGAGACTATACGCGCAGATTGCACTCGCCCGCCCTCCCCGCTAATGTCGGCGCTCCCGGCACGAACGCTCCACCTTCCAGATACGCGCTTCCCACTTTGAACGTCTGCTACATATATCAGGATGAGTATCCATGGGATGTGCGTGCTGAGAAGATTACGACCTCTCTGGCGGCGCACGGCGTCAACGTGCACGTACTGGGAAGCAACACCACCGGTAAGCCACGGTACGAAAAAGTCACCGCCAAGCTGCACTATCATCGGCTCCCCGCGTGGTGGGGTGCCAGGTCTCGCAGGTTGCTCAACCTCGCGGCGTTCTTTTCACCGGTGTGGATCCGCGAGACGGTGGCACTCATCCGGCGCGAACAGATCGACCTGCTGATCGTTCGCGACCTCCCGCTCGGTCCGATGGCGTGGCTTGCGGGTCGAATGACCGGGGCACGTGTCATCATGGACATGGCCGAGAATTATCCTGCAATGATTCAAGACACCTGGACCTTTCGCGGGCCTGCGCCGCTGGACTACGTGATGCGGAACCCTGCGGTGCTGCGGGCTCTGGAGCGGTGGCTGTTGCCGCGGCTCGACGGCGTGTTCGTTGTTTCCGGCGCAAGCCGCGACCGCGTGCTTTCGGTCACCCGTCATCAGCGCCCGGTATGGGTCGTCGGCAACACGCCACGTCTCGTCGACGCGGACAAGTCGGTGCCGCACCCCGTCGTGGACGCCATTCGGCGCCGCGGGGCGCTCACCCTGATCTACGTCGGAAACCTGGACGCAAAACGCGGTGTCGATGTCGTCTTGAAAGCGCTCCCGCTGCTGCGGGAACAGCTGCAAGACGTACTGTTCGTTATTGGTGGACGGGGCGGAATCGAAGCATCACTGCGGGATACCGCACGGAATCTGGGTGTGGAGGAGAATGTGATCTTCTCCGGTTGGGTGGATCCGACTGCAGTGCCCTCACTGATCGCTGCCGCGGACATCGGTGTCGTGGCCCATTACGCAACGGAGCATACGAACACGACGATACCGAACAAGATTTACGATTACATGGCACAACGTAAACCGGTAGTAGTGTCGACGGCGAAGAATCTCCAGGACATCGTCGAGCAGAGCGGCTGCGGACGCGTGTTTCTCGATCGGGACCACGCGGACTTCGCGCGGGCGGTTCTCTCGCTTTCGGATCCGGAACAACGGAGAATTGCGGGCGAAGCTGGCCGCATGGCTGTCGATACCGAGTTCAATTGGGACCATGACGAGAAGATACTTGTGGAAGCTGTGGCGAGCTTCGCGTGAGCCGCACAAGGCTGCTCTACCTCGGCCATGTGATGCCGTATCCTCCCGATACAGGCCCGTCGATACGCGCCTTTCATACATTGCGGATACTTGCCGAGGCGTTCGATATCACAGCGCTTTGCTTCTACCGTGCCAGCCTCTACCGCGACAACCATACTCTGAACCGCAGCACGCAGGAGCTGTCTGGCCTGGCGGACGTCAGCACATATCCACTGCCGCAGGAGCAGTCCAGGCTGCGCATGCTGCACGATCATGTACTCTCGCTCATCACGAGACGGCCATACACCTGGTATGTCTATGACTCGAGAGTCTACCGGCAGGCGCTGCGAAACCATCTGGCCGCGACGCAGTACGATGTCATTCATGTGGAGAGCCTCGACCTGTGCGCGTACCTCGGAGAACTTGATCTCAACATGACTGTGTTGACTCATCACAACGTCGAGTCGGAACTCCTGCGCAAGCGTGCCGTGCAGCCTGGTGCCGGACTGGCGGGGCGTTACATGAAAGTTCAGGCTGAGCTGCTGGAGCGCGAAGAACGGCGGCAGCTCGGAAAGGTCAGGCTCAATGTCACCGTTTCGGACGCCGACGCCCGCGCGCTTCACCAGATTGCACCCAATGCCGATATCCTCGTGATGCCGAATGGAGTAGACGTCGATTTCTTCACGAAGCAGAACGTGGCTGGCAACGACATTGTGTTCATTGGCGGCATGGAATGGTTCCCGAATGTCGATGCGATGCAATGGTTCGGTGGCGAAGTCCTGCCCCTGATCCGCGCCGCCGGATTCAAGGGACGCTGCAGCTGGATCGGACGCGCTACGGAGGCCGAACAGCGCAGGGCACTCGAGCAGTATGGAATTGTCGTGACTGGATACGTAGACGACATTCGCGTTCATGTCAGCAATGCTGCATGCGTTGTCGTTCCGTTGCGCATTGGCGGGGGTACCCGACTGAAGATCACGACGGCATGGGCCCTCGGCAAGCCGGTGGTAAGCACGACTATCGGATGCGAAGGGCTCAATGCACATCACGACGACAACATCATCCTCGCCGACACGGCGTTGGAGATGTCAGCTGCGGTGTTGCGCCTCCTGCATGACACCGAGTTGCGGCGGAGGATCGGGGAATCAGGACGTGTTACTGCGGAGACCGACTACGCATGGCCCGTTGTTGGACAACCTCTCCTGCAGGCGTATCGCGCGATCGCGCGGGACAACCGATGATCAGCGTCGCAGTATCCGGGTCATCCACTTCTTCACACCACTCTGCTGGTTGAGCTGCCGGAACCCGGCGAGCTCCTGCTTGACTCCTTCGCGCTCGACCCGCCGGTCGAACTCCGCCACACATTCGTTGTACAGCTGGATGTCGAGCTGGTTGAATTCACGCACCGTGTCGATATCCGCGGTTGATATGGCGACGTCCTTGTGCTTGGTGCGCGCGACGTTTTCGCGCTCGTAGGTTGGCTCGTGTTTCCAGCCCAGCAGGTTTCGCAGGAGCAGGATGGTCTCGTCGAAACGTTCCGTCATCCCGACAAGTGCGAAGTGCTCGCTGATGTTCGCGCGCGCCTCGTCGAGGGCGGCGGCAGTCGTCCGGCCGAACGGCACAGTGCGTATCTGATCCGTCAGCCAGCGCACGTGGCCGTCGTTCATTCCGGGTGAAATTCCGCTGCTGACAAACTCACCGAGACTCATGTTGGCGGAAATGACCTGCGCATGGTGCGGGTTCTGGACGTTGCGCCGCACGTAGAAGTACTGGGATATCACACGCGCAACGGGTTCACGCAGCACGGTCATGTAGCGCGCACGCTGCGGCAGGTAGCGGTGAAGCCCGAAAGGCATGTGGCCCTTCAGCAGCCGTATCTGTTCCCTGGCCGCAGGATCGAGCGCGGCGAGCGCAAGCACCTCGGGTTCGTCGTGTGTAGCTGCGAAAACATTGCGGACCCGGCGGGCGGGAAAATTACCATTGAGAAGGGTGTGAAGAGTACTCCCTGCAGTCTTGGGAATATGCAGGAAGATCAACGCCTCATCATCAGTCAGTGGTTTCATGGTTGCTGGCCGATCGTTGCCATCGACTGGTCCCGTGCTGCGAACGACTTGACCGTGCCGTCCTCCAGATGATAGAAAAAGTCTGCCGCATCACGAATAGCCTGCTGATGCGAAATGGCTACGATCGTCATGCGTCCCTGCAATGACCGCAACGTATCGCAGATCGCCGCCTCGGTGACCGGATCCAGTGCGGCCGTCACTTCGTCGAGAACCAGCAGCGCAGGTTGGCGGATGAGGGCGCGCGCGATGGCGAGTCTCTGCCTCTGGCCGCCCGACAGGTTCACACCCAGGTTGCCTACGACGGCGTTCAGTCCATCAGGCCTCTCCGCCACGAAATCCCACGCGCCCGACGCCTTCAACGCATCCTCGACGATATCCACGGAAATGGAAGGGTCGCCGAAGGTGAGGTTCTGCAGGATGGTATCGTTGAAGAGCAGCATTTCCTGTGGTACATAGCCGATGCGCTGGCGCCATTCGCGCAGGTCGAGGTCGTTGAGCGAAATGCCATCGACGAGGACGCGGCCGGATGCGGGTTGATGCAGTCCTACAATCAGGTCGATGATCGTAGTCTTGCCCGCTCCGGAAGGACCGATCAGCGCGACAAACCGCCCGTGCGGAATCGTGATGCTGATGTTGCGCAGAATTTGCTTTTCACCATATGCGAAGCTGACGTTGTCGAGCACAATGGAGTCCTGCAGGGATACCGTAATCCCCGTTGCAGTGATTTCCTCCTTCTGTTGCGTGGTCTCCTCAATGCGTTCCTGCACGGACCAGAACGACGCCTCGCCCTGAACCATCGTCTGATAAGCGAGCTGCATCTTGTTGATGTTCGTGATCAGGCGGTGGAAGATGAAGGCCATCAGCAGAACGGTGTGGAGCGGTTCGTCACGGAACAGCAGCAGGTAGAATAAGCCAATGCCGAGAACCACTGCGACGACTGGCTCCTGAAAGAGCTTCATCGTTTCCATCGCGCGGACCTGCAGCTGCTGCTGGCGGTTCAGCCGCTCGATCTCGTGTTCCATCAGCGGAAGGAAATCGTTCTCCCGCGCCATGGCCTTTACTGCCTTGATGCCCTGCAGTGCGTCGATCAGTCGTGCGGAAAGCGAATTTCGCAGCACGACCTGACGACGCCCGGCAGCGCGGCTTGCCGAAATGAGGCTCCTCAGCGCGTAGACGACGGCGGAGCCCGCGCCGAGCGCGAGCACTGTCGTCTGCCAGGAGACGAGCATCGAGATCACGATGTAGGCCATTACCTGCAGGCCGGCAGCCATCAGGCCGCACGCCTCACGATACGCATTCGACGCCTGCTGCGTCTCCGTCGATATGGCATTCACGAACTGACCGTGAGGCTGGCTGCCGAAGTAACGCCACTTCGCTTCCATCAGCGCGCGTAGCAGCGTCAGTCGCAGGTCCATTGCAACATGCGCGACGGTGTACCCAACCTGCTTCATAGCCAGCCAGAGGAACACCGACTTCAGCACGATGCTGATTACGATGATGAACAGCAGCGCACCTATGCTGGGCTTCAGGCCCACGATGCCGAGCAGCGGAGCCAGCAGCTTCCCTGCCTTCGACATCGCCAGTCCTTCCGGGTTGCCGGCGAACTGCAACAGAGGCATGAGGCTGAGGATTCCGATGCCTTCGACGAGCCCCGAGGCTGCCATTAGCAGAATCATCATGAGGCTCCGGCGTGGATATGCCTTCAGCCAGTATCTGATGAACTGCAGGCTCTGTCGGTTGATCAAGGCAGATGCTCCGCTCTATGCCGTGGAACGGCGCTGACGCGTGGCCGCTCGCGTGAAATCATTACAAGTTAACAGATCTGCCCCCTCTCTCCCAGAACGCCATCGGAGTGCGCGGCGTGGGTCATTCAACCGGTAGCAGGAAGCCGGCGAGGGCCTGGTATTCGGCCGCGAAATATTCGTAGGTCGCGTCGTCCGGGTAGCGCGGGTTCGGGCTGTTGGTCTTCAGCTCGATATCGCGCCCCCACGCCTCCCCGCGCGTCTGGGCAAGGGCGCGGAGCGCGGCGTTGAGGCGCTCGGTACTCTTGACGTAACCGGCGTTCTCGATCGCCCATTCCCGCGGCTGGAAGGATGCCCGATCGTCGAGCACCTGCATCAGCGCGTCGGCGAGCCGACCTGCACGGAAAAGGACCCCAGTCTCGGCGTTGACATGGTCCACATTGACACCGCGATGCTCGCCTGACACAACGACCGGCGTGTCGCAGAAGAGGGCTTCGTAGAGCCCGCGATTCGATCCCTCCCGTTTCGAAACGAGCACGTAGGCGCGCGATCCCGACACTACGCGTGCCACCTCCTTCTGCGGAATGCTCTCGAGGATGGTGCACTGATCGGAGACGCCGTAACTGCGCATCAACTCTTCGACATGTTTTCGCGTCCAGTCGATCGGGTAGCCGATCAGCGCAACGCGCGGCTGCCTGTTGTGATGCGTGCGCAGATATGCCAGCGTTGCGAAAAATTCGCGGTGCCTCTTGTAGGGACTCCATGCCGATACCATGACGAGGTCGTACAGCGCCTCGCGAGGCACGGGCGGACGGAAGAGCGTCGGGTCCATCCACTCCCCCGCACCCAGACGAATGGGGACCATGTTGCTGCGGAGATCACTGATGAAATCATAATCGCGACGGCTCGAGCACTGGACGATCACGTCGGCGTCACTCCCGACGAAAAGCAGGAAGCTGATATCCTCGTATCCCCACCAGCTCGGCTCGAACACGAGTGAGTAATGCTGTACGAGACGCGCTACATCGAAGCTGGCTGCGAAGCGCTGCAGGGCGCCCGTGTAGCTTATGAGGATCACTCCCCTGCCTCCATTTGGATCCCGTTTCTTCAGGAGGATCAGGTCACCAAGCCGGTTGGGCTCCTCGTCGCGCGGGAACCTCAGGCGCACGCGGTCCTCCAGCGGGTCGCGACTCATCGCAAGGCGCAACTGACGTGCATCGGCCGACGCCTGGAATTCGGCGAGGAGATGATTGCCTTTCAACGGCGAGAGTACGCCGCCCTCCCTGCAGCACGCATCGAGCAGCGATTGCACGCGATCCCGTCCGGCATCCGGCCTGCTCGAAATCCGGACCCCTCGCAACAGGTACGATGCTGCCTGCAGCCGCCGGCCGCGACTGGCCGCCAGTGCAGAGCGCAGCGAGAGGATTCGAGCATAAACGTCCTGACCCGCCGCGGCATCCTTCAGCAGGTCGATAGCCTCCAGCGGGCCCATCATTCGAGCCCTTCGGCAACGATGCTGATGAGCTCGCGCAGGTGGGGTTCCCGCGCGAATTCCTTCATCGCTCGCGCTGCACCATTTCGACTCATACGGGCCCGCTCCTCAGGATTCGACAGCAGCTTGTGCAGGGCTGCGGCGAGCGCGCCCGGATCTGCGGGGGGCACCAGCAACCCCGTTTCGCCGTCGACGAGTATCTCGGGGATTCCGCCCACGGCGGATCCGATCACGGGCACGCCCAGCGCCATCGGCTCCAGCACGGAAAGTCCGAAGGCCTCCTCCCACACTGATGGAGATACACAGACGTCGGCACCAGCCACGAGTTCAATGGCATCCGCGCGGTAACCCGCAAGGTGGATGTGGCTGGCGGATGGCAGACTCGCCCGGAGCCGCTGCAAGTCGGAAAATGCCGGGCCATCGCCGATGTAGACAAGAACGGGCGATGGGCCGGCTGCGGGATACTGAGCGCTCAGCAGGTCGAAGGCGCGCAATAGCACGTCGACTCCCTTCTCCGGCACTGTGCGACAGGCGCACAGCACCACCGGCGTGCCCGGTTCCAGTCCGAATGTCTGCGCGAGCAGCGCCCGTGCTGCCGGACGCGGCTCCATCGGCTCGATCGAATTCCAGATACGCCGCAGCCGTGCTCGTGGAACCAGGTCGACGTCGATCTTGCGTTGCACGACGAAGTCGCTGACGCCGATCACGGCGTCAGCCATCATTCCTGGCATCCGACGCGAGATCCACTTCGTCCATCGCCGGACTCCGCGCGGTACCGTTCGCATGCCCGACGTGTGGTCATGCACAACTATCCTTCTCACACCCGCCAGCCGCAGTGCAATGAATGCGGGATCCCATGGCAGCCGATCCGTCAGGTACAGGACCCTGATTCGATGGCTCCGGATGAACGCGCACACATCTCGACATTCTGCAGCGTCTTCAGCTTGAATGGCAGCTCGACAGCCTGCGCCGCACTTCCCTGAAGCGTTCGAGGCCCTGCTTCGATGAGCGGATAGGCGACATACGTCGGTGTCCCGCGCGCAGCAAGGTGCTCTGCCAGCCCGCGGTACAGGCTCTCTATGTACGTCCACGCGTAGCCGGTGTTCGCTGGAAAATTCGCCACGCACAACAAACCATCCTTCTGCGCGGCACCGTGAACATGCTCTGTTGATTCTACGCGATTCATTGGTAGCCAAGCCGCCGGTTCATCGGGCCGGCGATGCGCTCGAACTGCGCGCGCTGTTCCTTGCTCAGCTCGCTGCGCCACCGCTCTTCCAGCACGATCGCAGTCTCCTCGCGCCGGAAACGCATCGGATTGCCACCGATCGTGTGATAGTGCTCCTTCACGATCGGTTTCACGGTAAGTGGCCGCGGGGCGTCGATCAGCGCGGAGATCCGGGCCAGCGCAGATGCGGGGTCCGTGCACAGATCTTCGTAGCGCAGGAGCATCCTGCGGGAGTGTGGCAGTGTGGTCATCGCAAGGGAAAGATTCCAGTTGTATCGCTTCCACATGCGCACCGCATCATCAAAGCTCATGTCATGATGCCTGCTCAGCGACAGCGATGCGGCGCGGCCGTCACGGACCAGGAATATCACCCGCACCCTGTCCGGTGACGCCAGGTATAGCGCCTTCATGGGAAGTGCGTATTTCGATGAATCGACGATGGTCGGGCTATCGTGCAATGCCGCTATGACCTCGAAAAGCTGCAGCGCGTTTCGGCTCGCGTCGAGATACGCTTTCGACAGTGCACTTGCCGGCGCAAGCGCCTTCCACAGCGAACCGCTTCCCAGCAACAGGAGCGCATCATTGATCGACGGCAACCGGCGATGCAGCGACTGTACGGTGGCTTCGACAGTCAGGGGAAACTCGCTCAGCATCAGCGACGGCCTGTCGAGTGCCGCGCGCAACCTGTCCTGCACATCGTGCCAGAACGGACACTGCGTTACGGGTTCCCCGCATGTGCATCGTGCGCCCTCGCGAGCGTAGCGCGACAACAGGTAGACTTCGCCAAGTGCCGTTACGGAGTCGTTCGCACCGAGGAGCATGTCGAGCAGCGTCGATCCGGAGTAACCTACGCTTGCGATGTAGAGTACACGGCGCAGTGCGTTACCACTGGGTCGATTCACCGCGACACCCGGCGACGGCGGAGGGCTGGAACGGCGATCACTCGAAGGAATATCCGAACTCTGCGATGTCTCGTGCGAACACGCGGGCCACCGTGTCTGCCGACTTCGCCGTGTATGCCGTACGGTAGTCGCGGTTCGACGACTGTTTCTCGTGCGGAAGCTGCGCGTCGCGGCCGATCTTCTCGCACACGTCGCGAAAATCGCCGCTCAGGTTCTCGAAGCGTCCCACATAATCAACGATGATCTGGCCGTTTGCGTCGGAGATCCAGTCTACCTGGGGCATGAACATCTTCGGCTGGTCGTAATAACGCGGGTCGTGTTCGTCGTACGCCAGCCGCACCCATTCATTGAACTCGACAGGATGGTCCCGAAGCCCCGTCTGGTTCGTCCTGACGCGGTAGTTGTAGTGCGACGCCACCTTGTCCCATGGGTTACGCACGAACGCGAAGCTGAACCGGCGTTCCCAGCGTGCGGAGCCCAGGTAGTCCCGCAGCTCAAGCGCTGTCAGATGCTGAAAGGGCAGGCCGAGCGCCGTTTCGATGCTGCTGCCGCCGGTCTTGTTGATGTGCACGAAGATGACGTCCAGAAAGTACTTCGTCCGAAGCCGGGCCACGCGGTCCCGTAGCCGGTATCTCAGCGCGAACATGGCGCTAGCCCCTTAATTCCTGTTATTTATCCGGGCCTCAGGACTGCGGTCGCGCCGGTTCATGCGCGGTATCGCGTCCGGTAGCCTGACGCAGCCCGTGTATCCGCAGATGGCGGCGGCACCGATCATCAATTCAGAGGACCATGCGGATTTTCGTTTTCGCACACCAGTATCCCCTGCCTTACAAGCCGTACTATGATACACAATTCGCCGACTTGCTGCGAATGGGGCACGACCTGACGATCTTCGCGGGCGGCAGGGAAACCAGGATGGTCAACGAGAAGGTCATCCGATTCCATCTCAACGATCGGATACGCTATTTCCCGACCACGCTGAAGAAGTTGCCGCCGCATCTGCCCGGGTTGCTCGCGGATGCAGTGCTCCATCCGCGCAGGTTGCGGCGCTCAATATCGGCGGTGCGTGCAGCGGGCGTGCGCGATGCAAAGCGTTCCCTCGTGCACACCGCGCGTGTGCGCACACTCGGCCCCGACAGGCCCGACATGTGCCTCGTGCACGGACTCGGGACCATGGTCCAGCTGCCCTGGCTCAAGCAACTCTACGCCGACACCCCCCTCGCCCTCTACTACCACGGAGGCGAAGTGCCGAGTGTCGCGGAACTCGAGCCCGGCGCCGTCGAGTATGCGTTCGGCGTCGCCGACGCCGTGTTCACCAACACCACCTTTTCCCTCGATCACGCCGTCGGTCGTGGCTGCCCCGAGACGAAAATTACAATAC
>Ga0163150_10007626_pt1 | contig 12614 bp, 22 predicted proteins | sample OliLakLV19P2IB_FD_148628 | JGI IMG/M metagenome (GOLD analysis project Ga0163150, IMG submission 148628) | Freshwater microbial mat bacterial communities from Lake Vanda, McMurdo Dry Valleys, Antarctica - Oligotrophic Lake LV.19.P2.IB | ecosystem: Environmental > Aquatic > Freshwater > Lake >...
GGCGTGGTTGCGGCTTGCGGGGCTGACGGATCATGCGGAGGCGTTGGAGGGGCTGGTTGCGTTTACGTCTGCTGCTTCGGCGAGGAGGGCGCAACCTGCTCTTTCGGCTGCGTACGCGGCTGCGATCTCGGCTTGGGCTTCGCGCTCGGCTGCGATCTCGGATTCGGTCTCGGCTGCGGACTCGGCTGCGGACTCGGCTGCGATCTCGGCTGCGCGCTCGGCTGCGTATTCGGCTTCGGCTTCGGACTCGGATTCGGACTCGGCTGCGATCTCGAATGCGGTCTCGGCTGCGGACTCGGCTGCGCGCTTGGCTGCGCGCTTGGCTGCGGACGCGGCGCTTGATCCGACCGTGAAGATCATACAAACGTCCGCGTCCCAGCTCGTCATCCGAATGTGCGAGGTGGGACGATGATCGGCCAGAGGTACCCCGAGGAAGACGCATTGCGCGTGTGGGAGGAAGACGGCCTGACGCTGTCGATCCTGCGAGTGAAGCGCGGACATCTGTGCGGCTACGTTCGCTTCCCGTCGCGGCCGGTGAGGGAGTCCGGATATCGGGGAATCCTCAGCTTTGTTCCCGTCCACGGCGGCATCACCTACGCCAGCGAGGACGATGACGGCTCGATGGTTTACGGGTTCGACTGCTCGCACTCCGGCGACTGGTCGTCGTATGACACGAGCGGGAAGAACTGGACGGAGGGAGAGGTGGAGGTGGGGACGCGAAATATGGCGTCGGGCATCCGTCATGCCGTCGCCTTCGAGGATCGCTACCTGTTGGCTTGCGACGGCGAGGAACGCGCGGCCGTGCTCGACGAGTACACGGAGGCTCACGGAATACCGTTTGATGTGACCGACAACTTTGGCGCGATGATCGTTCTCGGCGGATTGGCATCGTTCGCGGTTGAGCGTTTGTCGGTGGGGGATTGGCCGGCTTGATCGGCCACATCCCCGTGACGCGTTCGTGAACCTTTACGGCGGGATGAGCGAAAAAAGGGGAGGCGCAGCATGATCTACAAGGCCGAAATGTCCATAGCTGAAAAGGCAACAACATACGAAGACAAGCGGATCGAGTTCAGCGTCCACGACGACCCGGAGTATGGGGCGGTCGTGCTGATGAACGTCGCGAAATACGACGAAGGTAACCCGATTACCAAAACCACAAACGAATACTCGTTCCCGCCTTTTTTGGTAAGCGACCTCGTCCGGTTGCTGGCCGCCTTCGGGTACGCGGGGACGGACGGATGAGCGGCCCGCCCAAGTACCGCAAGTACCCCGGCGATCCACCAACCCTTCCTCGGGCGCTTTGGTGGATCGCCGGGATCCTGATACTCCTGCTCCTTGCGAACGCTCTCCTGCGATGACGACTTGCGCTTTTCGGACGATCGGCGTATTGTCCCGACCTCGCCCAGAAAAGGCGAACGGCCCAGATGCCTCCCCAGGATCTGAGCCGTCCGTACAACCTCATCACAGGAGGTCGCCGCCATCGCGGAGTATATACAACCCGGACGACGTAGCGCCACTCGAGGGTCGGTGTAGGCCCATGGAGACAGAGGTCTGCCTGCGTTGCGTCGGCTGTACGTGGGGGCGGCGCGTGGTACGACGCGCTTGGGTGAAGACGACAAACGGTCTGGGTGGGACCGGGCGCTTGACGCTCACGTCAAGCGATTCCACACCGTGACTTACAGATGACGAGAGGATTTGCAATGGGAGACGTGATACCAATCGAAGAAGGGCGGTCGGCGCAGCCGACTCCCCCGGAGGGCCTCAACGGGCAGACGCTCTTCGGAGCGATCGTGGACGAATTCGCTGCAGTCGGCGCGACCTTGCCACGCTCGACCATCGCTGTTGCCGTGCGCCACGGCGCCGCTGCACTGAAGGATGGCGTCGCGCCCGAGATCGTGCTCGCGGGCTGCATGGTCGCGCTGCGCCAGGGCAAGGGACGCTTCACGCAGGACTACATCGCCGAGCTCGCCGTTGTGAAGGCAGGGCAGCACCTCAGCCTCGGCGAGTACCAGCGGCAGGTCGAGCGCCACAAGTACGAGACGGCGCCGCTCAGCCGCGTCGAGAGGATCCAGCAAGGTCTTGAGGAGGAGAACGATGGAACAACGTGACGCAGAGCAACTCGTCGGCCAGCTCAACTCGAACTACAAGATGGGCCTCGACTACGACGAGTTCGGCAAGAGGATGTGGATGCGGTACATGATCGAGCAGGACGTTCTCCTCGCCTCCGAGGCCGTGAAGAGGGTCTGTGGGCGTCAGAGGGAGCGCGCCACGATCGCCGATATCCGCCAGATGGTCGTCGCAGTTGCCAGCGACAGGCTGGCGGCTGCGCCGGCCCTTCCTGAGCCCCAGTTCACGCGCGAGCTCCCGGGTTGGGTGAAGGGATGGCTGATAGGCCGCAGCCGACGCGATTACCGCGTCTGGCCCGAGCAGAAGCCTGGATACGACTCCCTGCAGCGCGAGCACTCCGGCACGCGGACCCACGTCTGGCCCGAGCAGAACTTGATGCCGGCAGAGGATCGAGCGAAGTACGAGACCGAGGGCGCGCACCTTTCGGCGTCGCAGATTGGCAGCTTGCTCGAGGCGGCGGTCGGGATATGACCCGCGTCACCCAGTGCAACCAGTGACCGATTTACCACCAGATCATCTAACGCCCTACAGCCATAACTGGGCGGTCGATCAGGACGGAGTCTCGTGGTTGCTCAGGGACGGCGGTGTATGGGAAAAGCACGGTCGCTTCCCGTGCTTTGAATGCACGAGCCCTAGCGAGTGCAAGGACGGAGTTATCTGCTGTGGCCAAGACATACCAGGAAGGAAGACATGACCGATTCACCGACACTCTTTGACGTTCCCGATGGAACGGTTTCAGATGACGATCGCGACAACATGGGGGCCAGCATCAACCACGAAGGGATGGTCGAGGCACCAGCCCAAGGTGACACCTCGGTAGAAGCCGCGCGCAGGATCGCCCCGCTCTCCGGAGGGAAGCGGCTGGAAGTTCTAGCGGCGATCGTTCATGCTGGACACTATGGTCTCACCGACGAGGAGGGGCAGGAGATCACGGGGATGAACCAGAACACCTACCGACCCCGTAGGGTTGAGCTCTCGGAGGGGTACAAGGACATCGAAGGGGGATGGGTGAAGGATTCGCAGAAACGCCGACCAACGAGTACGGGATCGATGGCGAAGGTCTGGGTCGCGACGAACAAGGGCTGGACTGCCGACATCGAGCGCAGGCGGAAGGTCGCGGCATGAACGAAGGCATTCCCGTCAGCGACAGCATCCGAATGCGCCCGGTCTGGAAGCGAAGGCAGCGCCGGCTCTACATGTGGGGTCCTCTCGGTTACCCGAGTGACGCGGAGAAGCACGATGCGATCCTCGTGCTCCAGGATCCCGAGAATCAGACCTACGCTCCAGGCCTCTATCTCGAGGCAGAGCGGATCTTCCAAGAATCGTCGCGTTCATCATGAGCGAGGAGGTCGTAACTGCTCCCGGCGGCCTTGCCCTCCTTGCCGAACTTGAGCGCAACGGGTGGCTGACTCTGACGAGCGTCGACCTGCCGCCGGACGCGGTCACCTACGACCAGTACGACGCGCTGCTGCACTGGGCGGGACAACTACATGAGTCGAGCTGCTGGATCATCGGCGACCTGATCAACTACGGCGAGAAGGTCTACGGCCAGACGTACGCCCAAGCTGTCGAGGCGACCGGTCTCGCCGAGCAGACGCTGACCAACTACGCCTCGGTCTGCGGCCGGATACCACGATCGCGCCGACGGCTTGGGTTGAAGTTCGGCGTCCATGCCGAGGTCGCCTACATGGCTCCCAAGGAACGGGACGGCTGGCTCAAGGCCGCCGCGACAAACGGGTGGGGACGGAGTCGGCTACGAGAGGAGCTCGCGCCTCTCAGGGCTGAAGTAAGGGCGAAGGAGTCCCCGGCGGCGACCCTCAAAGATGTCGAGGTTCTACCGCCGAATGTAGAATTGGAATCTCATGTCTGCCAGTGCACGACGTGCGGGCGGGTGATGGCGTGAGCGACTTCCGATCCCCGGCCAGGATCAAGGACACCGCGCTGCTCGCTCGTCTGAAATTCGAAAGCGACGAATGCGAATTAACAGGAGCGACTGATGATCTTCATCTCCACCACGTCATCTTCAAGGGTCAAGGCGGCGATGACGTGCGTGAGAACATCATCTGTCTCGTCAGTTGGATGCACGACAAGATCCACGCCGGCGACCCTGTTGCGAGGCAGCACTTGGCGGCGTACATCGAGCACGTTCGCACCGACGTGGCCGGCTACATCTCGGAGAAGCTCGGAGGTCCCGACGCGCTGCTTGAGTGGTTTGCCCGGCACGATCGGAGTCTCGCGTAATGGGGTACCAGCGGCTCGAGATGATCGGGGCTCCCCTTTTTTGCCCCGAGTGCGGCCGGGTGTTGATTACCTTCAACGGTGACGGGACTTTGAACGTGGCCGGGATGACGACGTTCCGGACGGTGGCCGAAGTCACGACCGACGAGTACGGGGACGAGGTGTTCCCGAAGGATTGCGTTGTCAGTGAGGCGACCTGCCTCAAACGCATCTGCCGCGTGAAGCGGAAGCTGCGGAATCTCAGGAAGAAAGGAACAGCATGAGCAGCACGGATCAAGCAGCGGCACCAGTGGCACTAGAGGAGAAGGCGGAGAAGACCCCGACGAAGTACGTAGTGATGACGAGCGAGTCCAAGGACGGCCCGTGGAAGAAACTTGGCGAGTTCGACGGCCACGGCCAGATGGGAGCGAAGAAGGCAGCCGCGGTCAAGTTGGGTGACGAGGCAGAGAAACTCTTCTTCCTCGCAATCCCCCACTCCTCCTACGTGCCGCAGAAGCCGGCCGTCAAGGTCACGACCTCGATCAACTTCTAATGGCCCCGAGGAAGAAGAAGGCCCCGGCGCTTACGTCAGCCCTGGGCGTCGCCGTCGTCGAGGAAGTGGAGGCAGAGGACGCCGACACACTCGTCGTACCCTTCACCGGCGAAATCGTCAGCCGACAGGACCCGGAGCATTGTGCCCGGGTCCTGTTCGAAATCCGCGACCTGGAGCAGAAGGTGCGGGATCTCAAGGACTCGCTGAAGCAGGCGCTGCTCGAGGAGTCGCAGCGAGTCGGGACGAAGACGCTTCACTACCCCGGGCTCGACGCCGTCATCTCGACGCCGGTGGTCACTCACTGGGACACCGAGATCCTGCTCGAGCTCCTCGACGCCGGCCTGCCCGAGGAGCGCTACAACGACCTCGTCACGATGGAGGTCTCCTACAAGGTGAACGGCCTTGTCGCCAAATCGATCGGGGCCTCCAACCCGATCTACGGCGACATCGTCGACCGAGCCAAGACGAAGGTGCCGCGCGCGACATCCGTTGCCGTGAATCCGACCAAGCGAATCGAGGAGTAATCATGGCCGCAACAGAACCATCCCAGTCGTTCATCGTCACGATTCATGCGCTCGAGCGGATGGATCAGCGGTTCACGGAACTATCGCGCTCCATGGGCGATAAGAAGTTAGGAGAGCTCATTCACGCAGAGGTGATGGATGCACTCGATCATGGACGACACGGGAGCGTGCCTCCGCTCGAGTTGGCTGCCTATAACGGCCACGGCTGGGGAACTCCCCCCAAGAAGGGAAACTACGTCGTCTGGACGGAGGACAAGAGTCGAGGCTACGTGATGTGGGAGAGCCCAACGGAACTCCTTGTCCTCACGGTGCTCTACGGGACGCCACGTGAGACAATGCAGTCCCAGTTGAAGCCGATGCGGGGCCTCAGGTGACGCAGGGGGGCAAGAGATACTCGGAAAGGCCTCCAGGAGCGTTCAAGGAGGCCTCAGGTCGATTCCTGCGCCGGCTGAAGGAAAACGAGCGTCCACCCGTAGGATCGCGCTGCTGCCTCTGTGGTGCCCCTAGCAAGGGTGTGTACTGCCATGGCCATTCGTGGGCGAAGGGGCATGGCGACACCCCCTAAAGGGTGTAGCTTTCCAGCACACAGAAAAACCAGGATGCGAGGTCGGGTGCAGACGGATGCACCGACTCCATGAGGGCCCTCGCAGTCCGTCTCTGTCAGCAAGCAAAGGAGGTAGCCCGTGAGGGTCGTCCTAGCCATTGCACTCAGTTCCTTCGTGGCAACCATGTGTATCTCGAGTGCCAGCACAAAGACGTTGCCGATCAGGGAGATCAGCGACACCAGCAAGAACGACACCAGCAGCAAGACCTCGGAAGAGCGCGCCCAGGCATCCCAGCTCAAACGCCTCGCCAAGAAGGTCAGCACCTTCCGCGAGGCAACATGGGAATGCCAGGACACGCTTCGTCTCCAACGCACCAGGGCATCGACTTCGACGTGGGCCCTTCCCCAATCGATCGCCTACCGCACGTGGGTGGTCAAGAAGTGGCAGCGCAATGCCACTTCTTGCCAGAAGATAGCGCAAGAGCGAATCAAGGAGGCGGAGTTACACGGCACGATGATCGCCCTCCTCAACCGTGGCCTCTCCGGCACTCCGATGGCCGGTACCGGGGCGGAGCTCGAAGCAGCTGGGAGTCAGTACGGAATCCACCCAGCGTTCATTGCGGCCATCGCCGGAACCGAGTCCTCATTTGGCGTCGCTCCTTGCTCGAACAATCCGATCAATAGCTGGGGCCTGAGCAGCTGCACGACAGGATGGCACGTCCCGTACTTCAACTCATGGTCAGAGGGATACCAATTCATGGCCAAGTTCCTCTCGTCCCGCTGGCCTGGTGCTAGGACGCCCTACGACTTTCGTGGATACGCAGCTTGTGGAAGTTGCTGGGGAGCAAAAACCTCCATGTGGATGAAGTCCCGCTTCGGGCTAGAAAACTCTGTTCGATACTCCGGCAGTCTACGATCGTAGACTGCCGGACTCGAAGAAGAAGAGGCACCCGCCCAAGCAGGGGGAACTGGGCGGGTGCCTCGACCGAGCGGCGCTCGGCCCTGGTGGGCGGTGAAGCCCTGACCAGGTGGGTTCCGGCTAGCCGGAAGGCTTTGGAGTTGCGCCCTCGTTTTCACCAGTCGCAAGAGACTTCGGCACCTGCTTGAGCCCGAGGTCGGAGAGCGATGAGGTGAGAGAGGCTACGAGCGCAATCACAACGCCCGCGAACACGACCTCTTGAATCTCCTTCAGTCCGACTCCGACCACATCCACGGAGGGCGCGTACTTCCACGCCGCGTAGATCGTGAACCACGGCAGCACCTTCGAGAGCACGTCGTCCTTCAGAAAACCGCTGACCTTCGTGAACGCGAACTCGCCGGCCTTCACCGCCGCGAAAACGCCGAGAGCTAGATCAAGAATGACCAGCACGACGATCGCCTTGAACTGCGCGTCGTCGACGAACGAAAGAACGATCTCACCCATCTGTTACCTCCTTACCAGTAGAACGATCACGATGATGAGGAGGATCAGGAACAGCAGACCCCCTCCTACGTATGCGTCTGCCAGAACCATGCGTCCTCCTACGGTTTAGGGATCACTGAGAGACAATCGACATGCGGGATTGTCTTCAACGCCTTCGCGTACCGCGTGAACTTCTTCGACGCTCTCAGGTTGATGTCCGCCTGCTCGGTGTTGCCGTCAGACCTGAACTGCCTCGACCTCTCCATCGAAGCGCCGGCTGCAGTGAGGGCGAAATCTAGGATTATCTCGCTGTTGGCGTTCATTTGTCGGCGGAGGACGTTGCCGCGATCACACGCTGCCAGTTGGCCCCCATACGCCCGCTCCTGGATCTTTTGGGCGGCATCCGAAGCAACGATCCTGGCTTTCCGCTCCGCACTTACCGCGCGGTTGTTGACGGCGTAGATCATCCCCGCCATGGGAATCAGAACAATGAACGCGATCGGCAGCGCCACGAGAGCCGAGACTCGCCGGTACATCTTTGTTCGTTCGGACTGACGGGCATGTTCGGCTTCGACTCGTCCGGTCTTCGTGTTGCCAGGAACATGCTGGTCGACGCCGCCCTCATTGATCCGTCTGTGCTTCTCATGTACCTCGCGCACCTTCTCAGCGTCGACACGCGCCTGCTCGGCAACAACCCGGCTCTCCTCGAGCGCCGACCCCCCGTTGCCGGCCTCCGCATCGACGCGGTCTTCTTCCGCCTGGACGCGCTCCCCTTCCGCGACGACCCGCCGCTCCTCTGCCTCTTCCCTGTCTCGTTCGCTCACCAAACACCCCCGAGCCAGAGAATGATCCCGATGAGCAGGACGATCACGAGCAGATCCGCGAGATGCAACATCATCCAGTGAACCCTCTGCCGCCGATCCGTCATCATGACTTCTCGTCCTTGCTGTCGTCCCACCGACCGATCAGCCACCGAGACAGGACGCCCGAGCTGACGATACCCAAGCACACCCCCGCGAACACCATCGCCGTCAGGTTGTAGGTACCCCTCACTGTCTCGGTGCCAAGTAGGACGAAACCCGCGATCGTCGCCGCCGCGTCGCGAGTCTGGCCCCACCACGACCATCTCTTCTCCCGCTGAGGATTGTCTGGCACTCATACGACCCTGGATGCGTTCATAGTGAGTTCGAGGGCCTCATGCATACCGGTGGGCCTCCAGTTGAACCCCTACCTTCGGAGCGCCGAACGTGTAGTCGTTGTGGTGGAGCAGTTCTTCCCCGACGCCCCAGAGGCGCTCGACATTCAGACCTACATGCGCGTGGGACCCGCCCCCGATCGATGTCGCGACGACGCGACCGAGGAGATCCTCGCGGTCGAAACTACGGCCGACAGAGGGGGCGACGACGAGATGGCCGACCCAGTATTGAATCTCGGACTCCCCGAGGAGGAAGCAGGCGTCACCGGGAAGCGAATTCGACGCTCGAGTGACGACCATCGGTTCGGGCGCGATGATGCCGGTGCCCGCGCTGAACGCCGTGTCAAAGGCCGGATACAGCGGCACCCCGTCCGTCTCGTGCGTCAGGGCCTGGTAGAGGACGCTGACGCCGCCGTGGTACATGGGGCCGAGATCCGGCACCTTCGCGAGGGTCGCCTTGTGCTCGTCGCGGATCAGCTTGATCGCGACAGCGTCGAGAGCGAGAGCGCCCGAGTCGGTCGTTGCGGCCCGCAGGTTCGCCCACCGGCCCGGCCCGTAGCCGTCCTTCCCCGGCGTCCAAGCGTCGAGCGCCTTCTCCAGCTTCGCGTTGAAGCGATTGTCCCAGACCTTCGGCTCCCACTCCAGGTAGCCCATGCGGGCCATCGCTCGCTTCAACGCGACGGCCGTCGCACCACGATGCTTCCCCAGCCCCTCGACGCTATACGGGCCGGTGTACGGACACTGCGTAGGCGTGAGGCGGCGCACATCCCTAACGGTATCCGCGCGAGCGGACGCGCCTTGAGCTAGGGTTCGCCCTCGAAGGGAGGACCGTCGTCGGACAGGAACGGACAACCATCATCGCCGTCGTCATCGCCATCGGCCTGTTTCTGCTGATCGCAGCAAACACCTGACGATGAGCGTCCTCGGTAATCTGGCAGCCGCGATCTCGACCAGTTCCGCGAAAATCAGGGCATACGCGGTAGCGCAGGCCGCCGCGCACGACGAGCTCGCGGCGAGGGTGGCGGCGCTGGAGAAGCCGTCTCCCGTCCCGCCGCCGCCGCCGGCCGGCAGAGTCGATCTGTCAACGAAAGCCACGACGCTCCCGTCGATGCTCTCGTGGCTCGCTGCCAACCCGGTGCCGGCGTTCGTCCCTACAGGCACGTATCCGACGACGGCGATACTCGTGATCCCTCCGGGCTGCGACCTCGAGTTCCGCAGCGTCACGATAGACACTCGCAACCCGGGCGCGACGAGCCTCCGCATCCACGGCGCCAAAACAAAACTGCGGTTTACAGGACAATGCCGGATCGGACTGCCGGGACAGCAGTACGCGAGGCAGCCAACAGCCGAGCAGGCTGGGCTGAACGTGAGGGCCACGGATCTGGTTGTGCACGCCGACGACCTCACGATCGAAGGTGTCGCGAACATCGCTCTCCTGATCTGGGGGGCCTGCGCGCGGGTGACGGTGACAGGGAAGATCCTTGCCCTTAACACGGGGGCCGACTCTTTCCACGTCACGGGCGGCTCCACCGACATCGACATACAAGCCGCCCTCACGTCTATTGGCTCCGGTGACGACGGTGCAGCCTGTGTGTCGTACGAAGGCCAGCCCGTCAACCAGCGGATCCGCTACCGCAACGTGACGGTGAAGGATCAGCGGTGGGGTCGGGGGATCTCGGTTGTCGGCGGCACAGGCGTCACGTTCGACAAGGTCGACATTGATGGTTCGTGGGCGGCACCAGTCTACATCGCGTGCGAACCCCAGTACCTCACGCACGGAGTTGACGGCGTGAGCATCCTCGCAGCCACGATCCGACGGGCCAACCTCGGCAAAGTCCACGACGCCAACGTCATCGTCTACTCGGACAGACCAGGGAAAACAGTCGCGAACGTGGCGGCAACAGTCAACCCTGATCCGCTGTACCCGGTTGCGCTGAAGAAAGGGTCGCAGCCCGCCACGAACGTGGTCGTGAACGGCAAACCCGTCTAGCGATCCTGCTACGTCTTGTGCCCCGGGCGAAGCGGAATCCGGTCAGAAGAACCCCCCTGCGGCGGTCGATAGCGACAGTGACGGTGTAGGTCTACTCGGTAGCGGCATCAACTCACGGGACGACGTAATTCTCCGTCTCGCAGAACTCTTCACCGCCTTCGGTCAGCCCGATCGCGAATCCCACGGGCGACCAACGCGCAACAACGAGCTTGGCGACGATCCGCATGTTGCTTGGAAAATCCTTCACCACTTGCAGTACGAGTGACTGGGGAATAAAGCTTTCCTGCGTTTGGTCATCGCGCAACTGAAAGAGGCCGGTTGTGGAGAACAGGCCGTTGCCGGTATAGGTGTTCTCGTCCCCCCCTGCGACGGCCGTCCACGGTGAATTGTCTTGCCACGGCGTCGAGGGGGTATATAACCCCGGCTGGTTCGACAAAATGCTGTAGGGCGGACAATCCTCCCCGTTGTAACTGGTCCTGTTGTTCTTCGACATCGCCACTCGAACATCCGTTGGAAACGGAGGTATTGGCATATTGAAGTTGTCGGTCAAGGACATAATCCGTACCGAGAACTGCCAATAGAACAGTCCGGGCCCGTAAATAAAGAGCGCGGAAACATCACCATACGGCTGATTTTCGAGGTAGGAGTTCCGGAAGATCGACGAGTCTGTCGTCTGAAACCACACCTTGCCACCATAGGAGGCCACGAAGCCCGGATCGAAACTCACAGGGAGAAAGATGTCGTTAGTGGGGATGTCGAGTAAGCCCCATAGATCCTGGGATGCCGGCCAGGGCTGTTCGAACACCCCGATGCAGTACGGCATTGTCTGGGCGGCCTCCATCCCCCGCACTCGCCCGGCGCTGTCCCCGACGACCCCCGCCATTGAGGGACGCCGGATGGGTGCCCTATCGACGCTCACGGCCCGCTCCTGAACGGGCGGACGAATCCCGCTGTCGTGCCACGGCGCACGTTCCTCGCGTTCGCCGCGAGCCCCGCGACCTCGATCGCCGGGTCAACACCCGCCGTCCCCGGAATGTACGGCCCTCCGGCAAACCCTTCGGGCTGATCGGTGTCGGAGATGATGATGAGGAGTTGATCGATTGTCTCGACGCCGTCGTCGCTCAAGATGATCGGGATCCCGACGACGCGCTGCACGAGAATCGACTCCTCCCGCAGGTTGTCGCTCCACAGCACCGGCATCCAGTCGCCCAGACCGTAGTCCTGGAACGGGCGCGGCGAACGAGCGGGAGCGGGATCGACGGTAACGGTGATGGCTCCGTCCTTTCTGAGCGCTACCTCGTCCGCAGCGAGGCCGTAGAGCCACGAATTGTAGTCGCGAGGCTGTATCCCCTGCGGGAAAAACTGTTGATCTTCGTACAACCCATACGCCGGTTGCGAACCCGTGTCCTCGGCCATCGTTACGGGAGCGCCCCCCTGCCCTCCGAAATACTGGATTCGGTTCGCCCTCTTCGTTCCGTCACGAAGGCGTGACACACCCACAAGTGACCGCCCTGGCTTGTCCCACGCGAAAATCGCGTTCGGCTTATAACTGCCTGCCTTCTTGAGTACGTTTAGCTGGCCGAGGATACCGGGCTTTCCAACGGGGTCGTAGATCGGCGTGATCGTGATGTCGCAGTAGCCCGCCGCGCACAGTTCCGTCATCATTTCTCCGAGCGACCACCCCTGCTGAATTGTAAAGTTGACAAGCGGAAGGTCGTACTCAAATGTCCCCAACTCCAGCGCGAACGTCGTCCAGTCGGAGGCCGGGTAGAAGACCGGGATGCCGTTCGTGCGACACTGGTTACTCACGAGATTCAATTGCTCGCGCACGATGTTGGCGGGCTGCGAGTTCTTGTAGATACTCCCCCCTGCTCCGATTAGACCGGGTGCCTCAAAGCAAGGGTTGCCACTTATCCCCACGAAAAGGACAGACGCGCAGAAGCGGGAAAACAGGTATTGCCACGGGTCGTAGGCGATCAGGTGCGTCTGCCCGTCCTCCGTTCGGGTCGCGTCTTCGAGTTGTTGCACGATCCCGCCGAACCGGCAGATCCACTGTGTCGTC
>Ga0163150_10007629_pt1 | contig 12612 bp, 8 predicted proteins | sample OliLakLV19P2IB_FD_148628 | JGI IMG/M metagenome (GOLD analysis project Ga0163150, IMG submission 148628) | Freshwater microbial mat bacterial communities from Lake Vanda, McMurdo Dry Valleys, Antarctica - Oligotrophic Lake LV.19.P2.IB | ecosystem: Environmental > Aquatic > Freshwater > Lake >...
GCGGATGGCGGTGCGGCGGACGGCGGTGCAACGGGGGCCGGCACCACCGCACACGGTGCTCTCTGGGGTGCGCGATTCTCGAACGGGCCATCCGCCGAACTCGTCAGGCTCAGTCGCTCGACCCACTTCGATTGGCAGCTCGCTGGCTACGACATCGCGGGTTCGCAGGCCCACGCGAACGCGCTCGCAGTCGCGGGGTATCTCACCGCAGACGAAGAATCGCGGATGCACGCCGGACTCGACGAACTCCTTCGCAGAGTCACGACCGGAGAGTTGACCGCGAGCCCGACCGACGAAGACGTGCACGGTGCGCTTGAGTCGGGCCTCATCGAGATCCTCGGGCCGCAACTTGGCGGCACCCTTCGCGCAGGGCGCAGCCGTAACGACCAGATTGCCACGCTCATCCGCCTGTACTTGCTTGACCACTCAGCGATCATCGGCGACCTTGTGGTCGATCTCATTGACGCGATCAATGAACAGGCAGAGGAGGCGGGTTCAGCGATCCTGCCGGGCCGCACCCACCTGCAGCACGCTCAGCCTGTGCTCCTCGCCCACCACTTGCTCGCACACGCGTGGCCACTCGTGCGCAATCTCGAGCGGCTTCGGGATTGGCGGGTTCGAGCATCCGTATCGCCGTATGGCGCCGGTGCGCTCGCTGGCAGCAGTCTCGGCCTCGACCCCGCTCTCGTTGCCAGGGAACTCGGCCTCGCAGGGCCGGCCGAGAACTCGATCGATGCGACCGCGAGCCGCGATGTCGTCGCGGAGTTCGCCTTTATCGCAGCCCAACTCGGCATCGACCTGTCTCGCTTCGCCGAGGAGTTGATCATCTGGAACACTCGCGAGTTCGGTTTCGTCACCCTCGATGACGCATACTCGACCGGCTCGTCGATCATGCCACAGAAGAAGAATCCGGATATTGCCGAGCTTGCCCGCGGCAAATCCGGTCGCCTCATCGGAAACCTCACCGGCTTGTTGGCGACCCTGAAGGGCCTCCCGCTCGCGTACAACCGGGATCTGCAAGAGGACAAGGAGCCAGTCTTCGACTCTGTCGAGACACTCGAGGTGCTGTTGCCGGCCTTCACCGGCATGGTCGCGACGCTGAGCTTCGACCTCCGGCGGATGGCTGAGTTGGCCCCGCAAGGCTTCTCTCTGGCGACGGATGTCGCTGACTGGCTCGTGCGCCAGCACGTCCCGTTTCGCGAGGCACACGAGATCTCGGGTGCGCTGGTGCGCTTCTGTGAAGAGCACGGCCTGGAGCTCAATGCACCGAGTGACGAACAGTATCTCGCCATCTCACCGAAGCTCACCTCTGCTGTTCGCGAGGTGCTGACGATTGAGGGTTCGGTCGCGAGCCGCAGCGGTGCCGGGGGCACGGCTCCAGTCAGGGTCGCCGAGCAGCGCACCGAACTCACCGCGCGCGTTCGCGCCCTCACAGCCAAGAGCACCTCGTGACCTTACACAAGGACCAGGATCCTGGTTGGTGGCGCCGCGGCATGACCAAGCGCGGTCAATGGATCGTCGTGCTCGGAGCGGTCACCGTGCTCGCGTTCGTCGCGATCATCATTGTTGTGAACGGCATCCCGCTCGTTTAGTCAAGTCGGCCTTCTCGAAGATGCGAGCATTCGATAGCGTTGCGGACGTGCTGTTCGTAGCCCCGGCGACGGAAGTCGCGCCACAGCTCCTCGGCGGGACCATCTCGGTCGACGGCGTCACGCTCCGAATCACCGAGGTCGAGGCGTATTTGGGCGTCGGCATCGATCCGGGCTCACACGCCTATCGCCGCAAGGGCGTGAAGAACGCCACAATGTTCGGCCCGCCGGGTCACCTCTACACGTATTTCACCTACGGGATGCACGTGTGTGCGAACGTCGTCTGCTCGCCGGAGGGGGAAGCATCCGCGGTGCTACTTCGCGCTGGCGAAATCGTCGAGGGCATCGAGCGAGCGAGCGCCCGCAGGGTCACTTCGCGAGTCGACGCTGATCTCGCGAGAGGCCCCGCCCGCCTCACCGTTGCTCTCGGCATCACGCTTGCCGACGACGGCACCAATCTCGCCACCGGCAGGGTTCGCATCCAACTGCCGAGCGTCCAAGTCCCGTTCGAACAGAGCCCGCGCACCGGTGTCTCCGGGCCAGGGGGAGAGCCATCGTTCCCGTGGCGCTTTTGGATAGCTGGGGAGCCGACCGTGTCGTCGTACCGCCGTGCCGCGAGCCGCTAGCACCGGTTGATCCTCCGCTACGGTTGAAGACGTGGCAGTGACAGCATCCGAATCCCTGAAATCCCAGTCGAACGATCCATCGTTCGACGACATCTGGGACGAAATCACTTGGCGCGGCCTCGTTCACGTCTCCACGAATGCAGACGAACTGAAGGCGCTGCTCGCCGGCCCACCGATTACGTACTACTGCGGGTTCGATCCAACCGCGCCGAGTCTGCACCTGGGCAACCTTGTTCAGCTGCTGCTGCTACGCCGGTTGCAACTTGCTGGACACAAGCCCCTCGGCCTTGTCGGCGGCTCGACGGGCCTTATCGGCGATCCGCGCCCAACTGCCGAGCGCACGCTGAACGATGCGGCAACCGTTCGCGAGTGGGTGGGGTACCTCGAGGATCAGGTCGCGAAGTTTCTCTCCTTCGATGGCGAGGGTGCTGCGCGACTGGTCAACAACCTGGACTGGACTGCGCCGATGTCTGCCATCGACTTCCTTCGAGACATTGGGAAGTACTTTCGGGTCGGCACCATGCTCAAGAAGGATGCCGTCAGCGCGCGCTTGAACTCCGACGCCGGCATCAGCTACACCGAGTTCAGCTACCAGATTTTGCAGGGACTCGACTTTCTTGAGCTGTACAGAAGCTATGGATGCGTATTGCAAACCGGTGGCAGCGATCAGTGGGGCAACCTCACGAGCGGGGTGGACCTTATCCACAAGGCTGATGCGGTGAGTGTGCACGCGATCGGTACGCCCCTCATCACCAACTCCGACGGCACCAAGTTTGGCAAGAGCGAAGGCAACGCCGTCTGGCTCGAGCCAGGGATGACGAGCCCGTATGCCTTCTACCAGTTCTGGCTCAACACCGATGATGCGGATGCCGTCGCTCGCCTCAAGATCTTCACGTTTCTATCGCGCGCAGAGATCGAGCGCCTAGAAGCTGTTGTCGCTACTGAGCCGTTCCGGCGTGAGGCCCAGCGAGTGCTCGCGTGGGAAGTCACCGCGCTCGTGCACGGAGCAACGGCCACTCAGTCGGCGATCGACGCTGCTGCCGCACTGTTCGGTCAGGGCGAGCTTTCTGAGCTGGATGCCGCAACTCTCGAACAGGCGCTGCGAGAGTTGCCGAACACCACCTCGCCAGCCGACACAACTATTGCGCAATTGCTCGTCGACACCGGGCTCAGCCCGAGTCTCGCCGCCGCACGAAGGTCGATTGCCGAGGGTGGGGTCTACGTCAATAACACCCGGGTCGACGACGAGACATCCACGATCGAAGGATCCGTCTTGGCGGCCGGCGTTGCGGTGCTCCGACGCGGCAAAAAGACGCTTGCCGGGGTCTTTGTGGAGTGATTCGGGCTCCCCGGTCGCGGGCTCCTCGGCGCTGGCGTCGCTGGATCGCCCGCTGATCCATATAACTCGAGCGCGCGTGACACGCCCGGGATGCGTCGAAACTTGCAGGGGCGCAATCATGACCGTAATGTTGAGTCTCGTCACCCCAAAGGTTCGTCTCAGCCGCTGAGCTGAACGGCCTCAAGAGGGACTACATCCACCCGGTGAGTTTTCCCGCTCGAGTAGCGGGTACCTTCTCCCGGTGGTAGGTTAGAGCAGTTGCCCTGAATTCGTCGTCGCAAGACGCGTTTCAGGAGCGCCCGATCCTTGAGAACTCAACAGCGTGCACAATGTCAAATGCCAAAAACCCGTCCGCACTTCGGTGCGAACGGATTCCTTTGGAAAAAGATAAAAACAACAAAGCAAGTCAGTATTGATTTGTTCTGTCAGTTTCAAACTTGTCACCTTTCATCCACTGAATTTCTGATTCCCAGAAGCGCAGCCGGATGACGGTGGCGCTAGATGTGCCGAGGGGCTTGCCTCTCGAGCAATCAAACATTTATGGAGAGTTTGATCCTGGCTCAGGATGAACGCTGGCGGCGTGCTTAACACATGCAAGTCGAACGATGAAGCCGGAGCTTGCTCTGGTGAATTAGTGGCGAACGGGTGAGTAACACGTGAGTAACCTGCCCTTGACTCTGGGATAAGCGTTGGAAACGACGTCTAATACCGGATACGACCCTCGGAGGCATCTCCTGAGGGTGGAAAGAATTTCGGTCAAGGATGGACTCGCGGCCTATCAGGTAGTTGGTGAGGTAACGGCTCACCAAGCCGACGACGGGTAGCCGGCCTGAGAGGGTGACCGGCCACACTGGGACTGAGACACGGCCCAGACTCCTACGGGAGGCAGCAGTGGGGAATATTGCACAATGGGCGAAAGCCTGATGCAGCAACGCCGCGTGAGGGACGACGGCCTTCGGGTTGTAAACCTCTTTTAGTAGGGAAGAAGCGAAGTGTTTTACACGGAGTGACGGTACCTGCAGAAAAAGCACCGGCTAACTACGTGCCAGCAGCCGCGGTAATACGTAGGGTGCAAGCGTTATCCGGAATTATTGGGCGTAAAGAGCTCGTAGGCGGTTTGTCACGTCTGCTGTGAAAACTGGAGGCTCAACCTCCAGCCTGCAGTGGGTACGGGCAGACTAGAGTGCGGTAGGGGAGATTGGAATTCCTGGTGTAGCGGTGGAATGCGCAGATATCAGGAGGAACACCAATGGCGAAGGCAGATCTCTGGGCCGTAACTGACGCTGAGGAGCGAAAGCATGGGGAGCGAACAGGATTAGATACCCTGGTAGTCCATGCCGTAAACGTTGGGAACTAGATGTAGGGACCATTCCACGGTTTCTGTGTCGCAGCTAACGCATTAAGTTCCCCGCCTGGGGAGTACGGCCGCAAGGCTAAAACTCAAAGGAATTGACGGGGGCCCGCACAAGCGGCGGAGCATGCGGATTAATTCGATGCAACGCGAAGAACCTTACCAAGGCTTGACATATACCGGAAAAGTTCAGAAATGTTCTCCCCGCAAGGTCGGTATACAGGTGGTGCATGGTTGTCGTCAGCTCGTGTCGTGAGATGTTGGGTTAAGTCCCGCAACGAGCGCAACCCTCGTTCTATGTTGCCAGCACGTAATGGTGGGAACTCATAGGAGACTGCCGGGGTCAACTCGGAGGAAGGTGGGGATGACGTCAAATCATCATGCCCCTTATGTCTTGGGCTTCACGCATGCTACAATGGCCGATACAAAGGGCTGCAATACCGCAAGGTGGAGCGAATCCCAAAAAGTCGGTCTCAGTTCGGATTGAGGTCTGCAACTCGACCTCATGAAGTCGGAGTCGCTAGTAATCGCAGATCAGCAACGCTGCGGTGAATACGTTCCCGGGCCTTGTACACACCGCCCGTCAAGTCATGAAAGTCGGTAACACCCGAAGCCAGTGGCCCAACCGCAAGGAGGGAGCTGTCGAAGGTGGGATCGGTGATTAGGACTAAGTCGTAACAAGGTAGCCGTACCGGAAGGTGCGGCTGGATCACCTCCTTTCTAAGGAGCACGTGCAGTTCGCTCTGTATACAGGCGATAAAAACTGCCAGCTGTACCAACCTGTTCGGGTTGGACAGCGCTCATGGGTGGAACATTGACATTGTGACCGGGAGAGAAACCTGGATGCCAGTACGTCGGCCGTGTTGTTTACAACACGAAAGATTGGAACAGATCCGGATGCCTCGACTGGTCTTCTGCACGCTGTTGGGTCCTGAGGGACCGGGCAGCTTCGCTTGTTGAGTCGCGCTACGGCGCGCACGAAGACAGTGAAGCTCACCGCACCTCCGGACCTTGTTGTGACTGGGCTTTCGCACAGGCGCACGGGGTACCGCCCGTATTTTGAGAACTACACAGTGGACGCGAGCATCTTAGATTCGAACCGAAAGGTTCGGATCACATAAACGATGACTCCTGATTTCTGTTCTTCGGAACGTAAGTCAGGTAATCATTGGTCTATCTTGTTCGGCTTCGGCCGAGCACGATCGATTCAAACTCATGTGATATCAATTTTCTAAGAGCAGACGGTGGATGCCTTGGCATCTGGAGCCGAAGAAGGACGTATAAATCTGCGATAAGCCTCGGGGAGCTGATAATAGAGCTTTGATCCGAGGATTTCCGAATGGGGAAACCCCGTTAGGCGTTGCAAGACGACCTGATGACTCCCGCCTGAATATATAGGGCGGGTAGAGGGAACGTGGGGAAGTGAAACATCTCAGTACCCACAGGAAGAGAAAACAACCGTGATTCCGTTAGTAGTGGCGAGCGAAACCGGAAGAGGCCAAACCGATCATGTGTGATAGCCGGCAGGCGTTGCATGGTCGGGGTAGCGGGACTTTTCAGCTGTTACTGCCGTACAGCAAGCGTTACAACGATATATAGGCGAATGGTGTTGAAAAGCCAGTCATAGAGGGTGCCAGCCCCGTAGCCGAAATGTATCAATGGCGCGAAGAGTATCCCAAGTAGCACGGGGCCCGAGAAATCCCGTGTGAATCTGCCAGGACCACCTGGTAAGCCTAAATACTCCCAGATGACCGATAGCGGACAAGTACCGTGAGGGAAAGGTGAAAAGTACCCCGGGAGGGGAGTGAAATAGTACCTGAAACCGTCTGCTTACAAACCGTTCGAGCCTCCCTAGTAGGGGTGAGAGCGTGCCTTTTGAAGAATGAGCCTGCGAGTTAGTGCTCAGTGGCGAGGTTAACCCGAGTGGGGAAGCCGTAGCGAAAGCGAGTCTTAATAGGGCGTTTTAGTCGCTGGGTCTAGACCCGAAGCGAAGTGATCTATCCATGGCCAGGTTGAAGCGACGGTAAGACGTCGTGGAGGACCGAACCCACTTCAGTTGAAAATGGAGGGGATGAGCTGTGGATAGGGGTGAAAGGCCAATCAAACTTCGTGATAGCTGGTTCTCTCCGAAATGCATTTAGGTGCAGCGTTGCGTGTTTCTTGCCGGAGGTAGAGCTACTGGATAGCAGATGGGCCCCAAAAGGTTACTGACGTTAGCCAAACTCCGAATGCCGGTAAGTGAGAGCGCAGCAGTGAGACGGTGGGGGATAAGCTTCATCGTCGAGAGGGAAACAACCCAGACTACCAACTAAGGTCCCCAAGCGTGTGCTAAGTGGGAAAGGATGTGGAGTTGCATAGACAACCAGGAGGTTGGCTTAGAAGCAGCCACCCTTGAAAGAGTGCGTAATAGCTCACTGGTCAAGTGATTCCGCGCCGACAATGTAACGGGGCTCAAGCACACCACCGAAGTTGTAGATTTCGTGTATTAGCTAGGCATCCAGTGGATGTCCAGGCGCACGGAGTGGTAGGAGAGCGTCGTGTGGCGAGTGAAGCGGCGGTGTAAACCAGCCGTGGACGCCACACGAGTGAGAATGCAGGCATGAGTAGCGAAAGACGGGTGAGAAACCCGTCCTCCGAAAGACCAAGGGTTCCAGGGCCAGGCTAATCCGCCCTGGGTAAGTCGGGACCTAAGGCGAGGCCGACAGGCGTAGTCGATGGACAACGGGTTGATATTCCCGTACTGACGAAGAACCGCCCAAACCAATCCAGTAGTGCTAAGAGTCCTAATCCGGACGACGGATCCCTTCGGGGTGAAGCATCCGGCCTAACGCTCGACCCCGTTCTGGTGCGGTTAGCGTATTAACAGGTGTGACGCAGGAAGGTAGCCGTACCGGGCGATGGTAGTCCCGGTGTAAGGATGTAGGGCGAACGATAGGCAAATCCGTCGTTCACATAGCCTGAGATCTGATGCATAGCCTTCACAGGCGAATTCGGTGATCCTATGCTGCCAAGAAAAGCATCGACGCGAGGTTCAAGTCACCCGTACCCCAAACCGACTCAGGTGGTCAGGTAGAGAATACCAAGGAGATCGAGAGAATCGTGGTTAAGGAACTCGGCAAAATGCCCCCGTAACTTCGGGAGAAGGGGGGCCTGAGGCGTGACGGGATTTACTCCCTGAGCGTTTGAAGGCCGCAGAGACCAGTGGGAAGCGACTGTTTACTAAAAACACAGGTCCGTGCTAAGTCGCAAGACGATGTATACGGACTGACGCCTGCCCGGTGCTGGAAGGTTAAGAGGAACGGTTAGCCGCAAGGCGAAGCTGAGAATTTAAGCCCCAGTAAACGGCGGTGGTAACTATAACCATCCTAAGGTAGCGAAATTCCTTGTCGGGTAAGTTCCGACCTGCACGAATGGCGTAACGACTTCCCAGCTGTCTCAACCGCGAACTCGGCGAAATTGCACTACGAGTAAAGATGCTCGTTACGCGCAGAAGGACGGAAAGACCCCGTGACCTTTACTACAGCTTTGTATTGGTGTTCGGTGTGGCTTGTGTAGGATAGGTGGGAGACTGTGAAGCTTGGACGCTAGTTCAGGTGGAGTCATTGTTGAAATACCACTCTGGTCACTCTGGATATCTAACTTCGAACCGTGATCCGGTTCAGGGACAGTGCATGGTGGGTAGTTTAACTGGGGCGGTTGCCTCCCAAAAAGTAACGGAGGCGCCCAAAGGTTCCCTCAACCTGGTTGGCAATCAGGTGTCGAGTGTAAGTGCACAAGGGAGCTTGACTGTGAGACTGACAAGTCGAGCAGGGACGAAAGTCGGGACTAGTGATCCGGCAGTGGCTTGTGGAAGCGCTGTCGCTCAACGGATAAAAGGTACCTCGGGGATAACAGGCTGATCTTGCCCAAGAGTCCATATCGACGGCATGGTTTGGCACCTCGATGTCGGCTCGTCGCATCCTGGGGCTGGAGTAGGTCCCAAGGGTTGGGCTGTTCGCCCATTAAAGCGGTACGCGAGCTGGGTTTAGAACGTCGTGAGACAGTTCGGTCCCTATCCTCTGCGCGCGCAGGAAATTTGAGAAGAGCTATCCCTAGTACGAGAGGACCGGGATGGACGAACCTCTGGTGTGTCAGTTGTTCCGCCAGGAGCACCGCTGATTAGCTACGTTCGGAACGGATAACCGCTGAAAGCATCTAAGCGGGAAGCCGGCTTCAAGATGAGATTTCCATGGCTTAGGCCGAGAGACCCGCAGCTAGACTACTGCGTTGATAGGCTGGATGTGGAAGTGGGGACTAAAGACCCATGGAGCTGACCAGTACTAATAGGTCGATAAATTGATAACACCCCACCTCACCGTTGGCGAGTGCAGCAATGCGCCGCTAGCGATGGTGAATGAGAATGATTCTCGCGTCCACTTTGTGGTTCCCGATTTACGGTCGGGAACTGCTTTCAACCCGCTGGTTGGGCTTTGCTCAGCCGGTGCGCGTTGACCGCAAACTGATACATAAATCAATAATGTTTCGGCGGCCATAGCGAGAGGGAAACGCCCGGTCCCATTCCGAACCCGGAAGCTAAGACTCTCTGCGCCGATGGTACTGCAAGGGTGACCTTGTGGGAGAGTAGGACACCGCCGGACTTCTTTGTAAAGTGGCCACCCCAGTTGTTGAAAAACAGCGCGGGGGTGGCCATTTTGCGTTAACCGGATCAAGCTATCGACCTCGAGGAGCATCGTGAGCGACACGCGAGGCGGACCGCCGCCAGGCAAGGGTCATGCCAGGAAGCCGGACGAGAAGCGGCTCTGGACACAGGGCGGCTCTCCTGCCAGGGGCGACCGCGACGCGCGCCAACGGGAGACACCAGAGGATCGTGACCCGTTCGGCATTCGTTCGGTCAGGGCGTTCCACGAGGCGCCCGAGATTCCAGAGGACGTTACTCCCAAGCAGCTTGACCGGATTGCGCTCAATGAACTCAAGACCCTCAGCAAGGAAAACGCCGAGGGGGTCGCACGGCATTTGGTGATGGCAGCACGCCTGATCGAGGACGACCCGGACTTGGCCCATCGCCATGCGATTTCGGCCGCTCGACGGGCCGGTCGCATCGGCGTTGTGCGCGAGACGCTTGCGATCACTGCATACGCAACGGGCGACTACGCCTTGGCGCTGCGCGAACTGCGCACCTATCGCCGCATCACCGGGCGCGATGACCAGCTGCCGATGATGGTCGACTGCGAACGCGGCCTCGAACGTGCCGACCGCGCTCTCGAGCTTGGGCATTCCGTGAGCCGAGCATCCCTAGCGGTGCCAGTGCAAGTCGAGCTCGCGATTGCGATGTCCGGCGCACGACTCGATCTCGGTCAAGTCGACGCTGCGCTGGTTGAACTTGAGATTGCGCAATTGGATCCCTCGACCGCCTACTCATTCAGCCCAGCACTCTTTGCCGCCTATGGCGTTGTGCTTGAAGAACTCGGGCGGGATGCTGAAGCGAACCTGTGGTTTGAGCGAGCCGATGTCGCCGCAGATGCGCTCGACAACGAGGATGGCGCTGATGACACGATCGAAGTCGTCGAGGAGGAGCTTGGCGTCGAGGAGGAGCTTGCTTTCGAGGAGGAGCTTGCTTTCGAGGAAACGAAGCTTGACGATGAGCAGTAGCCCACTTTACGGCGCAGCGGTCGTGCTCGCCGACCTCGACGGTGTGATCTATCGCGGGCCCGCGGCCGTCCAATATGCGATCAATGAGTCGGTCCGAGTCGGCTACATCACCAACAACGCGTCGCGCACCGACGTCACGGTCGCCGCGCACCTTGCTACCCTCGGATTGCAGGTCGAACCGGGGGATGTCGTGACCTCATCGCAGGCCGCCGTGCGCCTGCTCGCAGGACTTGTGCCGGCGGCATCCACCATTCTGGTCGTTGGTGGCGATGGGCTGACCAACGAGGTCGAGCGCGCTGGGTTCACCGTGACCCGGTCTGCCGATGACGACCCTGCCGCTGTTATCCAAGGATTCGCCCCAGAAGTTGGCTGGCTGCAGCTCGCCGAGGCGGCCTTTGCGCTCAAACCCCGAGCGAGCGCCGAGATTCCGTGGGTGGCGACGAACACGGACTGGACGATCCCGCAAGCCCGGGGCACGGCGCCGGGCAACGGCACCCTTGTTTCTGCCGTGCACACTGCGGTCGGTCGACTGCCGATCGTTGCTGGAAAGCCTGAGGTCGCGATCTTCGAAGAGGCCTTCACCCGATTCGGTTCGAGAGAGGCGGTCATGATCGGCGACCGCCTCGACACCGACATTCTCGGAGCGAATCGAGCTGGCATCCGATCGATTTTCGTGCTTACCGGCATCGACCAAGCCAAGCAACTGCTGGCCGCGGTGCCGAACGAGCGCCCGACCTACATCCTCGATGACCTTCGCAGTATGCACGAGCCGTACCCGCCGACCGAGGTGCGCGAGAAGCGCGGCGCGGTTCTGACGAGCGTCGCAGATGCCACGGTGAAGCGAACCGGCCTCACACTGTCGGTCGAACGTGGCTCTGGCATCAACCTGCTACGAGCTGGCGCTGCTGCTATCTGGAGTGCGCCGGCCGCGATCTACGCGCTGGACGTGCCTGCCGAGCTCTACCGGGATCGGTGACGTAGAACGGATCGGGAAACACAACGACTTCGACGTCGTTGAATGCACCGTTGAAAATGACCACGGGTCCGCTGGCCCCGAGTATGCCCACGAGCGTACCTGAGAATGTTGCCGAGATGAGGGCAGTATCAGTGCCTGTCGACTCCCATTTTGTCACCTCAAACACGAAATCTGTCTTCTGCTCGGGAACGTCATACTGATATCCCCACGTTGCCACATCATCGGTGCCGCCGGTCGGTGGTCCGGAGAAATTGACCTCTGAAAGATCTTGCACCGGCCCGGTGGCCCCAGTGAACCCAAAGACGCCGAACGTCAACTGACGGGCATCAGGTGAGGTTGCGGAAGGAAACGCGAGCTGAAGGTACGTCCTGCCCTCTGGATCCAGACTCGGCGCACCGCCGGCAAAGTATGACGCGCTCGGAGCGCTCCCGGTCCAATCGACGCCGTCGACGAGCATCGCGGCCGCTGGCGAGCTTGGCTCTGCCTCTGGCGCAGCGGACTCTGCCGCAGGTGCAACTCCTTCATTGTCAGGAGCTTGCACCGGTGAAGCCGGCGCGCAGCCGACGATCAACGATCCCGCAGCGACCATAACGAGGGTGAATCTCAACAATGCCATCGAGGTCATGACGAAAGCATCGCAGGTGCACCACGATTGGTCACTACATGCGCGCCCCAGCTCTGGCTGGCGGCTGACCAAAGAATAGGATTCAGTCATGGACGACACCCTTTCCTCCGAGTCGGATGCCCTGCTCTCGCGCCTTCGCGCGATTGAGGATCAACCGCTCGAGACGCGGGCCGAAGCGTTCACGCACCTGCACGATGAGTTGCGGCAGCGGCTCGAAGGCGGGGACCAACCTGCCTGAGCGACTTGACACGGCGCTGGCTTCACGGGGCCAGGCCCGCTCGCGCACTCACGCCGCAAAACTCATCGCGGCTGGGCTCGTCACGATTGACGGGCATCCAGCCGTCAAGCCCTCTGCTCCGGTCGAGGCGAATCAGGTCATCGCGGTCGCTTCGAGCGACCACTACGTGAGCCGAGCCGCGCACAAACTCATTGCCGCGCTCGACGCCTTGAACTGGAT
>Ga0163150_10007630_pt1 | contig 12611 bp, 10 predicted proteins | sample OliLakLV19P2IB_FD_148628 | JGI IMG/M metagenome (GOLD analysis project Ga0163150, IMG submission 148628) | Freshwater microbial mat bacterial communities from Lake Vanda, McMurdo Dry Valleys, Antarctica - Oligotrophic Lake LV.19.P2.IB | ecosystem: Environmental > Aquatic > Freshwater > Lake >...
CGGCAATTTACAAATCAATTGCTGAATTTTATTCTGACCTATAACTATTCCAGCCCAAACATCCCTTTATTCAATTGCTGTAATATCTGCGTTTTGTACTCTGCAGGCAGCAAAAGAGAAATGTTATGCGGACTTCCTCCATAAGAAACCATACGGACAGGGATGTTCATTATCGAGCCAAATAATTTTTTTACCATACCTTCTGTTCTTGCTATTTCATTGCCCACCACAGAAATAATGACCTGGTTCTCGTCTATTTCAACCGTTCCAAATGGTTCGAGTTCTTTAATTATTTCTTTTAGGTGGGTTACGTTGTCAATTGTCAATGAAACCGCCACTTCAGAAGTAGTGATCATGTCAATCGGTGTTCTGTATTTTTCAAATACCTCAAATATTTTTCGCAGAAAACCATAAGCAAGTAACATGCGGCTGCTCTTAATGCGAATAGCGATGATGTTATCTTTTGCTGCTACGGCCTTTACTCCCACACTACCGGCTTCTTCGGTAATGGTAGTACCTTTTGCTTCCGGCTGCATCGTATTGAGCAACTTTACAGGAATTTTATATTGCTGTGCAGGCCAGATAGAAGCCGGGTGTAAAATTTTTGCACCGAAATAAGCCAACTCGGCTGCTTCATCAAAACTCATCTGTTCTACCGGCACTGTTGTCTTTACCACTCTTGGGTCATTGTTGTGCATGCCATCAATGTCTGTCCATATTTCACAAACAGTTGCATTTATAGCGGCTGCAATTAATGAGGCTGAATAATCGCTGCCTCCCCGTTTCAAATTATCCACTTCTCCCCTCGCATTGCGGCAGATGTAGCCTTGTGTAACAAATATTTTTTTATCCTTGTGCTGTTTCAGTATCTGTGTCAATTTAACTTTAATGCTGCCAATCTGTGGTTCATCATAATTGTCAATGGTCATAAACTCAAGAGCCGGTAACAACAAATGGTCAAGCCCCAGCTCTTCGAGATAAACAGCAAATAATTTAGTTGACAGCAATTCACCCTGAGCCAAAATATCTTTACTCAATGCCTCACTAAAAGATATTTTCAGGATAATATTGAGAAATTCAAAATGCTCGGCAATAATTGCTTTTGCTTTAGCAATCGTTTCCGGTTTTTTAACCAGGTTAGCAATAAACTGCTGGTAGTGGGCTTCTAACTTATCAATTGACTGTTTCGCAGTATGGCGGTCACCATTTGAAATATGATTACCAATTTCCACCAGTGCATTGGTAGTTCCTGACAAGGCCGATAATACAATGATTACAGGTTCTGTTTCTTTTGTTACCAGTTGTACAATCTGGTGCATACCTTCCGGCTTACCCACACTGGTGCCGCCAAACTTCATTACTTTCATTTTCTTATCTTTTATTTAAACTGGTGAAATGGAATTCGCTAAATAAATCTGAGCATACCTCTTTTTTACAAATGGCCCATTACATTTTGTTCCCCCCTCCCGATATTTTAATTGATTGAAAAATTAAGGCTGTAAAGATAAGTAGGCAGGCAATAACAATCGTCAGGTAAACGGTAGTTCAAATTTGGAAGAGAGTTGCTTTAAATCTTCTATTACAGCATCAAGCAACGGAATACCGTTTTGCATTCTTTCCGCCTGGTATTCTCTTTCAGGGTCTCCCGGCACTAATACTTTTTCTTCTCCCGGTATTGTTTTAGCATTTCTGAAACCTTGTATCCAATGATCCATATCTTTTTTAAAATCAGCAGCGGGCCTGAAAGCATCTACCCTCATCGCTCCTAAAAAGTGGCCTATACCCTTACCCGGCTGCTGCGAAGGCATAGGTACATAAGCCGGAAACGGTGGCACCCATGGCGCATAATTGGCACCGCTTAGCAAAGCAGAAAAAATATCAACCACAGCACCGAGTGCATAACCTTTATGACTTCCATGTTCTCTGTCACCACCAAGTGGTAATAAAGCACCACCTTTTTTTAAAATATTTGCATCGGTTGATGAGTTGCCTTCAGCATCCTGTACCCAACCATTTGGTGTTTGTAAATTTTTTCGTTGCAGTATTTCTAATTTACCGTTTGCGGCAGTTGTTGTTGCAAGGTCCGCTACAAATGAAGGTTCAACACCAGCAGGAGCCGCCACACAAATTGGATTAGTACCAAGCATTTTATCAATAGAAAAAGTGGGAGCTACCAATGGGCTTGCATTCGTCATTGCAATACCCAACATATCAAACTGCAAAGCCATCATAGCATGATGAGCAGCAATGCCAAAGTGATTGCTGTTTTGCACACTTACCCATCCAGTACCCACTTGCTTTGCTTTTGCTATGGCAATTTGCATAGCAAACGGTGCAATCACTAATCCCAACCCACTATCGCCATCTACTACAGCGGTTGATGGTGTTTCATGTATAATTTTTATATCGGGTGTAGCATTGATACGTTTTACTTCCCATAACCGTACATAACCACTAAGCCTTGCAACACCATGAGAATCTATTCCCCGCAGGTCGGCAGATAATAAAGATTGTGTGGCAGTATCAGCATGTTCATTGCTGCAACCAATTTTTATAAAAACTGATTTAGTAAAATCATATAAATGCTGGTAGGAAAATAATTGCTCGGCCATAACACAAAGAAACAACAAAAAGAGTAACCACAGTGGAGCTGAGTCGCAAAGAAAACCTCAGCATTTTTGCGCCTCTGCGGTCAATTTTATATTACCTTCATGGCATTTGCATCCCAGTTAATCACTTTCTTTTGAAAATAACTTTCATTACAGGCTAAACAAGGGGCTGCTGCCCGGAAACCAAATATGGCATCTTCCACCACAGGCTTATTACTCCGTACTGATTCAAAGAAGTTGACAAAATGATCGTAACGGTCATCGTATCCATTTGGTGCTGAAAATTTTATTGCCGGCCATTCCTTTTTATCATCCACCGGAAACCGTTTCTTATAATCATCTGCTATCTGCTGTTGCATTGCTTTGGTATAAGTATCGTAAGCATCCCAACCACCATAAACAGGGGTTTTAGAAAATTTATTTCTGTACAAGGTGAAATCATTCCACCCAAAATCAATTACCCCTTCTGTACCATAAAATTTCACTTTACCGCTCTCCACTTTCTCTGCACCACTGGCAAGGTTTACTTTTAATAAAACCTGGAAAGCAGGATGTTCGTTGCAAGCTTTGTATTCCATCACTCCCGTCATCACATCAGGCACATTGCGGCCATCTTTCCAATAACTTAAATCACCTGTTGCAAATATTCTTGATGGCCCTTTTGAATCCGTCAGAAAATGGATACCCGATAAAAGATGAACAAACAAATCACCCGCCACACCGGTTCCATACTCCTTATAATTGCGCCACCAGAAAAATCGTTTTGCATCAAAGGGTGTATCCGGATTTATTTTTAAATATTTCTTCCAGGCAATGGTATTTTCATTCGCATCTAATGGCATAGTGTATTGCCATGCACCCATAGCCGTGTGACGATCGAAGGAGGCTTCAATACAATTCAACTGGCCTATCTCCCCTGCTTTGTAAAATTTCTTTGCTTCTGCATAGGCAATACTGCTTACCCGTTGACTGCCCACCTGCATAACTACTCCTGTTTGTTTTTGTACATTAATTACTTCCCAACCCTGGCTTAGCTGATGCACAACAGGTTTTTCGCAATAGACTGCTTTTCTTTTCCGCATGGCATCAATGGATATTTTATCATGCCATTGGTCGCTGGTGCAGACAACTACTGCATCAATATCACTACGACTTATCAGCTCTTCATAATTCTGTGTGGTGAAAAGTTGCCGTCCATATAATTCTTTTGCTCTTTCTAACCTGCCTTTATATAAATCGCAGACAGCTATCAATTTAATACCCGGCAACTGCAATATAGTTTTTGCATTACGGCTTCCCATGATGCCAAAACCAATGATGCCAACATTAATTGTATCGAACGAAGAAGGTTTTCTTTCGTAGGGAATAATTCTTTTTTCAATTTCTTCTTCGCTGATAGAAGCATAAGAAGATAACGGAGCAATTAAAGAAGCTGCTCCTATTTGTTTGATGAATTTTCTTCTGGATGACATAGATTGCTATTTTATTTTTAGCCACAGATTAACACAAATTAACACGGATAAGAATTGCTTCGCAATTCACTGCTCATAGTTTACGAAGTTCTGATTCATAAAATTCTTTATTCCGTTTCATATCTCCCATATTATTATTTTCATTCGCTTCATATTCCATGGAGATAACTCCTTTGAACTTCTGTCGTTTTAGTTCCTTTAGTACGGCTGGTAAATCACATACACCTTTTCCAAATAATGTATCTTCTGTTTTCACATTGTCAAACTCTTTTACGTCTTTGAAATGCAAGCCCCATATTTTCCCTTCTAATTTTTTCATGGCCTCCTGAATGTTAACACCGTTTCTTGCCCAATGTCCGATATCCGGCCATGCCCCTATATTTTTTCTTCCTTTCATAGCTGCTACGATAGAATCCGGATGCCAGTAATGGCTCGATGGTTTAGGATGGCAATGCAGGGCTACTTTTACTTTGTACTTTTCTGCCAATGTGTTGAAAGCATCAAGGTCTTCCCACTCCGGCTCGGCGGTTATGAAAGGGATGCCCATGTATTGCGCAAATTCAAAGAATTTTTCCAGGTTGTCTTTGTTGTAATAATATTTATCAACCACACCGAGGGCCACCACTTTTACACCTACTTTCTTTAAATAGTTTTTTAGATTATCTCTCCTTTCTGACGGAAGTGTATAACTAAACGGATTATCGTCACCATGTCCTGATTTTTGTCCCGGGTAAACTTCCAGGTATTTAACGCCAAGCTCCCTTGCTTTAGAAACTGATTCAAAAAAATCATATTTATGAAAAGTCCATGTTTGAATAGCCAGTTGCCAGTTTTTTGTATTTCCATTTTGCGCAAAGCCAACACTATTCGCCAAAAAAAACAATACCAGTAAGCAATAATTTTTCATAGAAATTATTTTTTTTCGATGGGAGGCCCGACATACATATCAAAAGGATTCAACACTCCTTCAAATATTGCAGCCAGTTCAAATTTTTTTATATGTCTTTCCGGGAGATAATCTTTCAAGCCAAGATTGCCCCATATCTTATTAAAATCGCCTGTTCCAAAAACCTCACCGATTATTGGCGAATACCGCTTGTATTTATTATTTACAATAAAATAAAACCTTTCCATCAATTTGACAGCATCCTGAATTGTCAATAAGGTATTTTCCGGACCCGTAATGTTTATTAAATCTTTGAACCCAAATAAAAAATCATTGATATTACTTGTCAACTTTGCGGCATTGACAGTGCTATCCGGATAAAAAAACATTTTATTAGCCCAGCCTTCTGCTTTACCCGTTCCTCTTAATATTCCGGTAACACCCATTTTTTGAATTACTTCCCAATGCGGGTTATCAGGTTTTACATCTGAAAAAGGTATCAGGTAAGCTTTTGCATTTAACAATTCTTGCTGTACAGCCCGTATTGATACGGCCCGTATTTCTTTTCCCCCCTTATGTTTAAGCCTTCTTACCTGCTCAGCCGCCAAAACTCCTGCCGCCTGCCCCGTCAATAAAACAACAGGCTGCAATCTTGTTGTTCCATTTACAATATTAGTTACCGAAATTCCTTTTTCACAAACAATTAATCCGTCAATAGTTTCAGGTATCAATGCACCCAACGGAATATTATAAGAAGGAATATGCGGAAACTCTATCTCAGGCACTTTTCCGGGGTATTGTGCATGATGATGATCAACCGGGTAATCGCCAACAGAAATACCTGTTCGGTACAAACTATAATCATACGGGTTTTTAATATGGTTGATATTCATTCTTACCTCACCTTTTACCCGTCGCCCCTCACGGTTGTAAGGAATCAATGCAAGTCCGCCATCCAATTCATCATCAGCCAATCCGATATTTTTCATGCCCAACTCTGTCTGCATAAAATAAATGAAGCCAAGTGTTTGACTTTTTGCAACCTCATACTTATGACTTCTGACCTCCGTCTTCTCTTCCACCACATTCAAATAGGTGTCATTGCCGTGTGCCGGCCAGTTCAGCATGTATTTATCAAAAGTTGCACCAGGTGTTCTGGGCAGTTTTCCATAATTGAGCATTTTGATTTTGTCGCCATCCCAGGGTTTATCAGTACAAGGTGCATTTGTATTACAGCAATAATATTTTTTGGGGTCGTACCCGGCAGGCTTTGTAATTGTTTTATCAGCACCAGCACCATAATCTTTTAATATGGCCGCCCATGTTAAATCCTGGATGATATTGTTTTTTTGCCTTGCTTCATTTTCATTACTTACCAATGGATCATCCATACCAACATCATAAGCAGCACCTGCTGCTGCAAAAACATCGCCTAACTCTGTGGCATCAACCACCACCCTTGCTTTTACTTTAAGTACTTCTGTATTATCATTGTTGCGGAATGTGGCACCGGTAACTTTATTCCCTTCTTTTAAAACGGTTTCAAATTCAAGCCTAAAATAAACTTTCAGGTTCTTCTCGCTTTTTGTCCAGGCTTTAAAAATGCTGTCGCCGACTTTCGGTTCAAAATTGGTATTGCTTACCCAGCCAGTGTTTAATTTTTTTCTTCCATAGTGTTTATATAATGCCTGTCGGAATTCTTCCCACATACCGCTTGGCAACTGGTCATTTCCATCTGTACAACTTACACCTGCCGCAGTCAGCATACCTCCAAGCATCGTTGTCGGTTCAATTAATATAGTTTTTGCCGTCATTCTTGCACTTTGAATAGCCGCTGCTGTTCCTCCCACACCCCCACCAATCACCAGCACATCTGTTTCAATTGTTTTCACCGTTCGTTGTGCATTAACCAACGCAGGCAACCACCAACAAAAAACCACAACTAATCGTTTCATAGATTCAAGTTACTTATTTATACTACATAAAAAAGCCTCTCCGGATGGAAAGGCTGTGTGTTAGTTTTTAGTTGCGACCTTAGAATGGCAGATCATCCACCGGCTCTGTTATATCGCTTGCCGATGGAACATTGCTACTATTGCCTGATGATGCAGAGGCATTAGCGGCAGGTTGCTGCTGGTAGGAACCCGCAACGCTTCTATCACTTTTACCACCTAATAATTGTACTTCCCTTACCCTAAGTGAAAGGGATGAACCGGGAGTGCCGTCATTACGCTGAAACGACCTTGCTTCAGGCTGGCCTTCCACAAAAACCTGTGTGCCCTTTTGAAGATAAGGCGCAACAGCCGTCCTGTCTGTCCAGTAGGCACAATCTACCCAGATTGTTTTTTCCTGGAGAACTCCCTGGCTGTCTTTGTACTTTTCTGAATGGGCAACGGTAAAGTTGATTACATTTTTTCCGTTTACTGCGTTTACTACACAGTCTTTGCCGAGATGGCCGATAACTTGCATTTTAATCATAGTGCTCAATTTTAAATCGTACGTTAATAATTAATAACGGGGCAAAATAAATTGTTTTTGGAAAGCTACCAAAAGAAGTTAGTCAGATAGCAAAAAGGAAAGAATCGGCTGTGTACTACTTCGCCAGTTTTGTTCCTGCATAAATATCGGCTACAGGTATTATAATACTAAGAGATGGCAAAGAAAGAATATCACCAATATTGGTGTACTCTTCCAGTTCCCAGTGGTTACTACTGTTTATCCGGAAAGCCTCTACGGTGAGTACTTGTGTATCAACCAATATGTATTCTTTTAAAGTGGGTATGTCCCGGTACTGTTTAAACTTACCGCCTCTGTCATAATATTTTGTAGATGTGGAAAGAATTTCAATAAGTACTGTTGGTTTAATGAAAGACTCCTCATCCTCTGGAATATTTTCCGGTTCATTACAATAAATAGAAATATCGGGATACGTAAACAAGGTGTTTTCCGGAATATTTAAACGCATATCGGGCCCAAACGGCTGACAAGGTTTGCCTTTAAGCCTTGTTCCTATAGCAATAAATAAATTTGAAAAAATGATATTATGCCTTGGGCTTGCACCAGACATAGCCAACAGTTCTCCGTGCCCCTGCATTTGAAATATTTCGCCCTGGTAATACTCATGCCGTTCAGTTGCAGCCTTTTCCATCCGCAAGTATTCCTCAACTGTAAATTTATTTTCGCCGTAGGCTACCGCTGGTTCTTTTACTTCCATGTTTCAAATTTACAAAACATATTTTATTAATCCTCCGTTCTTCCACTCGCCGCATCAATAATTCTTCCAAAGAAAATCGCATTCATAAACAACTTACTGCCGCCCAGCCAGAATGCCCGGAAGTTGGGGTTGTCAGCAATATTAATAACACGGCCATTACCTACGGTGTTGACAATCACAGCAGCAGAATTCTTAATTGCGTCACCATTTTCTTTACTTACCCAACCACTCTGCAGCGGCTTGCTGCCATAAGAAAAAGGGGTGGCATAAGGGTTTTTGCTTTTCTCCATAAATACCCTGTTGGCTTTAAATAAACTTATCGTCTTCTGGTTATAACCATAAGCCAGCGGATGAGTAAGGTCTGCATCGGCACCAAAAATGGCTCCCTGTATTTGCTGTGCCCCGTCCACCTGTTCACGTTGTGTATAAGAAAGTTTATCAGTACTATCAACTGGAGACTTTACTTTTTTGAATTTTACTTCGCTGATTCCATTTTGCGAAGCCCAACTAACAGCTTCTTCTGTCAATATCAATGTGCCACCGCTTTGCACCCATGTTTTCAATTTTTCTTTATTGAGTTCCGTATAATTTCCACCCACCATTATCAGGGTATTGTATTTATTTAATTCAATCCGGTTAAAAACTCCCTGCTCTAAATGAGTAGCCGGTATGTTCATTCGCTGATCTAATAAATGCCACACTTCACCGGCATCGGTGGGGTTTGCGCCTACACCAGCTATCATCGCAATAGCTGGCTTTGAAATAACAACAAACTTATTGCTGCCAAGATCACTTCCGCTGTTTACATTGCCCGATGAAACAGCATAGACTTTTAATTTATACTTTTCTGCCAAAGCACTTACCATCGCAGCCACCGCATCACTACCCTGACTTTGCATTTTTACTGGAATAAGAATAGTTCCGTAATCAAATTTTCTATTACCACCACTTACTGCCATTTCAAATTTGTTGGTCGCCACTTTTATAATCAATCCTGCATTCAACAGTTCATATAAAGCAGCCGGTGCATACAAATCATCCCACTCCATTAAATAAGCATACTCACTTCTGCCACCGCTGATGCTTTTCTTCGGCATGGTAAGCGACTCTGCTTTACTACCCATAACAGGTGCCGTTGTTAACTCTGTATAAGGCAAACCAAAAGCCAGCGGCATTGTCCAGGCAGTAATGTCATAAAATAAACTGTCTTTATAGGTTAATGTTTTTTCAAAAATGGCCCGTATCAAACTATGCTGCGGCTGGTTTAATGAAACCATATACGCCGCATCTTTTTCATACCCCATAGCTATCGGGTCATCATCCTTCCAGTTATCAGGCAAATTGTTCAGTTGTATCTGGTGACGTTTGAGCATTTCTGCAAATTGAAATGTTTTGGCCAAATCATTTTTATCACCAAACACATATCCCTTTACAGGATAAGCGGCGGCCCGGTTAGCTGACTCACCATAAAAATTTCGTTGAAAGGTTAAGAATTCTTTCCTTAACACCTTTGCTCCTTCCAGGGTAGAAAGGGCGGTAACAAACTGGTTCCTGATAGTAAAAGGAAAACTCAGCAAGCCATTGGCCGTTTGCTGCAAATGACCTCTTGAAGAAGCCTGTTCAAATAAAATACCGATGCAGCCCTGCACATCCGGGTAGGTGGAACCTTTTCCATAATAAAAATCATCATAGTTCTCTTTGGTAAAATATAATGAGCCAATACGGTCTAAATATTGAGCATGGAATTTTGCCAGCTTACCTGTCAGCTCCTGGTTCTTTTCCGGTGTTAAAGGATTTACTCTTGATGGAACACCCGGTTGAAAAAAGAAAGTAGCATTGCTACCCTGCTCGTGGTGATCGGTTAATATATTAGGTTTCCATTTCTGAAACCATGCTACCCTGTTTTGACTTTCTACATGCACCGTGGGCAGCCAGTCACGGTTAAGATCAAACCAGTAATGATTGAAACGGCCACCCGGCCATACCTGGTTAAACTCTCTTGAATTGGGATCCGACACTAAATTCTTACTCTTGTGCTGGTTGGCCCAGGTGGAGAAACGTTGCAATCCATCCGGATTAAAAGATGGATCAAAAAGTATTACTACATTTTCCAACAGTTCATCTATTTGTTTTCCCTGTGCGGCGGCGAGGTAGTAAGCACTTAGTAAAGAAGCATTGGCTCCGCTTGATTCATCGCCATGAATAGAGTGACCAATCCATACAACAATCGGCATATTGTCAATGTTGACCGAAGCAGATTGTGCCGGGTCTGTCAACTTTATATGCTGCAGTCTTATCTCTTCTAACCGCTGATGGTTTTTTGGTGATGTGATTATCAATAAAACCTGCGGACGGCTTTCATAGGTAAGCCCCATTGTCTCCAGTTTTATTCTGTCTGGTGCAGCAGCAGCCACAGCTTTCATATAGTTTATTAACCTGTCGTGTGTTATATGCCACTCTCCCACTTCATGGTAGATAACGTCTTTTGGTTTGGGAATAGCAGGATTGTATTGAACCGAATCAGGCAGGTAATATTTTAAGTCTTGTGCTGGAAGTGAATATTGAATAAATAATAGTGAGAAGAGCAGCCATTTTTTCATACCGTCATTTTTTATGAACAGGGAAATTACGAAATAAGAGCTAAAACTGATGGGGATTTATTCGTCCGCTTCGCATTGCTTCTGGCATAAATTTCTATTGATTTTCAATATCTTTTTATGCCAGGAGTATAGTATATTTATGAGTTAGGTTCTACTTTGTGGCACAACCTTTAAAATACTAAACGACAATATTTGTGAAAACAACTACTTGGAATAACAACGGATTGCTAGAAAAAAATCAAGTTGGCTAAAGCATTTAAGATAGAAAACTTTGCCAATTGAGAGCATATAACCGACCATTCTCCAATTCAAAAAAAATTTAACTATCAAAAGCATGGACACACAAACAATAATTGCGACAGTAATTGGTGTAGTAATTGGCGGACTCATTACATGGTTCGTCTCCTGGAAATATTATGTAAAAGCAGGCAAAGAACTTATGGCTGAATCTAAAAAACTAAAAGAGACCTCTGATTTAATTCTTTACAAATTGCAATATCCAGACGCAAAGACTGAACTAAAAAGAAATGAACAAGGAGAGGTGACGGGTTTAACAGTTGAAATGAGGGCAGAATTATAGATTAAAAAGCAGCACCTAACAATGCATTGCCAAAAGTTTGGGCTGGACATTCGAACATCGGCTGCAAATCACTGTCAGCAGTGGTTCGGGCAGGACGATTCCAATTTAGCTTTTGTTGTTAACTTGTACCTTAGTTTTTCAATTTGGCAGCAGTACCGGGCTTGACCAGCAACGAATTCCCTAACCTTCGGCAATGCAAACCGTTAGCGGCAAGGCGTGGTGACATCTCAAAAATTGACACATTATGAATAATACAATTACACAAGCAATTACAAACAGACTACTTCTACAATTTTATTATGAAGGAGAATTAAGAATTGTTGAACCACATTGCTATGGAAAGACTTCAAAAGGAAATGAAGCAATTAGGGCATTTCAAGTTGATGGCTATTCATCTACAGGAAAAATGGGATGGAAACTATACGATTTATCTAAAGCCTCATCAATTAAAACTTTAGAAGGTACATTCATAAACCCAAGACCAGGTTATGTTTCAGGTGATAAAGGAATGGTTGTAATTTATTGCGAACTATGAAGCTCCTAGAAATTAAAATTGAGGGATTTAAATGTTTCCAAAATTCAACTATTATTCCAATTCAGAATGTTGCTGTATTGATTGGCGAAAATGATGCAGGCAAGTCTTCAATCTTAAGAGCAATTGAATTATTGCTTACAAAACAGAACCCAAGTAACGAAGAGTTTTTTACATTAAAAGATGTAATTCTCGACGAATTTACATTAGAAGCAAAATTTGAAATTACGGACAAAGATAATAAAGTTGATTTAAAAGACTATATTATTAACAACCACTTGCAGTTTAAAAAAAAGTATAAAAAGGGCGAGGTTTTTAAAACGACAATTCAAAAAACAATTTTTTTAGATAATAATCTAGAAAATTATTTGACACTTCCTGCCGACCCAACTAAACAACTTCTAATAGATTTAGGTATTGCAGAATTACCGAATCAAGATGCAAGAAAATTAGCACTAAAAAATTACATTGAAGTAAATTGGGGAATTATAGCTAAAACGACAGCAGAAACAGAAATCAGTTTTAACGATATTTATAACTACGTTCCTATTTATCAATACTATGGAAGCCATATCTACGGGAATCCACAAGCCTTAGTTAAAAAAACTCTTGACAGTATTTATGCTTCACACTTTTATGACGAAACAGGCAATTTAAAGCTTAGTTCAATAAAAGGATTAAAGGACAAAATTCTAAATAATATCAATAAGAGTATTGA
>Ga0163150_10007632_pt1 | contig 12610 bp, 11 predicted proteins | sample OliLakLV19P2IB_FD_148628 | JGI IMG/M metagenome (GOLD analysis project Ga0163150, IMG submission 148628) | Freshwater microbial mat bacterial communities from Lake Vanda, McMurdo Dry Valleys, Antarctica - Oligotrophic Lake LV.19.P2.IB | ecosystem: Environmental > Aquatic > Freshwater > Lake >...
GTATTGCCCGCCTCGATGAGGCGGGCTACCCGAAAGGACAGCACCACCATGGCCAAGACCATCGAACTCCTCCTCACCGAATCCGTCGAGAATCTCGGCATCGTCGGCGATGTCGTCAAAGTCCGCACCGGCTATGCACGCAACTACCTCTTGCCCCGCGTGCTTGCAACCGAGCCGAGCGAAGAGCTCATCCAGAGCCTCCGCGCCAAGCGCGCCGAGGCCGAGAAGGCTCTGCTCCAGCAGCGCGAGCTCAAGGCCGCGACCATCGAGAAACTCCAGGGCTTCGAGCTCACCATGGAGCGCGCCTGCAACGACATGGGCCACCTCTACGCCGGCGTCACCCAGCGCGAAATCGCCCAGGCCCTCACGACCGCGGGCTACCCCGTCCGCGAACGCGATGTCCGCATGTCCGGCGCGATCAAGCGCGTAGATGACTACGACATCCACATCAAGTACGAGACCGACCTCGAGACCCACATCAAGCTCCATGTGAAGTCCGACCGCGTTCTGGCCAAGGAAGAAAAGTCCGACATGGACTTCGACAACGAGGGCAACCTGGTCCGCAAGCGCGGCGGCGGCCGAGACCGAGACCGAGACCGCGGCGGCGAAGGCCAGCCGGCCCCCGATGCCGAGGCCAAAGACGCCAAGCCCGAACCCGAAGCCAGGAAGGGCAAGTCTCACGCCGACGGCAAGGACAAAAAGTCCGACACCACCGGCGGCTGGGGCAAGAAGCCTGACCCCGCGGCCATCACCGAAGAAGACAAGCCCCAGAAGGCCGTCAAGAAGCCCCGCGCCGACGCCAAGAAGGACGACCGGTCGAAGAAGTCCTGAATCCCCCCATCGAGCGTCCATGCAGCCCGGAGCGCAAGCTCCGGGTTTTTTTGGGCGCGCGGTTCATATTCCCTCACCGACCCAAGAAACACTCTGCCGAATCCGCGTCACCCGCGCTCATTCGCGGCCAAGCTCTTCCCGCAGCGCCCTCGCCAAGTACTCCACCTGCTCCACCGTGTTATACACCTGCATCGCGATCCGCACCATCCGCCGATTGCTCCCGCGCGGATGCACCACGATCGGAGCCTGAATTCCCCACCGCTCGATCAACCGGTCCTGCAGCGCATCGTGGTACTTCGTCGGCATCGCCGCCTCCGCCGCGGTTCGATCCGCGATCGCCACGCTCGCCAGCGACGCGATCATGCTCTCAGGTGCCGGCATCGTCGCGCCAAGCTCGCGGCACAGCACCTCGCGCCCGCGCAGCGCCAGCTCCCGGTTCCGACGCATGATCTCCGCCCACCCCCCCGACACCATCGATTCCATAAACCGAATCGACTGCGGCAGCACCACAAACCCGCTCACATCCGCTGTTCCCGTGTAGTCGAACTCCAGCCGCAGCCTGCTGCGATCCGTCCGCGTCGAGTTGGCCCCGTGCGAAATCGTCAGCGGCCGCACGCGATCCCGCCGGTCCTTCCTGATCCACACGAACGCCGTCCCCTTCGGCGCGCACATCCACTTGTGGCAGTTGCCCGCGTAGTACGCCGCATCGAGCCCGTCCAGATCGAGCGGCACCATCCCCGGCGCGTGCGCGCCATCCACGAGCGCATCGATGCCGCGCACATTCAGCTCGCGCACGATCTCCGCCACCGGAAACACCACGCCCGTCGGGCTGGTCACATGACTGATGAGCACCAGTCTCGTCCGCGCCGTCACCGCGCCCAGCACCGCCTGAACTACTTGCTCCGCGCGCTTCAGCGGCCACGACACATCCGCACTCACCACCCGCGCGCCGCTACGCTCCGCCGCAAACTCCAGCGCGTTGTTGCACGCGTTGTACTCGTGGCTGTTGGTGAGCAGCTCATCGCCCGGCTCGAACCGCAGCGAGCGCAGCACCGTGTTCACGCCCTCGGTCGCGTTGGTCACGCGAACGATCCCCTCGGGATCAGCATTCATGAAGCGCCCGAGCGCGAACCGCGCCTCGTCCAGCAATCCCTCCAGATCTTCGACGAAAAAACGGATCGGCTCCCGCTCCATCCGCGCCCGAATCTCATTCTGCCGCTCGACGATCTCCGTCGGGCACGCGCCGAACGAGCCGTGATTCAGGAACGCGATCCCGGTATCCAGCCCGAAGTGCGACGCCAGTGGCGAGTACGGCGGCATCTCCGGCCGCGACGAAGTGGTCGGTGGCATCGCTGACTTTACCCGGCGCCGCAGGCTTGTGCTGCCGCGCTACGCGCTCACATCCAGCTTCCGACCCACGCTCACCGCCGTCGCGGCCGCGTTCTTGTCCGCCGGATGCCGATACATCGGCAGCGCGCCCGACGACGGCCGCACCGCGCTGCCGTCGCCAAACTCCACGCCCCCCGGCACGACGCCCCCCACCAGCCTGCGCACACCCGCGCGATCGACTTCGCCCACCGCCGCCGCCGCGGCCGGAGCGCCGCCCGTCGCGCGCACGCCATATGCCCGCGAAATGTGGTACGGATTCGTCGGGGGAACGCCGGAGTTGCTGCCGTTGATTCGCATAAGGGGGTGCCGAATACATCGGCTCCGCTCGGCACGGGATCGCATGAGGATAACCCGGCCCGGACCGCTCGGCGCGGCATGTCCCCGCTCGCTCGCGCACGCGATGCGCGAAACCTGCGACGATCGCCCTGTTACCGGACCCGCGCCGCGCCCATACCTGCTATCCTGAACCGACTTCAGCCGCCGCAACCGGCAGGGATGCCCATGAGCGACCCAGCACTTCCTTGTTCCACCACGCCCGCCACGCCATCGGCCGCGCCCCCCGCCTCATTGGAGCCCCACCTCCTCCGCGATGCGCGAGCAGTCAAGGCCCGCCTCACCGACGAGGCCACCGCGGTGGTCGGGATTCTGGAAAAGTCCCTCACCGCTCTTTTCGATCTCGATGCCGCGGCCGCCGGCGACATCCTCGGCACCGATGACCGCATCGATCGCGAGGAAGTCGCCATCGAGGAAGCCTGCTTTCGAGTCATGACGTTGCAGGCTCCGGTCGCGCGCGACTTCCGCATGCTGACCTTCATCCTCAAGGTCAACGCCGATGTCGAGCGCGTCGCCGATCACGCCTGCTCGATCTCCAAGGTCACGCTCAAGCTCGTCGATGCTCTCCCCCCCGGCACCCCGTGGCCAACTTCGCTCGTCGAACTCGGCCAGCGCGTCCCCATGACCTGCCACGCCCTGCTCCGCGCCATGCACGACGAAGACTCAGCGGCCGCCAAGGACATCGTGCTCGCCGACAAAACCATCGACCGGCTCAACCGACGCCTCTTCGACGAGGTGGTCGCCGGCATGGACGCCAACCCGACCTCGGGCGGCCACTCCTCCGGACTTCTGCTCTTCCGCGCCGGACGCGAGCTCGAGCGCGTCGGCGACCTCATGACCAACATTGCCGAGGACATCGTCTATCTCGCCACCGGCGAGATCATTCGCCACGAGAAGCGACGGCTGCGGGCGGAACGTGCCCCGATTGAACGGCCATAGGCTCCGTACCTGCCGGCTCGGCACCGGACACCGCGGGACGCTCGCTCGACAAGGCCTTGTTCAGAAACGGATACTCGCAGAAGACCCAGAAAATCGCGGCCAGCACGATGTGCAGGAATAACTGAAGCACCATGTCGTACCACGGAAAGTGCGAACCTCCCGCCGCGGTCGCCGATGCCACATAGCCCGGATCGACCGCGCGGATCAGCCGAGATGACATCGTGGCGATCAGCACCAGGTTGAACTGGTGAATCAGGAACATGCTGTAGGTGATGCGCCCGATGGCGCGGAGCGGTGCCATTACCACCATTCCCGCGATCCGCGCATCGAACCGCCGCAGCCCGATGAGCAGCAGGGCGAAAGTCCCCGCCAGAATCCACTCGTGCCATTTCGACCGGTCGATCTCGTCGCCGATCCGCTCATCGAAGCGGAGTCCTGCCAGGCCGAAGAGCACCAGCCCGACCAGCAGCACGTCGATCGCCCGCCGCCATCGCCGCTCGGTCAACACGCTCAGCCGGTAGTACACGGCCGCACCAACCGCGAAGGCCACCCAGAACTCGATGAAGAGCCCGCGGATCGTCTGCGGAAACAGCAGCCCGTACGCGATCGCGCCCGGCACCAGCACCGCCACCATCCAGCGCATCCGGGCCCACGGTGCCACGAGCGCGATGCCGAACATCAGCGACACGACGATGTAGAACTGCTCCTCGTACGCCAGCGACCAGTACGCGGCCACGAACAGCGCCGGGTTATCGCCCGGCCGTCCGACCGGACAGCTCACGATCGGCAGCCACTGCGTGAGCGTGACGTTGTATACCCAGTCCCACGCCGATCGCGGCATCCCGTCGAAGCGATAGATGAGGTCGTTCTCGCCCCCTCGATACATCTTCACCGCGCGCGTGCCCGCCCAGAACAGCAGCGCCAGCAGGTACGGCGGGTAAATGCGCCGCGCTCTGCGGGCGAAAAATTCCCAGCCGCTCATCCCGCGCCGCAGGCACGACTCGGCCGACGCGACGATGCAGTAGCCGCTGATCACGAAAAACAGCACCACCCGCCCGGTGTTGATTCCGAAGTTGACGTGACCCGCATGGTGCAGCACGATGCCGATGGCGATCAGGGCCCGCCACAGGTCGAGCGATTCGTACCTCGACGACCAGCGCCCGTCGGCGCGAGGGCCGGCCTCGGCGCTCAGCGACGGGTCGCGTGCGGCGAACAGCGCGGCCCAGGCCTGATCCAGGCCGGACGCGACGAACAATCTGCGGACAACTGATCCCGATGCTCCGATTGAGCGCCCTTCCTTGGTCAGGTTCCTCGGCCCAACCCGCGACACGGACTGCCTCGAACTCGTCTATCTCAACGCTCGTCGTGCCGAGCCAAACTCGACAGCGCCCTACGAGCGAGCGGGTGATTGTATCTTCATCCGCCACGCGCTCAACGCTGCACCGCTTTGTTCAATGCGAAGAAGTTGCGTTTCCTGGGTACCGCCGTCGTCTGCTGGGCAACAATCTGTTCAAAAGCAACCTGTGCAAAGACAACCTGTGCAGAAAGCTGTGCAAAAGCGACAACGCCCGCCGCGGTGAAGCGACGGGCGTTGAGCCTGCTTGGGAGCAGGAAATATCGTGAAAGACAGTTGGGGGGACCATTGGCCCGCCGTTACCGGCGAGGCTGTTCAGGACGAGCCTGAACGAGAGCGTGCTGACTGTACTCGGTGCGGGTTGCCCCGCGAGCCTGGAAATCAATCCAGGATCGTGCCGAGTCCAAGGAAATCCCTTAGAAAGGAGGTGATCCAGCCGCAGGTTCTCCTACGGCTACCTTGTTACGACTTAGTCCCAGTCACCGATCTTGCCGTAGACACCTCAGTATCGAGGCGGCTTCGGGCGCTACCGGCTCCCATGACTTGACGGGCGGTGTGTACAAGGCTCAGGAACGTATTCACCGGAGCGTAGCTGATCTCCGATTACTAGCGATTCCGACTTCATGAAGGCGGGTTGCAGCCTTCAATCCGAACTGGGGCGCGTTTTTTGCGATTTGCTCCGCCTTGCGGCCTCGCGTCGCTTTGTGCGCGCCATTGTAGCACGTTTGCAACCCCGGATGTAAGGGCCATGAGGACTTGACGTCATCCCCACCTTCCTCCGGCTTGACGCCGGCAGTCTCGTTAGAGTCCTCAGCATTACCTGTTAGCAACTAACGACAAGGGTTGCGCTCGTTAATGGACTTAACCAAACACTTCACAGCACGAGCTGACGACAGCCATGCAGCACCTGTTCACGTTGTACCCTTGCGGGCCTCATGCCTGTTTCCAGGCACTAATCCGTGTATGTCAAACCCGGGTAAGGTTCTTCGCGTTGCTTCGAATTAAGCAACATGCTCCACCGCTTGTGTGAGCCCCCGTCAATTTCTTTGAGTTTTAGCCTTGCGACCGTACTCCCCAGGCGGTACACTTATCAATTTCTCTACGACCAATACGACGTCAGAGCCGCATCGGTCTAGTGTACATCGTTTAGGGCGTGGACTACCAGGGTATCTAATCCTGTTTGATCCCCACGCTTTCGTGCCTCAGCGTCAGGAAATCCCCAGCCGGCTGTCTTCACCTTTGGCATTCCGATAGATATCTACGCATTCCACCGCTCCACCTATCGTTCTGCCGGCCTCTAGATTCCTCAAGATCCGCAGTATGCTCTGCAATTCCCGGGTTGAGCCCGGGGATTTCACAAGGCACTTACAGATCCGCCTACGCACCCTTTAAGCCCAGTGATTCCGACTAACGCTAGGACCTCTCGTATTACCGCGGCTGCTGGCACGAGATTAGCCGGTCCTTCCTCTGGAGCTGATCATAGTTTCTAGCTCCTGACAGCAGTTTACACAACGAAGTTGCTTCATCCTGCACGCGGCATTGCTCCGTCACACTTTCGTGCATTGCGGAATATTCGTTACTGCAGCCTCCCGTAGGAGTCCGGGCAGTGTCTCAGTCCCGATGTGGCCGGCCGTACTCTCATACCGGCTACCCGTCTTCGGCTTGGTGGGCCTTTACCCCGCCAACTACCTGATAGGTATATCGCTGCTCCCAAGGCGGCCACCTTTTAAGGGGCACCTTTGCTCTCTCGAGATCATGAGGTATTACGCACAGTTTCCCATGCCTATCCCCCACCTCGGGGCACATTCGATACTTTTACTCACCCTTCCGCCACTTTTCCCCTTGCGGGGTCTCGTTCGACTTGCATGTTTTAGCCATGCCGCCAGCGTTCAATCTGAGCCAGAATCAAACTCTTCAATTATTGCTTGTTACTACCGCCATCCGACCGAGGCTTTGGAGCCCCGTCCGTACGACGGATCATTTCAAACGTGAATGTTTGACCTGTTTCCCCTTGTGATTACCTTTCGGAAAACCACTCGGAGGGTCTCGCCCTCCCCGGCCTCTTGCGATGCCGGTTCGGACGTCATTGGCAGGCTATGCCAATGATTATTGCTGAAACTCTTCACCATTCGCTTGTCACCGACGGCCTCGATTTGTGGTCGCTGCCGCCGGAATTAAGGGTTGGTGGTTCGAGAGAATCAGCCCCCGGTCGCTGTGAGACGACCGGAGAGCTTGTGGATCGGTCAGACTTGCCCCGCTTGAGGGGACACGGCTCGAACGCCGTTGTCTGGCCGCACATTCTCGCGGACCACCCAACTGTCTTCACTTTTCAAGGAAGTTCGACGCGCTCCGCCGATCAGGATTTTCCCGCACCGTTGCGGATACTTCCGAATCATCGTCGCGTTCTGCCACAGGCCGATCCGGCAAGTGGCGGGGGAGAGTGTAGCCACCACCCCCGATGCGTCAAGCGGCTCGCTCAAGTTCCCATCGATTCCTCTCTCCACACAACGAGTTCTCCGAACTGGGGGGGATCACAACTCCCGCACACTCGAATTTCCCCGCCTTTTTCAGGGAGTTCCTCGGCGCTTTCCCGCCTCTGGCATGACCGCCGTGCGGGCCAGGCACGCGGCCCAAACTTCCGGCCGCTCCGCCAGATCCATCCGGCGACAGGCGGTGGTCAACAGCTTGCAGCACGCTCGCATGGTCGCGCCCGTCGTCACCACGTCATCCATCATCACCACCACCCTTCCGCTCAGTTCATTCAGCCGAATACCCTTATGTAAACCAAACGCCTTGGTCGCGTTTGCCGCCCGCTCGCTCGGCGGAACACTCAACTGCGACCGCCCTACACGTCTCACCAGCGGATGGACCACTGGCCACCCCGTCGCCGCGGCCGCTCCGCCGGCGATGACGGCCGCGTGATCGATCCCGCGCCACACCCGCCGAAGCGGACTATCCGGAACCGGGACGATGACCGGCGGGCGGCGCTCGCTACCTCCGCTCAATCGCCAGGCTTCGGCGAGTTGCGCCCCCAGTAACCGGCCGAGGTCGAGCCCAAGCCTCCGCCACCTGGTGAACTTGACCTCTCGAACCCATCGAGCGAGCTCGCCACGATATTCGCCCAGTCGGACGAACCGCTCCCACGCGAAATTGATCCCGGAGCAGCGCAAGCAGCCTTTGGCACCGATCTCGGTTTCCAGGGTCGATTGGCCGCAGCGAGGGCAATAGTCGCCGATCTCATCGGCGCTCCAGCCCGCCTGCGCTGCGCGATCGATGAGCGGACCCGCGGTGATATCGAGAAACACCGACTCGAACGCATTCCACATACCACGCGGCCGCTCGACGACTGGTACGCGACCCGCGTGGCGAGACTTCTGCAAAGTCGCATGGGCCGCGGCATCGACCGGACTCGCCTTGCGCGGCGGCCACACAAACTTTTCAGCCGGAGGCTGCGACATCCCCATCAATGTACCAATGGGGCCACGCTCCGTGCAAGCGGCAGGGCCATCCTCCAAACCCCTCAAATCGCCAGCTTCTCGCGCACCATCTCAGCCCGCGCCTCCCGCCGCTGCCCCTGATCCATCTCGCGCACCAGCACGCGCTGCAGATGCGCCGGTTGGGTGAGGAGAATGAGTTGATTCACAGCCTGCTCGGAGACGTCTCGAATCAAGCCGGTGACGATTCCAAGCCGCACGTCACTGAGCAGCGAGATCGACTCCTCCGGCGTGAGCAGGCGCGCGTGCCGCAGCGTGCCCAGGGCCCGGAAGACCTTGTCTTCGAGCAGTTTGCGACGCGATTCCAGCATCTTGCGGCGGGCCTCTCGCTCGTACTTGATGACCGGCGGGATGATCTCCTGCTCGAACTCGCGCAGTATCTCCGCCTCGGTGCGCCCGAGCGTAGTCTGGTTGGAGAACTGGTAGAACTCGCCCGCGGCCTCCGACCCCTCGCCGTAATACCCGCGCACCGCGAGGCTCATGTCCTTGGTCGCGCGGCGCACCTTGTCCATCTCGCCCACCAGCTTGAGCGCCGGGAGGTGCAGCATTACCGAGACGCGGATGCCCGTGCCGACATTGGTCGGGCACGCGGTGAGGTAGCCGAAGCGCGGGCTGAAGGCATACTCCAGCTTCTTCCCGGTCTTGCCGCACGGTCCTTCGATCAGATCATCCACGCGATTGATGTGCTCGAGCGCGCTCGTCAACTCGAGGCCGGAGCGGAGCACCTGCAATCGCAGGTGATCCTCTTCATTGACCATGATCGAGAGGGTTTCATCGGGCAGCGAGATGGCGACGCCGCGCGGCAATGCGGCGCTGGTCGTTCGCTCTTCGGCATCCGGCTCTGCCGCGGGTTTCGAGGTCTGCGCACCTGCAACCTGTGGCAGCGGCCCACCCCGCGCGTGCTCCTTCGAGATCAGGTGCCGCTCGACCATCAACGTCCGATCCAGCGTCGGCGCCGTGTGAACATCGACCCAGAGCATCTGCCCGGCGATGTCGGAGCCGAGCAGACGCTCGCGGCACACATCCACGATCCCCTGGCGGTGCTGGCGAGAGGCCTTGCTCAGGAACGGAAACCCGGTGATGTTGCGGGCCAGTCGGACGCGCGACGAGACGACCACGTCGGCATTGGAGCCCAGCCCACGCAGCCACTCAGCACCGCGCTTGACGGCGGCCGCGGAGAATGAGGTGGCCGGCTCGCCGCTCACGCGCCCTCGCTTTCGCCGCCACGGGGTTGCCGGGGCTTCGGCGTGCGTCGGGCGGGCTTCACGGCCGAGAGGGCGATGTCGAGCTTCACGAGTTCGTCGCGCAGTTTGGCCGCGTCCTCATACTGCTCGGCGGCCACGGCCGCGGCCAGCAGCTTGCGGGCTTCGGCCGCGCGGGTTTCCAATACCTCGCGCACCGAGGTTTCCTTTTCGGCTGGCACCGCGATGCGGCCTGGAGTGCGGGGTGGTGCCGCAACGGGAGGCGGATCGGCCACGACTGCCTGCCGCACCCGCGCGGGCTTCTTGCCGGTGTGCTGGGTTCCGCCCTCGTGGGCGCGCTGGAGGAGCGGTGCGAGCTGGGCCTCGAATGCGGCGTAGCAGTCGGGGCAGCCGAGCAGACCGGACTGCTTGAACTGCGCGATCGTGAGGCTGCAAGTGCCGCAGCAGCCGGGCATCGCGTGGCCGGAGACGACCTTGCCCAGACTAAGCGGCGGCGAGCCCTGAGCCTGGCTGGTGATGAACTGGTTGAGGAGCTGGGTGATCGGGATGTGACCCTGTCCAGCCATGCCTTCGGCCTTGGCGCAGGTCTCGCACATGTGCCGCTCGTGGCGCTTGCCGTTGCGGATCATGACCTCGTGGACGGTCGCCTCACTGTCGCAGCGGTCGCACTTCACGGCAAACTATAGTGGCGTCGTGCCGCAACTGCTCGCCTTTACCGACACTCCGCCGCTGAAAGCGGGTAACTCCGCCGGGGTGGTTGACCGGTACCTTCAGGACATGCCGATGCTGAACCTGTACCGTGCCCACGAGTTGCCGGCGCAGGCAGACCGGATCGCGGAGCAGCTGCTGCGGACGCCGGAGGGGCGGCGCGCGGTGCAGCCGTTCTACATCATGGCGTTCGCGCTCAAGGCTTCGGAGTATCCGGTGGATGCGCTGGGCATCTACGAGCGCGGGTGGATCGATGTCTCGCGGGACACGGCGGGGCTGGCCGAGCTGGCGTGGCGGCTGGACCGGCGGGGCGCGAAGCTCGACTTCATCTACTGCGACAACGAGAACGACCTGACGCCGTGGACGCTGGGGCAGGAGCGGTTCGTCGAGATCTATGCGTCGGCGGCCGCGCGGGAGCGGATGCCGGCGCGGCTGCGCGAGTTCGATCCGGCGGCGCTCAGGTTCATGACGCCCGAGTACCACGAGTGGATGATCCACCTGGGCACATACGCGCAGCAGATCAAGATCGAAGGTCTGCGGAAGGCGCTGTGCGACAGCGGGCTGATGTCGCCGTGGTCAGAAACCGGCGGGACCGCGGCCGTGAACTTCTTCGCGATGCGGACATCGTTCCGCCTCTATGACCTGAACAACTGGGAGATCGAGCATCAGACGCTCGTGGACGGGCGCACGAGCTGCCCGGTCGCGTATACCGGTGGTCGCGGGTTCCGGTACAAGGACAAGCCGCATCACCCGATCTGGTGCAGCTTTGTCGATGGGCTGAATCATGCGCGGAGCGCGGCGGCGACGAGCGAGATCGTGCCCATTCTCCGCGAGCTGCTTCGCGCTCGGGGTCAGGACAAATCGACGGTGGACCCGGGCGCGCGGTGGTTGATGGAGCAACTGATCGGGCACCTGGTTCGCACGGGGGCGAAGCGGTTCACGGTGTTCAACGTTCCTGCGACGGCGGCCGATGACCTGGCGATCGCGGAGATTCTCGAGCAGCACGATGGAGCGGCACCCGAGGCGAACCTGGTGTTGCCGGAAATACCGCTCGATGTGGACGAAGTGGTGACCGGCGACTTGGCGACGACGTATGTGGAGTTTCTGAAATGGGATCCGGATCGGTGGATCAACCCGAGCTGATCGCCGAGTCGATCGGCGGATCTCAGTTTTTGCCAGCGGCGGCCGCGAGCTTCTGATCGCGGGTGTAGCCGTACTTCCGCTTCAGCGGCTTGACGACCAGGCCGCTCTTGATGGCGTTGGTCGAGGCCTTGATGCGGGTGGGGACGCCGTCGATGAGGGCGGTGAGGTTCTTGAGGTTGGGGCGGAACTTGCGGCGGGTGATGCCGGTGGGCTTGAGGCCGAAGCCGCCCTTCTTGACGGCCTGGCCGCGCCAAGTGCGCTGCTTGCCGAAGGATGATTTCTTACCTGTGAAGTGGCAGACAAAGGGCATGATCCGGCTCCGGGTGGGGTGGGGAGTTTAGGCGGGAGAGCGGTGGTGGCAAGGGCGTTGCCGAGAGAAGCACCCGAACGTACCCCGATCCTTTTATGGCGCACTTGGGTACACGACGGATGCGGCCACCAGAGGTATGGTCTGGCCTACATCCCCGCCGTGCTCTTATGCACAACCTTGCCGTCCTTGAAGACAACGGTGATGGTGGCGTTGCCGTCTTTCCAGACGATGGTTTTCTCGGGCGATGCCTTGGAGTCGCCGATGCCCGCGGAGGAGATGCTGGTGCCGGAGGCGGTTTGGTCGGTTCCGCTGGCGCACATGAGGGTTTCGACCTGGGTCATGGTCATGCCGATTTTGATCTGCTCGAAGCTGTCGGCGGTGACTTTGCTCTCGCAGGCGGTGAGGAAGAGCGAGGCGATGGCGATGCAGGCGGCGAGCGAGGAACGGCGACAGGGATTGCGCATGGGTGGATCTCCAGAGAGGTGGGAGGAGTCTACACGGTGGACGTCGATGAGGGGCGAATGGCGCGGGAGCGATGCAGCGCATGTCGATCCGAAAAACGCGCACGATTTCGGCCGCGCGCGTTGGCACGCCGCGGTCGGGCAGGGAGAACAGGATTTCTGTTGAAGTGAAAGAGCGTGGCGGGTCAGGGGCCGGAGCGATGCGCGAGCGCGGGCGGTGCGCGGCGAGGCCTGAGGGTGCGCGAAGGCGTTGGCGGGGCGGCACCGGATGCGGCGCGCAGGCGATGGGCATCGCCGGGCGGATCGTTGAAAGCCAGAGGCGAGTTGGGATGTGGCGGGGCTGGTTCGACTGGTACGCGTGCCTGGTCCGAGGAGCCGCTTTGCAAACCCGCTGCACGCAAAGCGGCCCTACCCGCGAGCAGGTGGCGGTAGATGGCGGAGGGGTC
>Ga0163150_10007634_pt1 | contig 12608 bp, 10 predicted proteins | sample OliLakLV19P2IB_FD_148628 | JGI IMG/M metagenome (GOLD analysis project Ga0163150, IMG submission 148628) | Freshwater microbial mat bacterial communities from Lake Vanda, McMurdo Dry Valleys, Antarctica - Oligotrophic Lake LV.19.P2.IB | ecosystem: Environmental > Aquatic > Freshwater > Lake >...
ATCTATATGATCGCGGGGACTACGACCTGGCCGGTTTTTGCGTCGGCGTGGTCGAGAAGAAACGTGTCATCGATGGCAAATCGATTGCCGCCGACGATTTGGTCATTGGCGTGGCCTCCAGCGGCCTGCATTCCAACGGCTTCAGCCTGGCGCGGAAGATCGCCTTCGAAATCGGTGGGCACAAGATCGAAGACACCGTTGATGAACTAGGCCGGACGGTCGGTCAGGCGATGCTCGAACCGACGCGGATTTACGTTCGCGCAGTACGGCAGATTTTGTCGAAGTACCGCATCAAGAACGTCGTGCATGGAATAGCACATATCACCGGCGGCGGGCTATGCGAAAATCTGGAACGAATCCTCCCTGCCGACGTCAAGGTTCTGATTCAGCGGGGCAGTTGGACGATGCCACCGATTTTCAACTGGCTGCAAAAGCTAGGTGAAGTCGAGCAGGCCGAAATGGATCAAGTCTTCAACATGGGCATCGGCCTGGTACTAGTAGTCAGTCCCTATTACGCCGACAGCATCCGTCAGCAACTGACCGATTGCCGGATGGATAACTGGGTCATCGGCCGTGTGATCGCTGGCCAACGCAGTGTGCAGTGGGAATAGTTCTAGTTCTGTGCAGGTTGCATGACCAATCGTTTCGCCTGATCAGTACTTTTTGGGGCAGCATTGACAGGGCCAGCAACTTTCGACGGGCCTGCTTCTTTTAGGGCATTGAGCAACGACTGCTGTGTGTACAGCTCGCGAAAGACTATTGGCTGATTCGGTCGCCCAGCCGGGAAGATCGCCAACACTGGCAGGCCACGACTTTTAAGTGCCTCTAGCATCGCAGTGATCTCAGGGGGTGTCTTCGTGTGATCGGCAATCAGTGGCACGACTGAATTGGCGTCAACGATTTGCTTCACGTCAGGCGTATTCAGCACGTATCTTTCCAGAAACTTGCAATTCGCGCACCAGTCGGCAGTGAAATCGACCATCACGGTGCGACCTTCGCTCGTTAGTTCCGTTAATGTGGCATTAGAAAACGGCTTCCACGGCAGAAGATGATCGCTACTCACTGCCTTCGTCTCCGGTGTAGATTGCAGACGAGTTGCAATTTCGCGTGTCAGATGCCGCTCAAATCTCGCTGCCATCTCGGACTCAAGCCAATCAAACGAAAGCAGCCCCATCACGCCGGCAAAAGCGATGGCCCAGCCCCAGGCGTTTAACCTCGCGCTTAGCGGTGCCGTCAGCGGCGTGCGACCAATCCACCAACAAGCTCCCCAAAGTGCAATCAAAAACGCCACCGTTGGAACCACCAATACCCAATCAATAAACGACAGTAAGAATACAACTGTCCCGAGCAACACAAATCCCATCAGGTGCTTGAAAGTATCCATCCAAGCGCCAGGTTTGGGCAGAAACCGCACCAATTGCGGGTACGCTCCGATGATCAAATAGGGACTCGCCATGCCAAGACCAACTGCACCAAACACCGCAAAAACGATCCATGACGGTTGCACCAGCGCCCAACTGATAGCCGGTGCCATAAACGGGCCGGTGCAGGGTGTGGCCAGCAGTGTGGTGATGACCCCTTTAAAAAACGCACCTGATAGCCCCTCTTTGGTCGTTAAACCGTGCGCCTTGCTGCTGCCAATAAATCCGGGGATCGGAATTTCCCAGACGCCGAGCATGCTGAGGCCCATCACAAACACAATGGCGGCTAGCGCTATCGTGAATCGGTTGTCGCTGAACTGCTGTCCCCAAATAAACGATTGTCCGAGCAAGTTTTTTGATACAACCGCAAACAAGGCCAGCGCCATAAATACGCTGACCAACCCGGCAGTGTAGGCCAGATTGAGTTTAATCACCTGTCCGCGGTTGTGATGGCTCTGTTCGACAAACGAGAGGATCTTTAATCCAACGACAGGCAGTACGCACGGCATTAAGTTCAGAATCAGCCCGCCAAGCAAACCAATAAATAGGTAGTAAATAATGCCAGCATCTTGAGTGCCATCGGAGGCGAGTTGCAGCCGATTAAGATCGAGGCCAGCGGCATTTGCATCGACGGGGCCGTTTACGGTAAACGACTTGCCGGGATTAGCTTGGGTGCGCGTGTCTGCCAGTGCTCTTACTGACGAATAGCCGTTCCCTTCGCCAAAAGCGACGGCTCCAATCGCTTCGGACGCATGCGGAGCGACATGGATTACGGCTTCAAACGTGGCGGAATGCGGTACGTCGCAACTATCTGAGTTACAGGTTTGATAACCCATAACGCCGACGACTTTGTAGTTGCCGTTCTTGGCATCAGCAGGGATGGTGAACTCTGTCGTCCACTGAACAGGTTTCTTATAGGCCTCCCTTGCTTGCGAATATTCGGTGGCAGGGATCGTTGTCGGAGCAAGATTTGCCACAGTGGGACCGACTTCCAGGCCACTGGCTTCTGTCACGACAATGAGCGTCGGTGGTTTTGAGGTGTCGGCAACCGTGTCGCCAAGTGCATATATATACCGACCCGATTCTGGAATGGCTTCTAGGACCAGCTTCACCTTGCTGCCAGGTGTAGTGGTTCCCGGCTCAATCCAGCCTCTGATCTCCGCATTAACATTCTCGCCTTGATAAGAACTCGGCTCGCCAATTTCGGCGCTATATCCAAGCGTGCTGCCGACCAATAGCACGGCAACTGCATAATAAATTGAGTTCTTCATCCCTGCTCAATCCCTCTGAGGCTGATGAGTTCACATCCCGCTGCTTCAAATCAAGCCGCGGAGATGCTCTAAGAGGTAGCCAAAGCCGCTAAAGCCATTGCTACTATCCACATATTCGGCAATTTTAACGGTGGGTCCCCTTGCTTCCTACTTTGATTATCGCCATTTCCGAAAGCCGGTCAATCTGGATCCGGGCATTCGCACAGACTAGGCTCTGGACGTAAATGGCAACTGCCAAGACGTTTACGTACCGTGTGCCGGTTTGGTTCGCGCAATGCCCGGCCATACAGAAGAAAATACGGCTGATCGTCACGGTAGCGTAGTAGCACGCATTCTAAGTGAGCACAATCGGCGATTCGTGCAACCTTGCCGCGATTTCCGCCAGACAGCGAATAACCGCGTCCCGGTTTGCAAACTCCCGCCGCTGCACGGCAACCCATTCGATCCAGTTCACGCCGGACAGGACGCAGCCCGATTGATCAAAAACCTCGACCAATTGCAGCTCGTCACTACTTAGTTGGCGAACCGACTGGTAGGAACGGATAGCGGTATTCCATTTCTCTTGATCAGAACCGACCAAGCTTCCCACCAGCCGTGCGATATCCCCCGTTACTGTTTCGATTCGCATCGCTCCGTAGTCAATAATCCCGCTGACTCTGTCGCCGATAAACAGCACATGGTCGTGCCAGACATCGCGCAAGCAAGGCTTCAATCGGCACTGGATTGAAGAAGCTATATCCAGTCGGTTTCTAACCTCAAACAGCCGAGGTTCGATCTGGCGCAAAATCGATTCTCCCAGCAAGCAAAACTCCGGCCACGCCTCGGCGATGTCAGCCAGGGCCGCTTTCAAGCGACGAACTCCACAGTTTCGTAGTTCTTCGATTTGCTGTAATCTGGCCAGAATTCCCGGCGAAACAGACTCTGAACCTTCCGCATCTGCCGAGGCCGTTGCCAGCGCCTGATGCAACTGTGCCAGCGAGGTCATGGCCGAATGGAGCCTGGCAGCATTTTCATTGGCATGAAAATCAGCCACTCCCGGCAGCCAATCAGATAGCTCCCAAAATGCCCCCTTATACTCCACAAACGTCGCGCCGCTCTGGCACGGTAGCGGCGCAGCAACTAATTGAAATCCTGCCGCGTGGCGAACATGGATCAGCACGGCATGAATCCACCTCAGACGGGCTGCATCCGGGTGTTCCGGCGGCCAGCGCCGCAGGCAGAACTGGTCGCCACCAGCTCGGACTCGCCAGATCATTGCCCCGCTGAAACCGTCAGACGTGTGGGCCTGAATCGAGATTGCCCCGCCAGACAATCGCCATTGAGCCAGCACCAATCTCAGGTTTTCGACGGTTGGCATGCTAAATCGTTTTGCGAAAAGGGCAAAAAAGACCTGAATCGGGAAAAATCAGCAGGTCCGCTGTTAACCGTCCTACCAGAACCGGAAAATAACGGCACCTCTGAACGGGGCCAAATCAGGGATCCTCACTGGGATTGTCCGCATTTTCGGCCTAATTGGTACCCTAACGCGCTCCAGTTTCCTATGATGAAGGATATTCGGGCCGCCCCGGATCACTCCTTCCCACCCCTTGAACCAAGCACTTTCTCCCGCCAAGAACAAGCGAGGAACTTTGGCCGTATAAATAGTCAACGGCGTAAGATGCGTTATATTTGATAGCCCCTTCCTTGTACGACTTAAAGGGTTAGGCCGATTCGGAAAGGGGCGATTCCGAGACCACAAAACGATCGGCGTGGAGCGATTTCAGCACACGTCATACATACTAGTTCGGCACCAAGAAAGCGGCGGACTGCGGTTGGCATCATCCAGACGCTGATTGTGGATCCGCATTCATTCTACTGAGGTTACGATTTCATGCAGATACCAAGCTTGCGGGCACACCGGCTTCAAAGTCTCTTGCTGACCTTCACGTTGGTGTGGGGCAGTTCTTCGCTGCTGCTGGCAGACGAAACCAAGCCAGCGGCGACAACACCTGCCACTGTCCAGGCAACGCCCGGTGGCGCGGCTACTGCGGCGGCCGGTGGTAGTTCAAAGTCCGAGGACAAGCCCAAGTATCCGCCGCATAGCGTGGTTCTCAAGGATGCCGAGCCAATCAAAGGCTTGATCCCGCTCTACCTGAATGAGAGCACTCTCTATGCCGAATTGAATTCCAGCCATTTGAATCGCGATTTCATTGTGCTGATTTCGATCGCTAAGGGGATTGGACAAATGCCATTGTACGGTGGCATGAGCTGGGGATTTGGCGACGACTGGGTCTGGCAGTTCCGCAAGGTGGATGACACCATTCGCATTGTGCGCCGCAATGTGCGCTTCAAGGCGACCAAGGGAAGTCCCGAGGATAAAGCGGTCGGCCTGGCCTATACCGACAGCGTGCTGTTCAGCTTGCCAATTCTCACGACCGGGCCAAACGGGGGCAGTGTTGTCGACCTGAGTTCGGTATTCATGAGTGACCTGCCGCAGATTTCGCAGGCCTTGCCCGGCTTCATGTTCTCGTCCAACAAGTCCAACATCCAAAAGGTAAACGGCTACGAGGACAACATCGAATTGCAGATTGCTGCAACTTACGCGTCCAGTGGCCTGTTAGAGTTGGACTCGGTTGCCGATAGCCGTGGCGCGACGATCAATGTGCATTACTCCATTAGTGCCCTGCCCGATACAGGGTACCGCCCTCGACTGGCCGATGATCGTGTTGGGTATTTTTTGACCGTACTAAAGGACTACTCGCAGAAGAGTGACGAAGATCAGTTTGTTCGCTACATCAATCGGTGGGATCTGGTGAAGGCTGATCCAAGTCTGGAACTATCGCCTCCGAAAAAGCCAATCGTTTTCTGGATCGAAAAAACCGTTCCGTTTAAGTATCGGGCTGCGATTCGTTCCGGGATCATGGAATGGAACAAGGCATTTGAAAAAGCCGGATTTGTCAATGCGATCGAAGTCCATCAGCAGCCAGACAACGCCGATTGGAATCCCGAGGATATTAACTACAACACGTTTCGCTGGATTACCTCCAGCGCTGGCTTTGCGATGGGGCCGTCGCGCGTCAATCCGTTGACCGGTCAGATCCTGGATGCGGATATTATTTTTGACGCTGATTTTATTCAGGCGTGGAAGAGCAACTACGAGACTTTCAGCCCGGAAAGTATCGCGGCGTTGACCGGTGGCCCGCTGGATTTGAAGTCCTACAAGAGCATGCTGCACAAGCGGCACCTGGACCCCACCGCGGCACATTGTCTGGATTGCCAGCTTAGCAGCGGCCGTGCGATGGACCTCGCTTTTGGCTCGTCGGTCATGATGGCCAAAGACGATGGTTCCAAATCCGCAGCCGAACAAGAGAAGCTGATCATGCAAGGCCTCAAAGAAGTGGTTATGCACGAAGTCGGTCACACGCTGGGCCTGCGGCACAATTTCAAGAGCAGCACCCTGTATTCGCTGGAAGAATTGAACGATGTTGAAAAGACCAGCAAGACCGGTCTGACGGCCTCGGTCATGGATTATTCACCGGCAAATATCGCTCCCAAGGGAACCAAGCAAGGCGATTACTTCTCGACAACCATCGGTCCTTATGACATGTGGGCCATCGAATACGGCTACAAGCCGATTGCAGCCGGTTCGACCGAAGGTGAGGAGAGCGAGTTGAAGAAGATTGCTTCTCGCAGTGGCGAGCCGGGCCTGGCCTATACCACCGATGAAGACACTCGCGGTATCGATCCCGATCCACTGAGCAATCGGTTTGATATGGGAAAAGACACCGTTGCCTATGCCAAGCAGCGTGCCGAAGTGATCAGTGCGCTATGGCCAAAGATTCTGGATCGCATGGTCAAGGATGGCGACGGATATCAACAAGCACGCCGCACCTTTGGCGTATTGCTAAAGCAGTACGGCATGGCGATGTTCCACGCATCGCGTAATGTTGGTGGTATCTATGTAAGCCGCAGTCACAAGGGTGATGCAGGCGCCAAGGCACCATTTATAGTTGTCGATCCAAAGCAGCAGCGTGAAGCACTCGCTCTGATGGATCAATTGGTATTCAGCGACGCACCGTTCCAATTCCCGCCGAATTTGTACAACCATCTGGCGGCCACTCGTTGGAGCCACTGGGGGACCGATCCCGTGCTGCGGCCCGACTACGCCGTGCACGAGACGATCGCCATGTGGCAGGAGCGCATTTTGCAGCAGTTGCTTTCGCCACTGACCTTGCAGCGAATTTACGACTCGGAGTTAAAGGTGCCTGCCGATCAGGATGCATTTACCTCGGCTGAGCTGATTCGCAGTTTGACCAAATCGATCTTTGGAGAAACCGAAAAGCTGCAAGGTGGTGATTACACGGAGCGCAAGCCGGCAATTAGTAGTCTGCGACGCAACCTGCAACGCAGTTACTTACAGCAGTTGTCTCAGTTGGCAATGGGTGAAACCAGTGCTCCGGCCGATTGCCAAAGCGTGGCCCTGGCCGAGCTGAAGGACTTGCAAGAGCGAATCAACAAGCTTACCGCCGGTAACGTCAAGCTGGATACCTACACCAAGGCACACTTGGCCGAATCCTCCAGTCGCATTGGCAAGGTAGTCGAAGCCAAGCTGAATCTGTCGCAGCCTTAATCTGTGTGACTTTTCTGAATAGTTGCCAAGCCGACGCGGTGAGTACAAATTTCACCGCGTCGGCTTTTTTCTGCGCATTCAGCATGTGGCTTCATTCTGCTCCACTCATTGCCCGACTACTGCAACCAAGGTATTCTGTCAAAGTAGGGCCGTGTACGTTTTCGCCGGTTGTTTCCAATATCTTGCGCTGCATAGAACGACTTCGCGGGTTGACCATGAAACTGATCGTTGCCATCATCCAGCCGACCAAGCTTAGCGCCGTGACCGAGGCATTGCACGCGATTGAAGTCACACGCATGACCATCTGCGATGCGCAAGGATTTGCCCGCCAGCGCGGTCAGACGGAAATGTACCGCGGGCACGAGTACAAAAGCCAGTTGTTGCGCAAAATCGCCGTCGAGATCATGGTTAACGACGACTTTGTCGAACGCACGGTGGACACAATTGTCGAAGCTGCCCGCACCGGTGCCGAAGGGCAGATTGGGGACGGCAAGATCTTTGTTTTGCCTGCATTAGAAACAGTGCAGATCATGGACGAGAGTCGCGGCCCGGGCGCTGTTTGAAGAATCGCAACAGGAGTGGTGCATTGAGTAAGCCGGTCATTTTTCTGTCGACGGATTTGATTTTCTCCTCGCGAGTGGCAGGTGCCGCACGCAATGCGCAGGTCGACCTGACCAGCGCCTCGTCGGTAGAAGCAGCCGTCGCCAGACTGACTATTGAGCCAGCCTCGCTGGTGATATTGGATTTGACCCTCTCGAAGCTCAACGTGGCTGACGCCGTGAGTCGCTTGAAGCAAACCTCTAATGAACAGGCCGTACTGATCGCCTACGCCCCGCACGTCCACGCAGACGTGCTAAAATCGGCCAAAGAAGCCGGCTGCGATCAAGTCCTCACTCGCGGTCAATTCGACCAGCAGATCGAATCGATCCTTCGCACATTCGCGGCACCGCAGGAATAGCAGTTGTGTGCCACTGTCGGTGTGCATTCACCTCTCCCGCTTGCGCCAGAGGTCGTCGCCCTAGAGAGGGCTGTGAGAAAGTTGAGATGTGAAAGTAGAGAGTAGAAACGCGAGTTGCGTCGAGTTCGATTGCTCTACTTTCTACTCTCACCGTTCTACATTCTCACGCGGCCCTCACCCCCGACCCCTCTCCCCGAATGTGCCAAGCGTGAAATCAAGGCTTATTGCGTGGAGAGGGGGGATAATTACGAACCGTTGATCCAGGCGTCTACATTGTGACACGTCGGTCAATTGATCCACATCAAACAGTCGGCCCCGGCCGATCGGTTGTCAAGTCACTGACGGCCGGCACACCCGCGGCATCGGTTTGCAATGGCGGCAGCCCACGAACCGGGTCGGTCGGATCGAGCGAAATCTCGCCCGGTTCGGTGCCATCGGTGTCTTTTCGCAGTAGTGTGTAGATAACCGTCATGGCGGACCAGAAATAGCTGAACAGGAAGGCATATGCCACCAGGTAGACCAATTCGATCCAGAAGCGGATTAGCATCGCACCTGTTTCGCGCATCCAGTCGCTGCGGGCGGTGCCATCATTCATCGCGTTCCGGATATCCTCCATACGTTCGATCCCCGTTCCCCAACTGACCGACCAGAACGCCAACTCATCGACCGTTTTGGCAAACAGCCATACCACCATGAAGCTTAGCAACGCGAAGAACGTGGCAACGATTACGTACCACAAATATCTGAATGGCCGCTGATAAGTGTACGAATACGCACGACTCAGCGCGTCGAACGGATCGGTGTTTTCAACACTGATGGTGGGCCACATGAGCGGCCAGCCAAAGAACAGGCCGAGTAGCAAAATGGTCATCACTGTTGCGGCCATCAGCACCAGCGGCCAGAGGATGCCACCGATCATCACAAAGAAATCGTTCCGCATCAGCAATCCAAGAATCGCTGGTAACACCGCGATACAGAGTGTTGCAATGAGCGGTATCAAGACAGACGTCACGTACGCAGGCCAGCGGCGAATGCCATGCACCAGCGCCGCGCGAAAACCAATCTGGTCCCCGCGCGCCAGCCGCAGTGCTGCCAGTCGCGTTATTCCTGAGCCAAGCAATGACCAGACCAATAGCGCCCAGAGGCTGGCTAACAAATACATCGAGAAACCAACCGCCGACTGCGCTGCGTTGAACATTGCCACAAATGGGGAGCTTAGCTTTTCCCAGACATCGAGAAACGGGCTGGTACTCCCAGTTGGCTTCCAACGCGAAAAACTGGGGGTTGGTCTGAAATCGTCCGGCGAAGGAATCACGCCGGCCGTACTTGGAATCACGTTCTGCGGCCCAGACCTGTCATCGCCCACCCACCAGGGGCGAACTTGCAACTCCTTAGCTGCATCGCGGACCTTTGGATTCTCGCTCTCCTCGTACAGGTAGCCAATGGCACTCCAGCCACTGAAGGTCGCAAAGACAGCGATGGTCGCCAGCACCAGCGCCGCCGGTGTCAGTGCAATTCGCACCGCAAAAACGATCCGCGTCCAGGGAAGGAGTTGCTGCAAGTCAATCTGGGCTACGCGTACACTGTCAGCCATGCCACTGCTCCAATCGAGTCAGACGGGGCGAAATAGGAAGCTAAGGGAATGCACGGCATTATAAGTGAGTGGCCGTATCACGCAAGAACGGATTGCTGCCGCGTACGCAACAAGTGCGAGTTGCCGGGAGAAAAATCAGCGACAGCTAGTCGCCAACGGCGTCTGGAATCTCTGCGTCCGGATCCTCAGGCCGCTCGTATTCCAGGCCGTACCCTTCATTCAGCCAGCGGCCTAGATCGATCAGCCGGCAGCGGTCGCTGCAAAATGGCAGAAAACTGCTTGCAGATTCAGGAACCTTGGCATCGCAGATTGGGCAGCGCAGCTCGGGATGGCTCATAATCACTCTTCCAATCGCTGCATGTGACGGCACACAACCGGCTCAGCTTTTTTTGGACTTCGAGCTGGATTTCCCCGAATCGCCAGTGCCTTTGGAGGGCTTGTCGCTGGATTTGGATTCTGTGCTTTTACTTTCAGAACTTTTGGAATCGCTGGACTTGGTGTCTGCCGGTTTTGAATCGGATGACTTGGAATCCCCTGATTTCGATTCGCTCGAACTGCTAGCCGATTTGTCCTCGGCCGCGCGCTTCTTGTAAGAATCGCTCCGATAGTCGGTGGTGTAAAAGCCCGACCCCTTGAAGACTAATGCTGCACCCGTGCCGAACAACCGGCGGAGCTTGGACTTCCCACACTCCGGGCACTTCTTCTTGTGTGGATCGTTGATGCCTTGGAATAGTTCAAATTTGTGGTCGCAGGCATCGCAGACGTAGTCATAGGTTGGCATGGAAGATCGCGATCAAAAGTAGTTGTGCAAAGCGAAGCTAGCTCGAGAGAATGCTTACTTAGGCTTGGATGAAACAATAACCTGTGCCGGACGAACGACTCGATCGTGCAAGGTGAATCCCCCTTGAGCAACTCCGGTGACGGTGTTCTCCGGATGATCCGCGCTTGGCTGTTGCATGATTGCTTCGTGCAAGGCCGGATCAAACGGCTGGCCTTGAGCTTCGATCGGCTTGCAATTGTGTCGTTCGAGAACACCGCGTAACTGCCCGGAGAGCATTTTAAAGCCAGCCAATAGCGAACCCGCGTCGCTGGTCTTTTCTGCGGCGCTAATCGCGCGGTCAATGTTATCCAGCACCGGCAGCAAGTCGGTCAGTAGCGGCAACTCGGCAAAGCGGCGTTCGTCGTCCATCTCGCGGCGGATGCGTTTGCGAAAATTTTCCAACTCGGCCTGACTGCGTAAGAGTCGGTTTTGCAGTTCTTCGACCCGCTGCGCTGGATCGCTTGCGTCTGCGCCGGCTTCTTTGGCAGCCGCCGCATCGGACGTCTTGCCAGCAATCGCGTCTTCGATCGTGAATGGTTCATCCATCGGTTGGTCAGGCATAGAATTGAGTCTCCGCGTAAAATGCGGTTAAGCGGTCAAGTAATATGTAAGAAAGCCAGCTACTCTTCCGACACAAAGTAGTCCTTCAGCTTCTCGAAAAACGACTTCCGGTGTGGGCTGACATTGTTGTTTTCTTCGGCAGCCAATTCTCGCAGCAATTCTTCCTCGCGAGGGGTCAGCGACTTGGGAACATCAATACTGATTTGTACCAGTAAGTCCCCCTTGCCGCGATGACGTGGGTCCGGCATGCCACGGCCACGCATCTTAAATATATCACCAGGTTGCGTCCCTGCTGGAATATCCAGGTGTTCTGGCCCATCCAGCGTAGGAACCTCAATATTGGCACCTAATGCGGCCTGAGCAAACGAAATCGGGATCCGACAGACCAGATGCTGCCCCTCGCGTTGAAAGAGCGAATGCTCCTTCACCTCGATCAGCACATAAGCGTCCCCCGGCGGCCCGCCGTCAGGACTTGGTTCACCTTCGCCTGCCAATCGCATTCGCATCTGATGATCTATGCCGGCGGGAATTACGACCTCACGCTTCACCCGTTTGGCAACGATCCCTTGTCCGCGACATTTGGTGCAGGCGTCCTTGACGACTTTTCCCTCGCCGTGACAAACAGGGCAGGTGGTCTGCACGCGAAACATGCCAGACGACTGAACGACCTGTCCGCGACCACCGCAGTAGGTACACTGCTGCTTCTTGGTGCCCGGCTTGGCACCGGAACCGCTGCACGTTTTGCAGTGTTCGTGCCGCTCCAGTTCAACGGTCTTGGTTACTCCACGCGCTGCCTCAAACAAACTGAGCGTGACGGTGCAACCGATGTCGGCACCTTTGCGAACTCGGCGCGAGCTGCGGCCGCTCCGTCCGCTTCCGAAGAAATCTCCAAACGCCCCGCCCCCAAAGATATCACCAAACGCGGAGAAGATATCGTTGATGTCGTTGAATTGCGCCGAGCCACCATCCACCCCGGCATGGCCATAGCGGTCGTATCGCGCGCGTTTGTCCGGATCGTGCAAGACCTCAAAGGCCTCAGCCGCCTCTTTGAACCGAAGCGTTGCCTCTTCATTTCCCGGGTTCTTATCCGGATGGTATTTGATCGCCAGCTTACGATACGAATCGGCAATCACCTTGCCATCCGCAGTCCGCTCGACGCTCAATACTTCGTAGTAGTCTCGTTTTGTGGCCATCGTTGCCATGGCTGTTCATCAGGTGGTTACTTGAAAAAGGCCAAGTGCTGCCTGAATCGTCCCTGCCGTTGAAAGTTGTTCCGTCGAAATTACACGCTTGTCAAATTATAAGCACGGCACAATCTGTCCATGCGCCGCAATCGGGCCACCGGTTGCAGGCCGGTGGCCCGATGCGTTTTTC
>Ga0163150_10007636_pt1 | contig 12606 bp, 5 predicted proteins | sample OliLakLV19P2IB_FD_148628 | JGI IMG/M metagenome (GOLD analysis project Ga0163150, IMG submission 148628) | Freshwater microbial mat bacterial communities from Lake Vanda, McMurdo Dry Valleys, Antarctica - Oligotrophic Lake LV.19.P2.IB | ecosystem: Environmental > Aquatic > Freshwater > Lake >...
GCACCCGCCCCAGCCCCGCGCGCAGGCAGCGTGGTGCTTACCACAAGCGGCTACATCATCAACCGGGAACGCATCGAACTCAGCCCGCGCACCATGGGAGTGGTGAAATGGCTGGGCGTGCGAAAGGGCGATCGGGTCCGCAAAGGGGACGTGGTCGTGCTGCTCGATGACGCGGAACAACAAGCCCGCGTCAGGGAAGCGGAAACCGCCATCGCCGCCGCCGGGCAGGCGCTGAAACGTTCGCGCCTCGCCCATGAACGCATCCGCCGACTCCGGACGGAACGGGTCGGGACCGAAGCGGAGGAGGAGGACGCCCGCATGGCGGTCGGCGTGCTCGAGGCGCAACTCACCCAGGCCGAGGCCGCGCTGGTGACCGCCCGCACCTTTCTCGATTGGACCATCATCCGTTCGCCCATCGACGGCGTGGTCCTCGAAAAATTGGTCGATGCCAATGAACTGGTCTCCCCCCAGAGCTACGGCGGGGAACGCAGCCCGAGCACGGGCCTCGTTGCCCTGGCCGATCCCGACGATCTCCAGGTCGAAATCGATCTCAACGAAGCCGACCTGGGCAAGGTCTCGCTAAACCAACGCTGTCAGATCACGCCGGAGGCCTACCCCGACCGGCAATACGACGGTTACGTTGCCGAAGTCGCTCCCGAGGCCAGTCGGCAAAAGGGAACCCTCCAGATCAAGGTCCAAATCTTGAAGCCCGACTCCCATCTGACCCCTCAGCTCAGTGCGAAGGTTGATTTCCTGGCCCAGTGAGAAATTCAGGATAGGGTTTGCATCCCCTGCCCGCCGTTCCTAGATTCCACCCTCTCACGCGCTCGTAGCTCAATGGATAGAGCGTTGGCCTCCGAAGCCAAAGGCTGCAAGTTCGAGTCTTGCCGGGCGCACTTAACTGACTGCTATTCAATCAGTTCCGGAACATTGCCTGCGATCCTGGCGGCGGTCGCCTGATCACGAGCGACTGCCGTTCGGCAGCAAGTCGTGGAGGGCGTCAGAGATCCGCGGCGCTCATGGGGCTGTGCTCTGTCGAAAGGGACGTCAATTTTTAAATGCCCACATGAATTTGAATCCGGGAAGTCCAGCGGGTGCGATACTTGAACGTGAAAACCATCCGTTTTTCCAAAGTCGTTGAAAAGTCCGGCGCACCCGAAACGTATTTGGTTTTGATGGACCCAACGAAGGATCGGACGCTCCAAGCTGCGGTGAAGGCGCAACGCGTGATGACGGTCGCCCAGCAAACAGTTGGAACCAAAACGGATCGCGGCGAAGTGGGTTTCCATCCGGGTTCGAACCGGCAATTTCTCGTCTTCCCAAAGTCGCTGCGCAGCTTCGCCGATCGCGATGTGGTGGGCATCAAGTATGACCTGCTCAGCTCGCCTGACGTGCCCAGAAGCAAACGCGCAGCGACACCGCGACCGCCCAAAATGCGTAAAGCAAAGTCCGTCCCCACCGTGCGCCCGGAGAAAACTGAGCCGCCTGCCGCGCGGAAGGTGGTCGTGTTTAAGCCGCCGGTCGAGGAGATCGATGGCGAAGAGGACGACATCGCGGACCTCAAGAAGCAGGTCCGGCACGCGATGGCCGTCCTGGAGGAAGGCAAGGCCGTGGCTGCCTTCAATCTGCTCAAGCGGATCGTGAACGATTAAAATTTGAAGCGACCAACCGAGGGGCGCTAAGCGAATTTCACAATATGAGAGCTCTCTGGAAAGGCGCCATCACCTTCGGTCTTGTGACGATCCCTGTATCGCTGTTCCCAGCAACACGCCGCGAGGAATTGAAATTCCGACAACTCCGGGCCAGCGATCAAAGCCCGGTGAACTACAAACGTGTGGCCGAGGCCGACGGGAAGGAAGTGCCGTGGGATCAAATCGTGAAAGGCTACGAGTATGAAAAGGGGAAATTCGTCATCATCAAGGACGAGGATTTTGCCCGCGTGGATGTCGAGGCTACGCAGACGGTGGACATCATTAATTTCGTCAGTATCGACGACGTGGATCCCTTGCTCTTCTACAAGCCCTACTTCCTTGAGGCGTCGAAGGGCGGCGATAAAGCCTACGTCCTTCTTCGCGATGCCCTCATCGACACAGGCAAAATCGCCATCGCGAAAGTGGTGATCCGCACGCGCCAACATCTCGCAGCGGTGAAGCCCCAGGAGAAGGGTTTGATGCTGGAGTTGATGCACTTTCCCAAGGAGTTGATCGACGTGTCCGAGTTCAACGAGCCCGCCGAGAAAGCGCTTGGCAAAGCGGAAATGCAGATGGCCAAGCAGCTCATCGCCAGCATGACCACGGATTGGGAGCCGGAGCAGTACAATGACGAATACCATGAGGCATTGGAGAAAATCATTGAAGACAAGATCGAGCATCCCGACAAGACGGCTCCCGCCACTCCCAAAAAGCGCCGAGCGACGAATGTCATCGACCTTGTTTCGGTCCTGCAAGCGAGCCTCCAGCAATCGAAGAGCAAACCCGCGGCCAAGAAGAAACCTGCGAAGCGCAAAACGGCCGCCTAAATTGCCCGCGAGTAACCGGTAACCACGCCCTTTGCTCAGGTTTCCCGCACGACCGTGCCCGGCTTCTTGTCGTCGCGCATTGCCACAAAGGAGCCATGGCGAAGTTTGCCGGCGTCGGTCCATTCGACAAAGGCGACCTGGCAAACCAATTCCGGCTTCACCCAACGACAGTCTTTCATCTTTTCGGCTGTGAGTGTTTCGCCCCATCGGGAAGCCTTTCCCTCGGGCAGATTGGCGAAGGGGCAATCTTCGGTGCCCAGCTTTTTGAGAGCGCGGAAAATATCGTTGCGAGTTCGCGGGACGAAGCCATCTTTCAACTTCGCGACGTAAAGCAACCGCTTCTTTTCGTAGAGGCCAACGATCAGCATGTCGAAGCCACGTGGGCCCGGCACATAGCCACCAATGACAAATTCCTGCACCCGATTGGTCCGTCGCTTAATCCAAGCGCCGGTTCGCTCCCCTGGTTCGTAGATTGAGTTGCGGCGTTTGCCGACCACGCCTTCAAGTCCGAGTTTTTCAACCGCTTCGAGGATCTCACCTGCGGGCGCTGGCAGTAGCGGCGACAGACGAAGCGGGTCGGTCGGCGTTGCGAGCAGTTCGCCCAGCTTCTCCCGACGCTGCTCGATGGGTGCGCGGCGCAAATCCTGACCGTCGCGGTGGAGCAGGTCGAAAACGTAAAAGAAAATGGCAGGTCGCGCGGAACCGCTGTTTTGAAGAAGCTGAAAAGACGGTCGGCCCCTGGCGTCCAAGGCCACGATCTCGCCATCCACGGCAAAATCGCCCGGTAATTCCGCAAGCGCCGTGGCGAGCGTCGGAAAGCGGTCGTTCAGCTTCTTCTCCGTGCGCGAATAGAGCGTTGCCTTCCCGCCGGTCTTCAAAGCGATGCAGCGATAGCCATCGAATTTAACCTCGAACGTCCAGTCCCCCCCCTCGGGCAGTTCCCTCACCGCCTTACACTGCATCGGCTCGACGAAGGCAGGCTGAACGATGCGGTGGCTCGTTGGACCACGTTTGACGTGCTTTTTCGCGGGCGTGTTGCCCTGCCATTGCGCGTCGTTGTCGGCCGCGATCTGCAGCATCGAACGCCCGCTGATCGCTGAGGTATCGTTCGCCTTGGCCGAAAGCGTCATCGGTTTGCCCGCTTTGATGAGCAGCCATTTGTTGCTCCCTTCTTCGCGCCGGTCCTTCACCAAAATCCATTCTCCCTTCAGCTTCTTCCCGCGCATCATGACGTGCATCTTGCCCTGGTGAAAGGCGGCGGCGGGATTGCCTGTCAGGTCTTCATATTCGCCCTGATCCCAGACCATCACCGTCCCCGCGCCGTAGTTGCCAGCCGGGATTGTCCCCTCAAAATCCGCGTATTCGAGCGGATGATCTTCGACGTGCATGGCAAGGCGTGCCTCCCGAAGCTTCATCGGCGGGCCTTTCGGGACCGCCCACGACCGCAGCACGCCCCGCATCTCCAACCGCCAGTCATAGTGCAGGTGACTCGCCTCATGTTTCTGAATGACAAAGCGATGCACCCCCTTCCCCGTTGCCCGCTTTGTCACCGGGCGTGCTGCGGGTTCGGAAGTCTGTGTGTGGTCTCGCTTCGCCGCGTATTCTCTCAAACTCTGGTCGTGATCCTGCCCGGACTTGCTGCGATTGCGCGGCCACGACGAAAGTTTCGGCGGCGGACCCGACGCGAGCGCCTTCATGAAAGCGGCCGGCAATTTCTGTTTCATTTTCAGCACCGGCGTGAACAAATCGCCGAGACGTTTGATCCGCTTCACCGCGGCATCCGGCGTGAAGAAAAGCGGCTTCTCATCGCCGCGTTTCACCGCCCGCGCCAGTTCCGCCCATGTCACGGGCATGGAGATGAACGGCTCGCCACGCTTCGCCCGCATCGCATAGACGCTGACGGTGGTTTTGAAGTCGGAGTTCTGGCTCCAGTCGATCAGCACCTTGCCGCGCCTTAATGGCTTCGCCATTTCGGACACGACTCGATCCGGCATCTGTTGGACCGCAAGCTCTGCGATGGCTTTGGCGAAAGACTGTGTCATCTCGTAGGTTACGTCCGTGTTCAGCGGCACCGTGAGATGAAGACCTTTCGAGCCCGAAACTTTGACGAAACATTCGAGCTTTAAAGCCTCGAAAACCTTCTTCAAATGCAGAGAGATCTCGCCACAGTCGAGCAGGCCCGCAGGCTCGCCAGGATCGAGGTCGAAGACCACCGAAGTCGGACGGCTCAGGTTCGGCGCCTCTGCGAGCAACACATGCTTCTCGATGTCCCCGAGGTTCGTCGCCCACACCAGCGTGGCCCGGTCATTGCAAAGGATATAGTTGATGTCCGAGCCCCCTTCGCTGCGCGGCACCGCGAACTGTTTCACCCACGAAGGCGTGTGCGCGGGCGCATTCTTTTCATAGAAATGTTCGCCGCCCACACCTTCCGGGTAACGCTTCAAAGTCAGCGGCCGATCACGCAGATACGGCAGAATCGCCGCCGCGATGTCGGAGTAGAAGGCGATGACCTGACCTTTGGTATAGCCGTTCTCGGGAAAATAGACCTTGTCGACATTCGAGATGCTCAGTTCGCGGCCATCGACTTTGATGAGGTGCTTTTTCGTCATCACGGCATCGCTAAAGCTTTGGTTCTTCACGGCGATGTCGGCGGCACGAACGTGCTCCGACGTTTGCAGCCTCCCGCTGGACGCTCACGAGTGACGGCCGTTCTGCAGCAAGTCGTGAAGGGTGTCGAGGTCCGCGGGTTTCACCAGGTATTCGTCGAAGCCCGCGCGTTTCGCTTCGGCGCGGTCCTCGTCCCGACCGTAGCCGCTCATCGCGATGATGAGCGCGCCGGCCAGTGCAGGATGGGCACGGATTCTTCGCGCGACTTCAAAGCCGTCCATGCCGGGCAGGCCGATGTCGAGCAGCACGACATCGGGCAGAAACTCGGCCGCGGTGGAGACCGCATCCGGGCCGTTGAAAGCGGTGCGCGTTTCGTGCCCGCGACGCTGCTGGAGGGTGGCCAGGCTCCGTGCGGCGTCGGTGTTGTCATCGACGATGAGGATGCGGCGGGTGGGGCCGCGCGAGGACCGGGCCGAGGGCGCTGCGGGGAGTGGTTCGGGCGGTGGGGCTTCGGTGAGGATGGGCAGGTGGACGACAAATTCTGCGCCGTGCCCGTGGCCTTCGCTATGCGCCTCGACGCTGCCGCCATGCAGTTTCACCAGCCGGTGCACCAGCGTGAGTCCGATGCCCAGGCCGCCGTGCGACCGATCCAGCGTGCGACTGGCCTGCACGAAGAGGTCGAAAATGTGCGGCAGCAATTCCGGCTCGATGCCCGCGCCATCGTCCCGCACCGTGACGGCCACTTCCGGCGGTTCGGAATCAGGAACGCGCTCGGCGCTGAGGGAGATGTGGCAGCCATCGCCGCTGTATTTGCAGGCATTACCCAGCAGGTTGCCAAAAACCTGCTCCAGCCGGGTCGCATCGGCATTGAGATACACGGGTTCATCGGGCAGCGACAGAGAGAGATCCTGCTTGTGGGCCGAGCAGGTGCCGCGCACCAGGCTCACGGCGGCAGTGAGAATACCTTCAAGCGGAACCGGCTTTCTGCGCAGCTCAATTTTGCCTTCGGTGATGCGGGAAACATCAAGCAGGTCATCGAGCATGAGGCCCATGTTTTCGATCTGGCGGCTGATGATCCGCTGGGCCTGCGCGCGGTCGTCGTCGCTCGCGTTGTCCGTCTTCAAAAGTGCCGCCGCGGTGCGCAGTGGGGCGAGAGGGTTGCGCAGTTCGTGGGCGAGCATGGCAAGAAATTCGTCCTTGCTCCGGTCGGCCTGGGCCAATTGATCGGCGCGGGCGACCAATGCATCCTCCAACGCGTGCCGCTCCGTCACATCGCGCGATACTCCCAGCAAGCGGATGGTCTGGCCGTCGGGACCACGGATCGGGGTGACCGTCACCTCCCACCATTTATCCTCTCCGCGCAGGTTGCGGAAAAAGCCGACGAATTTTCCCGTTCCACCCGCCACCGCTGCTGCGACGGCCCCGACCGCCGCCGCGCGGTCCCTGGGATCCAGCCAGAGGTCGATCCAGGAGGTGCCGGCCAGCGCGGTGAAATCAGTGACGCCGAGGAGATCGTGCCCGGCTTCCAGCGACAGCAGGCGGCCCTGAAGATCCAGGACTTTGATGCAGTCGGGGCTGCTGACGATAATGCTGCGCTTGAACTCTTCGCTCGCGCGCACCGCTTCGTCGGCCTGTTTGCGCTCGGTGACATCGAGGAAGTAAACCGACAAGCCGGACTGCGAAGGATAGGCGCGCACGTCGAACCAGCGTTCCAGCGGCAGGAAGGGCGACTCAAATTGCACCGAAATTTTGTCCCGCATTGCGTGCTGGAAATTCACCTCGAAGATCGTGCCAACAGTGTCGGGGAACTCCTGCCAAAACACTTGGCCCAATACATTGGCGGTCGTCTTTTGCAGGGGAGCGAGAATCTCAGCGCCGCGCGGGCTCAGATAGGTGATGCGCCACTCCAGATCCATGGTGATGAAACCATCCGCGATGCTTTGGATGATTCTCGTTGCCCGCTGCTCGCTGGCCCGCAGTGCTTCCTCGATCCGCCTGCGCTCGGTAATGTCCGTATGCACTCCCAGCCATTCGATAATCTTTCCCTCGTCGCCGAGCACCGGCACGGCACGAATGGAGCACAGGCGCCATTCCCCATCGGCTCGGCGGATGCGGTGCTCGAAGACGAACCTCCTTTTCTCCGCCACCGCCTGCTCCCAGGCATCGATCGTCGGCTGCGCGTCTTCGGGATGCACCGCCCTGGCCCAGCCGTAACCCTGGTATTCCTCCCGCGTTTGGCCGGTGAAATTCTCCCAGCCAGGCTGATCGCCCTCCATGCGTCCCTCGGCATTGTTCGTCCAAATGAGGCTGTTGCCGATGCTCACCGCCGTGCGGAAGCGCTGCTCATTCAAGCGCAGGGCGCCCTCGACGCGTTTGAGTTCATCGACGTCCGTGTTCGTCCCGAACCACTGCATCACCGCGCCCGCCGCGTCCTTGAGTGGGATGCTGCGCGTTAGAAAGAGCCGGTAAATGCCGTCCGCCCCGCGCAGGGAGAAGGTCATCTCAAACGGCTGGCCACTGGCGATGGCGGCTTTCCACTTTTCCAGAACCCCGGGCAGCTCCGCCGGGTCGTGGACGCTTTGCCAGCCCCAGCCCTCCATGGCTTCCGGCGTGGTGCCGGTGTAATCATACCAGCGCTGGTTATACCAAAAAATGTGCCCGTCCGCGTGCGCCGTCCACGCCAGGTGCGACATGGCATTGGCCATCGTGCGGAATCGCTCCTCGCTTTCGCTCAGCGCCGCCTCGGCCTGCTTCCGCGTGGTAATGTCGCGCACGATTTTGGAGGCCCCGATGATCTTTCCCTCTCCGTCCATGACAGGAGAGGCTGTCAGCGACACATCGAAAAGAGTGCCGTCTTTGCGACGGCGCACGGTTTCAAAATGCACGACTCCCTCGCCGCGACGGATGTGGGCGAGGATGTGCGCTTCCTCGTGTTGGCGCTCCGGCGGAATGAGCACGGTCACTGGCTGGCCCACGATTTCCTCCGGGCTGTAGCCGAAGAGTCGTTGCGCCCCCCGGTTCCAGCTCGTGATCATGCTGTCGAGGTTTTTACCGACGATGGCGTCGTCGGAGGATTCGACGATGGCGGCGAGTCGCGCGCGCGCCTCCTCCACCGCCGCGCGCTCGGTGATGTCTTCGATGGAAAGAATGATGAGTGGCTCGTCGCCCGACGCGTGTTCGAGGCGGCGGGCATTGAGCAGCATGATGCGAGGGCCGAGCGCCTCGAAGGTGTGACGCGCTTCGTAACTCTCGATGATCTGATCGCGCGGCAGCAGTTCCTCGAGCAGCGTCCGCAGGGCGGGGATGTCCCACTGGCGGTTGCCGAGGTCATAAATCAGCCGGCCCACGGTGGCCTCCGGCTCGACTTGGAAGTGCTCGTAAAAGGAGAGGCTCGCCATCTTCACGCGCAGCCCGGCATCGAGCACCGCGAGCGGCACGGGCACGCTGGCGACGATGTTCTCGGAGAAATCGCGGGCACGCCGCAGCATGTCCACATCCACGAGGGTCACGACCGCACCGTCGATTTTGCTTTCGTGGGTGAGGTAAGGGCGGGCTCGCAGGGAAAACCAACGCCCCTCCGCATCCTGCACGTCGCGCTCGCGCGGGCTGATGCTGTCGATGACTTCCTGCAGCAGCGGGCCCAGTTCGGGGATTGCGATGCTCAGCTTGATGTCGCCGAGCGGACGGCCCAGATCGCTCCCGGTGAGCTGGAGCGTCTTTTCCGCCACAGGCGTAAAGCGCCGGATGCGCAAATCGCGCGTGACAATGACGATGGAAAGATGGCTGCTGGCGAGGACGTTGTTGAGGTCGTTGTTGAGGCCGTTGAGTTCGGCGTTCCGGTTGTTGAGTTCGTCGTTGACCGTTGCCAGCTCTTCACTGCTCGACTCGATTTCCTCCTTAGAGGTTTGGAGCTCTTCATTGACGCTTTGCATCTCCTCGTTGGACGATTGCGCTTCTTCATTCGCGCTCTGCAACTCTTCGTTCGCAGCGTCCTGCTGCTCGATGACCGACTGGACATAGGCGCGCGTGGCCGCGAGTTCCGACGTCAGGCGGGCGATCTCGTGTTCGTCGTTCTGGCTGGCGGATTTCGGCTGACGTGTTGGTTTCGGCCTGCCGGGCTTTCCCTTCGGGCTGCCTCCGGCAGTCTGTCCCGCTCCACCCGGCTCCTCCGCTCGCGGGGTGGTGCCCTCGTCAAAAAGAATCACGAACCCCGCCTCGCGCCCCGGCCCGGCATTCAGGGGGATCACTTCGATCGCCAGTTCGCGGAGGCCGCCGTCGCTTTTCACCCGCACGCCCTCCTCGCGGACCGCGTGGCCTTCACGCTCCGCGCGGGCGAGCGCGGAGCGGACTGGCACCAGCAAGCCTTCGCGCAGCATTTTCAAAAGCTCGTGGTTCGCCAGCCCCGGCGCGGGCGCGAGAAACGCGCCAGTCTCGCCGCGGAAGTGCACCACCTCCAGTCGCGCGTTCACGACCACACCGGGCGGCGCATATTTCGCCAGCAGCAAGCGCTCGGCATCGCGGTGCAGCATCGTTTGCGGCGTCTCGCGAGGACCCGGTGTGGCCACAGGAAAAGTGGCGGTGCTGCCCGCGCCCCGGAAGTGCGGGCCGGGCGGTGTGGGGCCGGGCCGGCGGGTGAAGATTTTCTGCCGTAGATCCTCGATCTCGAAAAGTTCGCGCGAGGTTCCCGGCGACTCTGCGCTCCCCAGCCAGAGATGGCCGCCGGGCTTCAGCGAATAGTGCAGCAGCGGCATGACCTGCTCCTGAAGCACCGGTTCGAGATAAATGAGCAGGTTCCGGCACGAGATGAAATCCACCCGCGAGAACGGCGGGTCGGCGAGCACATTGTGCCGCGAAAAGACGATGCACTCGCGGATGCTTTTGTTCACCCGGTAATGGCCGTCTTCCTCCACGAAAAACTTCCTCAGCCGCTCCGGCGACACATCCTGCGAGATGCTGGGCGGGTAGCGGCCCACGCGCGCCTTCTCGATGCCCGAGGCATTCAGGTCGCTGGCGAAGAGCTGGAGCTGCGCTCTGCTTTTCGCCGCCTCCGCGCACTCGACGAAAAGCATCGCCAGCGAATACGCCTCCTCGCCCGTCGAGCAGCCGAGGGTCCAGATGCGCACCGGGTCATGGCGTGTGCGGTCGGCGAGCAGTTTTGGGAACACCTTCGTGGCCAGCGTCTCGAACGCCTCGGGATTGCGGAAGAAGCTGGTGACGCCGATGAGCACGTCCAGATAGAGCGCCTCGATTTCGCCCGGTGTGGCGCGCAGCAGTTCCTCGTATTCCGCGGGCGTCGCGATTTTATGCACCATCATCCGTCGCTGGATGCGCCGCTGCATCGTGTTCGCCTTGTAGTGGGTGAAATCCACACCGGTCGCCCGTCGCACGATCTCCGCGATCCGCCCGTGGCCCGCCCCCTCCTCGCCACCGCCTTGCTCCGCGGTTGCCGCGACGTAAGGGTGCCGTGCGATGCGTGCGATCTCGTGGGCAATCCCCTCCGGCGACAATACAAAATCCACGCACCCCGAGGCCACCGCGCTCCTCGGCATCGAGTCATGCTGGGCGCTTTCATCCTGGGCAAACGTAACGCCGCCCTCGGCCTTGATGACCTCCAACCCGAGCGTGCCATCGGTCGCACTGCCCGAGAGCACCACCCCAATGGCCTGATGCCCGCTATCCTCCGCGAGAGACCGGAAAAAGTGATCAATCCCGCGATGCCGCGCCTCGCGCACCTGTGGCAACAGCCGCAACTTTCCTCCCGCGATGGTCATGTCGCGTCCAGGCGGGATGACATACACCTGGTCCGGCGCGACCTCCGGTTCGTCGCGCACCTCGCACACCGGCATCTTCGTCGCCCGCGAGAGAATTTCCACCAGGCTGCTGGCGTGATCCGGTGCGAGATGCTGAACGATCACGAAGCCCATCCCCGTATCCCGAGGCAGAGCGCGGAGCAATTGCTGCAGCGCCTCCAACCCGCCCGCGGAAGCCCCCACCCCGACGACGGGAAACGCCGCGCCGCTTCCCGGCTCGGAGGGTGTTTCAGGCAAAGCGGAATTCTCGTTCGACGAGGTCACAAGCGTGCAGCGTAGAGGCGCATGGTGCGCCAAGGCAACGCTCGAATCCCTTCGAATGCCCATGGGTTTTCCGTATCTTAACCTGACGGGCCGGACCGGCACGCAACCCAGCCCGCTCCGCGCCGAGCTCAGATCGTGTTGCATCCGACCGGGCGTTGAATCCAGAGTCGGAGGATTGAATCCCTCCAATCCAGGACCGCCCGACCGGGGCGCGCCTCCTTCGCGTCCGCGCACCGGCAAACACCTGCCATGGTGGGGGTGCATCCCGCTGTGCGGATGTCTCATGGCGACCCCTGTTCCCGGGGCGGACGCGGAGATTCGCGGGACATGGGTCACCACCACGGCGAACACGGCGCTCGCCACGCCCGAGGCCACGGCGGCCACCATGGCGAAGCTGCGCGAGATCGGACTCAACACGGTCTACATTGAATGTTGGAAGAATGGCTATACCGAGTGGCCGAGCGAGGTCGCACGCCGCCTGACGGGCGTGTCGCTCAAGGTCAATGGAGCCCCGGCGCGGCTGCAGCGGGATCTGTTGAAGGAGACCGTGACGGAAGCGCACCGGAACGGACTGAACGCCATCGCCTGGTTGGAATACGGTTTCATGGCGGCGTCCTCTGGCACCCGCAACCCGCTGGTGATCCGCGGAGAAGCCGAGGGCTGGATCACCCGCACCCGGGAGGGATCCATCGTCGGAAGGCAGAATCAGTTCGTTTGGATGAATCCACTCCACCCCGTGCCGCAACAACTGCTCATCGATCTGTCCCGTGAAGTGGTCCGGCTTTATCCGGTCGATGGGGTCCAGCTCGACGACCGGATCGCCATGCCCGTGGAGATGGGTTACGATGACTTTACCCGCGATCTCTATCGGAAAGAAACCGGGCAACCGCTCCCGGCAGACCCTCGCGAGCCGGCATTCGTGCGGTGGCGAGCCGAGAAAATCACGGACTTCGCGCGGCGCTATGCGAGGGAGCTTCGAAAAGAGCGTCCCGATCTGCGGATCTCGGTCAGTCCCGCGCCGTTTCCCTGGAGCTACGACCATTACTGCTGTGACTGGCCAGCCTGGACGCAGTTCGAGGGGGCGGAACGCTGGGACGAGTTTGTCGTGCAGAACTACCGCCTCGATTTTCCCCGCACCCGGGCCAGCATCCAGGAAGGCTTCGCACAAGTCGGCAAACGCCGGAGCGACCTGATTGCCGGCATCCGCGTCGTTGGCGAGGGCCCCGACATGCCATCCGCCGATCTGCTCCAAAGCATCCGGTTCGCCCGGGAATCGGGCCTGGGCGGACACGTGCTATGGTTCAGTCGGGGGGTGCTGGATGTGTATCCCGACGTGCTGCGCAGCTTTTACGCACCCCCAGACCTTCCCCCTGCGGCCCGCCCGTGCGGAACGCCCCGATAACCTGC